>WNFC01004079.1_pt1 | contig 20457 bp, 20 predicted proteins | sample 5400541 | NCBI WGS metagenome assembly WNFC01 (sample SAMN13153342, study PRJNA577476) | soil metagenome | isolation source: 120 cm saprolite under Douglas fir tree site 2 hole 2 replicate 1 | place: USA:California | collected 2015-04-18
ATCAGGATCGCCCCACCGATGCCGAACAGCCCGGAGAGGACACCCGCCACGAGCCCCAGCAGACCCACCAGGACGTACGTGATCACCGCTCGCTCCTTTCAGGTGTCCCCCAGCCCCCACCACCGGGGGTCTCGATCCGCAGCACGTCACCGGGCATAAGCCGCACCAGGCCTTTGGCGGGCAGCGGTCGATCATTCAGCACGTTCCGCCCGATCGCCCCGTCGCCTCCGCCGGCGCTACCGTGCGGTGCGTGGCGGCGGCGCTCGGTGAGGAGACTCGCTTCGCAGGAAGCGAGCGCCTCGAACTCCCGGACGACCCCGTCTCCGCCCACCCACTGCCCCGCTCCGCCGCTCCCTCGCCGTAACGCGTATCGCCGCACCCGCAGCGGGCTCTCGAGTTCCACAACCTCGACCGGCGTGTTGCGCGTATTGGACATCCCCACGTGGACTCCGGAGGGACCCGGGCCGTGCGGGCCGGCGCCCTGGCCGCCGCCAATTGTTTCGTAGTACGTCCAGATACCGCCAGGCCCTTCCCCACCGAACGTCACGTTGTTCATCGTGCCCTGGCCCTGTGCCGGGACCGGCACGCCGGCGCGGGCGAGCGCCAGGAAGAGCACGTCGGTGATCCGTTGCGACGTCTCCACATTGCCGGCTGCGACGGCGCTCGGCCAGCGCGCGTGCACAAGACACCCTGCGGGCGCCGTCACGCGCACCGCCCGCTGCACCCCCGCGTTCATCGGCACGTCCTCGGCCAGCAGGGTCCGCACGACGAACAGCACGGCTGACCGGGTCACGGCCAGGGGGCAGTTGACGTTCCCCGGGCCGGCGGGGGCGGTGCCCGTGAAGTCTGCATGAAAGACGCCCTCCCGAATCTCGACGCGCACCGCGATCGGCAGGTCGGCCTCCGTGACGCCGTCGCCCTCCATCCAATCGGTGGCCTGCGCTTCACCCACCGCCGTCGGGAGGGCCGCTAATGCGGCCCGGGTGCGACGTTCGGCGTACGCCATCAGGTCGCGCGCCGCTTCGCGCACGCCCTGCCAGCCATAGCGCGTTGCGAGCGCCCGCAGCCCCTCGGCCCCACGCTCTACCGCCGCCCGTTGCGCGGCGAGGTCCCCGTGCCGCATGAGCGGCGTCCGTACATTCGCCAGCAGGAGCCTCTCCACGTCGGGCGTCAGGCGCACCGGAGGGATCACGATGCCTTCCGCGAAGAGGTCGCGGGCGCCGGCTGGCATGCTCCCCGGCTGCGCCCCGCCCACGTCCGAATGGTGCGCCCGCACAACGCCATAGCCGCCGATCTGTCCGCCGGCGTCGATCGCCCCGACGAGCGTGAGGTCCGGGAGGTGGGTGCCCCCGGTGTAGGGATCGTTGAGGAGGAAGATCTCGGCAGGCTGCGGTGGGGAGGAATGGGCGCGCACTGCCGCGACTGCGTCGGCCATGGCCCCGAGATGCACCGGGATGTGCGCCGCCTGGGCGATCATTTCTCCCTGCGCGTCGAACAGCGCGGCGGAGCAATCCCGTCGCTCGCGGATGTTGGGGGAGAGCGCCGAGTGGATGAGCACGAGCCCCATCTCCTCCGCCACACTTGCGAAGGCATGCCCCATCACCTCCAAAGCCACGGCGTCGAGGCTCATGCGCGTTCCGCGATCAAGGCGCCGCAGGTGTGCACGCTGGCCCGCCATTCGGCCTCGAGCAACACGGTCGCATCTGCGCCAGCGAGGATCGCCGGGCCGGCGATCGTGGTTCCAGGAGCCAAACCGTCCAGCGGCCAGACGTCGGCCGGGATCTGCTTCCCGCGCATCCGCACCGTCCGGCGCTCGGGAACGGGCGGACGGCCCGACCGATCGGTGTGGAGCTCGGGGATCGCGACCGGCCGTTCGGCGACGATGCGTACGTTGACGACTTCGACTGGCTGATCGGGGTCGGCGAAGCCGTAGCGCGCGCGGTGCGCGCTCAGAAACTCGGCTCGCAGTGCCGCGGGATCGGGATCGACCACCGATACCGTCACCTCGTAACCCTGTCCCGCGACGCGGCAGTCGGCCAAACGACGCACGGTCGCGTCGGGCAGCTCCGCCCCGGCCCGCGCGACGAGCGGCGCGTACGCCTCCTCGAGCGCGTGGACGGTCAACCCCGCGAGCGACTGGTGCAGCGAGGCGACGAGGTCCACCCGCGCGGCCGCCGCCGCCAGCCCCAGAGCGCTCAAGACGCCGGGATGCGGCGGCACCACCACCGTCCGCATCCCGAGGATGTCCGCCAGCGCGCAGCCGAACAGGCCTCCGGCGCCGCCGAACGGGAGCAACGCCAGGTGCCGGGGGTCCACTCCCCGAGCCACGCTCACCCGCTTCAGCGCGCGCGCCATCACCGCCGTCACGATCTCGATGATTCCTTCCGCCGCGCCAGCGATGGTGTCGTCCAGCCGCCGCGCCAGGGCGCCGAGCGACCGCTCACCGGCCGCCCGGTCGAGGCGGACCGCGGCGGCAAGGGGGCGGGCAGGATCGAGCCACCCCAGCGCCAGGCAGGCGTCGGTGACCGTAGGCTCGATCCCGCCTCGAGCGTAACAGGCGGGGCCTGGAACGGCACCAGCGCTGCGCGGCCCGACCCGCAGCGCGCCGCCGTCGTCCACCCACGCGATGCTGCCGCCGCCCGCGCTCACCGTCTCGATCAGCACCGCGGGCAGCGCCAGCGGCACACCACCCACGACGCCGGCGGCCTGGAGCAGCGACGCCCCTTCAGACACGAGGCTCGCGTCCGCACTGGTGCCGCCCATATCGAGCGTGAGCAGGTTGCCGACTCCGACCGCGGCGCCCACCAAACGCGCCCCGACCACCCCGCCCGCCGGCCCCGAGAGCGCCAGCGCGGCTGCGTGCGACGCCGCGGCCTCTGGGGCGAGCGTGCCGCCGCTCGAGGTCATCATGCGCAGGTCGCAGACGCCGCGGCGCCGCGCCTCTGCGTCGGTCCGCGCCACATACGCACCCACGACTGGGCGCAAGTACGCCTCGGCGACCGTAGTGCTCGTCCGCTCGTACTCGCGAAAGACGGGCAGGATCTCATGGCTCGCCGCCACCGGCACGCCCGGGAGGGCGACGCGCAGCGCCGCAGCGAGGCGCTGCTCGTGCAGCGGGTGCCGGAAGGCGAACAGCAGCGCCACGGCGACCGCCTCGGCCGGAGGCGCGATCGCACGCACCAGCGCCACGACCCGGGCCACTTCGGCCTCGGTCAGCGGCACGACCGGACCGCTCGGCCCCATGCGCTCCGCGACAGCGGCCACCCGCTCGCGCAACAGCGGCGGCACGGGATGGTCCCGCGCGAGATCGTACAGATCGGCGCGGTCCTGGCGCCGCAGCCAGAGCAGGTCCTCGAATCCCGCGGTCGTGACCAGCACGACATTCGCTCCGCGTCGCTCGAGCAGCGCGTTGGTTGCGACAGTGGTCCCATGGACGAGAACCTCGATCGCTTCACCATTCCCCCCCCCCCCCCCCCCTAGCTCGTCCACCGCCCGGAATAGCCCGACCGCCGGGTCTTGGGGCGTGCTCACGACCTTCCGGACCTCGATCGCCCCGTCGCTCCCTAGCGCCACGAGATCGGTGAAGGTGCCGCCGACGTCCACGCCGACTCTCATCCGACGATCACTGGGCGCGGACCTCGGCAGGCGGAACGCAAAGCAGCAACCCGAGCGGATCGAAGCGGGGAGGGGGGGGGGGCGTGCTCGCTGCCGTGTCCGCTTACCGCCTTCCCCATTAGTGGCCGCTCCGCTGCCCAGCCTGCACCGCCAGAGCGCCGGCCAATACGATAGTCGCGAGCACTGAGAGCACTCCAACCCAGTCCCCCAGCCGCACGTAGAGCGGGATCACGTCGCTCGTCCGCAGCCGGTCGGAGACGGTGGTCTCCTCGCCGAGCCGGGTCTGGTGGTAGGCGTGGCCGAGCGGATCGACGAACTCCGTGATTCCCGTGTTGGCCGCCCGGGCGACGCCCAGGCGCGTCTCGATCGCCCGCATCACCAAGTGGGACGCGTGCTGATAGGGACCGGACGTGCGCCCGTACCAGCCGTCGTTGGTGATGTTGACGAGGAAGTCCGCGCCGGCGCGGCGGTAGCCCCGCGCCAAGTCTTCGAAGATCGACTCGTAGCAAATGAGCACGCCGAAGCGACCGACGCCGCTCGGATACAGGGGCAACGTCCGTCCCCGGCCGAACCCGCCCGCCCAGCGGTCGAGCCAGGGCACCTTGCGGAACCATGCCGCCGGCACGAACGGGACGCGCTCGACGACCGGCACAAGGTAGTGCTTCTCGTACACCGGCCGGCCGCGCCACCGGCCGGTCGAGTCGTAGAAAAAGGCGGCGTTGTAGGTGGTGTAGCCGGCAGCCGAATACTCCACATGTACGGCGCCTGTGAGCAGCGGAGTATGACTCTCGGCCACGAACGCGCCGATGGCAGAATCCCAGGCGGGGCGTTGCACCAGGTAGCCGGGGACCGCCGACTCCGGCCAGATGATCAGAGCAGGGCGGGCCTGCTCGCGGACGCGGCGTGAGAGTGCGAGGGTGATGGCGATGATGCTGTCTCCCGGTGCTTCCCATTTCTCGCCATATCCGATGTTCGGCTGGACCAGGCCCACGACCCCGGCGTCCCGCACCGGAAGGGTCCGTTCCCGCCACACGCCGTATCCGAGGGCGAGCACGATGGTGCCGAGGACTGGCGCGAGCCGACGGGCCAGGGGTCGCCACGCCGGCAGCGCCAGTGCGCCTTCGGCTATCAGCACGTTGCACCACACGAGCCACCACGTGACACCGTGAGCCCCGGCGACATCCGCCCACTGGACGAGCTTGGGAGCGTCGGCAAGGGACGTCCCGAGGCCGAGCCAAGGAAAGCTGATGTCGCCCTCCAGAAGAGGACGCCGGTCCACAGGCCGAGGATGACGATGGTCGCCAGGTAGCCGAGCGCGGCGAGCTTCGTGAAATGCCACAACGCCACGACGAGCCAGTACAGCACGCCGCCCTGCGCGACGACGCCGTACCAGAACCCCCATCGGAAGGCCCGCCGCGGGTCGGCGTCTGTGACCCCCTGGCGGATCAGCAGGACGGCGGGCGTGACGGCGAAGAAGGGGAGGACCGGCAGCGCGAACGGGGGATAGCTAGCCGTGAGGGCAAGCGCACCGAGGGCTATGAGCCCCGCGACGCGGCGGCGGCTCACAGCACCACGTCGCGTCCTTCCTCGATCGACCGGTAGACCGCTTCCAGCACGCGCTGGACGGCGACCTGGTCCTTGGGGGGCGGGGCGTTGACGTCGCCGCGGATCACCGCAAGGAAGTAGGTCCACTCGGCGCGGTAGGACTGGGTGAATTGGGTTTCGCGCCCGCTCGCGCCCGTGGGAGTGACGTCGGTCGGCGTGCCGTGCACTTCCTTGAAGACGCGCAACGGGTTGATGGCCGCCGAGCCGTTCTTGCCGACGAGGTCGAACCAGAAGCGCTCGCCCTCGCCCATGTGCCGCCAGCTCACGTCCACCGAGATGGACAGGCCGTTCTCGCACACGACCAGCGCCGTTCCCATGTCTTCCACCCCGTCGGCGCTGCGGCGTACGGCGTGCGCCGACACGCGTCGCGGAATAGGCCAGCCGGCGAGCCACAGGCCGAGGTCGAGCAGCGGCAACCCGAGGTCGAGCAGCGCGCCGCCTCCCGCTTCCTGCCGCCGCAGCCGCCACGGGATCATCTGTCGGCTGGGCTGGAAGGTGTACCACCCCGCGCGCACGGCGTCGAGCGTCCCGATCTCTCCGCCGGCGAGGAAGCCGCGCACGACTTGCACGTCGGACCGGAATCGATGATTCATCCCCACGAGCACCCGCTTGCCGTAGCGCTCGCCCGCCTTGAGCACGTTCTCCACGCCCTGCGAGGACAGCGACAGCGGCCGTTCGCACAGGACGTGCAGGCCGGCCGAAAGCGCCGCGACCACGTGGATCTCGTGCAGGTGGTTCGGCGTGCAAATGACCGCCGCATCGGCCTCGGCGTACTTCAGAACCTCTTCGATGTCGTCGTAGGTGTCCTTGACCTCGAACCGCGCCGCGAGCGCCTGGGCCTTCGACAGATCGTTGTCGCAGATGGCCGCGATCTCAACGCCCGAGATCTTCCGCAACGCCGGCAAGTGGGCGACCTGCGCGATCGCCCCCGCTCCGATAACGGCGATGCGGATCGGGTCGCTCACCGCCCGGCCCGGAAGCGGTACATCACCCCGGCCCGAAGCGACACCGTCGACAGGTCCGTCGCAACGACCCCCCGACCTTCGAGCGTCAGCCGCCACCGCGGGCCGACTGCGTAGTCGGCGCCAATGGTGCCGTTGAGCCCCGCGGAGACGCCACCGAGGGCGTCTGCGACGAAGGTGCCGTTGATCGCGTTGCCGCTGCCGTGCCGCAGGTGCACGCCCATCCCCAGTCCCAGGTACGCGCTGACCGACCGGCCCTGCGGCAATACGTATTGCAGATCGAGGTCTCCGGTGAGGTCCGACCACGTGATGCGGCCGACGTTGATCGTGAAATTGGAGTCGGGATCGGTGACGAGCGAGCGCAGCTTTCGGGTCAACTGGTCGATCGCGTGCTGGTTGAACGTGCCCTTGAAGTAGGACAGGCCAAGCAGCACGCGCACGTGGGGGGCGACGTAGCCGTAGTCCAGGCGCACGCCGCCGACGATCGTTCCTCGGAGTCGGGTCGCACCCAGAGCGCCCAGGTCGGCTTGGAGGCCGGAGGGACGCAGGCTGTCGTAGGAGAACCGATTGAGGATGGCTTGGGCGCTCAGGCGCTCGGGCGCACGGGCGCTCAGCAGCAACGCGATCGCCGCGATCGCCACGCCGCCGGACCGCCCAACCGCCTCAGTAGAGCTTCGCAACGTTCGTCCCCGGATAGTACGTGGCGAGAATCTCCCGGTACTGCTGGCCGGCGCGGGCGCGCCCGATGGCCCCCCACTGGCACAGCCCGACCCCGTGTCCCGCTCCCGCCCCCGCCGCGACCAGCCGGCTCACCCGGCCGTCGCCCTCGTGGGTCACGAACAGCTGGAACGCCGTGCTCTGCAGCAGCTGGTCGGTCTCGGGCCGTAGCACACTGCGCACATCGGGGCCCGCGATCCGCACGTCGCCGCGGGCGAACACAATGCGCAACTCGCCCACCCGTCCCGATTCCGTCGTCCGTGTGACCGCGACGTCCGTGATCGGCTGCAACCCATCTTCGCTCACCGCCATCACGGATGGCAGCGTTCGCGTCAATATAGCGCGCAGCTTGGCGCCGTCCCACTCCGCGCGCCACCGAAAGCGCGGCGAAATCTCGCAGTAGTAGTGGCCGCCCCCGCTCGCATCCGACACCGGACGCAGGTATGGGCGCGGCTGCGACGCGCGGAACGCCTCCTCCACGCCCGCCGTGCTGAAGCCGCACGTCGAGTGGAAGTAGGCGTCGATCAGTTCGCCGCGGTAGCGCACGACCTCGCCTCCGGTCTCCCGCACGGCGGCCCACACTTGCGGCGTCTCCCCCGCGAGCCCGGCATAAACCTGATCCCGCGTATCCGACCAGGCGTCCACCCCATCGGCCTCCCACCGCCGCAGGTTGCGGAGTGCATAGGTCCGGGAGACCACCGCTTGCGCGAGCACGGCCTGGAACTCATCAGGGCGGCGGGGCCCGAGCTCGATGCCCAGCACTCCGGCGACGTAGCTCTCCACCGGCACCCGGTTCATGACGGTCAGTCCCGCGCCCATCCGAATGATGTTGATCCGGCCGCGATAGCGGCGCCCGTTCACCATGGCGAAGTGGTTCTCGGTGACGTTGACGGCGGAGACGCCGCGATGGGAATCACTCCGGCCGCCGTCGGGTTTTATGACCCGCAGCCCGCCGGCACTGTCGGCCGCGATTTGCCAGGTGGCGCCGGCTGGGATCGCTTCGAGTGGGGCGCCGTTGCCGTCATCGGTGACGAACAGCTCGCCGTCGCCGCCCAGAACGACTTGGGAGACGCCGGCGAATAGCCCGACGCGAAGTTCCGGCTCCGCTCCGGAGGGGAGGGAGGGGGTGAGCGGGGCGGGCCGCGGGCAGGCGGTCCCGAGGAGCGCGAGGCTAGCCAGCGCTGGCGTCGCCCAGCGCGGCATCCAGCTGTTCGAGCGTGCAGTCAATGTCGGCATCCGTGTGGGCGCTGGAGACGAAGGCGGCCTCGAAGGCCGAGGGGGGGAGAAACACGCCGCGCGCGGTCGCGGCGCGGTGCCAGCGTCCGAACAGGGCCGTATCGGCCGCCTGCGCCTGCGCGTAATCCCGGATCGGGCCGGGCGCGAGGAAGACCCCCCACATCGAGCCCGCGTGTCCCACGCTGGCGGGCACCCGATGCCGCCGCGCGGCGTCCCCTATACCCGAGACCAGCCGGGCGGTTCGTTGCTCCAGGGACTCGTAGAAGCCCGGGCGCGCCGTCTCCCCCAGTGTGGCCAGGCCGGCCGCCATCGCGATCGGGTTGCCGGACAGCGTCCCGGCCTGGTAGACCGGGCCGGCCGGCGCCACGAGCCGCATCAGCTCCGCTCGGCCGCCGTAGGCGCCGACCGGCAGGCCGCCCCCCACGATCTTACCGAGCGTCGTCAGATCGGGACGCACGCCGAGACGCTCCTGTCCGCCGCCCGGGGCGACCCGGAAGCCGGTCATCACTTCATCGAAGATGAGCAGCGCCCCGTGGGTGTCACACAACCGCCTCAGCGTGGGGTGAAACTCCGGCTCGGGCGCGATGAAGCCCACGTTGCCGAGATAGGGTTCGACGATAACGGCCGCGATCTGCGCGCCTCGTCGACGAAACACCTCCTCCACCGCCGCGACGTCGTTGAACGGTACCGTGAGCGTGAGGCTCGCGACGGCGGCTGGAACCCCGGGGCTGTTGGGCAACCCCAGCGTGGCCACGCCCGAGCCGGCCTGCACCAGGAAGCTGTCGGCGTGGCCGTGGTAGCCGCCCGCGAACTTGAGGATGTGCTCGCGCTTCGTGGCCGCTCGCGCCACGCGCACCGCCGCCATGGTCGCCTCGGTGCCGCTGTTCACGAAACGCACCATCTCGAGCGACGGCATCCGTTGGCGCACCAGCTCGGCGAGCTGCACCTCGGCCTCGCACGGCGCCCCGTAGCTCCACCCCTGCGCGGCCGCCGCCTGAATCGCCTCCAGCACCACAGGGTGGGCGTGGCCCAGGATCAGCGGGCCCCAGGCGCAGACGTAATCCACGTAGGAGCGACCGTCGACATCCGTGAGGCGGCAGCCTGCCGCTCGCGCGACGAAAAAGGGCGTCCCGCCGACAGCGCGGAACGCCCGCACCGGAGAGTTCACACCTCCGGGGAGCACCTGTTGCGCCCGCTCGAACAGCGCCGTGGAGCGGTTCACCCCAGGGCGACCGCCCGGTAATCGTAGTCCTCGCTGTCCACCAGGCGTGCGCGGATGAAGGTCCCCGTGACGGCCCAGCCGCCGTTAGCGACGTAGGTGACGCCGTCCACGTCGTCGGCCTGCCACTGCACACGTCCGACGTGCGTGGCCCCCCCTCCCCCCCTCCCCCCTCCTACATCGAGCGGGTCGGCCACGCGGTCCACCAGCACCGGCACCTCCCGGCCCACGAACCGCGCGAGCCGCTCGGCGGAGATGGCGCGCTGCACTTCGAGCACCTCCTCCAGCCGGTCGCGCTTCACTCCGTCGGCGATGTCGTCGGCGTACTGCATCGCCCGGGTGCCCTCCTGCGGGGAGTAGGCGAACGCGCCCAGACGGTCGAACTGTGCCTCCTCGAGGAAGGCGAGCAGCACGCGGAACTCCTCATCCGTCTCGCCCGGAAACCCGACGAGGCATGTCGTGCGCAGGGCGAGATCCGGGATCGCGTCGCGCAGCCAGGCGAGTTTATCCCGCAGTGTCTGCTGCCGCTCTGGGCGACGCATCCGCTCCAGCATCCGGTCGCTCGCGTGCTGGATCGGCATGTCGATGTAGGGGACGATCCGCGGCTCGCGCGCAATGAGGTCGACAAGGCGCTGGCTGATGCCGGCCGAATAGACGTACAGCAGCCGATACCAGGGGACCGACGTTTCGTGGAGCAGGGCTTCCAGCAGATCCGGCAGTTTCGGTCCGCCGGGCCCGAGGTCGCGACCCCAATGCCCGAGGTCTTGGGCAACGAGGTTGATCTCGCGGGCGCCCTGTGCTTCTAACGCTTGCGCCTCGCGCACCAGTCGCTCGACGGGCTCGGAGCGGTGCTTGCCGCGCATCAGGGGGATGGCGCAGAAGGCGCAGGTGTGGTCGCAGCCCTCGGAGATCTTGAGGTATCGCACGTGCCCCGTGTCTCCGAGCAGTTGTCGCACGCCGGGGTGACGGGCGACGGGATCGTCGATGAGGCCCCGCTCGGCGAGCCGTGGCACCAGGTGGTGCAGGTCGGAGAAGCCGAGGTACAAGTCCACCTCCGGGATCTCCTGAGCCAGCTCCTGCTGATACCGCTGCACCAGGCACCCGACGGCGACGACCGCCTTCACTTCCCCCCCCTTCCCTGCCGTCTGCTTCAGTCGGGCGGCGGCGAGGAGGGCATCGATTGACTCCTGTTTGGCGGCATCGATGAAGCCGCAAGTGTTGACCAGGATGACGTCAGCGCGCGCCAGGTCGCCGGTTACGACCGCACCGTGGCCGACCAGCTCGCCCACTAGGCGCTCGGAGTCGACGGTGGCCTTGTCGCAGCCCAACGAGACGACGCCCAGCTTCATCCGCGGTAGTTCCCGTACTTCAGCTCGAGGCCCCAATCCTCGCCGCGCAGGAATGTGATCACCTCCTGCAGCTCGTCCTTCGACGAGGACTGCACCCGGATCTCGTCGCCCTGGATCGAGGCCTGGGCTTTCTTGAATTTGCGGTCCTTGATCGCTTTGACGATCGCCTTGGCCTTTTCCTGGGGGATGCCCTGTGTGAGCTTGATTTCGCGGCGCACCGTGTCGTTCGCCGCCGGCGTGACGGTCCCCAACTCGAGGTTTTTCACGGGCACACCGCGCTTGATGAGCTTGCCCTGCAGCACGTCGAACAGCGCTTTCATCTTGAAGTCGTCGTCGGCCACGAGCGTGAGCGTCACGGTGGCCCGATCGAAGGCGATGGAGGCCTTGGAGCCTTTGAAGTCGTAGCGCTGGGCCACTTCCTTCGTGGCCTGATTCACGGCGTTATCGACTTCCTGGAGGTCCGCCCCCGTGGAGACATCGAACGAGGCGAGAGGTGCCATAGGGCGGCAATATAGACGTGGGGAGTGAGGAGTGGTACCTGACTATGCTACGCGGAGCTCCGCATGCGCATCGGAGCCTCCCACACCCACTTCCCCCGGTGGTTGTTTAGAAGAGGAAGGTTTCCAGCGCCCGGGCTCTCGAAACGTGTCGGAGTCTGGCCAGCGCTTTCTCTTTGATCTGCCGGACCCGCTCCCGCGTGATGCCGAGCAGCGACCCGATCTCCTCCAGCGTCATCGGCTCCTGCCCCTCCAGCCCGAAGTAGAGCCGCAGGATCTTCGCCTCCCGATCCTTGAGCGTCGCGAGCACCTGCTCGATCGACTCCGTGAGCGCGTGCTCGAAGATCTCGTCGTCGGGTCCGGGATTCTGCGTATCGGGGAGATAATCCAGCAGCTTGTTGTCTTCGCCGGGCGTGAGCGGGGCGTCGAGGGAGAGGTGGGCCTGGCTGATCGAGAGGGTCTTGGCGACTTCATCCTCAGAAATGTCCATGCCCTCGGCGATCTCCTCGACGGTGGGCTCGCGCCCCAACTCCTGGAGCAGCGCCGAGGAGCGCTTACCAATGCGGTGCAACGTGCCGGCGCGGTTAAGTGGTACACGCACGATGCGCGACTGCTCGGCCAGCGCCTGCAGGATCGCCTGGCGGATCCACCATACCGCGTACGAGATGAACTTGATGCCCTTGGTTTCGTCGAACTTGTGTGCCGCGCGGATCAACCCCAGGTTGCCTTCGTTGATCAGGTCCGAAAGGGAGACTCCCTGGTTTTGATACTTCTTCGCCACCGACACCACGAACCGGAGGTTGGACCGGACGAGCTTGTCGAGCGCCTCTTCCTCGCCCAGCTTGATCCGCTGCGCGAGCGTGACCTCCTCCTCCCTGGTGATGAGCGGGTACTGACTGATCTCCCGGAGGTATTGGTCGAGCGACCCCTCATCGAACGATGCCCGCTTCGCCGTGTTCAGATGCATGGGATGGTCACCCTCCAAGCGCGCTGCAATGCCGCACCACACATGACAGACAGCCGCGGCGACGGCACGGTCGCGGCCTCCGTAGTGCTGGTCCCCCGGGTCAGTGAATCAAGGCCCCGAGCCGGTGCCAGCGAATGTCCGTCAACCAGGGAAGCGGATCGTGGGCTTCCCGGTCATAGCTGAAATAAACGACGAGCGGCCGCCCCTTGATCGCCGACTCGTCCACGAAGCCCCAGTACCGTGAATCCGACGAATTGTCCCGATTGTCGCCGAGCACGAAATACTTCCCCTGAGGCACGACGAGTGGTCCCCAGTTGTCGCGCGTCGGGTGCTGGCGGCGCACGTCGTCCGGCGCGCCCACGAAATACCCGCGCTGCCACCCGAACTCGGAGTCGGTGAGGTCGTGGTCGGCATCGATGTGCTGCACGTACGGCTCGGCCAGCGCCGCGCCGTTGACTTCCACCTGACCGGCCCGCATTGCCACGGTGTCCCTCGGGACGCCGATCACCCGCTTGACGTAGTTGAGCGTGGGGTCCCGCGGAAACAGGAACACAATGATGTCGCCGCGCCGTGGCGTCCCGAAGCCCGGGAGCCGGGCGTGGGTGCCGGGAATCTGCGCGCCATAGACCGCCTTGTTCACGAACAGGAAGTCGCCAGCGAGCAGCGTGTGCTCCATGCTGCCGGTGGGGATCTGAAACGCTTCGATGAGGAAGGTCTTGATGATGAGGAAGAGCACTAACGCCACGCCGAGCGAGCGCATCCAGCTGTCGAACCATCGCGCCAACTTGGACCGGCGTTTGGCGGGGGGGGAGGGCGCGCTAAGCGGAGACGCTGCAACAGCGCTCGGATCAACCGGCGGGGCCCCCAAATCATGCATGTGTCGTACGTTAGTAAGGTGCCCGGCACGGCGCAACAGTCACCGTCCATACCCGGGCACCCCCAACCCGCCCACCACCCGGATCCGGTCCCGGCAGTCTCCCCACTCCAGGCAGGCGGTGGACGCACTCGGCGTCGAGTGGCGAGCCACCAGTCGAGAGGACGATCACCAACGTTTCGTGATGCACGACCCGGGACGCCACGACTCGCCCGGCGTAGGAATCATCCTGCGGACGTGTCCGGAACCGAAATTCACGCGGGCGCCGGGCTCAGGCCTCCGTGTCGATCTGCGCCCGCTGCAGCCTGCCGGAGTAGTCCACGTACACCACCTTGATCTCCGAGTAGAAGTCGTACACCGCCCATCCGCCCTCGCGGTGACCGTTCCCCGTCTGCTTCATTCCGCCAAACGGCAGGTGCGCCTCCGCCCCGATCGTTGGCGCGTTGATGTAGGTGATGCCCGTATCGAGGTCTTCCATCGCCCGGAAGGCCGCGTTCACGTCGCGGGTGTAGATCGAGCTCGAGAGGCCGTACGACACGTCGTTGTTCACCCGGATCGCCGCACCGAGGTCGGGCACCCGGATCACCGAGAGCACGGGGCCGAAGATTTCTTCCTGCTCGACGCGCATCCCCGGCTTCACCCCCGCCAGCACGGTCGGCCGATAGAACCATCCCGCCGCGAGCGCTTTGTCGACCGGCTCGGCGCCGCCGATCGCCACGGACGCACCTTGCTCTCGCCCCACGCCGACGTAGTACTCGACCTTCTTCCGCGCCTCCTCGTGGATCAGGGGCCCGACTTCGGTCTTGGGATCGAGCCCAGGCCCGAGCCGGAGCCGCTCGGCCCGATCGCACACGCTCCGCAGGAACTGGTCGTGGATCTGCTCGTGGAGGATGAGCCGGCTGGTCGCCGTGCAGCGCTGTCCGGTCGTGCCGAACGCCCCCCACAACACGCCGTCCAGCGCCAGGTCCAAGTCGGCATCGTCCATCACGATCATCGCGTTCTTGCCGCCCATCTCGAGCGACAGCCGCTTGTGGAGCTTGCCGCAGGTGGCTCCGATCACCGCGCCCGTCTCGGTCGAGCCGGTGAACGAAATGACCGAGACGTCCGGGTGCTCAACGATCGCCCGTCCCACAACCGACCCCTCGCCGTGCACCAGCTGGAGCGTCTCTGGCGGCAGCCCCGCTTCCACCAGGATTTCCACCAGCAGATGGGCCGTGTGCGGCACGTCCTCGGCGGGCTTGAAGATCACGGCGTTCCCGCAGGCGAGCGCGGGAAACATCTTCCACGTCGGGATCGCCATCGGGAAATTGAAGGGGGTGATGAGCCCGGCGATGCCGATCGGTCGCCGGTAGGCCATCGCCCATTTGTTGCGCAGCTCGGAGGGCACGACGCGACCGAACAGGCGTCGCCCCTCGCTCGCCGCGTAGAAGGCCGTGTCGATCCCTTCCTGGACGTCGCCGCGGGTCTCGGCTAGCACCTTCCCCATCTCGCGCGTCATGGCCTTGGCGATCGCTTCCTTGCGCGCCACTAACAGCTCACCCACGCGCTGCAGCGCCTGACCGCGGATCGGCGCCGGGGTCCGAGACCACGTTGCGAACCCGCGCTTCGCGGAGGCGACGGCCCGGGCCACGTCGTCGGGGCCGGATCGCGGGAAGCAGCCGATCACGTCGTTCCAGTCGGCGGGGTTGCGGTTCTCGAAATAGGCGCCGCTGGCCGGTGCGACCCAGTCTCCGGCGATGAAGTTCCTGAAGTTTTCAGCCATGGGCCCTCAGCCGTCAGTGAGGTGCGGGAGGGACAGGGGCGGGAGTGGGCGCGGCACAGAACCCGGAGGGCGGTGCTTTCGCGTAGCCGACGCGCGGCAGAATCTCGCGCGCGGCGAGCACCAGGCCCCAGATGATCAGGGCCTGGGAGAGCACGTGCGCGACGCCCAAGCGTCGGCGCCAGGAGGAGATGCTGCTCCAAAACCCAGCGGCGATGACCGCCGCCACGCCGGTCATGTAGAAGATGAGCTTCAGCCCGCAGCCATGGCTGTAGGGCCACTGGGTCATCCCTATGCCGATCAGCAGACCCAGCGCCACGCGGGCCCACGTCCCGAGCCACGCCGCCGAGCCGGTGGTGCGCGCTGCGCCCGCGCCGGCGAGCGGCGTTGCCCCGCCCCCCGGTGCGGGGCCGCCTACCCGGCGCTGGGTCACCTCGCCTTTGAGGTAGGGGTCGGCGTCGGGAAGTCTGGCGAGCAGCTTGTCGACCTCCGCCATCTCCCGGTCCCACTTCGGCTCCTTCTCCTTATCCGCCACTACGCCTCCCTGGCCAAGCCGTAGCGCTCGATCTTCTTGTACAGATTGCTGCGCGGCATCTCCAATGTGCGCGCCGTTTCGGAGACATTCCAGTCATGCTCCTTCAACTTGCCGAGGAGGTAGGCCCGCTCGGCCGCCTGCTTGAACTCCTCGAAGGTGTTCGCCCGCAGCCACGACTTACCTGCGACCGATTCACCGCCACTCCCTCCATCCGCACTTCGTCCGCGGTCCCCGGGCCCGCTGGCGACCAGTTGCTCGACATCCAGCTCTGTGACGCTGGGGCCGCTACCGAGGATGAGGAGCCGCTCCACGGCGTTGCGGAGCTCGCGGATGTTGCCTGGCCAATCGTAGGCCGACAAGCGCTTCAGGGCTCCGGCATCGAACGCTTTGGCGGGCAGGCCGGTGCGCTTGGTGAGGTCGTCGACGAAGTGCTGCACCAGCTGGGGAATGTCGGCGCGACGCTCTCGCAGCGGCGGCACCTCGATCGGCACGACGTTGATCCGGTACAACAGATCTTCGCGAAAGCGCCCCTCTGCGATCTCGCGCTCGAGATCCTTGTTCGTCGCGGCGATGACACGGACGTCCACTGGCAGCAGCTTGCCCGAGCCGACGCGGGCGATGACGCCCTCCTGGAGCACGCGCAGTACCTTGGCCTGCGCCGACAGACTCATGTCCCCGATCTCGTCGAGGAACAGCGTACCGCCGTCGGCCAGCTCGAACTTGCCGGCCCGATCCGCGAATGCGCCGGTAAAGCTGCCCTTCACGTGCCCGAACAGCTCGCTTTCGATCAGTTCGGTCGGGATCGCGGCGCAGTTCACCTCGACGAATGGCCCTCTGGCGCGCGGGCTGAGCGCATGGATCGCCCGCGCTACGAGCTCCTTGCCGGTCCCGTTGGCCCCGGTGATGAGCACGCGCGCCGGTGTCGGCGCGACCTTCTCGAGGCGCTCGATGACCTGGGTGATCACGCGGCTCGAGCCCACGATCTCGTGCTGCGCCTGCACCTCGGCGCGCAACCGTACGTTCTCGCTGGCAAGATCGACGTGATGCAGCGCGTTGCGCAGCGTCAGCAGGATGCGGTCGGTGTCGAGCGGTTTCTCGAGAAAATCGTAGGCACCCAGCTGCGTGGCTTCGACGGCCGTCTGGATCGTCCCGTGACCCGAGATCATCACCACCTGCGCTTGGGGATCGAGCTGGCGCAGGCGTGCCAGCGTCTCGATGCCATCCATCCCTTGCATCTTCACGTCGAGAAACACAAGGTGCGGCCGGAACTCGGCGTAGAGCCGGAGCGCCTCGTGTCCGGACGCCCCGGTCTGGACCTCCAACTCCTCGAACTCGAGGACCTGCTTCAGGGCCTCACGAATTCCCTTCTCGTCGTCGACGATCAGCACGCGGCGGCTCAAGCCCGGCGCCTCCGGAAGAGCACCACGCCCGTCGGGTGGATCACGACGTCGGCGATCGCCCGGTCGACGGCGACTGGCACGGCGCCCTGCGCATTCGCTCCCGCGACCTGCCGCGCCAATCGCGTCACCGCAGGTCCCGGGACCGGGAAGCCCCGCAGGCTGAGCTCGCGGATCGTCCAGCGGGCTTCGCCCGGCCGGGCGATCGCAATCGGCCCGGCGATGCGCAACGGCTCCCGCTCGGCGAGCATGCCGCCGAAGGGTCCCAGCGCGTCCTTGGGGAGGGCCCGCGTCGTGAGCCGCGCGTGCACAGCGAAGCTGCCGTCGAGCAGCTCCACACGCAGCGAGTCGAAGGTCCGACGCACCGTCCAGTCGATCCCGCTGCCGATGAGGGACGCCATCTCGCTCGGCGTAAGCACCACGGAGTCCGGCCCGCCCGGGCGCGCCAACTCGGCCACCTTATTCCGCCCGGCCGCCACGGCGCGCGGCGTCGGCGCCCCCACGGCCGTGTCGGATACCGGGGGCAGTGCCGTGCGGCGCGGACCGAGCCAGCGCGATGCAGTATGGAGAATAGGATCGCGATACCACCACGCCACTGCCCCGATCAGCAGCAGCAGCAACAGCGCGATCATGCGGAAAAACCAATTAATCAAGGCGCTCACTCCTTCTGACCTGATACACCGCGCCCCCCCGTTGGAGCGTGCTCGCCATCAGGTCCACTGCCTCCACCGCGACCGTCTCGGCGAGCTCGAGCCTGGCGAGGGCGTCAGCCAAGCCGCGAAACGCCTGGGGCTCGGCGTCCCGCGTCGCGCGGCCCAGCGTGACATGGGGCTGGAACGGCCGACCCTCGGTCGGAAACCCCAGAGGCGCGAATGCTTGCTCCACCCGGTGCTGCAGCAACTCCAGGGCCGGCACCGGTTCGACTCCCACCCAAACCACCCGAGGCCGGCGCTGGTCCGGGAACACCCCGAACCCCCCGAGAGCCAGAGGAATGCTGCGCGACGCGCCCGCCACGCCGCCCTTGCCCTCACCCCCAGCCGCCTGCGCCAGCGCTGCCTGCAGCTCCGACTCCCGGGCGTCGGCTACGTCGCCCAGAAACTTGAGGGTGAGGTGTAGCCCGTCGGGGCGCACCCAGTTCACCGGCAATTGGAGCTCGCGCAGCGGAGCCGCGGCCGCCCAGACGGCCTCCCGGACGGCTGGAGGGAGATTGAGCGCGATGAACAGCCTCACCGACTCGCGGTACGGTCGGCGAGAAGGCTGCCGCGTCGGTAGCCGCGCGGGTCGATCTCGACGCGAGCGAACCCCAGGTCGGAGAGCCGCGCGGTGACGTCCCCAGAATGGGCCTGGAGCCAGGAAATCCAGCGCGGCTCTACTTCGATCCGCGCGGCATCGCCAAGGTGCCGCACCCGCAGGTCCCCCGTGACGCCGAGGCCGCGCAAGTACGCCTCTCCCTCCTCCACCTGCTGCAGACGCGCCGGGGTGACTGGCAACCCGTACTGCACGCGAGAGGAAAGGCACGGCGCAGCGGGCGCGTCCCAGATCGGCAGCTGCAGCACCCGCGCAGCCTCCCGAACGGCGCTCTTGGTGAGGCCTGCCTCGGCGAGCGGCGAGCGGATTCTCGCGGCGAGACCCGCGGCCCTGCCTGGCCGGTGCTCGCGCAGGTCGTCCGCATTGGTCCCGTCGCACACCACCGCGAGCCCACGCGCCCGCGCTTCAGGTACCAGGCGGCTCCACAGCTCCGTCTTGCAGAAAAAGCAGCGGTTGGGAGAGTTGGCGAGGTAGTCGGGGTCCTCGAGCTCGCGGGTCGCGATCTCGACCAGCGGGACATCGAACCGCGCGGCGAGGTCGCGAGCTGTCTCCCACTGCGCGGCAGGATACGACGCACTGCGTCCAATCGCGGCCACCATCCGATCCCTCCCCAACTCTGCTCGGAGCACGACGGCGAGGAGGGCCGAATCGACGCCGCCCGAGTAGCCCAGCAGTGCCGAAGGAAAGGTGCGCACCGTGGCGCGCAGGGCAGCGAGTGGGGCGGACTCGGAGCGGGCCGACATGGCCGAATAGTAATGACTTACGATGTCCCAATCAAAGGACAGTTTGGGTGTTAGAAACGGATATTCCGTAGGCTAGGAACTTCGTATACTTATGATGAGTTGACCAAAATGGTACATGGACTACGTATGGTAGCCCCACGAGTCCGGAGGCCTCCGAAATGACACAACGGACCGAGCTGGACGCCGTAGATCGCAAAATCCTGAAGCTCCTGTGCAGCGACGGTCGGGCCAGCTACCAGGGAATCGCCGACGAGGTCGGGTTGTCTCGCCCCGCAATCATGGAGCGCGTCAAGCGACTCGAGGAGACTGGCTACATCACCGGGTACGGCGCGCACCTCGAGCGCACCAAGCTCGGCTATCCGGTGACCGCCTTCGTCGCGGTGCGGTACGGCAACTCCGACTACGTTGGCGACGAGCCGCGCATGCGCCAGATGGTCAAGCACCCGGGCGTCATCGAGTGCCACCACGTCGCGGGCGAGGACTGCTACATCCTCAAGGTGGTCGCCCCGAATCTCGAGGGCGTGCAGGATATCCTGCGCGATCTGCGTGGTCCCAATCAAACCATGAACACCCGGACGACGATCGTGCTGTCCACGCTGTACGAGAAACCCGGCCTCGTCCTCACGGAGCCGGACTGATGGCGGCGCTGCGCGGCAAGGCGCTCGTCGCCTATCTGGTCGTGTGCGTCTTTTGGGGATCTACCTACCTGGCGATCCGTGTGGGCGTGGGGGAGTTGCCTCCCTTCCTCTTCGCCGGCCTACGCTTTCTGTCCGCCGGCCTGCTGCTGCTCGGACTCGCGCTCGCGCTGGGCGACCGCCTGCCGCGCCGCCCCGCCGATTGGCGCACCCTGGCGATCGTCGGGCTCTTTCTGCTGGCGGGTGGAAACGCCTTCGTCGTGTGGGCCGAGCAATACACTCCCTCCGGCGTGGCCAGCCTCTTCGTCGTGACGGTGGCTCTGTGGATGGCGTTCTTCGATGCGATCATCCCCGGCGGGTCGGGCGACCTCAACTGGCGCGTCGTGACGGGCCTGCTGCTCGGTTTCGTCGGCACCAGCCTGCTCGTGGGAGCGAGCCCGGCCGAGTTGCTCCACGCCGACCTGCGGGGTCCCCTCGCGCTGACCGGCGCGAGCGCGTCGTGGTCGCTGGGGTCGGTGTACGCCAAGCGGCGCCCGACCGAGACCAGCCCCTACATCGGTGCTGCCGTGCAGATGATCGTCGGCGGGACCGCGGTGGCGCTGGTGGGAACGGGCCTGGGTGAGTGGCGCGCCTGGCACCTCACGCCGAAGGGCTTGGGTGCCATCGTTTACCTCGTGATCTTCGGCTCGATCCTGGGCTACAGCGCCTACTCCTACGCGCTGCGGCACGCTTCGGCCACGATCGTCGGCACCTATGCCTACGTGAACCCGGTGATCGCCGTGCTGCTCGGCTGGCTGCTTCTGAGCGAGCCGGTCACCGCGCGCACGTTCATCGCGATGACACTCATCCTCGGTGCCGTCTTGTGGATCCAGTTTTCCCACAGACTGCGTCCGACGTTCGGACGGTCGGACGGGCGGACGGAGAGCGCTACAACAGTCAAACCGTCCGACGGTCCGACCGTCCCACAGGTGGGGGAGGCCAGCACCTGATGACGCCTCCAGGCGAGGCCAGCCTCGATCCATCGAACTGGGACGAGCTC
>WNFC01002323.1_pt1 | contig 20444 bp, 16 predicted proteins | sample 5400541 | NCBI WGS metagenome assembly WNFC01 (sample SAMN13153342, study PRJNA577476) | soil metagenome | isolation source: 120 cm saprolite under Douglas fir tree site 2 hole 2 replicate 1 | place: USA:California | collected 2015-04-18
ACTGTCTTACTGATTGCTTCTCTCTCTGCACTAGGTCTGCCAGGGCTAAACAGTTTCTCGGGCGAGTTCCTGGCATTAATCGGTGTCTTCCGCAGTAGCACAGTCTTCGGCATACTGGGCACGGCTGTGATCGTGCCCGCCGCCTGGTATATGATGCGTTTCTTCCAGGGCATGATGGAAGGGCCAAGTCAGACGGAGGGTGTGGTAGCTTCTCTTATGCGCAAAGGCACGCTGACTGATATTCAATTAGGCGAGTTTATGACGCTCTCGCCGCTGCTTCTCTTAATTTTTTATATTGGGCTGCATCCAAATTCGATCATCTTTTTGATGGAGCCATCAGTAGTGAATACGCTACAAAATGTTACAAGCGCCTTGATAAAGTAATGGTTTTATCGTAATATGGGCAACCTGTGAGGTTACCCTGGGACTGGGGCTGATAGTCGCCCTGGGGGTTTTCCATGTCGTTCACCTATACAGCATCCGCGGCCGATTGGGGACGTATCGCACCTGAATTAGCGCTGGCAGTTGTTGCGCTGCTAGTTCTAATGGTCGATTTACTGTTGCCACAACCCGGCAAAAATCAAAAAGGCAGTACAAACTTCTTACTATTGCCCTTATTGAGCCTCCTTGGATTGGGAGGAGCTATTGTCGCAACAATCCTGCTCTTTATTTTCGGAGATCACCTGACCGCCTTTAATTCGATGATCGGCTCTGATCAAGGCTCCCTTTATGCATATATCATAATCTTGAGCGCGAGTACTCTCGGAATATTGCTCTCTCCATTTTATCTGAAACGCCTGAATCTTATCCACCAGGGAGAATATTATGCTCTGATGCTACTGGCAACTATTGGCATGATGATCCTGGCAGCAGCCACCAGCTTCCTGACTGTCTTCCTGGGCCTGGAAATGCTCTCACTGGCGCTCTATATACTGAGCGGCTTTGTTCTACGGCACAGCAGTTCCCAGGAATCGGGTATGAAATATTTCTTGCTCAGTTCCTTCGCATCTGCGTTTTTACTTTATGGTATTGCCATGATCTACGGCGCGACGGGTAATACTTCATTTGTTGGTATACATAACTTTCTGTTTAATCACCTTCCAACGACACACTCTCTCAATCCAACAGTGTTAGGGCAGCTACCTACACTTCTGCTCATTGGGATGGGCTTGCTGATAGTTGGATTCGCATTCAAAGTATCGGCGGTACCTTTCCAGGCCTGGACACCTGATGTCTATGAGGGTGCGCCCGCACCTGTCACGGCGTTTATGTCCGTTGGCACCAAGGCCGCCGCATTGATCGCTTTCGCACGCGTCTTTGATGTTATGCTGCCAATAGTCAAGCCAGAGTGGGAGCCAGTTGTATTGGCCATCACTATTCTGACAATTATTGGTGGAAACATCATGGCGCTTGTACAGAGCAATGTTAAGCGTATGCTGGCCTACTCCAGTATTGCAAACGCTGGCTATCTCCTGATAGGTGTTGTGGCCGGGGGCGCTATCGGTCTGTCAGCAATTCTATTTTACTTGTTATGTTACACATTCATGAATGTGGGAGCCTTTGGCGTTGTCTCTGTCCTGGAACGTGCAGATAATACAGGCAGCAATTTGAGCGAGCTACGCGGCTTATGGAATCGTCAACCTGTGCTAGCCGGTCTCCTGGCATTTTTCATGCTTGCATTAGCAGGTTTCCCTCCTATGGCTGGTTTCGCTGCTAAATATTACATATTTTATGCTGCTTTGCAGAGCGGTCATCCCGAACTCATGATTATTGGTGTGCTCGCAAGTGTACTTGGTATGTATTATTATCTGCGTGTTATTGCAGCCACGTTCATGGAGAAAGAAACTGTCCCAACAACGGCTCCAGCAATACCCGCACCCGTTACTGGCAAGCGCATCTCTACAAAATTGAATGAGGCTGGTACAGGAACAGCTACAGCCGTAGCAGTTAAAGCGACAACAAAAATAACAGTAGCAGTTGAGACGACAGTTGAGCAGAATCTTTCGACGGCAGGCTGGACGACGTGGATAGCGCTGGGTATAGCCGCTCTGGGAACACTGGCGATGGGTACATTGTTGCCGTTCTGGCTGATTGACCTGGCATTACAGGCAGCAAAAATGATGTTGATCCTGGGAAGGTGATGTTCATTGTATCAATGGACGTAAGTCAAAGAAAATAGAAAAGGCGGAGTCGCCTTACAAGAGAGACTACCGCCCGATAAAATTCTGCTAGAGAGAACTTACGAAATTAGATTATTGAGAAGTAATGGTACTCCTCAATAATCTAACAACTACTACATCATGCCGCCCATGCCACCCATACCGCCCATGCCACCGGGCATAGCACCAGCACCCTCTTCCTCGATATCGGTGATGAGGGTATCCGTGGTGAGGAACATACCAGCAATGCTGGCTGCATTTTGCAGGGCAGAGCGTGTCACCTTTACAGGATCAATGATACCTGCTTTGTACATATCCACATACTCGCCCTGCATTACATCAAAGCCGTAACTACGGTCCTTTGTGAGTACATCGGCGACCGTAACGGCCCCATCACGGCCAGCATTCTCGACGATCTGGCGCAGAGGTTCCTCAAGCGCACGACGCAGGATGTTTACGCCTGTCTGCTCTTCACCAGGAGCAACCTTTACCTTATCCAGCGCGGGAATTGCGTGGACCAGCACAGCACCGCCGCCCGCTACAATACCCTCTTCAATTGCGGCACGTGTAGCAGAGAGTGCATCCTCAACACGATGCTTCTTCTCTTTGAGCTCTACTTCAGTAGCAGCGCCAACTTTAATCACCCCAACGCCACCAGCAAGTTTTGCCAGGCGCTCTTGCAGCTTCTCGCGATCATAGTCGCTTGTGGTCTCTTCGATCAGGGCGCGAATTTGCCGTACGCGAGCCTGAATATCCTCATGTTTACCGGCACCCTCTACGATTGTGGTGGTATCTTTAGTAGCTGTTACTGTGCGAGCGCGGCCAAGGTCGCGAAGTGCAGCGTTCTCCAACTTGAGACCGGTTTTCTCAGTAATAACCTTACCATCTGTCAGAATGGCGATGTCTTCCAACATGGCCTCGCGGCGATCACCAAAGCCAGGTGCCTTAACGGCTAATACATCGAAGGTACCGCGCAATTTGTTGACAACCAGGGTTGCCAGCGCTTCACCATCGACATCCTCGGCAATGATGACCAATTCTTTGCGACCTGTTTGAACGACGCGCTCTAACACTGGTAGGATATCCGCAATTGCACTAATCTTTTTGTCTGTGATGAGGATATAAGGGCTCGAAAGCTCGGCCTCCATACGATCCATATTGGTTGCCATGTAAGCAGAGATATAGCCACGATCAAACTGCATACCTTCAGTGTATTCTCGCTCCATTGCAAGGCTACGGCCCTCTTCAACGGTGATTACACCATCTTTGCCAACTTTGTCCATGACTTCAGCGATGAGCGCACCAATTTCTGGATCGGCCGCTGAAATCGAGGCGACCTGGGCAATTTCTTCTTGCGTTTCGACCTGCTTGCTCATCGACTTAATCTCTTCGACGACGGCATCGACACCTTTCTCCAGGCCCCGTCGCAGAATCATGGGATTTGCTCCCGCGGCCAGGTTCTTGAGGCCCTCGGTAATAATGGCCTGAGCCAGGACGGTAGCGGTTGTGGTTCCATCTCCAGCCACATCATTCGTTTTGGTCGCGACTTCTTTGAGCAACTGTGCGCCCATATTCTCAAATGGATCGGGTAGTTCAATTTCACGGGCAATGGTAACACCATCATTCGTGATTGTCGGTGCGCCGAATTTCTTGTCCAATACCACATTGCGGCCTTTTGGCCCAAGTGTCACTTTTACTGCACCTGCTAGCACATCCATACCCTTCTTAAGGGATTGACGCGCTTGCTCATTAAATAGCAGTTTCTTAGCCACGAAACATACTCCTATTCTCTTAATGGGGCGAAATTATGCTTCTTAACTTTTTCATCTGGATGTCGGACAATCCACCGAGAGCCGATAAATCGGCCCCTATGGATCACCGGATGATTTGGTTAAAAGTCATTTTTACGCCCATGCCTATTCAACAATACCCATAATGTCGCTTTCGCGCAGAATTAAATATTCTTCGCCATCCAATTTGACTTCGGTACCAGCATATTTAGCAAACAGTATCTTTTGTCCAACACTCACCTCGAGGGTTGTACGCTTGCCATTGTCCATTACCTTACCTGGCCCAACTGCCAGAATTTCCCCCTCCTGGGGCTTCTCTTTCGCGGTATCTGGTAACAAGATACCGCTTTTCGTGACGGTTTCGCTCGATAGCGGCTTAACCACCACGCGATCACCGAGCGGTCGAATCTTAACGCTCACCGTGGTCATACACCAAATCCTCCCTATTTTTCGAGTGTGAGTTTAATCTAAACTCCTTTTATTTTAGCACTCTCTCATTGAGAGTGCGAACCTGCTATATCATACACTATTGCAAGCAAGGCTGCAAGAGGATTTTCTGACATCTACTGCATACTGAGCATCTCTTGTAACTCATTCCAGGCGTACATCAAAGGCGCCTGATCAAATCCTACCTCTTTTGGTCGCACATTCAAGGTGGTTTCAGTGACTGTTGGTGTCCAAATGTGATGTCCTGCGCGACGCACCAGTCCGTGGCGAGCAGCATACTTCAGGAAACCTGCCGCTCGTTTACGCGCACCGCCAGGTTGGAGGAGTTGCTGATCTACATAGCGACTAGCCTCAGAGAGCGTCACTGCCAGGTGATACAGGTCATCTGCAAGGTCATCCAATGAGAATGACGATAGCCCTGCACGACTCGCCCGCATTAGAAAACCGCTGGCAAGTTGAGTACAGGTGAAGCGTGCGCTCAGCAGCCACGCCCTACGTAGTTGAGCATCCAGTTCCCTTGAAGATAACTCTGGTGCATGCTCAATGGCAGGAGCAAATTCAACAAAGATTCGTAATTTTTGCACGGTCATGAAGTCGTAGATAATAAATATTGGGACAATCCTTGTATCAGGCGGAGCAGCTTCTAGCAAGCGATGCAGACCAGAATTAATAGGGCTGAGTCTACCATCAGGTGAGAGTTGTCCCTCTGGCGAACCATAGAGTGAGCCTCCGAGTAACAACCACGCATCAAGTTCAGACAGGTCCTCTTTAATCTTGGATACAATACGCTGTTCTAAAGGACGACGCGCAGATCCCACGAGTATTTCGGGACGATAAAAGTGCTGAAGTGCAGATTGAAAGCGCCAGTCCAGTAGATGTGAGAGTTGGTAAGCCTCGATCTCCTCATAGGGTTTACCTGTAACTGTGGCCAATTCTTCGATAAACGTAGGAGCAAGTGCATCACCAACACGCCCATTATACCCTGAGCTCAGCAAATCTCGGATCCACTCTTCTGCTGGACGATATAGGTCGTGGATTGGATGTGCGCCCAGAAATCGCAGAGCTAGTCCTATATTAAGCGGGCGTATGAGACGCGCGAATCCACGCGGATTCATCGTAATACGCGCAAGATAGCCCGGCGAAAAGCCATCGCTGCGGAGCGCAAAATGGACATCTCCTGCCAGCCCACGCCACCCGCGGTGAAAGACTACTGTCGGAACAATTACAATCGGATCCAGATCACGTTTATGAGACATTCCATAGTAGGTCCGTGATGCACTGCTATCATGCTCCACCCCGTGAATCTCAACTTTATGGAATACTCTGCTAGCGACCCAGAAAGCGCCCGCGATAATGGTCCGGCAAATTGCGAGCAGCAGTGACTCAAGACGCTTCATCACACACTTATTACCTCAAGCTTTCGTAAGTTGCTGCACATCGATTGCCGGGAAAAGAAGAGTATTAATCCGTTAGAACCTCTATTCAACCGACTCTTCTGGGCTAGAAATGAGAATATGTAGAAAACGTCTCAGCGCATAGAAGACCAGAAAGTAGACAGCCATCGCGATGAGTATCGACCAATCAATGGCTGCACCACCAGTTCCCAACTTTGTGTTTGGCACGATATCCTTAAACGGGAAGAGCGGGATCGCCGTCAAGGCATACATGAAGCCTGCGAATATGTTATTTTGGGCTGCCCCTATGAGCGTTAAGAAGAACTCAATCAGTAATATTACTTCCAGTACCAACAGAAACCAATTGAGGTAGTCATTCAGCTTCCCGATGGCAAATTTGATAGTAAGCGCTTCTTCCCGGCCAGTTACAGCACTCTCCCCTACTTCTAACTGGCCAGGCTGTTGAGGCTGAGCGACCATTTCGTTTGCAGGGGGAGGTTGCATGGGATATTGCGGAGGAGGAGGCTTGAGTGGCAGTTCTTCCATGGGAGGATATGCCTCAGAAGGTTGTGTTCTAATCATTTCTTCTGGAAAAGGATTACTTGGATTATACATCATGCTCTTCTCCATAAGCGCTTTGTTAATGCTGGCCATATCTGACTACGCCTATAACAATTATAACATGATTTACCTGTCAAGTGCTACGTCGCACTAATAAAACTACACCTTCTGCACGTGCCAGAGGGCGGTATAGTTTTGAAAGTCCATTCAGTTCGCTGGTTGCTTCAGCCAGATTTTCTACGGACAGGTTATTAAGATCAACAACAACATATTGGACGGTGTGATTACAAGCAGTGTCCAAACATACTGAAGGAAAGACAGCTAAAAGTTGGCGCTCACTCAGGTGAGGATTGAGGTTAGTTCCTGCAGAGACAGAAGCATCAGGCGGAATAAGTGCGAGCAGTCGTTGAATTTGTTCTTCGCGGCTCCCTGGGGTGTGATCTGCCCAGAAGGAATTGAGTTGAGGTAGAGCAATCAAGAAGTTAAGGCAGATCAATAGCGCAATCCATGCAAATAGTACCCACTGCAAGCGAGAGACAGCAAGCTTTTTAGCCAGCGGAATCATACCTGCACTGAATCTTTGCCATTGCTCGCGTCGCCATCTAGGCAATGTCAACCGCAAAATCCGAGGTTTCAAAGGCTCGAGTATATGGTTAGACAGAGCGAGTAAAGACGCATTGAATAGAGCGATGAAATGTGAGCCGCTAGTAAGATGAGTATACGTGGCCAGGGTATTGGCGGGCAAGCTGGCTTTAGTCAATGTGGCAGGATTAGACAAGACAAGATTAGGCAAGGTGTCAAGGGACAAGTTGGGATTCGATACGGCAGCGATTTCACCGGTATCTGGTTGTTGTGTATTGGTTGGTTGTTCTTGACGCCACCTTTGCCAAATTAAAATCAGATGACGTGTGCCATGGATGGCGGACAGCATGACAAATGGAATAATTGCGGCATTATAGTGATAGACGCCGCTGTATAAAAGGGGATCGGTGCTGAGTAAGTTTACAGCAAGGCTGGGTAGCGCAGGTAGCAGCCATTCTGGCGCAAGCAATGGTAGAAAACCCACACTACGCGCGAGGCCAACCAGGTAATAGAAACGATCCATCGTGAAAAAGGTAGTGAAGAGTAGCCAGGGGTGAAATACAAGATTTGCAACTGCTGCGCCAGGTGAACTCCCCAGGGCTTCATACCGATACCAGTAATTATTGGCCTGAACACCCGGGTAGAAGTGTGGGATAATAAATTTAAAAGCTAGAAAACTCCAGAGCAGACCGCCAATAATCAAAGCTGTGCCTAGACGTGGAAGTTTATATTTCCAGATGAGTAAAATACCAAGTAGAGCCACTGCAAGAGGAATATCCTCTTTACACATACAAGCCAGGACGCAGGCAATCAGAAACCATACATAGTGTTTGTACGTAAGCGCTAGTATGGCATACAACAATAAGGGAGTTGCCAGGCTAACGGGATGGAAGTCAAAGATATTTAAGCCGAGCAATGCGGGAGAAAGTAGATATGCGGTAGCCATCAGCGCGGCAAAAATGGGCCACTCTGGAATATACCTGCGCGTAAGGAGAAAAACGGGCAAAGCTCCTGATCCTAACGCCAGCGTTTGGAAGACAAGTAAGATACGTGGGTCGGCATGGAAGGCATAGAGCAGAGAAAGTGGCAAGATAATCGGCTCAAAATGTATTGCCAGGCGTGTTGGTGGGCCATACCAGTCAATTGCCTGGTTAGTAAACTGAAAAAAGCGCCCATGTATAGTGTTCCATAACACCTGGTCCATATTACCCAGGTCAAAGGCACCTGCTTTGAACGTTTCATATCGCAGTATGGCCTGGTAGCACATATCCACCATATACACAAGCATGATCAGAATCAAAAGTCCCCAGGCTATTTTTTGTTGTACACACAGGTCAAATCGTTTCATTGCATCACTTTAAATTTTAATTATGGCTTGCCAGACGCCAATGCTGACTAGCAGCATACATGAGTAAACGATCACATATTCCGGCCAGTCACCAGTTCGAAAACGCCAGTGTGGATTTGGAGGAAAGCCAAAGCGTTTATGATACGGCCATAACAACGGTACGCCACCTTCCGTCAACCCATCGGCTGCAATATGTAAGATACAACCAAACAACACAGCCACAAAGACCAGGTGCGACTTTTCTACAAATTGGGCAGGGAAGGTGAAGCCTCGTTGGGATAAGAGAAATACTACCAGTTGCTCCAGGCCTATCGCAAGTAATGAACCAAGTAACAAACCCAGGAGGCTATGAAAAATGGTTCGATGGCCTGCAATGTGCTGAATCTCTTTACTGATCCAACCAAACTTACGTCCTATAGTACTTTGCGCGTTGTCAATATCCGGCAGGATCGCTCCAAGCGCTACCATCGAAAAAAAGATTGCTTTATTGATAATCAACTCGAGAGGAACAGGTGTTGCGGTTGCCAAAGGAGGGCCTGATATATGTACAACACTATCAAGAACGACTGCTGTGGTCAAGCCAAATAGTACATGTGATCTGCCAAGCATTATGACGAAGCTCCTCAGGAACAAACAGTATCAGTTTGCCCATTGTAGGAGTTTTTAGAACAAATATCAAGATGAGATTGCAATACTAGATTTCGTCCGGCAGGCTAACCAGGATGGATCTATCCTCTACTTGCACTGGATACGTTTGAATATCCTGGCCAGCAGGTCCTCGAAGCACCTTTCCTGTACGAACATTGAACTGCGCTCCATGCCAGGGGCAAGTGAGCACTTCACCATCTAGTTCGCCTTCGTTGAGGGGGCCGCTAATATGGGTACAATTATCGGTAAAGGCATATATGGATCCGTCTACTTTTGCCAGGCAAATAGGCTCACCATCGACTTCCACTGCCATGAGTTCGCCATCATCCAAATCATTGAGTTCAGCGACTTTTACAAAGTCTGACATTGATCGTCCTCATTATTTATATGCCCATGCCTTGAACGGGGACAATAGCGCCTGTGATGCCGTCGCTCGCGGGTGATACCAGGAAGATTACAGCCGCTACGACCTGTTCCATGCTTACCCACTTCTTACGTAGATCTTCAGGTGAAGGTTTCATTGAATCAAGATTCGATTGTGTGACGATGAGACCAGGGCCAATGGCATTCACGTAGATACCAATATTCTTGCCTTCTTTTGCGAATGTTCGCGTAAGCGCATCAACACCTGCCTTGGCACAGTTGTAAGCAAGCATCATAGGGCCAGCACTCTGCACACCGCCAGCCCGGCTAAAATTGAGAATCTTGCCTTTGCCTTGTTTCTTCATGATGGGCCAGGCGGCACGGGTACAGAGGAATGCAGAACGCAGATTATTGTTTAGCTCGAAATCCCAGTCGGCCAGGGTCAATTCATCTGAAGGACCATACTTTGTGAGGCCGCCAGCAAGATTGACGAGGATGTCGATACGACCATAGGATTTCAACGTTTCCAGAACCAATGCATTGGCTCCCTCTTCAGTCGTTAAATCGGCAGGAACTGCAATGACCTGCGCACCTTCAGCGCGAAGTTCCTCTGCTCGAGCATTGACTCGCCCGGCAGTGTGGGAACTGATGGCAAGCATAGCACCCTCGCGCGCAAAGGCGGAGGCAAGCGCAATTCCCACCTGTCCTGCATGACTGACACCTGTGATAATGGCAACTTGACCTTCCAATCGCATTGAGATTTCAGGACTACTCGTCATCGTCACTGTCCATGGTGGGTTTTTCCAGGCCTGCCAGAGCCAGGCCAAGATGCAGAACGCGTAAAGAAAGAAAGGCGCACTTTGTGCGCGCAGGACTGATGGGGATGCCCAGGGCGTCCAGCACATCATCCTTACCGAGTTGCACGACCTCTTCTACGGTCTTGCCTTCGATCATCTCTGACAGCATTGATGCCGCAGCCTGACTGATTGCGCATCCACGTCCTTGAAAACGCACTGCTGTAATGTAGTCGCCATCTACTTGAAGATCAATTGCAAGCTGATCTCCACATAAGGGATTGCTGTCTTCGGAGTGCGCATCTGGATGATCCAGCTTTCCGTAGTTGCGCGGATTCCGGTAATGATCCAGAATATATTCACGATAATAATCCATTGACATGAGTAAAACTCCCGACGACACCTGGGGCGTGATAAATCTGGGGCGCGATAAATCTGGCCCCTACAAGTTAAATATTTGCAGCGCTTTGTGCAATCCCTGCACCAGGGCATCGATGTCTTCTCGTACAGTATACACGTAGAAGCTTGCGCGTGCAGTTGCAGCCAGATTGAAACGTTCCATCAACGGCTGCGCGCAGTGATGTCCGGCACGAATGGCTACCCCCATCTCTTGATCGAGGATTGATGCCAGGTCATGTGGATGAATATCAGCTAAGGTAAAGGAAATCACACCGCCGCGCTTCGTAACATCTGGCCCATAGATGGTCAATCCTGGGACAGCCTGCAACTGCGCTAAAGCATAGGAAGTAATTTCTTTTTCATGCTGCATTACCTTCTCCATGCCAAGCGTATTGAGATAATCGACTGCTGCCCCCAGGCCAATAGCCTCTGCTATAGCTGGTGTTCCAGCCTCGAACTTCCAGGGTAGGTCGTTCCAGGTGGATTCTCGCAATCCAACCTTGCGAATCATGTCACCGCCGCCCATGAAAGGAGGCATAGCTTCCAACAGGTCACGCTTACCATAGAGCACACCAATACCGGTGGGTCCAAGCATCTTGTGGGAGCTAAAGCACAGGAAATCGATATCAAGGGCCTGCACATCTACATGCAGATGGGGAACGCCTTGTGCTGCATCGAGCAATACAACGGCTCCAGCTGCATGAGCATGAGCAATCATTTGCTGAGCAGGATTGATAGTACCTAATACGTTGGACATGTGTGTGAAGGCTACGAGTTTTGGCTGCTGCTGTAAGAGTTGTTCATAGACATCCAGGTTTAACAGTCCCTCGCCGGTAACAGGCACAAATTCCAGTCGTGCGCCTGTGCGCTGTGCCAGCAGTTGCCAGGGGACAAGATTACTATGATGCTCCATTTCTGTCAGCACAATCAGATCACCGGCGGTAATATTTGTATTGCCCCAACTGTAGGCGACGAGATTGATGCTCTCAGTGGTGTTGCGCGTAAAGATGACCTGTTTGCTACGGCGAGCGTTGATGAAGCGAGCTACTTTGACACGAGCTTTTTCCATCCTGGCTGTTGCTTCTTCGCTGATCTCGTAGACTCCGCGATGGACATTGGCGTGATACATTTCGTAATAGGTACTCATAGCCTCGATTACGGCGTAAGGCTTCTGTGAACTTGACGTGCTATCAAGATAGACCAATGGTTTGCCGTGTACCTGGCGCGCCAGGATTGGGAAGTCTTTGCGTATTTCTGCCGCTGTGCGCAGAGCAGAGTTTGCTTCTTCTGTTTGTTGATTTGCCGTCACGGGTACGCTATCGGAAGTAGGCATTCTATACCTGTTTTCTTTTTTTCATTACTATCAAAACATACAAATGTGTGCATTTCCAGTCTAGTGCATCACAAAATTGTGATGTTTCAACATTTAATACTCTGTGAGTATGATCTCTTCCTCTACGGGTTTGTCGTTAAGCGAGACGGCATATTCGTCGACGCCTTCGACTTCCCAGCGTTCCTGGGCATCAACCCAGGTGTCGGCTTCTGTTTCGTAGGAACCGCTCATGCGGCGTACGATGCTGCGGCGCAGGCGTGTACGCAAGTTCTCTAAAGGAATACGTTGTAGTACTGGCTCAAAGAAGCCTTGTACAATGATTCGTTCGGCCTCTTCGCGAGGTATGCCGCGCACCATGAGGTAGAAGAGTTGCTCTTCGTCGATCTGTCCCGTGGTGGCACCGTGGCTGGCGCTGACCTCGTTGGCTCCAATCTCGAGACTGGGTATAGATTCTGCACGACACTTCTTGCTGAGGAGCAAGGTGTGGTCCGAGAGGAATGAGGCTGTTTGCTGCGCTTTTGGCTGCACACGAATCATGCCTATAAACTCTACACGAGACTCGTCGGTGAGTACACCTTTCACTAAGGTCTCGGCATTGGTTGCTATGGCGGCATGGTTCGAGAGAGTGTTAATTGAATAACGCTGGTCGTGGTCGGTGAAGAAGACACCTACCAGTTCACCGGCACTTCCATTGCCACTCAGACCGATGCCGGTATCTGAGAGCATTACTTTGCTGCCAAGGTCAGCCAGGACCCAGGTGGTGCTGCCATCCTTTTCATGCACAGCGTTCTTATTTGTGATGGTCCAGACGTTCTGGCCGAGGTCTTGCATGTTGCTGAACTCGACATGGGCCGCATTCTTAACATACACTTCAACCACGCCATCCAGCAACGAGGGTTGATCACCATCAAAAGCCGAGTTGTGTTCCTCGACGTAGCGCACGCTGCTCTGCTCGTCGGCAATAATCAGTGTATGCGCAAATGTGGCTGAGGCAGGAGCATCAATCCAGATTTGAGTCAGAATCGGGTCTTCAATTTCTATCCCCTGAGGAATGTAAAGGAAGACGCCTCCGCTCCAGAAAGCTGCGTGCAGCGCTGTGTATTTGGTACTGTTAACCGGCACGCAGGTGGTCATAAAGTACTGCTGAACGAGTTCAGGATAGTCGCGTACGGCAGTATCAAGGTCGGTCATGATTACGCCCTGGCGTTTCAGTTCCTCTTCAAGTTCGATGCGCTCGACAGAGGCATTGCGCTGGACAACGAGACCGGAACGCTGATCAACCAGCGCCTCCTGCAAAGACTGCTCGATAAGAGCGGGCAATATCCCATTACCGTTAGAGGGAACATAGGGATTGAGTTGCTGGAACTTGAAATTGGAGAACATACGCAGTGTACCCAGGTCTCCTCGACGACCAAGCGGGGTTGGCATGCTCTCGTAGATATCCCAGGCTTGCAGGCGCTTTTGTAGCATCCATTCAGGCTCCCCCTTGTGACGCGAAAGTTCCTCCACCGCACCACGAGAGAACCCGATTAGTTGAGTATCAGGCATTGACTGTTACCTCATTTTCCTCGTCGGAAGAGGGTTTGAGCCATTCGTAACCCTTGTCTTCGAGTTCCAGAGCCAGCTCTTTGCCACCTGATTTGACGATGCGACCATCGTACATAACATGCACAAAGTCAGGGGTGATGTAGTTTAATATGCGCTGGTAGTGGGTGATGAGCAGAATACCTAGCTGAGGGCCTCTCAAGGCATTGACGCTATCGGCTACGATCTTGAGCGCATCAATATCCAATCCGGAATCGGTCTCGTCCATCAGCGAGATTTCTGGCTCAAGCAAGGCCATCTGGAGAATCTCGGCGCGTTTTTTCTCGCCACCTGAGAAGCCATCATTGATGGAACGGTTAATGAAGCTGTTGTCTACTTTGAGCAGGCGCATCTTCTCCTGGAGCATCTTGCGGAAATCACCAGGGGGAATGCCCTTGCGTTTGGCCATTTTACCAGTAGGATTCTCGCCTTCTTCCAGGGGCTTGTTGCCCTCGCGAACAGCTTCGAGTGAGCGGCGCAGGAAATTTGCCACGCTTACGCCTGGAATAGACATGGGATACTGGAATGCAAGGAAGAGTCGCATGCGGGCGCGTCGATCGGGTGAATATTCCAGAATATTCTCTCCCTTGAACCAGATCTCGCCCTCGGTTACTTCGTACTTGGGATTGCCCATGATGACATTCGCGAGTGTGCTTTTACCGGAGCCATTAGGGCCCATGAGAGCGTGGACTTCGCCCTGTTTGACGATGAGGTCGACGCCACGTAGAATTGGTTTGCCTTCAATGTTTGCGTGAAGGTTTTTAATGATCAGTTCTGATTCCATAGACTACTATACATCCTACCTTTTTTAGTTTGTGGCAGAGTTGGCCACACGAATATCTGAGAGAGCAATGAATTTGGCTGGGACATCTTGCACTGGCTCAGGTGTGCCCACGAGTTCTGCCAATGTCATTGTATCAATTGTACGAGCTACGGCATCCCTGACCTTCGCCCACAGAAATTGGATTCTGCACGAATCCAGAAAACCGCAGATTTCTGTCATCTCGCCTTCCAGCGCACAGATCATGGGAGCAATTGGGCCTTCGAGCACTCGCAGAACCTCGCCCATGGTGATTTCTGTTGGAGGACGGCTCAGACGGTAGCCACCGTGCGCGCCACGTGTGCTTGTTAACAGGGGTGGATCGGCTTCTCTTAACAGTTTTGCCAGTTGCTCGAGATATGCCAATGGCAGCATTTCTGTGTGCGCGATATCTGTGAGTGAGCGGGGCCGTTCACCATAATGGCGAGCGAGATCGACCATTATCCGCACACCATATTCGCCTTTTGTCGATACTTGTAACCACATGGTCGACTCCTTCTCGTCAATAGTGCAGCTTGCACGATCTTGTTTAGCACGCAGAGCAAAATTAATCCGACCTATTCACTAGGATATATTCTAGCACTTTGGAGTGGGAGCGTCAATGGGTTGTTTTCTATGCATCAGAACTATGACTTAGTCGTAAACCTGAGCAAAAATCATCTGTATATACATTTGAAAAACATCTGTTATACACTTGACAATAATCCATTTTACAAATATAATAGTTAAGGCAATAATTTTTTGATTGCATGAGTCATCTTGAGACAAGATGAGATAACATCGAACAATACGTAGGCCTGGGGAGCCGAGGTATTTCAGCATACACAGTACCCTAAAGTAACTATTGCGTGCAAAGACTGCGTGCATTTATAAGGTTTTTTTGTGCTCCGCTAGGTGTCTGGTGTATTCTCAGTAGAATTACTGAGAATATACATTAGGCTCATCGTGTTCGATTACATCTCATTTCCATTTATAGGCACGCAATGAGAGGGGTTATTGCGGCCTTAAGAGCGTTGCTGCTACTCTATCGAAGCTGATCTCGTTTCTCCCATACGGCGAAGTTTACAAAGTTTAGGCCAAGTAATCGAATATGCACTGGCGCGATGCCATCACTCATTGGATGGCCACACTTGATTTAAACTGTGATCTACTCGTTGAGCGTCAATGTAATCTTATGTTTGTACCTCTTAAGATGATACTTTGTAAGAATTCGATAGCGAGCGATTTGGCCTGAGAGTATAGTGATGACAGCCCAAGATGCAAGGCTACTAATGAGTAATCATGTTGCTTTGTCAACTTCTCAATTCGTCGGCCGACAACACGAGCTAGCATTGATCTGGAGCCAATATACAGTAGCCAGGAATGGAAGTGCCAGGGTCGTGCTGCTTCGTGGAGAACCAGGTATTGGGAAGACTCGTCTCCTGGAAGAGTTTACTGCACTTGCCGCGGACGATGGAGCAACTATTCTATGGGGCAGCGCCTCTGATTTCGAAGGGATGCCCCCTTATTTACCTTTTTTAGAGGCATTCGGTCAGTACATTCACATGACGCCCCTGGATCAATTACGTAAGCAAGTAACCACATCTCCTCGGATTTTAGCGAGCATTTTGCCAGAGTTGGCAACCCGTCTAGGTGAGCTTCCATCAGCCTACCAGATACCTCCCGAGCAAGCACGTCTGCGTCTCTATGAATCAATAGGCACATTCCTGGAAGCTATCAGTTCATCAAGTGTTCTTGTACTAGCGCTTGATGATCTCCACCTGGCAGATCACGCAAGCCTCGATCTGCTTTGTCATATTATGCGACACCAAACAAAAACAAGACTACTTGTTCTGGGTAGCTACCAGGGAGGCGAGATCGAACGAAGCGCTACACTCAATCGCGCAGTGAACGAGCTTGCTCACTCGCGGGTGCTCACTACTGTCGCTCTGTCTCCGCTTTCAGCTAAGGAAACTGAGGAACTAGCTCATAGCTATCTTGGAGGACCCCTCAGTCCAAATGTGAACCAACTCCTGTATAATCAAAGCGAAGGCTATCCTTTCTTCGCGGAGGAACTCATACGTGGCTGGATCGAAGCAGGTTCCCTTGTCTTGGAGAATACACAATGGGTAGCTTTCGCGCCACTTGAGCACGTTCTCCCATCAAGCATCGTCGGGGCACTGCGCCAACGGTTCGCACGGCTTTCTTCCGACATTGTGGATCACCTACGCGTCGCGGCGACCATTGGTCGAACATTTGATCCCTTACTGCTCGCTACTGTTAAAGATCGAGATATTGAGGTAGTCGAGGAGTATATGCTTGAAGCTGCGAATGCCGGGTTGGTTCGAACTGAGCCAACGGGCTTTTTCACATTCAGTCATGAGAAAATCCGCGAGTGCCTGTATGCAGAAGTAAGTACTTCGCGACGCCGACGTCTGCACGAGGTGATTGGTCAAATTCTCGAGTCTCGATACGGTCAAGAGAGCAAGAAGAGCGCATTCCAGCTCGCCGAACTGGCTTTCCACTTTACGTATAGTGGTGACCGTAGACGGGGCGCAACCTATTCCCGGCAAGCTGCTGAAGAGGCAATGCTGGCCTTCGCATTTGAAGAGGCGATGGTTCACTATCGCAAGGCATTTGAATTGCATGATTCAGATGATGCAGAGAGAGGCAATCTGCTCCTGGGTCTAGGTGAAGTTGCAAGCCTGGTTGGTGAAGAGAATGAAGCTGTGATTGCCTATCAAGCTGCTTTGACCTGGTTTTCCCAGGCGGGTGATGTACAGGTTGCCGCACAAGCAGCGCGTGGCCTGGGGCTTGCGCTATGGCGACAACAGGCTTTGGAAGCAGCGCGGACAGCACTTGAGCATGCGCTAACGTTGCTGGAGAACTCCGATTCTGCGCAGGTAGTACAAGTGCTGGTAGACCTTGCGACATTACTAACGATTTATATGGGAGAGCAAGCAAAGGGAGCTACTTACGCGCAAATGGCAATGGAACTGGCACGACGGCTGGAAGATCACCGCCTGGAAGCAATGGTTATTCGCGCTGTTGTTGGAAAACTCAATATGCTTGGCAATGATATTCCAGGGGCTATTCGCTCAATGGAGGAAGCGCTAGCGTTTGCAGAAGCGAATGGTGATCCACTTGAGGCTGCAAAGTGCTGCCTCTACCTGGCGGACGCGCACTACTTTATGGGTGAAATCAAACGTTCCTACGAAGTGAGCCTGCGCTGGATTGAGTTTATCGAGCGATCCCACCAATCTTATCAATTAGGAAATCCTTACTGCTGGCTTGCACTGCTGTATTCCTCTCAGGGTGCCTGGAGCGATGCTGAGCAAGCTATTGAGCATGCACAACTTCTTGTAGATCACCTGTCCACTCGTGTTTCAACGGCTTTCTTGCACCAGGTCCGAGGTTTTCTTGCCTACCAGCGAGAAGATTATCTGTCTGCCGAGCAAGAGCTCCCGAACGTGATGGTGAATCAGCAAAGGGATGCAGGTGGCTTGATGTTACATGCCAGTCTGCTTGGTTTGGCCCAGGCTGCCCTGGGGAAACGTGAGGATGCGCTTGCGCATATAGCCAAACTACAAACGTTGCTAAATGAGCAGCCGGACGGAACGTTACTGACCGCTCCGATTATCACCTGCCTTGCACTCTTAGCAATAGCTGTGGATGATCAAGAACTGGCGGTAGAACTGTATCCTCAACTCCTGGCATTCCGAGGCCAGCACTACTGGTTTTTAGTCGACCGAGTTTTGGGAATGATCGCTACTCTCAAACGAGATTGGGAAATGGCAGAGATTCACCTGACCGAGGCAATGACAACGGCTCAACGCGAAAACCTGCGTCCCGAATTGGCCCGCACATTACAAGCACGAGCAGACCTTGAGCTGGCACGTGACGGAAAGGAAATTGTTCCACTCGCTATGGAACTTCTGCATGATGCACAAACCCTCTTCAAGAAATTGAATATGATGCGACATGTAAAGCAGGTTCACTCTCAACTGCGTTCTCTTTCACACCCCATAAATGCCAATGCAACACAATCTCTCCCGGTTAAACTTACCGTGCGCGAAGTAAAGGTGCTACAGTTCGTTGCAAAGGGCATGAGCAATCGTCAGATCGCACAAGAATTGGGATTGAGTGCAAAAACAGTTGCCAATCACCTCACCCATATCTTCAATAAGACCATGTGTGAGAATCGGGCAGCGGCAGCAGCCTTTGCCATTCAACACGGTCTGGCTTAACTTTTCTCCTGCAATACTTTTTTGATTGGGGGTGGGGACGCTATGCAGGCAGGGAGCTAGCCGCGCGGCTAGCTCCCTGGCCGTCTTCTTCAGATGCACTCCTCTATCTACCAATTAGTATATGAGTTACGACCAAGCAAAAATGATCATGACACGAAAGTACACTTTCATGATACGTTTGTAACTTATCTTCTCTTACACACTTCTCTACACTTTTGGGGAAGAGGTTTAGCTGTTTCCCCCTCTTAAAAATGTCCTATTATACGAACCGGCTTAAGGCGACGGATATTCGCATTAAACACCTATCATTGGTAAGGAAGAGATGTATTGTTATGAAGCATGGTGCGAGGAAGATCCCGGCCATTTGTGTGGCATTAGCAGTGGCTGCTGCCAGTATTCTTCTTGCGGTTGGATCTAACACCGGTGCGCATGTACAGTCATCACATGCATCTGGCATCAATAGTGTTACCGATTATTCTGTTCCCGGGAGCTATCCCTGGGGAACCGCATTTGACAGTACTGGACGTGTCTGGGTAGCTATGCCCGGCTGTGATCTGGCACCGAGTTGTTCCAATTCGCCTCCTCCTGGCAAGCTCGCTTTGTTTGATCCAAATGCGCAGAACTGGGCTACCGTTGTTTCACTCCCTGCAGGCTACGGTCAGCCGATCTTTGTCGCTGTTGATCATACCGGCAAAGTCTGGTTCACCATGCCTGTCACAAATGCCATCGGTATGTATGATCCTGTCGCTACGACTGTTACACAATGGGCTGTCCCGACGGCCAGCGCCGGACCCTGGGGTATTGCTATTGACTCCAATGGAAAGATCTGGTTTACAGAGCATTATGTGAATCAAATCGGCTCTTTTGATCCTACCTCGCAGACCTTTCATGAAGTTGCGACCCCCGCATCGAATAGTAACCCCTATGGTATTAGGGTGGACGCTTCAGATAATATCTGGTTTACTGAGAATACGGATTCCGTTGCATTGATTGGGGAATACACCAATCAGGGGGTCTTAAAGGAATATAAAATACGAAATACCCCAACAGGTGGTACTGGTCTGACTCCTCACCTGATTACGATTGATCCTAATGGTAATATCTGGTGGTCCGAGGGCTGGGTCAGTGCTATTGCTATACTGAATCTCGCTGCTGCTCAGCCGGGGACGAATAATGGTGTGACTGAATATCACTATACCCCCTCTTGCGGCAGTTGTGGTTCGCATACCTCTGGTATCAGCACCGATAAGCAGGGTCTGATCTGGTTGGATGATTCTCTGCAAAATACTTTTGGTTCATTTCCGATTGGCGGGGGGTCCTTCTCTTTCTTTAATAGCCCATCTGGAGGCCACCCTCATGACGGCCTCAATGTTGATTCTCAGAATCGTATCTGGTTTGATGAGGAATTCGCGAACAAGTTAGCGGAGGCTATTCAATCTGGTTCTCCCACCCCAACTCCGACGCCCACACTAACACCTTCGCCTAGTACACCACTGGGTACGGATACCTTCCAACGCGCCAATCAGTCCCTGTGGGGCACCGCATCGGATGGGCAGACCTGGGGCGGCGATGCCAACAGCCGAAGCGTTTTCTCCATCTCAGGGAATGCAGGACTGGTCTCCACTACCGGGAGCACCAGCTATAGTGCTGTGTTAGGGCCCACGGCTGCGAACGCTGAGGTGTATGCGACCGGCTCTCTGAGCTCCTTTACCAATAGCAACTTTGGGGCTGTGCTGCGCTGGACGGATGGCAATAACTGGTACAAGGCGTTCATCGATGGTGCCAGCTTGTTCATTCAGAAAAAGGTGGCCGGGACGGCTACTATTCTGACGAGTGTGCCATTCACGGCTACCGCCGGTACCGCATACACCATCCATTTCCGTGTGGTGGGGTCGACCTTGACCGCCAACGTGTAGGCTGCTTGGGGAACCGAGCCGAGTGGCTGGATGGTGACGGCCAGTGATAGTGCCCTCACTTCTGGTTTCTGTGGGATGCG
>WNFC01009192.1_pt1 | contig 20432 bp, 22 predicted proteins | sample 5400541 | NCBI WGS metagenome assembly WNFC01 (sample SAMN13153342, study PRJNA577476) | soil metagenome | isolation source: 120 cm saprolite under Douglas fir tree site 2 hole 2 replicate 1 | place: USA:California | collected 2015-04-18
CGTAAAGCACGTACAATATTACTCAGCGACGACAAAATACTACTTCAATCTAGGGTTACCTGGAGCGGGGAATGCGCTTATTTATCCCAGTAAGCCAGAGAACGGAAATAAACAATATATGCGTGATCTAGCGAACAGGGCGTTGAACATTGCCCAGCAGCTTGGCGCCAGCTACGTTGATGTGCGCGTCATGGAGCGTACAACAGAGGGTATCGACGTAAAAAATGGTCGCGTAGAAGGTATCTCAAGCGGAACGAGCAGCGGTTTTAATGTGCGTGTGATAGTTGATGGCGCATGGGGCTTTGCCAGTAGTGCTAATATGGACGATGCCGAAGCGGAACGGGTGGCGAAGCAGTCGGTGCAGATAGCTCGCGCCAGCGCTCTCGTAGCAGGCGAACCAGTGATCCTTTCGCCGCTTGCTCCTCAGCATGGCTTCTATCGCACTCCCATGCAGCAGGATCCTTTTATCATCCCGCTCAACCAGAAAGTGCAATTGCTGCTCGATGCTGATGCCGCTATGCAATCGGTACAGGGTGTCTCGCTCACAAACAGCAATATGGAATATGCTCGCGAGCATAAGCTATTCGTCAGCTCGGAAGGCAGCGAGGTCGAGCAAGAACTCTATGATGTGGGCGCGGCTATCGATGCCAGCGCCGTTGACCCTACCAGTAGCGAGATACAGACACGCTCGTATCCCAATTCGTTTGGCAGGCAGGCAGGTACCTCAGGCTATGAATTTATCGAGGCGATGGACCTGGCCAACCACGGAGCGAGGATCGGTGAAGAAGCGGTCAAGTTACTTGCCGCTCCACAATGTCCCAGCGGCGTAACAACCATTATTCTTGATGGCCAGCAGACCGCTCTTCAAGTCCACGAGTCATGCGGCCACCCCATCGAACTGGATCGCGTGCTGGGTATGGAGGCTGGCTTTGTGGGCAAGAGCTTCCTGACGACAGATAAGTTGAATGGGCACTATCGCTACGGATCGGACGTCGTCAACCTGACCGCGGACGCTACCCTCCCAGGCGGGCTGGGTACGTTTGGATGGGATGATGAAGGAGTTCCGGCGCAAAGAACGCCAATTGTTACTAAAGGTATCTTTAGTGGTTACCTTATGTCGCGCGATACTGCTCCTCTACTTGGACTGACCAGCAACGGCTGTGTGCGTGCCGATAGCTGGAATCGCTTACCGATGATTCGCATGACGAATGTGAGTCTGGAGCCGGGAACTTGGACACTGGATGACCTGATTGCTGACACCGACGATGGCATCTAGATGAGCATCAATAAAAGCTGGAGTATCGATGATCGACGCCTGAACTTCCAATTTGGCGTCGAACTCGCCTATGAAATTAAGCATGGCAAACTGGGACGAATGTTGAAGAATGCCACTTACACAGGTATCACGCCGCAATTCTGGGGATCGTGTGATGCCATTTGCAATCACGACGAATGGGTGGTATGGGGTACTCCCAACTGTGGCAAGGGCGAACCGATGCAGACCATGCGCACAGGACACGGAGCAGCTCCGGCACGTTTTCGTAATGTACAGATAGGTGTAGGCAGCTGGTAATCACACAGGGTCCTTAAACGAATAGTGAGAGTTCATAATGTATTCAGATGAAAAAAGTGTGTATGGGCTGCTGCAAAAGGTGCTGAGCTATTCTCAAGCAGAACAAACCGAAGTCGTCTACTTTGGCACCGAGAGCGCCCTCACCCGTTTCGCCAACAATTTTATTCATCAGAACGTTGCTGAGAGTAATCATGAATTGCGCGTTCGAGCTATCGTGGGCAAAAGAATGGGCGTAGCAACGACCAATCGCCTGGACGACCAATCGCTTCAGCGTGTAGTGGAACAGGCATTTGAGATTGCGCGCCTTTCGCCTGAAAACCCGGAGTTCCACTCGCTGCCAGAGCCGCAACCAATCGCGCCTGCTCCTGGTTTCAGTGAACGTACTGCTTCATATAGCGCGGAAGCGCGAGCACGAAGCGTTAGCGTTATTGTGCAACTGGCAAAGGATCATGGGTTGGAGTCAGCAGGGGCATTCTCAACCGAAACGAGCCAGGTTGCCGTTGCGAACTCGCTTGGCATTTTTGCGTATGAACCACGCACCGAATCCGAATGCCACGCTGTAGTGATGGCGGATGCGCAGGGTTCCGGTTATACTCAGCGTCTTGCTACCGATGCTACCAGCATTGACTTTGAAGCGTTGGCACGCGAGGCAGTAGAGAAGGCTCAGCGTAGCCGCAACCCCATTGATTTACCCATTGGCGAGTATCCGGTTGTCCTTGATACCTTCGCTACAGCGGATATGCTGCAAAATCTTATCTTTATGGGCCTCTCTGCCACGGCAGTGCAAGAAGAACGCAGTTTCATGAATGGTCAATTCGGCAAACAACTGGTCAGCCCTCTTGTGACCATTTATGATGATGGACATGATCCGGTGGGCTTGCCACAGGCATTTGATTACGAAGGTGTGCCCAAACAGCGTGTAGTGATGTTCGATCATGGTGTAGCAAGCGCTGTCGTATACGATTCATTCACGGCCTTTCGTGAAGGGAAACCAGATACCGGACATGCTCTGCCTGCGCCGAAGTACACCCTGTCAAAACGCTCTTCACTGGCATGACTCGCGACGGAACTTTTTTGATCGAACATGGTGAGTTGACCAACCCTGTGAAGAACTTCCGTTTCACACAGAGCATTCTTGATGTCTTGCGTGATGTACAGGCAATAGGAAGCGAACGTATTCAGTGTCGCGACTATCTCCCGGTCGTCGCTCCAGCGCTGCGTATAGGCAACTTTCATTTTACAGGCGTAACAGGGGCATAGAATAGCTCGACGTTGGTCACAAAATGACATCCTGGTCGCCCGCGGGCGACCAGGATGTCATTTTGTGACCAATCTAACAAAACAGGTGTTACATGAGTCCTTCTCACAACGTCTATGCATAATAGATAATAAACATATCAATAAAAAACCTGTGGTTACATACCTGGAGGGATAAAAATATGATCGGCCCAATCAATTGGATAGACATACTCTTTCTTGTGACTATCGTTCTGCTCATCTTTAATGGTTTTCGTAATGGTGCTGTGTTTAGTCTCATAAATCTACTCAGCATTCCTATAGCCATTGGAGTGGCTTACTTTTTTGGCAAGCCATTCGCGCTGTTTTTTGCGAAGAATGGTCTGTTATTCTCACCTCTCATCTCATACCTGGTGCTGTTCTTTGTTGCGATCCTGGTGATTCAGATTATTGGTACAAGCATGCGAGGCGTAGTAAAAGGCATACCCATCCTTGGCTGCGGTGATTCCTTGATCGGCGGACTCGTCGGGTTTTTCGAAGCCTGGCTTATATGGCTGATCGTATTACTTATCGTAGGCAATTTTTTGAACGATATACAGGCTACTATTCAGGCAGGTAAGCAGCTTGTTCCTGGTCTCAATATCACTGTTCAACAGTACCAGGTCTGGCATGATACTTATAATCAGGCAGTGCATAACAGCCTCTTTGCCAGGGTCAACGGCTTTTTTATTAAAGAATTGCCTGCAGTGCCGCGTTTGAGTTGGAAATAGGTGCTTGCGTTCTTATCATCGAGTGCTACAATACACTCTATATAGCAGCAAAAGCATGTAAATGGAAGGAAGGAACTTACGGCAAAGCAAGATCGGCTCATTGATACATCCTCTCGTGGAGAGCACGAATATGCCTTTTTGGTATCCGTTGATCAAAACGAGAGTGACAGTTTGTGGAGTGTTGAAGATTCACTGAGCGAACTAGGAACACTGGCGCGTACCGCTGGCGCCGAGGTTGTTGGCACAATGGTACAACGTTTGCGCCACCCGGATGTTGCAACCTACATTGGCAAAGGGCGGGCGCAAGAACTCAGTGACACCGAGAAAGAACTTGGTTTTGATCTTGTCATCTTTGATGACGAATTATCCCCCTCACAACAGCGCAACCTGGAAAAAATGCTCGATGCGCGTGTAATTGATCGTACTGCCCTGATACTTGACATCTTTGCCCAACATGCTCGCACTCGCGAGGGCCGCTTGCAGGTTGAGTTGGCACAGCTAGAGTATCGCTTGCCTCGCCTGGCTGGGCGTGGTGTGGAGCTTTCGCGTCAGGCAGGTGGCTCGCGCAGCGCAGGAGCAGGCAGTGTTGGTGGTGCTATCGGTGTGCGTGGTCCAGGTGAAACAAAACTGGAGATTGATCGCAGGCGCATTCGTAGCCGTATCGCCGAGCTACGCGAGGAAATAGAAGGGGTACGCGAACAACGCACAATACACCGCAGGCAACGTGCGGCGCAGGCTATTCCTGTCGTTGCTGTCGTGGGCTATACCAATGCCGGAAAATCTACCCTCTTCAATGCGCTCACCGAGGCCGAGGTGCCGACGGAAAATAAGCTCTTTGCGACACTTGATCCCACTACCCGTCTCGTCACTTTACCAGGAAATCAAGAGGCGTTGCTCACCGACACTGTGGGTTTTATTCAGAAACTGCCTACCAGGTTGATCGCAGCTTTCCACGCAACCCTCGAAGAGGTTATTGATGCTGATTTGCTGCTGGAAGTGGTGGATATCAGCCACGAAAACGCAATCGAACAGAGTGAGACCGTCAACGATGTCCTTCACGAACTCGAGGCCGACGAAAAGCCGCGAGTTACAGCCTTGAACAAGATCGATTTGCTTGATGATCCGTCAGAAGTCGATACATCACTCTATCCCAATGCCGTTGCTGTATCGGCCTTACAAAAAGTTGGTCTGGATCCTCTGCTTGAACAAATCTCCAGGGTGTTGGCTGCCAGTATGGAAGCGGTAAAGGTGATCATTCCCTACGATAAGAGCGAACTGGTTGAACTCTTTCACCGCCGTGGGCGTGTAGAGCAAGAAGAACATCGATCCGATGGTACATGTATCGCCGGTCGCATTCCTCGCTCCTTATTAAGCTATTTTGCTCAATATATATAAAACAAGCACACTTTTCAATCTCGTGCTTACAAGATATAATAAGTTCAGCCCAAAAGTTTCGTCAGGGCATTCTTAGGAGCAACTACATGATCAACACAGGGCGTTTTCGGGTCCGATTCTGGGGAGTGCGGGGCAGCTACCCGACGCCTGGACCGCATACAATACGCTACGGAGGAAATACCGCCTGTGTTGAAGTAGAGGCAGGAGCGCATACGCTGATTTTGGATGGAGGGAGTGGCATCATTCGTCTCGGCAGTGATCTATTAAACCGTTCAGCCGGTAGGCCGCTTAACCTGGCGCTATTTATTACACACGGCCATGGTGATCACCTGCTTGGCATTCCCTTTTTCGCACCATTGTACGAACGTCGCACCACTATCGATTTTTTTGGTCCGGGTCTTGCTGGTCGAAATATTGAACAACTTGTAACCCTATTGATGTCTCCACCGTATTTCCCTGTAGATATGCACAGTTTACCTTCGCATCGCACATTTCATACAATCACTGAGCAAGAGCAAATTATTTGGAGCAATGGCGACTTGCAACCTACCGTTATCAACGATAGTGAGAATGTAACAGAAGCTGAAGTACGAGTTGTTGCCAGGCTGACAAACAGCCATCCTCTGGATGGAACGGTAATATATCGCATAGAATATGCTGGTCGGCGGCTGGTCTTTGCAACTGATGTAGAATGGAGGGAAGTGTGCGATCCAGGCTTTCTTGATTTTGTAGAAGGAGCCGACCTACTAATACACGATGCGCAGTATACTCTCGATGATTATCAGGAAGCTAAGCAGGGATACGGACATAGCACTATTGAGATGGCGACGGAAGTAGCTAGCTCGGCCCGGGTTCGTAAGTTGGTTTTGTTTCATCACGAACCGACCTATGACGACAACAAGCTAGACGCTATACAAGCTGAAGCCCAGTCACTATTTGCGAATACCTATTCTGCGTCTGAAGGCATGGAAATTAATCTTTTATAATAGTTTGAGCGCTTTTTCAATGCGCGAGCTATAGTACGGGCATTTGCGCGGAATGCCATTTTGTGAGGATAACTATGATAAATGTTGTACTGGCGTTCATGATCATCGGCTCGTTCTTAGTGGCAGTTATCATTCATGAATTTGGTCATTCCCTGGTGGCCACCATGTTAGGTGATCCAACTTCTCGCAAGGAGGGACGGCTTTTCCCCAGCCTGAGTACGCACATTGATCCCGTTGGAACTATGTTGTGTGTGATTCTTGCTTTTTTCCCGGTTGCTGCTGGTCCAGTTGGTCTGGGTTGGGGAAAACCTGTGAAGGTTGATCCCTGGAAACTGCGTGGTGGGCCAAATTTTGGTACGTTATTAGTGACTCTGGGCGGTATACTCATGAGCCTGGTTGTAGGATTACTTTTCGCCTTCTTACTACATTTCCTTCCCGTGAGTTTTTTAAATAACGCATATACGGTACGAATAACACAGTTGGTAATAGTCTTCGCAAGTGTAAATATTTGCCTGGCAATCTTCAATTTGATACCCCTGTATCCGCTCGATGGCTACCAGATTGTTTATACATTGCTGCCCAGTCGCCAGGCAGTACAGTTCGCTAAATCTGCTGTTTATGGCCCATTTATTATCCTGGGTATTCTGTTTTTATTGCCTTTCCTGGGTCAAATTGGAAACCTGGGAGGTTTTTTCCTTTTTCATATTCAAGCCTATATTCTGCTGGGTTCCCAGTATTTGATAAGTTTCGCCTCAGGTCTCCCGTCTGCTCTAATTGGTACGATTTACATTGCCTAAACAGCAGATGGTTCACTTGATGTCATGAGGTCTTCATTGCATACGATTGCTTATCGTCTCTGGCAGGTACGTCAACAACTTGGTTTCGTTGCCCCACTCTCGGCTGAGGAGCACTCGCAAGTAGCGCGATGGCTTCCCGCCTCAGCCCTGTCCCTTTTTCAAACAATGTCAGATGCCGACCAACGGCACTCTCTCAGAGTGTATCAGGGTCTACTTGAGCGAGGTTGTGTAGACAGAGATTTGCTTGCAGCGGCGCTATTACATGATGTAGGTAAAGCGCAGGGGCGTGTACCTTTCTGGACACGGCCTGCAATTGTCCTGGGCAAGTTATTTGCTCCGCGTCTTCTTAGAAGCCTGACCGTTTCTCCTGATGAGGGTAAAACGATACCGGCGTGGCAGCGATCCCTCAGCAATGCCTGGTGGCATGCCGAGATTGGGGCAGATCTTGCCGCAGCGGCAGGCTTGTCGGAAGAAGCTGTCCTCTATATTCGCACACATCACCAGCCTGGTGGTCCTGCTGCTGAGTTACATCTGGTTGATGAGGCTGTATAGGTATATGATTGAGCATGAACGGCCATGATCAACCGGCTCGCTATGTTGTTCACCTGCCTGTTTTCGAGGGGCCACTCGACCTCTTACTTCATCTGATTGAAAAACGCCAGATGGAGATTACTACGATCTCTCTGGTGGCCGTAACCGACCAGTATTTGGCCTATCTACAGCAGTGGCAGGAACCCAATAGCATACCCCTGGCCAACATGGCGGCGTTCATCTCCATTGCAGCCCGTCTCCTCTACATCAAATCTCAGAGTCTCTTACCCCATATTGCGAAAGAAGAGATGACGAGTGAAATGGAGAATGCCGCGGCTATGGCGGACGAATTGCGTGCGCATTTGCTCGAATACAAATTGGCGAAGGAGATTGCCGGTTATCTACGTCTGCGTGAAGAGTCGGGTTTGCAAACATATGGACGTTCAGGCTTGCTGGCGGGCATCGAGGCACAGTTGGCCTGGACGCCTCCGACATTGCTAGGCCTGCAGGTTAATACTCTAGCCGTAGCTTTTCAACGCTTGCTCGAATTGCAGGCCAGAGATGAAGCAGACAGTGGTATACTTATACCTATGGCCCGTGTACGTGTTAGTGAACGTATCGCCGAAATTGTAGGATTTCTACGCGTACGCACCAGCATCCATCTCTCTGAATTGCTTGAAAACGAACATTCACGCCAGGTTATAATCGTCACCTTCCTCGCCGTGCTGGAACTCTGGAAGCGTGAGCGTATTTGTGTCACACAAACCACCCTCTTCAATCCTATCCTCCTGGGACGTGGCGAGCGTTGGTCCGAAACCGAGCAACTAAGCGAAGAAGAACTGGAATATGGAGCGTAGGGGCTTATCAAAAACTTGACAGATGTTGACTCAAACTTTATACTATAAAGACAATAAAACTCAGAAACAACTCTGTTTTTGATAGAAACAACTCAAGGAGAAACGGTTCGATATGGAAGAGTCCCAGGAGATGCAGGAAGGGCAAGTGATAGATGAAGATTCGCCCTCAATGGAGGCAGAGCGCGTTGCAGAGTTGGAAACGCAACTCCAGCAGGCTCGGCAGGAAGCGGCCGAAAACTGGAATAAATACCTGCGCGAACGTGCCGAGATGGAAAACTTCCGCAAGCGGCAAGAGCGAATAGTAGCAGATCGTTTACAGCGCGAAAAGAAGGCGCTGTTTCAGAATATTCTCGGCGTGATGGACAATGTCGAGCGGGCATTGGTCTACCAGGATACCATGGACCGCCAGGGGTTACAGCAGGCGCTGCGCATGGTCATGTGGCAAATGAACGAAGTGATGCGTAGCGAGGGATTAACACCCGTTCCCACCGTTGGTGAAGTGTTCGATCCGTATGTGCACGAAGCAATAGAGGCCGTCGAGGATAGCGATCAACCCGAAGGCACGGTTATTGAAGAGGTGCTCAAAGGCTATAAATTGGGCGACGAGACTCTACGCCCGGCTCGTGTCAAGGTAAGTGCAGGAAACAAACAAGCACAAAATTAGAGTTTCCATCCTATAGGGTGAAACGGAGTTCTTAAAGGCACTGGGTTCGGGGAGTCCTTCACAGAATCTCCCCATATCCCCAAAGAACGGAGAACCCCACAAAGAGGGGCGAGTAATGGAATACAAAGATTATTACAAAGTGCTGGGTGTCTCAAAAAACGCCAGTGCGGACGACATCAAAAAAGCCTTTCGCAAGTTGGCCCGCAGATATCATCCTGATGTAAATCCTGGTGATAAGAAGTCAGAAGAGAAATTCAAGGAGATTAATGAGGCCTACGAAGTCCTCTCGGACTCCGACAAACGACGCAAGTATGATACGTTAGGCCCAAATTGGCAGGATCAATTTGGCTTTCCTTCCGGCGCTGGTAGGCGTACCTCCAATTTTCGCGGCTCACCCATGGACTATAATTCAACAGGGTTTTCTGAATTCTTCGAGACTCTTTTTGGCCGTCCCACAACTGCAACCAGGCGAACTGGTGAAGATATTGAACAACGAGTTGAGGTAACCCTACAGGAAGCCTATTCGGGAGGAATGCGCACGTTCAACATACAGTCAACAGAAGCCTGTCCTGTCTGCCGTGGAACAAGAGTTGTTGCAGGGAAATCTTGCACTAATTGTAATGGGCTAGGTATGCTTGCGCGTAGCAAGCGCATTCAGGTTAAGATCCCAGCAGGAGTTGATAATGGGTCCAAGATTCGTGTGGCCGGTGAGGGACAGCCAGGTAGCGGCGGTGGCCCCCGTGGCGACCTCTTTCTCGTTATCAATGTCAAACCTGATCTGCTTTTCGAGCGTAAAGGCGATGATCTTTATGGCGATATAGATGTTAACCTTGTCACTGCAATATTGGGTGGCGAAGTCGCTGTACCAACTCCTGATGGGCGTAAACTCGTACTGACTATTCCGCCAGAGACCCAGAATGGCCGCTTATTCCGGCTAGCGAATAAAGGTATGCCTCACCTGCGAGGCGAAGGCAGTGGCAACCTTTTCGCAAGGGTGAAAGTCGTACTACCGATGGGACTCAACGATGATGAGCGCGGTCTGTTTGAGCAACTGGCACGCAGCCGAGGAGCCAAAGTTCACTCATAAGAAAAAGGGGGCATCTATCGTGAGCGAAAGAGACGATGGCGCATGGTATGTCATAAGTGTCGCGGCAGTCAAAGCCGAAGTCCACGAGCAAACCTTGCGCCATTACGAGCGCATTGGACTAATCTCACCGGCACGCAAAGGCAATAGCCCACACAGCCCTCGTCTCTATTCGGATCGCGACCTCGAACGAGTGATGCATATTCGCCGCTTAATGCGTGATCTCGGCGTCAATCTAGCAGGTGTTGAAGCCATTCTGCATATGAAGGACCGTATGGAGCAAATGAAGCTTGAGCTGGAGCAAGAGATGATGCGCATGCAAGATCAGCATGCTGCCGAGACCCGCAGGCTCAAAGACATCATCGAACGTCTCCAACGCGGCTCCTCATCATAGGGGTATGCTAGCTTCACAACCTTTTTATCCCTACCACGTATATATTATTAATTATATCAATCAATAATAATGGGTTTGTAGGTGTCCCTGCCAGTAAGACTTCCCAGAGGCATTCACAGGCCTTATAAAGCCAGTTAATATCAATTGTCACTTATACATCCATATGTTATATTGAACGTAATAAACAACGATAATGATCGTTACTGTGAGGAATAAAACCAATGCCAATAAAACTTACTGGTGCTTATAAAACTGATGTGGGGAAACAACGCGAACAAAACGAAGATAGCCCTTTTATGCGTATCTCAGAAGATGGGGATCGAGGTCTCTTTATAGTTGCCGATGGTATGGGAGGATATCAGGCGGGTGAAGTGGCGAGTAAACTTGCTGTACAAAAGATGAGCGAAGCTCTTAAAAGCCTTCTTGTGCCTGTATCTGAGCAACCCACAATCAAACTAACTCCTCTGTCTGACCAGGAGACCATTACATTGGATTCGGCACAGGTGGCAGAGCAAGCTGCAAAACAACGTAAAACACGCAAGTTGCCAGAGACATCGGTTACGAAAAATGTAGAGGAACAACTCAAAGCTGCTATTCGCCAGGCAAACAAAGCCATATTGAACTATGGTGAAGAGCAATCTTCTGCCCGCGGACTAGGCTCCACGGTAACTACCGCGCTTATTCAGAATGACCTGGCATTCATTGCCAATATTGGAGATAGTCGCACCTATCTTTACCGCGATAGTACTCTTACACCCCTGACAAAAGATCATTCCCTGGTATACAGGCTGGTGGAAGCAAAACAGATTGAACCAGATGAAATCTACTCACACCCTCAGCGTAACTTGATCTATCGTTCGCTGGGAGCCGGACACAAAAGTGTTGATCCTGATGTCTTCCATATCTCCCTACGTTCTGGAGATAGTCTGTTGCTCTGCTCCGATGGTTTGTGGGAAATGGTACGAAACCAGGACTTGCGTAATGTACTCAAAGAAAATACTGATGCGCAGAAAATCTGCGATACCTTGATTGACCTGGCTAATGCCAACGGTGGGGAAGATAATATCACTGCTGTACTCGTACAAATACACTAACAAAGCAGGTCAAGAGGATTGATAAGGACCGTCGTATGCCACTCCCATTAGGTACTATCCTGGATGGAAAATTCAAAATTGTGCAGGTGCTAGGTGAAGGGGGTATGGGAACCGTCTACAAAGTTGAACAAGTCGGGAAGCCCGGCTACATTCGGGCGGTGAAAGAACTGCTCATCAGCCCCAATACACCCGCCGATGAACGCAATTCTGCCATCGAGCGCTTCGATAAAGAGATTGACCTGCTGTTTAATCTCAAGCATCCGCGTATCCCTTCCCTGATCTTGAGTTTTCAGGAGCGGGGGAATTACTACTTCGTGATGGAGTTTGTCCCTGGTCGTAATCTGGAAAAAATACTCGAGGATAGCAAGGCACAACTGAATGAAGACCAGGTCATTATCTGGATGATGCAGGTCTGTGAGGCGTTGAGTTATATTCACTCGCGAACACCGCCCATTATCCTGCGTGATCTCAAGCCTGGTAATATCATGATTACGCCTGATGGCAATGTTCAACTGATTGACTTTGGTATTGCTCGTAAGTTCGATCCTAATAAGCGCACAAATACAGAAAACCTGGGTACTATCTCGTATGCTTCACCTGAACATCTCGGTTCGATTACTGCTCCTGGACAAAAACGCTCAGCACTGAATCCAGGCAAATTGGTGCAAACAGATGCCCGTTCCGATATCTATTCATTGGGTGCCACCATGTATCATTTGCTGACCAATCATGAGCCTGATCCTATCCAGACACCTCCTACTGGCAGTATTTTAGCGAAGAATCCTCGCTTGCGTACCGTTCGCATTGGCAATAGAGTGGTCTGTCCGGTTGAGCAGGTGATCATCAAGGCTATGCAACAGGAACCGGCCAATCGTTTCCAGAATGCTGAAGCCATGCGTGTAGCTTTGCAGCACTGCTTGCCAAATGGTGCTACCCCGACTACGGTACAAATTCAGGCTATTTCGCCCAATGCTACCATTATAGTTCCTGTAGGGGAGGTAATCTGTCCAAAATGTGGCTATCATAATCGTCCAGGCGCAAAGTTTTGTAAACGTGATGGGCAGCCGCTCATCCAGGGAGCAATTGCTGTACCACCGCGAGTGTCTCCACAGGCCGTATCGAAAGCTACGATTCCTTCCAGACCAGTGCAGCCTTCTCATGCTGCCGTCAATGTTGTGCAAGCAGGGAATACGCAGGCAGCATACCGGTTGGGACTGCAGTTCATGAATAGCAAGAACTATGCAGAAGCTGTCAATCAGTTTAAGATGGCCCAGGTTCCAGGTAACAGTTCGTATGACGTTCTGTACAATCTTGGCCGTGCTTATCGGCAGTACGGACAATCAGTAAAAGATCAAGATAAGCACCTGTTCATCGAAAATATGAAGTTCGCCGCGGAACATTTTGAGCAAGCTTTTGCACTGAAACCAGGTGCTGTCGATACCTATTTCCAATTGGGCATGACCTATCATGATCTTGGCCTCTTTGATAAAGCCATCGCATCATTCAAGAATGCGCTTCTGTATTCTCCGAGGGACTCCGCTATCTATTATCAACTCGGCACGTTGGCAATGGATCAGTTCTATGACCGGGAAGCAGAGGGCTATTTCCTGGAGGGTCTCAAAATTAACCCTGATCATGCCCTCATTCTCGTTGCACTAGGTCGTCTTTATGTTAGAATGAACCAGGCCTCGGCGGCTATCAGTGTCTTACGGCAGGTTACACAGCGTGATCCCGCTATGTGGGAGGGTTGGTACGAGTTGGGCCGCGCGCATATGAAGGCGAAAGAGTGGAAGTTGGCTCTCAGTGCCTTAGAGCAAGCGCGACAGTGGAATTTTGAAGAAGCTGACATTTATAGCGCTATGGCAAGCTGTTATCTAAAGACCAATAAGAAGGCCGAAGCCCGGCAAATGGTACGTGAATCTCTGCAGCGTGATCCGAACAATGTTGAAGCCAATCGTTTACAGAAACAATTGTAGTTTAATAAGGAGGGCAGAATGATCTGTCCATCGTGTAATACACCAAATCGTGATGACGCAAAATTTTGCAAAAGTTGTGGATACCCATTCCATTCACAATCAATGCCCGCTTCTGAAGAAGCCTTGAGTGATCAATTTCCCAGTGCTCCTACTTCAACACAGGAAGACGAAGCACCCTTGTCTGTGCAGGAAAAGACCGAGGAGCAGGAATCTGAATATACTTTAAGTGAGGAAGCTGATGATTTGAGTCTTGAGCCGACTCTCATCCTTACTCCTGAAAAAATGATTGCTTACCAAAATCGGCGCTGGCAACAACAGCTAGAACGAAATGGGTCACAACTTGCAGGTATCCAGGAATCTGATCCCTCGGAAGGCGAAACACCTCGAGGCCAATCTACAGCGCAAATGGATAACGCGGATATTTCATCTGTTATACCTGTGCCTACTCCATTTGATCAATCGCAGGGTACTGGTGATATAGTAGATATTGCCAATGCGCCGACCGTGACGGATCTTCCAGCAGCATACGATTTTGAGGATATACCGCCTCCCCCGCCGCCTCCGCAAACTGCGTCATCAGAAACTTCTGAGGAATCAATCGCGTCTGGCGAAACGGTGGGTGCTGAAATTGATGAGACAAACGAGGTAAAAAAAGCAGGTGAGACAGAAGCTGCGGAAATTACCTCTGAAGAGGAAAAGAGTGAATCTATGCAGGAGCCATCTGATCAGCATGAAACAGCTGCATCAACAAACGGTTTCCCTATCTTGTCTATAGGTGAGCGGATGCTCGATCGCTACGAAATAACACAGATACTTAGCGAGAGTGTGCAGGAGCATGTTTACCTGGTAATCGACCACCAGGGCTATCAGCATTGTTGGAACTGTGGGTCGGAACAAAATGCCGAAGGCGACGAATTCTGCATGAACTGTGGCGCAGGTATGCTCGATGTACCGTATTTCATGCATGAGTACTCGACTGAGCAGGACAGCGAAGAAACAGATGGACATATGGAAGATTCGCATGTACTGCAAGGGACAATCGTAAATACGTTTATTGAGCATGGCCATACGTATATGATTGAACAGCAGCAAGTTGAGCAAAATCCATTTCCTAACGGCGTTCAGTTGCTCGTTGCATCAAACTCCGATGCTGGCGATGTGCGACGTAGTGAGCCAAATGAAGACAGTACGCTTGTCTTGCTGCTCCAACGCGTGCATGAGTCGATATCATCACCGTCGGGAGTCTTTATCGTTGCCGATGGTCTGGGAGGCCATGATAATGGCCAGGTTGCCAGTCGCATGACCATCAATATCATCGCAGAGCGCCTGCTGCGAGAATTACTGACAGTGCCGCTGACAGCCGAGAAGAATGGAGAACCCGCAAAGACGTTCGACGAAGATGCATTGGTGTCCCTCTTTCATGATACTGTCGAAGATGCAAATACGGCTCTTTGCCAGAAAAACCAGCTTGACAAAACCGACATGGGTTCGACTATCACAGGTTTTATGCTAGTGGGCGAACATGCGTATGTCCTTAATGTAGGAGATAGTCGCACCTACATGTTGCGAGGCAAGCAACTGTATCAATTGACGACAGATCATTCCCTGGTGGGACAACTGGTTGCAGGTGGGTTGATTGAACCGGATGATGTTTATACCCATCCGCAGCGCAGCCAGATTTTCCGCAGCCTGGGAGACAAACCAAATGTGCAAATAGACATCTTTAAACAGCAACTACATCCCGGTGATATCCTACTGAGTTGTTCTGATGGTTTGTGGGAAATGGTGCGCAACCCCCAGATTGAAAATATTCTGGACAATGCGCTAGACCCGGAAGCTGCTTGCGCACAATTTATTGAGGCGGCCAATGCGAATGGAGGAGAAGACAATGTGAGCGCCGTCGTTGTCTTTGTGCGGTAAAAATACGTTCCTTTCACGCCTCTGACTCGTAGAGTAGACACTTCCTTACATCTTGTCTGACTCGCAGAGTAGACGCGCAGCGTCGTTGACAAGATGGATTACAAGGTTCGTAGCGTCGTTGAGGCGTGTCTTTCAACAATCGCAATTGCCCTTTATGATATACTAAGTCGAGCCAATACGAAAGGAGTTTATATATTATGCCCGGTGAGGTAACACTGGCACATGAGGTCGGAAAAGACTTCATGCCAGTTACTGGAGGTAGCCAGGTGGCGTATGTTTTGGTAGAAGCAAGGCCAACCGAAATGATGGCCCAGGTGCGCATGCCACTGAATTTTGTCCTGGTGCTTGACCATTCTGGCTCCATGAAAGGTGCTAAACTTAAGAATGTCAAAGAAGCGGTCAAGATGGTGATCGACCGCCTGGAGCCGACCGACTATGTCTCTGTAGTCATCTTTGACGATACATCGCAGGTTATTATTCCCTCTATGCCGGCTAATGATAAACCCGGTATGAAAGCGGCCATCGACCAGATTCGTGATGCGGGTGGCACCACGATGTCTCTGGGCATGATTCAGGGATTGAATGAACTGCGCCGCTGGCACATTCCCAATGCCGTCAATCGGATGATCCTACTAACTGACGGTGTGACCTATGGCGACTCAGATCGCTGTCGCCAGCTTGCAAGGGATGCCGCCTCAGCTGGCATTGCTATCTATCCCCTGGGTATTGGCGCTGACTGGGATGAAGATCTGCTAGATACAGTTGGGCAACTCAGCGGAGGCATGCCGGCCGAGTTTATTCGCAATGCGACGGATGCTCTTAGCATTTTTGAGCAGCAATTGCAAAGCGCAGTGGACGTAGCAATTCGCAATACTACCCTGATCTTGCGCCTGCCTGTGGGTGTTTCCGCCAAAAAAGCAGTGAAAGTTCTGCCGATTATCAGCGACCTTGGCCAATCTGTGCTTTCAGACCGCCAGGTAGTTATCCCCTTAGGTGATCTAGAGAAAGACAAACCACAGTCAGTATTGGTAGAGCTGATGATAGACCCACGACCGGCTGGTCTCTTTCGTATTGCGCAGACCGAACTTTCCTACGATGTTCCAATTGCGAACCTTGAGGGGGAGAAGATACGTGACGATGTCAAAGTGACGTTCACAACAGATGCGAACCAGTCCGCTGCTGTGAATGCAAATGTGATGAACTTCGCTGAAAAAGCCAATGCGCATCGCCTGGTAACTCGTGTTCTGGAAGAGTACAAGCGAACCGGCAAGGCAACGACTCGCCTTGCACCCAACGTGACCCGAGTGCTTGACGAAGAGACACAGGCGGCTCTCGAACAGATTAATCAGGGCCAGCAAATCTCGCAAGAACAGGTAAAATCGATTGGCAACAAGACGCGCAAGTTAACACAACGCCTGGACGATGTAGTGCCCTAGGAGCATCTCGCGTAGATGCTCGTTTAATCCCTGGCTCCCGGTGAGCTAGATAAATTAAGAATGTTTTAGGAGGATAGATAACATGACAGTACAGTGTTCCTTAGGTCATGAAAATCCCGATGGTTCCGCATTTTGTGATGAGTGCGGCGAGCCTCTGTCTGGCGCTGTCCCCGTGGCAGTCTCTGCTGCTCCCCAGCCCACGCCATCCGTTGCGGCTGCCCCGGTCGGCAGCGAGGTCTGCCCGTCATGCGGGTCACTCAATCCAGCAGGTGAATCGTTCTGTTCAAACTGCGGCGCTATGCTCGGAGCAACTGCTGCAGCAAGCGTAGCTCCCGCCGTGACAGCGTCCCCGGTAGTTGCGGCCCCTGTAATGTCTTCCGCTCCGGCAGCATTAAGTGCGCGACTGATCGTCGAAGCAGATAACCAGGAGTTCGACTTGAGCGGCAAAGATAATGTCGTGATTGGTCGCGAGGATGCTGTCAGCAATATCTTTCCCGATGTGGATCTGACTCCACATGCTGGGGAAGAAGGCGGCGTCTCGCGAATGCACGCTCGCATTTTTGTTGAGAACGGCCTGTATATGCTTGAAGACGAGAACAGCACCAATTTCACGTTTCTCAATCGGCAGAAGCTCACGGCTAAAACGCCGATGGCTCTTCATGATAACGATGAAATCAAACTCGGCCGTGTACTCTTGCGCTTCAAAGAGGCATAAGAGTAACTGGTGACCCTACCTTCTGCTTCCGCGTTTGACATGTTGTAGGGTTAACCGCTATAATCTACAAGAAATCCAAAGTGGAGGAGAAAGAAGGGCCTCATGAAACGTACATGGCAACCAAAGCGCATTCCGCGCAAACGTGAACATGGCTTTATGAAGCGTATGTCGACCCGCAACGGTCGTCGTGTGTTAAAAGCTCGCCGCGCCAAAGGGCGCTGGAGACTTACAGTTTAGTTGTGGCACTCAACCATGCAGTACGCCTGCGGAAAAATAGTGAATTTCAGCGGGTAAAGCAACAGGGGCGAAGTATTATGTCTCCGTTGCTTATCCTTGCATGGATGACAAATGATGTAGTAAGAACACGTGTAGGTTTTGTGATCAGCAAGCGTATCTCTAAACGTGCTGTTGATCGTAATTATATTAAACGACTACTGAGTGAAGCTATGCGGGTCTTTTTACCCAGGCTTCCTGGCGGATTAGATATTGTAGTCAGTGCAAGGCCAAAGGCAAGTACGGCTGACTTGCGCACACTTAAACAAGATATGTTTACCTTGTTGCGCCAGGCCCACTTACTTGAAGCCACGTCAAATCCTGATGAGTAGGGAGTGCAAAGGGCAAAGCCCTTGACGGGGTTTGGAATATCCTTGAAAACTTTTTTCTCGTACAGAACGGGAGTGCAGAGGGCGAAGCCCTTTCTACCCCCATCGTGCCGATTTACACCCTCATGCTCGCAATACGGCTATGAGGCAATTCAACGTTTTGGTTTTTTTCGTGGAGGATGGATGACAGTGAAACGCATTGGACGTTGCCATCCTTTTTATCATGGCAATCTTTATGATCCAGTCCCAGAACGCCTGGCTGACTAGATCGAGGAAGACAGGAGATAACTCGTGGGTCAGATCTTAGCTCAGATAGGCCAGTTTTTTAATTATATCATTACTGAACCCATCTTTAATGTGTTGATGGTGCTATATCATCTCTTTGGTAATATGGCGCTATCAATCATTGTCTTGACGTTGATTGTTCGTCTGGCGTTGTTTCCTCTTACCCTTAGACAACTCAAATCGACAAAGGCGACCCAGGCTATTCAACCATTGATCGCCGATGTCAAAAAGAAATACAAGGACCGGGTTGTCTTCCCCTGCTGGTCCAATTACCCGTCCTCTATGGCCTGTTCTTTGCGTTGAGAGATGCCTTGAATGTCAACAATGCCAACACTTTAAACTACCTCCACACTCTCAACAGCCTTATCTATCCATTTCTGCCGAAATTTATTATCCCACCGGATCCATATATGATGTGGTTTGGCGGGCCAATTAACCTTGGCCATCCTGATCCGACGCATATTTTGCCAATTCTGGCAGGCTTGGCGACTTTTTTGCAGTTACGTATGTCCCAACCCAGGAATAGATCAGGCGCCAAAGATGCGATGACGCAGCAAATGGCGATCATGCAGTATGTCATGCCATTTGTTACCTTCTTCTTCGCTTTGAATTTTGCTGCTGGCCTGGCGCTCTACTGGACAACAACATCAGTCTTCAGTATGGTGCAGCAATACTTTGTAACTGGCTGGGGATCATTGGCTGTGATGCCGGCATTTCTTCAGAATCTTCTTCCGAAGCGTGAGATCAACGATAAAAGTGGTAAAGGTAATAGTAATAGTAAGACATATTCTGGCGATAAGCGAAAAGAAACTCAACTTCAGCAAAAAGCCGATGAGCCGACAGAAGAGGTCGCAAGTAGTAATGGTCGCGGTAAATCTAGCTCAAAGTCAAATGCATCCGCGAATGGCTCATCGTCTGCGCGTCGACGTACGCGCAACAACAGCGCATCAGCTCGCCGTCGTGGTAATACGCCAAAGAGAAATGTCTCACGAAGCTGAATAGAAGCGTCAGCTTCTCGTCTGGGATAGAAATAAAGGGAGGCAACAAAACAGTGGAAAGCATAGAGGCAAGTGGCAAAAGTGTTGATGATGCGGTATTACAAGCTCTGGCCGGTCTAAAAAAACGCCGTGACGAAGTAGAAATAACCGTATTGCAAGAGCCGTCTCGTGGAACCTTTGGTTTAGGCAATAAAGAAGCTCGTGTGCGTGTCACCGTTCGTTCAGGATCTACCGCTGCAATTATTACACCTCAAATGGCCGATGCCATACTTGGCCCTGATGAAGACGAATATCTCGAAGAGGAAGAAGCGGGCGATTTTGATGATGAAGAGTTTGCCGAAGATGAGGAAGAAGTATTCGAAGAAGGTGAGGAATTTGACGAGGAAGAGTATGAAGAAGGCGAACTAGACGAGGAAGGGCCAATACCCTCTTTCACCCCTGCTGGTTCTGGAAAATACTCTTCCGAAATGCTTACTGACCTTGGCGATGTCAGTGCAGTTGAAGGCGAGATGCAAGAGGTCGAGACGCCAAGCAGCGATGATGTCGATCTAACTGTAGATGTCTTGCAGCATATCTTGCAGTTCATGAATATTCGTGCTATGGTTCAAGTGCGCTCCACTGACCCACTCACACTTAACATCCAGGGTATCAATGAGAACCTGGGCTTGCTCATTGGGCGTCGTGGCGAAACGTTGTCCGCCCTGCAACTTCTTGTCAGCTTGATTGTTGGACATCGTACCAAGCATCGTATGCGTATCATCATAGACGCGGAAAATTATCGTGAGCGCCGTGAGGAAAACCTGCGTTCACTCGCCTTGCGTGTTGCCCAACAGGTACGCAACTATCGCCGTTCAATCGCACTCGAGGCCATGCCGCCACACGAGCGACGCATCGTTCATATCGCCCTCTCCGATAGCAAAGATATCAGCACAGAGAGCATCGGTGAAGGAGATGCCCGCCGCGTAGTCATTTCCTTAAAGCGTCCCACCCGCTAAGCGGTGCAGGGGCACAGAGTCTGGGAGACCCGGTACGGAATCGCCCTGACGGGGTTCGAGGCTGCGCATCCGGGGGATGCAAGAGCGGGTCTCCGAATTTACCATTTTCATTCAATTAAGCCGC
>WNFC01010570.1_pt1 | contig 20431 bp, 21 predicted proteins | sample 5400541 | NCBI WGS metagenome assembly WNFC01 (sample SAMN13153342, study PRJNA577476) | soil metagenome | isolation source: 120 cm saprolite under Douglas fir tree site 2 hole 2 replicate 1 | place: USA:California | collected 2015-04-18
AACTTTGCGAGCATCGCCTCCAGCCCCGGAGTATCTACATGGACGTCGATTACATCCGCGGTAACGTAACCTCCCCGACGCTTGAGTTCCTCGACTTGCTCGCTGTAGGCGCTCAGGACCTGGTCCGCGGAGGCATCGTCCGGCAGCTCGGCGGCAGACTCCCAGCGTTCGTACTCAATGCCAATTCTGGCGAGATAGTCGCGAACCTCCTCGTGCTCGCGCAGCGAACGGTGTTCATCGGGAATTTGGAGAACGGCCATAACCATCAGCTCCGCATTACGGCGGCGAGGGAATCACGTGGATTGCGCGGCGCCCGAGCGCACCAGCACTTCCATTAGGAACTCCAGAATTTCAACATGCCGCTTGGCTTCCTGCAAGCCCGCTCCCCAAGTATAAAGCCCATGCCCTCTCAGAAGAAATCCATGGATGGCTGGGCTTGCCTTCAGCATTTTCGAAACACGGGCTCCCAGCTCGACCATGTCCTGCGAATTTTCGAGAATCGGCAGCCACTCGCGGTGTTTATGCGTTTGAACGCCTTCCAGTCCTTTGAGCATTTCGTATCCTTCGAGCTCGATGCCTCCCTGCGGCGCATGAGAGGCGGAAAGGACGGTGCTCCAAACCGAATGAGTATGCAAGACTGCGCTGGCACCGACGCCGTTCACAATAGCGACGTGCAGCAACGCTTCTGCAGAGGGCTGGCCATCGCCGCGAACGACGCGGGCGGCATCGTCGATCTCAAGAAATTGCGGGGGCGTAAGCGCGCCCTTGTCCAATCCCGTCGAAGTAATCGCCAGGCGCAAAGGCTCTCTGGAAATTACGGCGCTGAAGTTTCCACTCGTTCCCAGAACCCATCCGCGCGCGTAAAAATCTTTTCCAATCCGCGTCAATTCAGCGGCAGCTCTTGAAAAATTTACGTCTTTCAATTTTGGTGTGCGCGTGCTTCGCTGGCCGCGAAATGATCTGGATCCTGTTTTGGGATTCTTCATTGCAGCTCTCATAGTAAACCCGCTTTCAGATCCGATGTCAGCATTCTCCCGATCAATGCGAATCGAAAGTGAATATCAATCCGAAAATCAGCAGGTGCTGCGCTGGCGTCAAGCCAACCACGCCCGGCGACACAGTTCCGTCCTTGAAGAAACCGCCTCCCTTTCCTCGCGAGTCGTCGAAGCGGTATTCAACTCGCGCAATCGTATTGGTCCACCGGTAGGTGATGCGATACTCGATCGTGCTGGAAACGGCCTTGATGGTCTGCGCGGATCCCGTCCAGCGTCCATCGCGGTCCCAGGCAAATTCAGGTCGAAGCGTCACGCTCCACGGACCGTGCACGGCCCAGTGAACAGGCATTTGTGCAGACATCCAAAGCGCGCGCGGGCCTCCGGCACTGGTTACTTTTTCCGTTCCGGCTTGGTATTCGAAAGCTACCGTCATTGGACTTCGCTTCCATTCGGCAATGCTATCCGAAAAGAAACGCCAGAATTCCAGCGATGTATCAGACTGGTGCGGCCCGTAAAGAACGGTCTCTTTGACGGTCAGATGCTCCGTCGCGCTGTAGGCGAGTTGCCCACCGGAACTCGGAACATTGTTGGCATGAGCGAGATGCCAGTAACCATTGAGGACGAAGGCGGTTGCCGTGAGTTTCTTGGTGAACGGATAGCTGGCGTTCACCCCGAACATCAAATAAGGCGTGTAATCAGCTCCCCACGGCCGCGTATATGTGAAATTATCCTTGGCGTACAGAGAATCGTAGCCGATGAAGCTGTTGAAGAGCCCGGCTTGGACGGTGAGTCCGTTGCCCACGGCCGCAAGATAGGAAACATCGGCCAGGCCAAAGTGTCGGAGCCAATCCGAGCTACTGACGTTGGGAGCGGTGGGAGAAAATCCAAAACCCACAGAATCCTTGCCTCCATGCACTGCTAGTTCCATGCCCCAGCGAGAATCTGTGGAGGTCTGCTTCTTGACGTACGCGCCGGCCATATTCAGGTCTACTTCATCAACTCTGAATGCCGTGCTGCGGTTGCGGAACAAGTGATTGGACGGATGATTGAAATCGAGCAAGTATCCCAAATCAACGAAGCCGCCGTAATGCCACGGGGACTTTGTTTGCTGATCGGCGTCCGGTGCCAGCGCGCGATTTGGAACGAGACTGGTAAATAGCATTGGGGCAAGAAGACAGTGGAACAGTCTTCGATTGAACTTGAACGCGCACATGCGAATCTCCTAGAAGAATGCTCGGCAACGCTTGTTGATGGATCGTCGTGCGCCTCTTGGCGAGCGCAGGATGCTTCATCATTGCCTTGGAATCCTAGCGTCTCGTGCATAAGAGAATCGTAAGTCCTGTGTAAGGATGGAATTAGCACGCAAGATAGAAACCTTGCAGGAGCTTGCGCGGGCTATAAAAATTCCATGTCGAAAGGCGCGGGAAGAGGGCGAGAGATTTCATCGTTGGAGAGGCTCGGTACCGCGCTGGGAAGCGGCAGGAACATGCTGCGAAATTTCAAGAGCGACGGCGCGCATCTCTTCGTGGATCAGTCCGTTGGTGGCAAGAATGACGGGACCTCCGAGTTGATAAGGACTTCCGGCAAAATCAGTGACTTTGCCGCCGGCTTCCTCGATGAGCAAGACTCCGGCGGCGGTGTCCCATTTCTGAAGGCCGAATTCCCAGAAGCCATCGAAGCGCCCCGCCGCCACAGAGGCAAGATCGAGCGCGGCGGAGCCATCGCGGCGGACGCCGTGAGAGCGCTGAGTGAAGTCGCCGTAGTATTGAAGATTGGGGCTGGCCTTGCGGTTGCGCACCGGAAAGCCGGTGCAAAGCAGGCTGGTCGAGAGCGTGGCGTTTCTTGAAACGTGGATTTTCTTGCCGTTGAAGGTGGCCCCTTCGCCACGCGCTGCGCTGAAAAGTTCATTGTAAAAAGGATTGAAGGCCACCGCGGCGAGAAGCGTATCGCGCTGGGCAAGAGCGATCGAAACACAGAAACAAGGATAGCCGTGGGCAAAATTGGTGGTGCCGTCGAGCGGGTCGACGTGCCAGCGAAATTCCGAAGCTGATGCGCTCTCGTGCCCGGTTCCCTCTTCGGCGGCAACCGCGTGGTCGGGAAAGTATTTGGTCAGGCGCTCGACGATGAGCCGCTCCGACCGCTTGTCCGCCTGCGTGACAAGATCGACTTCGTCGCCTTTGTAGCGAAGGTCGAGCGGGCGCGATAATTCCTCGATGAGGATTTTGCCGGCTTCCTGAGCGATTTCAACGGCTACGTTGAGATAGGAATCGTTCATCCCGCTAATATTACTGTGGAGTACAGAAAAATCCGAAAAAACAAATCGAGCCAGGTCCAGTTGAGAGCTAGAACTATTGGGGCCCGGTGAGGTAGGACCGGCGGTGGCGGACATGGTAGGTAGAGGGAACGACGGTGACGACGATGGAGCGGTAGGTGTTGGCGGGGCCGCGGGGAGTGGGATAGTAGGACAGGAGATACTGAGTGCGGAGTTCGCGGTCGATACGATCGAAGATCGCGGGCAACTCCTGGGTAGAGTCGGGAAAGAACATGGCGCCGCCGGTGGTGTCGGTCATGGTTTCGAGGGCGTGTTCACCCGCGGTGTTGCGGCCGCTTTCGTTTTTTACCGGGCGGATGACGATGGTGTAAAGCAGGGAGTTGGAGAGGACGGCTTCCTTGCGAGCCGTGTCGAAGTCGGCGCGGCTAGTGGTTTCCCCCGCGTCGGTAACCAGGATGATGACGCGGCGGCGGTCCTCTCCACGGCGCTCAAGCGCGCGCGAACCGAGCAGCACCGCGTCGTAAATCGAAGTGCCCGCGCCAGGCGGAATCCGGCGAACGGCAGTTTGCAGCGCGGCGACGTTATCCGAAAATGTGGCCAGCTGCGTAACATTTTCATCAAACGCGAAAACCGAGAGGCGATCGCCAGGACGCAGCACCTGGCGGATAAAGTGCGCCGCGGCTTCCTGCTCGAAGCTGATCTCCTTGTGCGCGCTCAAGCTGGAATCGATCATGATGGCCAGGTCCAGCGGCTGAGAGGTTTCTGGCTCGAACTTGTCGATCTTCTGCTGAACGCCCTCTTCAAACAGTTGAAAAGCCTCGATAGGGAGGTCCGGCGCCGGGCGATTCTTATCGTCGAGGACGCTGACGAGGACATTGACAAGATTGACGTTGACGCGGATGCGGCCGCGCTGCGCCGCAGGATCTTGCGGATCATCCGCCAGAGGAGCTGGCGTGGGCTGGACGATTTTGCCTGGCTCGGCGTCCGGAGCGGTGGACGGGGCCGTGCTAGATGCGGAAGTCGTGCTCGACTTAGAATTCGAACTGGATGCAGAGGCGGACTTGGGCTTCTGTGCCCAGGGAGGTCGGTCGGACTGGGCCTCGCTGAAGGTGCTCCCAGCGAAGAACACCACAGGGACGGCCAGAAGCAAAGTGAGATGAGGGCGAGTGGGTGTCATTAACATTGGGAGTTAAGATGCAGGTTTCGCGCGCGGTGTCGCCGCGGGTGCGGGAAGGAGCTCGCCGTCAGCCCAGACCGCGCCGTCCGCGAAGTATTCTTTCTTCCAAATGGGAACCGTGCGCTTCAGGGTGTCGATGGCGAAGCGGCAGGCGTCAAAGGCAGCGGCGCGGTGCGGCGCGCTGACGGCAATGAAGACACTGGTTTCGCCGATCTCCAGACGGCCGAGCCTGTGGACCATGGCGACACGATGAACACTGTACTTTTCGTGGAGTTGCGTGCCGATTTCGCGCATTTTGGCGAGCGCCATGGACTCGTAAGCTTCATAGTCCAGGTACAGAGTCGCGCGATTGTGGGATTCATTGCGCACGAAACCGTCGAAGGAGACGACGGCGCCGTCTTCGGGCGCGCGCACCTGGCGGGCCACCGCGGCCATGTCGATGGGCTCGCGCACCAACTGGTAGAGGTCATCGTGGGAGCGCGTCGCCATGTGGATGCGTCAGCCGCCGCTCACCGGCGGGAGAAACGCGACTTCGTCGCCGGAGCGCAGCCGGGTATCCCAGGCCGCGAATTCCTGATTGCGTGAAGCGACAACGGAAGAGCGGTATTTTGCGAGCTCGGGATGGCGCGCGGCATAGAGAGCGAAGAGTTGCTCGATCGTGGTGGCATCGGCGAAGTCAATGGCATCCTCAGCCCGGCCGGTAAGTTCTTTGAGGCGGCCGAAAAAGAGGACCTTTACGCGAATTGTTTGTGAGACAGGTGGCACAGGGGAATTGTAACCCGCGTTGCGGGAGGGGGCCAGTGGCACAGGCTTTAGCCTGTGCAGTCTCGGAAACTTGCCACGCGTGATCCGTTTAGAACAACAGAAGATTCAACATTTTCGTCAGAAAGACAGGATTTGAAAGTTTCGAATGCTTGACCGTCTGATGGGGGTTGCGTAGCGTGAGATAAGTCGGTGTTTGGTCCGCGGCACGCGAGAAACAGCGAAGAGGAAAAGATGAAGATTCTGGTGACAGGTTCGTCGGGACTGGTAGGGACCGCGCTGGTGCGCGCGCTGGCACGCGCGGGGCATACGGTATGCAGATTGGTTCGGCCGCAAAGCGCGGGCGGCGAGGGAGCCAAGGAAGGGTTCGCAGTGCCGTGGAATCCGGCGACGGGAGAATTGGGCGGCGCGGGCGTGGGCGCGGATGCGGTTGTGAACCTGGCAGGCGCATCGATCGCGGGTGGACGTTGGTCAACGCGTAGGAAAGAGCTGCTGCGCGCAAGCCGAATCGATACCACGCGCGCGCTAGTGAACGCGCTGGCAAAGATGAATGCACGGCCCAGCGTTCTGGTGTCGGCATCGGCGATTGGATATTACGGAGACCGCGGCGATGAAACGCTGACGGAGGACAGCAAGCCGGGAACTGATTTTCTGGCGGGCTTGGCACAGGAATGGGAAGCGGAAGCGTTGAAAGCCGAGGCACTGGGAATTCGCGTGGTGCTGGCGCGGTTCGGGATTATTTTGGCGCGCGAGGGCGGTGCGCTGGCGAAGATGCTGACGCCGTTCAAGCTGGGCGCGGGCGGGCGCCTGGGAAGCGGGAAACAATGGATGTCGTGGGTGACGCTCGAAGATGTCGTCGGGATCTTGCGATTCGCCATCGAGAACGCCTCGTCAAGCGGCACTGCGAATGCCGCCCCAGTGAGGGGCGCCATTAATGCGGCCCCGGTAAGGGGCCCCATAAATATTGTCGCACCGCAGCCGGTGCAAAATTCCGAGTTTACGAAGATTCTGGCGAAGGCGGTTCATCGGCCGGCGCTCTTCCCTGCTCCAGCGTTTGCGCTGCGGCTTGCGCTGGGTGAAATGGCGGACGCGCTGCTGTTATCCAGCCAGTGCGTCGCACCACAAGCGTTGCAAAAATTAGGCTATCGATTTCTGCACTCTGATCTGTTCGCCGCTCTCAATAGTTTGGTATAGGCAATCTAAGACCCAGCAAGAATCACTTCACCATAGTGAAACTGACATCAACCTTGAACACCTTGCCGCCAATCGGGTCAGTTGCCATTGTGCTCTCGACGGACTGGCCCTCACGCAACTTCAGGTCGAGTTCCGACCGAAAGTTACGAATGATTGGCTCCTGAAAATGACCGCTGGAAGTTTCCGCTGCGGAGCCATCTGATTTTGCCACTGGGACGGATACGCCGCCTTCCACCCACGAACGCTCAATATTCAAATAGATCAATAAGCGGCCATCGCCAGCGTAGGCGGAGCGAGCGTCGATGTTGGTGCCCACATCCAGGTAAGTCATGCTCCCTGTATTTCCGCCAGTATATATGGGAACGCGGCTTCCAACTCTCAGCTTGACGAAGCCACTGCCACCAGATTTCCACTCGGGCGCGTCGGGAGCGTTGATATAGAGGGTGTACGGGAGACTTTTGACCTTCTTGTCGCCTTCGAATTCAGTGAATACGATCTGCACTTTGACGGGAGTCGTCCGCACTTCTGCCTTCTGACTGTCGTCGGCTTTCGGCTTGTCCTGCGCCGAGCAGAACGGCGAGAGAACCCCGAACAGTAGTACTACCAGTGAAATCCTAGCTTTCCTCATTTTATCCTCCGCACTCATTCGAAACTGCTTCGACCATCGCTACTGTTTCTGCTCTGCCCGGTCGGACGCCTCGGTTTGCCGTTCCTCCAGAGGCTTGACCTCGATCCGTTTGATCTGAAGCGGTTCAAGGCTGGCCGGCTCGCCCTTCATCTGCGGCGCCGGGGTCACCAAGGCAACAGCTACTTCCCCGCGCTCCCGCAATGTGGCAACGAAACGGGCAAACGCCTCGCGCTCATCGGGTGGAACGAGGACTTCTGGTTGGCTAGACGCCACCGGGCGCAATAAAGTTGAGTGAACTCGCGTTTGGGATTTCGCGTTGGATGAAACAATTTGCGTAGTTTGACCAGAAATCTGAGGGCGAGTGTTTTTCAATGGTGTCTCGCTGGCCGGTATCTGGGGAGTCTGTTTGGCTTGGCTATCGGGTTTTGACTGATGTGGACGTGCAAATAGAAAGATTGCCAATGCCAGAGCGATGCTGGCCGCGGCAAAAATCCATGGTTGGAACCAGCGACGTTGTGTTGCGACAATTTCATCGAGGTACGCGCGGACGCGCGGTAAAAGAGAAGCAGGCACATCGGCGTTCGCGGTGACACGAAGGCCCGCATCGATGGAAGAAAAGAGGGACTGTTCCTGCTCCAGAGCACCGCGGCAATCGAGGCAAACGCCGAGATGATCGCGCAATTCACCTTGCGGTTCAGCGCCGGAGGCCGCGGCTTCGATCAACGCGTTTTTATAATGTTGGCATGGCATCTCAACTTCTCCGCTAACTGTTTTCGTGCAAGAAATATTCGAGACTTCACCGTGCCTGTGGAAATGCCCAGCATGCCCGCGATTTCATCGATGGTGTGGCCTTCCATGGCCGCGAGCAAAAGGACCAGGCGCAATTTCTCCGGCAGCTCCGCGAGGGCGCTATCCAGGTGCGCTTGAAACTCGTTCGAAACGGCGATGTCTTCCGCGGTCGCCGCGCGCGGCTGGTGCTCCGGTTGCGACCAAAGCGTGTCGCGCTGTTCGCGGCGTTTCGCGGAGCGCAAACGGTCGAGCGCGAGACGAAACGCGATTCGAACCAGCCAGCCGCGGAAGCGGCTGCGGTCGCGCAGGCGATCGAACTGCCGATAGGCGCGCAGCAGCGCTTCCTGCGCCACGTCTTCCGCGTCGGCGGTATTGCGCAAAACGCCACGTGCGACGCGGTAGGCGAGGGGGCCGCACTCGGCAAGGCGTTCCTCGAACTCGCGCCTCGCGTCAGCCTGGGCCGCTTCATGCTTCAGCTCATCCCCGACCGTGCGCCCTGGTTGGACCAGAACCAGCTCCTGCATAAGTTTTCCAGCGCCAGCGCAACGCGCTCGACATCGCGCGCGAGCCTCGGACGCTCAGCCTCTCCGCACACCTGACTAGACGCCGCCACGCAAGGATTGGTTCAATGCTAGACGGCGGTTCCAAACGTTTGAGACATTGCGGGCTAGATGCCCAATTGCCCGAGCAGCTCTTCCAGGTTGGATTCGTCGACGAGCACTTCACCGGGTTGGCAGCCATCGGCTGGCGCTTGGACGGCTCCTTCATCGAACGCCTGAAACAGCCGCATCTTGGCGACCGCGTATTCCTCGCTACTCGTGAGCGGGCGGCCGTTCTGCTTTGCCCAGGCCTCCAGCGCCGATTGCATGACGAAAATCTTGAAGGGAAAAGCGGAGCGCCGGTCGGCGGAGACTACGTAAGTAAATTCGCCACCGGAACTGCCGCCCCGTTGCGCACGATTCCCTTCGAAAAAGTAATACTGATAAACGTAGCCGTCGGCGGCTGAGTAGCTCTTGACGCGGCGGACGGCATCGGGGCGAGGCATGGGCGGATTATTGGAGGAGCCGCGGGAGAAGTCAACGCGGGAAATTGAGCGGGAGGTTAGTGCCAATCTGAAACAGCATCCCTTCCATCCAGTTCCAAATCAGAACGAAGCGGAGTCAAAGCGGTTCACTTCGAATCGCTCTTCATCGAGTAATGCATCGAATTCTGTTTTTCCCAGTCGCGCCAAGATGCTGATTCGCAGCAGTTTCGTAACGAAAGTCGCGGCACAACCATCCCTAGTCCCTAATAGCCATTCCCTTCCCTCTTCGCTGGCCCTTCGCCTGCTTTTGGGAGGGCATGCGCCCCCTCTCGCGTAGCAACAGAAAAAGATTCAGGACACTCACGATTGTCTTCTTCGCGATTCTGGAGAGCGCATGGACGTGGGGTTGCGGCGCAAGGAGTGCTACCCCTCCTTCCCCGCCCCCGCCTCCATCCATCGTCGTGAGTGTAAGGCCAGCGACCGGGACAGTTGTGCTGGGAAACCAGGTGACATTCGCCGCGACGGTGACGAATACAACGGACGCTACGGTGAGTTGGAGCGTGAGCGGTGTGGCCGGAGGAAACGCCGCGCTGGGAACAATCACAACTGGCGGCGTATACACCGCGCCGATGGACCTGCCGTCTCCCGCCACAGTTCAAGTCACGGCCACGAGCCACGCCGATGCCACGAAATCCGGCGCCAGCACAGTGACGATTACGAGCGACATCGCGTTGAGCCTAACGCCGAATTACGCAAGCGTGGAACTTGGCGCCGCCCAAACGTTTCAAGCCTCCGTGACGAGCAGTGGGCATCCGGACGCCGCGATCCGCTGGAGCCTTTCTGGCCCGGCGTGTGCGAGCGGGTGCGGGACGGTGGACGCGAGCGGAAATTACACCGCGCCGCGAATTCTTCCGTCGCCTGCCAGCGCGACGCTGACGGCGCAAAGTGTGGCCGATCCTTCGAAGCAAATCTCCACCGCGGTGGCCATCACCAGCAGTTTTTCATCGCAACTCTCTGCGCCATCCAGCATTCCAGCAGGGGTACGTTGACGGTGGTGACGACGCAATCGGCCGGAAGTCCCATCGCGGATTCGGCGGCGTACACCGCTCCGGGGACGCCGCCAAGCCCGAACACCGTTACGGTGACGGTAACTCCGCAAGCGGACCCATCGAAAAAAGCGCAAGCAACAATAGTGATTCAGCCGGGAGTCAACGTAAGCGTTTCGCCCGCGACGGCAACGCTGGCGGCGAATCATCGCGTGACGCTGAACACGCAGGTCAATGGAACTTCAAATACCAGCGTGAATTGGAGCGTGAACGTAATCCCGGGAGGAAACGCCACGTTTGGGCAGATTTGCGCGGTGGGTTCAAGTCCCTGCCAAACGGTAACAAATACTAGCGCCTCGCAGGTGGACTACGTTGCGCCGGGCGCCATTCCTTCACCGAACCCGGTGAGCGCTACGGCAGTGAGCGCCGCCGATTCCACGAAAAGCGGCAGCGCGCAGATCACGGTAATCAATCACGTGCTCGTTTCGGTGCAGCCGGGAAGCGTGACGCTGGCTCCGCTGGCTGTGCAGGGCTTCACCGCTTCGGTACTCGGAACGAGCAATCAGAGCGTTGTTTGGCAGGTGCAGGGCTCGGCGTGTTCCACCGCGGGCATCTGCGGAAGCGTTGACACATTCGGAATCTACACAGCGCCCCCCGCTCCACCGGCCCCCAATGCGATTCAAGTAGTGGCCATCAGCAGCGACGACCCCTCGCAAGCCGGTCTTGCGAACGTAACGATTTCCAGTGGCGCGAATATTCTCACACTGCACCCTTCCAGTGTATACGCCGGCGCGGCCCAGGGTTTCATTGTGCGCGTCGATGGCAGCGGGTTTGCAGCAGCAAGCCCAGGACCGGGTTCAACGATGCTGATCGGCGGCACTGCACGTGTAACCGCGTGCATTTCCGCAGTGGAGTGCACCGCGCCTGTAACGGCGGCGGACGTAGCCGTGCCAGGCGCCGTCTCCATACAGATTCAGAATCCCAATAGCACGAGATCGAATGTTGTGACGCTGATCGTGGCCACGCCAAATCCCTCCGACGAGGTGATTGCGCTCACCAGCAGCGCTCCGGCCGCCACACGGAAGGACATTGTGATAGTGGACCCGACCACGGCGGGAATCTCCGTTCCCGGTATTGACCTGGACTTGAATATCGCGGCGTTGGGCCTGTTCGTCACCAGCACTAATTCGTGCACCCTGGGCGGCAACGCGATTCCCTTGCCCAGGCCCGCGACCGGCACCTCCACGGTAGACATTTGCATTTTCGCGCAGAGCGGGCTGGACAGCAGCATGACCTACACGGTGTCCGGGCCAGGCGACGTTGCGGTGATCGCCAAGCAGCCAGCCGGGCTCGGCATCATCCATCTGACGCTGCAGATTCCGGCGACCGCCGCGGCGGGCGCACGCACGCTTTTTATACAGAACTTAAATCTCGACAAGACCGCGGCGAGCGGCGTCCTGGAGGTGAACTGAAATGAGTTTTGTGCAGCGACGGCGTTTCTTGTGGATTTTATTCCTGGCAGGCCTTGCGCTGCTTGCCGCAGTGGCCAATGCGACAACACTTTCTCGGCTACGGTTTGAAGATCTGGCGAATCAAGCTACAGCGGTGGCGCGGCTCCGCTGCCTCGGCGTTGAAACCCGCTGGGAAAACGGAGAGATCTGGACGGAGACGCGCTTTGAAATTGTGGAAGTGAACAAGGGCCTGCTTCCGGGCGTTGTCAGTGTGCACATGCTCGGCGGCAGCATCGGAAATTTACATTCGCGAATCGAGGGAGTGCCTGCATTTCGTCCAGGCGAGGAAGCCTATGTGTTTCTCTGGGGGCGGGAAGGCGAACCGCTGCGGGTGCTGGGGTGGTCGCAGGGAACTTTCCGTATTCGAAGGGACGCCAAGACCGGCTTGGAAACCGTGACACAAGATTCGGCGCTGGCGCCGCTATTCGATCCCCGGACGCGCCAGTTCCGGCACGGCGGGATTCGCAACCTGCCGGTGGCCATTTTTCAATTGAAGCTTCGGAAGGCGCTGGAAGAAAAAACGCCTTGAACGCTTTCGAATCGGAGGACTGGCACAATGAAAACGATCGTTAAACGGATTTGCGTGAGCACTTTTGCGCTGTTCTTCGTTTGGTGGAGCACGCAAGTCGCATGGGCCTATTCGTTCAACATGATCGTGCCTGATGTCCGGCAGCCCGTCGCGATTTCGGGCGGGTCCGCCTGTCCCGTGCGGACGCATCAACTGGCCTCGGCAGGGAGTATCGCCGTTCGATGGAGCACCGCGCTGAGCACCAGCCCAGTCACGATCGTGACGCAGAACCAGACTGCAAGCGGGAGACTCACTGAGATTGAACAAGCGATCGCACAATCGCTGGCAGTGTGGACCGGCGTGAGCGGAACCACGCTGCTTCCGGTAACGATCACGCCGCTGACGCGGACTGCAACCCAGAACGCTTGCGGCTCGGATGGACTGAATTCCATTTGCTTCGATCAGGCGGACATGGCTTTTACCCCCGGTGTGCTGGCGTTCACGCGCGTAATCACTACAGACCGCCTCGGAGTTCAAGTAGGCAGCAGCGCCGTCTCAACCCAGCTTGGGCAAATTCTTGACGCCGACATCTACTTCAATCCCAGCGATTCGAATACGACGTATGCGACGCCACAAGCATTGGCGGTAAATCCAAAAGCTTACGATCTCGAATCGGTGCTCACGCACGAACTCGGGCACTTCCTGGGATTCAGCCATTCGGCGGTTTGGAGTGCGATCATGTTTCCCTTTGCGCCGGTGCCCGGCACGTTCAGCGGTGTGCGGCCAACGGCCCAGCAACTCGATGCGCCGCTGGGCGACGATGACCGGACCGGATTGCGCGTTCTGTACCCCGACCCGGCCGACACGTTGCACGTGGGATCAATCAGCGGCCAGATTTCCCCTGCAAATCCATTGGCGCTGCCCGCTTCGCCTCCAGGGGTAACGGGAGTTTTCGGCGCGCAAGTCGTCGCAGTGGATGCGACGAGCGGAGCAGCCGTAGGAGCCACGATTGGCGGGTGGAGTTGCGCGGCTCCGGGTCCTGCGCAATTTGATGGCACGTATAAGATCGATAGTCTGCCCGTGGGGCAAAATTACATTGTTTATGCGGAAGCGCTCAATGGCGCGGTTGATCCTTCGCAGTTCGACAACGCCATTGTCTCGCTCTGCCGGAATGCAGTGACCGACGCAGGCTGGCCGCCGCTGCAGGGATGCGTGGTACCCGCGGTGAACACGAGCTTCACAGCACGGACTCGCCCCGGACCTTGAAGGAAGTTTCAAGTTTCATTTTCTATTTTCTATTTTCCATTCTTGAGAGGAGTGAGCCAGCCGCCGCCAAATAAAAGTCCGGGACCGAGCGAAGCAAGAAAAATCGGGCGCCGATTTTCGCGCCCTTCCTTTGAAGCATTTTGCAAGGCCATGTGCAGGGCCGCGCCGCACGTGGAGGAGCCGAGATTACCCGAGGTTTTAGCGACCGGTGGAAAGGTGTCAGGGGAAACTCCGCACTGCTTCGCGAGCAGAGCTACCAGTCGGGGGTTCGGCTGGTGCGTCGCAAAGCCGCCGACGGAACTCAGTGGGATGCCGCTACGCAATTCAACAGCGGCAAGAACTTTTTCCATGCGCGTGATCGCCGCGCGAGAAAGTGCTTCGCCGTCGAACTGCACGGTGAGACCGCCATCTTGCGAATCGCTGACCTGGATTGCGGAAGCGTACTGGCCGGCACAGCCGAAGAGAAATTGACCGAGAAGGTAGCCTTCGCTGGAATTGTTCCGAGACGCGCTTCGAAGAATAAAAGCGCTGGCGCCGTCGCCAAACAAGCCTCCAAATTCGCCGGCGACTCTTTCGGGAGTGAGCGTGCGGCTGTGCACGTCGGCGGTAACGACGGCGACGGTCTGAGCCTGTCCCGATCCAATCAGCGATTGCGCGACCGCAAGGGCATTCAGCAAACCGAGGCAGGCGCCGCCGACGTCCAGCGCGCCGCAATTTTCGCGCACAAGCAAGCGAGAATGAAGTTGCGCCGAAAGCGAAGGGTAATTGTGGTGCGTTTCGCTGCTGGCGACGATCCAATCGAGCTGCTGGGCGCCGCAAGAGGCCGAGCGCAGCGCGTCTTGCGCAGCGGTTGCGGCAAGCGCCAGCTCGTTTTCACCTTCGGCAGCGTAAGCGAGAGACTCGATACCCGCCCGGCCACGCAACTTTCCAACGGGCATGCCATAGGCACGATCCACTTCTTCGGAGGGGATCAAGCGCGAGCCCAGCACCACGGATGAGCCGGTCAGCAAAGTCTGTGCAAGTGAAGAAGAGATTTTCCGGCTCAAGCTGGCATCGTTCGCACTGGAAATTTCAGGGGCTGAATTTCGCATCGCCACCAGAACTTCGCCAAGAGTGGCCGAACGCTCGTTGAGACCTGAACCAAGATCGGAAATTCCGCTGGCCGTCTCGACAGCGCGCAGAAAACTAACCCACGCCATGGAATCGAGAATGCCGGTTTCGATGAGATCCACGTCGTCTCCAGGGATCGCAGCGGAAGGCTCAGCCTCGCGATGAAAACAGGCTTCCAGGAGGCGGCGATATTTTTCGTCGAATCCGGGAACGGAAGGGGGCGGCATCAGAACTCCTCGAGCCACTCAGGTCTGGGCAGCGGAAACAGCGTGTCCAGCATTAGCCAACAGAGATCGTGAAAGGGCCTCGTGAGGCCGAGCCGTATGAAGTGATGCGGACAAGACATGATCTTGTAGTGGAATTGAGAATTCAAGAAGCGATCGAGGCGAGCGGCGCGATTGGGGCCGCGGTCCGGAGCGAGAGAAGCTTCGATGAATTCGCGCCAGTCGCGGTCGACAACGGGAAGATCGCGCAAGGCTTCACCCGAAGGGAGCGCGAGTGTGGCGCGAAGTTCGTTGGCGCACAGTTCCAGCCGCAGATTCTGCGTTTCGCAGCCGCAGATGGAGCGTTTGGCTTCGTGAGGCATCGCGAAAAGACCGCTGCCTTTTTTATTTTCGTGAATGGGGCAGCCGAAAAGATCAGACAAGGATTCCGCCATCTCTGCTTTGTGAAGATACGTAACGGTTTCAGCCTCCGGAACCGTGGACGATTTCTCGAAGCCGCGTGTTGAAACGCGGTCTTCCACGTGAGGTTTCGCTCCGGAAAAAGGTGCAAGGGCGCATTCGAGGATGTCGCCGCGGTCAAATGGAAAGTGCGCCCAGCTATTGGCCGATACGGGCACCGGACGGATCGATTGAATCTTTTCCTTCTCGCGCTGCAGCCCGATGACGCAGAATGCCGGGCCCATGCGCGTGATTTCCGTGATGAGCAGCTTCGTCATGGGACTGCGCCGGGCTTTTTTCGCCCCGAGTTCAGCGGCTTTGCCCGGACGGAGACGAGATGGCGGATTTCCACTTCGTATCCCTGGCCGCGCCACTGCGCGGCGATGAGGTCAGCAACGAGGCGGCGGTGGCATTTTTCAGGGCCAGCCTCGGAACACAGCAGCACGCACTTGGAAGGCCAGCTAGAATTATCGAGTATTTCTGGAACGCCACGATCTTTCATCAGGGCGAGGAAGCTGGTTTCGTAGCCAGGCCAGTCCTTGGTCTTGCGATAGGTCTTGAGCAGTTCGGGGGCTGGCGCGAGAAGCGGTTCATGAAGGTAAGTGATGCGGGCAATTTCCTTAAGGAAGTAAGCGAGGTCGGGATGCTTGGCGTAACCGGAAAGCTGCCCGCCGCGGTTCTGGCGAATATCGATGAGCCGCTCGACACCTGCTTCCTTGAGAAGGGCGAAAAACTCTTGCGCCGTTTTTCCCGCGAAACCGATGGTGCAGAGGAGATAGCCCATAGTCTCAAAAATACTCGATGGCTTCGGGAGAAGCGCGAAAAGCGAACTCCTTGGCTTGCAATTGGAGAGCTTCTTCAATTGCCAAATCGCGCTCGGAAACGAAGAGAGAGCCAGTGGCGAAAGCGGTGCGGTCATGCAGTTCGAGCAAACGATCCTCGGCGTCACGCTGCGATTCAAGGATTCCGCCACGACGAATGTGCGCGGGCACTACGCCGCGTTCGAGAAGCGCCGGACAGATCATCAGAAAGCGATGGCATTGGAGGGGATCCTCTTCGGCACACATTAAAACAGTGCTTTCGGCGCTCAACAATTCCAGCAACTGATCGACGCCCTCCGCGAATTCCGGGGACTTGCGGCGCACGGCGTAGTCGACGAGGCCGTCGGGGTGATAAACGCGCGGGTCGGCTGGTCTTCCCCCAAGAGCTTCGCCGAGAAATTTGTAGCGAAGCCCGGCAGAGGTAAGAAGGGCCTCCAGTGGTTCGCGGTTGAATTGCGGGAAGCGCATGCTGCCGGGGCGGCTGCGAACGTCACAGAGCGTCTTGACGTTATGATTGATAAGCACGGCGAGAAAATCGCCGAGGTCATGACTGGAATGGCCAATGGTGAAAAGAGTGCTGATCTTGGCGTTCAGCGGAGTCATAGAAAAGCGCTCGGAGAGCTAAACTGTATTCTGCCGAAAGGCAGCGAGTGCGGCAAGCGCAAGACTTCCCGCAAAGTGTTGCTATTTTGCGTTCGCGAATGGCGGTGAATTCAGGGAGCAAAATGGACTTCATGCTAACGTTAAAAAGATGGCTGGAATTGGGACGCGAGGAACTTTGCATCGTGGCACGCGGACCTGGCCATCGGTTGACGTGCGAATCAGGATCGATTGATAGAGATGTTCGCGAAAAAAACAACGCGGTTCCTGGGAATCCTGGCGCTGCTCTTTTTGAGCGCCGGGAATGCGCGCGGCCAGCGTGTGCGCGGCGAGCTGCGCATCGAGTCCCATGACGCGGAGGGAGCAGCGATTTCTCCTGCCGGAGAGCTTGTGAGCGAGGCCAATGGCGTTCGGCGGACGTTTGTCGCCGGGCCGGATGGGCACTACGTTGCACAGGATCTTCCCTTTGGAGTTTACCGACTGAGTTTACATGCTGAAGGATTTGCTCCCTGGAGCGATCTGGTGGAAATCCGCTCCGAGGTTCCCGTGCACGTGGTGGTGACTCTAGGCGTCGCGCCGGTAACGACGCAGGTGCAAGTGAACGATTCGGCGACACTGGTCGATCACTATACGACCGGAACTCTCTATGCGGTTGGCCGGCAAGCGATCGGAGAGCAGGCGGGGGCACAGCCGGGGCGCGATCTGCTGGATCTGGTGGCGCGGCAGCCGGGTTGGGTTTACGAAGCAAACGGCGTGCTGCACCCGCGCGGCTCGGAATACGACGTGCAATTCGTCGTCGACGGGCTGCCGCTTACGCAGAATCGTTCACCGGCATTTGCGCCTTCCTTCGATGCCGATGACGTCGAGTCTTTGAGAGTGATGACGGCAAATTTTCTCGCCGAATACGGGCGGAAGCTGGGCGGCATCGTGGAAGTGAGCACGGGGAAGGATGTGCCGGCGGGATGGCACGGAAGGTTCGACGCGGGAGGAGGAAGTTTTTCGTCGTTGGATGCCACGGCGGGAATTTCTTTTTCCGCCGGGCCGAACCGGATTTCGCTGAGCGGCCAGGGATTTCACACGGATCGCTATCTGGACCCGCCCGTGCTTGCAAACTATACGAACAGGGGAAATGCGGCGGGATTTTCGGCTTCGTATGAGCGGGATTTTTCGCGGAACGACCGTTTGCGCTTGAGCGTTTCACACAACGTTGTCCGGTTCCTGGTGCCCAATGAGCTTGTGCAGCAACAAGCGGGCCAGCGGCAGGACATTGCGAACGCAGAAACCAGCGGGCAGATCTACTTTCAGCATACGATTTCCTCGAGCCTTTTCCTGAGCCTTTCCGGCAGCATGCGCGATTCGAGCGCGACACTGACATCGAATGCATCCGCAACGCCCGTGATTGTTGCGCAGAGTCGCGGCTACCGGGAAGGATATGTGCGCGGGGATCTCGCGGGGCACCGCGGGCGCCATGACTGGAAAACAGGCGTGGATGCTATTTTCAGCCCGGTGCATGAAGCTCTGCAATACAAGATCACGGATCTAACGCCATTCGATCCCGGGACGCAACTGAACTTTGCGTTTCCCTACCAGCAGAAATGGGACGTGGAACCTTCGCTGTACGTGCAGGACCAGATGCGCCTGGGGCGCTGGAACGTGAGCGCGGGCTTGCGGTTCGATCATTACAGATTTGTGGTTCACGAGTCGGCGTGGAGTCCGAGAATCGGCGTATCGCGGTTTGTGCCGTCGTTCAATCTGCTGCTTCATGCTTCCTACGATCGCGCTTTTCAAACGCCGGCGGTGGAGAATCTGCTGCTTGCGAGTTCGCCGCTGCTCGATGCGATCAGCAAATCCGTACTGCGGCTTCCAGTGAGGCCGGGTCGCGGAAATTTTTACGAGGGTGGAGTCACGAAGGCGTTCCTGGGGAAACTGCGGCTGGACGCAAATGTTTTCCGGCGCGAGTTTCATCAATACTCCGACGACGACGTGCTGCTGGACACGGGGGTAAGTTTTCCCATTGCGTTTACAAGGGCCAGGATTTTCGGAGAAGAAATCCGACTGGAAGTGCCGAAATGGTGGCGATTCTCGGGATTTTTGAGTTATGGGAACCAAGCCGGCTACGGACAGGGGCCGATCACCGGCGGACTGTTTCTCGGAAGCGACGCGGCCAATGCGTTGACGGACACGAGCAAGTTCGCGGTGACGCAGGATCAGCGAAATTCGGTTCGCGGCCGCCTGCGCTTCCAGGCAGAGCGGCGGATTTGGTTGGCGCTGGGAGCGCAGTACGGGAGCGGGCTTCCGGCGGACATCGGCACGCCTGACGTGAACGCGCTCTTGCTGGCCTACGGCCCGCAAATTCTCAATCGCGTTGATTTTACGCGCGACCGCGTGAAACCTAATTTCTCATTTGACTCAGCGGCGGGCGCAGAACTTTTTCGCAAAGAACACAGAAGCGCGACCCTGCAGATTCAGGTAGCGAATCTGACAAACCGGCTGAATGTAATCAATTTTGCGAGTTTGTTTTCCGGGACGGCCGTGGCCCCACCGCGCAGCGCTTCCGCGAATCTGAAGCTGGCGTTCTAATCCACGGTGAAGTGGAACGGAGTTTCTTTCCGCTCTAGCGGCGGCGCGCCTTGCCAAGCAGCCTTAGAATCTCCAGATAGAGCCAGATGAGCGTGACCATCATGGCGAAGGCGCCGTACCACTCCATATACTTTGGCGCTCCGTTCTGGACGCCAGTCTCGATCATGTCAAAATCGAGAACCAGATTTAATGCCGCAATGACGACCACAAAGAGGCTGAAACCGATGCCCACGGCGCCACTGCCGTTGATCGCCGGGACCTGAATGTGGAAGAAGCCACCGAGAATCATTTCCACGATATAGAGAAGCGCGATGCCACCGGTGGCGGCGATCACACCGAGCTTGAAGCCCTGCGTGGCGCGAATCATGCCGGTCTTGTAAGCGAGCAGCATCACGAAAAGCGTGCCGAACGTCAGGCCGATCGCTTGCATCGCGACACCTGGGTAGGTGCGCTCGAACATGGCGGAAATGCCGCCCAGCGCCAGGCCTTCGAGAAGTGCATAGATCGGGGCGGTGAGCGGAGCCCAATTTTGTTTAAAGATGGTAACCAGCGCTACGATCAAGCCTCCGAAAACGCCGCCAATCATCCACGGAATGGCTGCTCCAGGTTCCGGAGAGTGCGACAATCCCCAGGTCCATGCGGCCGTGGCCACGACGCAGAGGAGGAGCAGGCCGGATTTGTTGACGGTGCCTTGCAGTGTCATCGCTTCGCCGAAGGCAACTTGGCCTTTAAATGCCTTTTCATTCAGTGCGGGATTGGATGTGCGCATCAGATTTGCCATTGCTATGTTCTCCGCTTGATAGAAATTACAAGTCTACGCTGGGTTGAACGCAAGTTCAAAGGCAGCATCATTCTTTGGAGAGCGCTCAATTTCCTTTACGTTCGCCGGCGATTTGGCTTTGGACCTGTTCTCTGAGTTTCAAGGGATGCTGGATTTTTTCGAATATTTCGGGGGTCCCGCCAGTGCCACGGACGATCACGGTTCCGTAGCCGAAGATTCTTCCCATGGCAGGCTCGTCGACCACGACGCTCTCAATTCTGGAGAGAAGGATTTCGTTGGCCGGACTTTACAATAACGCGCTTGTTGGTGACGGCCATCTCCGTGACATTGCGTTTCAGCAGACCGATACCGAGGAAAATCCCTCCGATCACGAAACAGAAAAGAGAGCCTAGATACATAGCGCTGCGCGGAGGAGCAACTTCGACTCCTTTCCAACTTGAAAATGATGCGATGAGAAAAGTTATGGCCAGCAGCTCGAAAACGGCGGCGATTGCAAGATGCCCCAGCATGACAATCCAATGGAGCTTGGTTTGATACTGAATGGTCTCGCCCGGAATGAGATGCTTTTCGACGTAGCTCAAGGCGGCTCCTTAAGCACAGCAACAACGACGGGTTCGACAGTGCTGCGGCGGATTACGACCCCGATTGATGTAGGTCCATGATAAACAGGAAAGCGTGGAATCTAGACAACAAACTTTGGTAGCG
>WNFC01009402.1_pt1 | contig 20425 bp, 19 predicted proteins | sample 5400541 | NCBI WGS metagenome assembly WNFC01 (sample SAMN13153342, study PRJNA577476) | soil metagenome | isolation source: 120 cm saprolite under Douglas fir tree site 2 hole 2 replicate 1 | place: USA:California | collected 2015-04-18
GTCTCTATCGCCGCGTTAGACCGGATGCCGACTACCAACAGTCGTTGACTCTATTGCGCCGCGCCGCCGTACGTCGCGATCGCGAAGACCGCGGCATGTTGACCAAGAGCGGCATCATGGTCGGCCTGGGCGAAGCGTTTGACGAAGTCGTTGAGTTGATGAAGGACCTGCGCGCGGCTTCCTGCGACATCATGACCATCGGCCAATATCTGCAACCTCACGCGCGACGCTTGCCGGTTGAGCGCTACGTGACTCCGGAAGAATTCAAGCGCTGGCGTGAAGTTGGCATGCAGATGGGATTCAAGCACGTCGAGTCGAGCCCGTTGACGCGTTCCTCATATCATGCGCGCCAGCAGGCTGAAACAGAGGCGACGCAAGAAACTGAATGCGAGCCGCGGATTTACGCGGATGCACGCCGGTAAGACCAACAAGACCGGTCTGGTTTTCTGAGTTATTTCGTATTGCTCATATCCGCGCTAGCTGCGTTCATCCGCAGCTAATTCGTTATGAAAGCTGTCATCTTTACTCAACACGGTGGGCCCGAGGTGCTTCAGTACTCGGAATCGCCTGATCCAACCATCAAAGCAAACGAAGTTCTAGTTGCAGTCAAAGCCTGCGCTTTGAATCATCTCGATGTGTGGGCGCGTGGCGGTCTGCCGGGAATCGAGATCCCGCTGCCACACATATTGGGCAACGACATTGCCGGCGTGGTGCGCGAAGTCGGCGAGTTAGTTACCTGGGTTCATCCCGGCGATGAAGTAATGCTGCAGCCAGGCGTGTCTTGTGGGCATTGCATTGAATGCTTGTCCGGGCGCGACAATCTTTGTCGTGACTATGACATGCTTGGTTATCGCCGTGACGGTGGATATGCGGAGTTGGTCGCTGCGCCGGGCGTAAATGTAATTCCTAAACCAAAGAATCTGAGTTGGGCAGAAGCGGCCGCGCTGCCGCTCGTGACGGTCACCGCCTGGCACATGCTGGTGACGCGCGCAAATGTGCAACCCGGTGAAGACGTGCTGGTCCATGCAGCGGGCAGCGGGGTTGGCTCGATAGGAATTCAGGTGGCGAAGCTTCGCGGCGCGCGCGTGATTGCTACCGCGAGTTCTGATGACAAACTCACTAAAGCCAAAGATCTGGGTGCGGATGAGGTAGTGAACTACAGCAACGACGATTGGCCCAAAGAGGTCAAACGACTAACAAACCGTCGCGGCGTTGACGTAGTGTTTGAGCACACGGGCGCGGCTACCTGGCCCGGCTCAATCGCTTCGCTGAAACCGAATGGCCGCTTGGTAACGTGCGGCGCCACCAGCGGTTTTGCCGCCCAAACAGATCTGCGCCAGGTATTTTATCGTCACCTGACAATTCTCGGATCGTTCATGGGTTCGAAAGCAGAACTGCTTGAGGCAATGAAATTTATCGAGAACGGAACAATTCGCGCCGTAGTCGATCAGGAGTTACCGCTGGCTGAGGCGCGACGCGCGCATGAGCTAATGGAAGATCGGGCGCAGTTTGGCAAATTGGTCTTAAAGCCGTAAATCGTAAATCGTAAATCGTAAATTGGGTTGGTCTTTCGTCTTGAAGTTTGATAGTGGGCTATTTGTGAACTGCTGGTCTATCGAGGATATGGTTAACCTCTTGGATTAAGAATGTCTATCTCACGATTCTTGGAAAACGTCCGCAAGGCACAAGATCGGCATAAGGTACTGGCTTACTTTGTAAACCTGGTGCTGAGTCTTGTCATGCTCGGTGGTTTTTGGATTCTCATTAAGCATGGCACTGACAATGATCGATATTTCTGGATCGGTATCGGCATGGTGATTATTGGCGGTCTTGCAATGCTCCCAACGATTTTGCCGCGCGAGTAGTGTCTTGTTCAACAATGAAAATGACCCATACCCTGAAATTCTTGATCCTTGGCAACTATTTACGATTTACGATTCACGATTTACTACTGCGTTATCGTCCCGTATAGTCTTCAGCTATAAATCGCTTCTTAAGTAATCCAAGATTTCCCTGCGCCAGATCAAAGTTTGTGCCCGCGATCACTTTTCTGCCTTCGTCAGTCGTCACCCAATCTACCACCTGCGGCGCGTTAGTTCTGAGAAAAGCACCGTCATCTTTGTCCAGCGGCTTTCCATCTTTGCGCGAGAAAACCCAGACATAGGTGTACTGACCTTTGCGGATGTAATCCAGATCCTTTTCAAAGCCCGTCTTTGCGGGCGTCGGGGAAGATTGTGCGTTTGAAGATTCGTTTGCAGGAGGCACTGTGTTTGTGTTGTTGCCATTGCATGCGACCAGCCACAGGACGACGGCAACCATGAAGACGAACCGCTTGGATGTAGATTTGAGAAGCATAAGAATGCCAAATGTTGGATTCAAGTTTGAAGTGCAACCGGTATCAGGTCAACAATAATCGCGCACCGAGACTGATGCTGGCAACAAATCAGGAACGCGCTCAATGCAGAACCGCGAGTGGTAGCGACCGGATGCTACCGTCAACGATGAAATAGAGCATTCGAGCGACTTCAACATTGAATGCTAGCATCCGGTCGCTACCGCTCGCGGTTCCGCATTGATTGCACTTCAAAGTTGAATTCGCGAATATTAAATCACAACTCGCTGCGCGTTAATCACTGATTACTGTTGTCTGTAGGCTCTTCATCGCCGCCCTGGTCCGATTCCGAGTCTTCGGGCAGTGGTTCCGCTTTCTCGTCGCGGATGTGCATAATCGTGCAATCGCTGTCTTCATAGACAATGTCAAACCAGCCACTCGTTTTGGCATTGTCGAAAAAGTCGTCGTGAGAATTATCGCTGAATACATAGCGCGCACCAAAACGGTCGCGAATTAGCGGCCCCGGATTTTCTTCCTTCCCCAGCGTAATCCGATCGTAAAGCTTCGAGAGCGCCGGATCGCGATCAAAGAGGTAGGTTGGATCGAGCCCGGTCACGTAACGGTGCGTTGGGTCGTAATAAAACAATCGCGGAAAATCATCCCAATCGGTATTGAAGACGATTTGATTTGCGGGCACATTCTTTTGCAGCCACTCTGCGCCCGCTTTGTAAAAGCTGTCCGGGTCGCTTGCAGCAATGTCTTTCATGGTGACGCGGATGTTGAGAAACAAAGCGACCGCCAGCACGACCGCCACAACTGCAACACCGATGGTACGCCAAAGCTCGCGGAGTTCGACCTCCTTCGTAGCCGAAGCAGTGCCCGGTCGATCCAGAAATGGTTGTAGCTCATCAAGCATATCGCTGGAAAGCCGGGTCAGCGCCGAGCGCGTTCCTTCCAGCCATGGCTGTAGCGCGAAAGCCGCAAAGATAATTGCAAAAGGCGGCCAGTATTCCGCGATTCGCTTCCAGCGCATATTCATAATCATCAGCACGGTCGAAAAAAGCAGGAAGAAAAGTGAACGAGCCGAATGCTTGCGGTCAGCCGGATCGAAACTTATGTAGCCCACTACCATAGCGACGCATGCGACCACGGAGTTGCCAAGAAACTCCCATGAATCGTAGGGGTACCATTCCTTGCCCACGCTGGTGGAAAACTCTGAAGGCGTTAATTTAATCTTCAAGTGTTCGTAGAGCAGGTGCAGGTTCCCCGGAAAGTAGGGATTAATAATCAAACCTGCTGACGTGCCTGCCAGCACCCAAACGAGCGGCCTCCACTCGAGCCGCCGTTCCGTCCAGCCAATTACTATGGTCCAGAGGACGGTTGCGAGAATCAGCAGCACAAACATGTCATAGGTCAGCGCGAAGACGAATGCGAGCGGCAACAGCGGCCAATACTTTTTGCGGAACAACAAGTGAATCGCCACGATCAGGTAAATGATCGCAAACGGCGGCGCCTTGGCCATGTTCATGCGGTAAAGAAATGGCGCCGAGCAGGCAAGCAACGCCAGCAGCCACACCAGCGCGTAACGAATGCGATAGCGAATCAATAGCCAGTAACAAGAGAAGACCGCAACGCCCGCAAAGATTGTGGCAGAAATTTTTGCGCCTAACCGGAGATTGCCCGACCAGGTAAACGGAATCTGAAAGAAATGAAACAGCAAATGATGATCGACGAAGCTACCGGCGTCGAGCATGGTCAGCGGCAACCAGATGAACGGCGGTGGGAAACTATGATTGCGCAGCGACTGCCAAAGCATCTGACTCCACTTAATGTGATAGTAGCCGTCAAAGTCGCCGCAGCAAATTGCGTTAGTCGAAAATTGCAGTTGCCAGAAGACCAGTCCAATGGCGATTGCGCCGGCACACAATTGCACTGCGCGCAGAGCGGGCTCAGACCGAAGAAAAATGGGAAGCTGTAGCGGGGTTTTCATCTACCGGCCAACTGCTTTAGCGATAAGCAACGCTCTATCTCACAGTTGACTCGATAAGATCGAGAAAGGCGCGGGGATCGATTGGCTTAGTTACATGCTCATTGAATCCCGCGGTCAGCGAACGTGAACGATCGTCAAACATCGAATAGCCGGTGACGGCTACCAGGGGCACAGCCTCATAACCCGGCAAAGATCGCAATGCTTCTGCCAGTTCGTATCCGTTCATTTCCGGCATGCCGATGTCAGAGATGACCACGTCGAACCGTTGTTCGCGTGCGAGAGCCAGAGCCTCAGAAGCGGTTGAAGCACAGGTTACGTCATATCCAGCATGCGTCAGCAACACCGACAACATATCTGTGACGTCTGAAACGTCATCCACCACCAGGGCCAAACGAGTTCGCTCAAACTCCTCGATGGGCGAGCCTTTGTGCGCCGGATAATTTTGATCTGATTTCTGTTGCGATGGCAGAAACTGACTGAACAGTTGAACTGGACTCGAGGAACTCAGTAGGGCATTTGTAGAACCGTGCTCGATCATCAGACCTTGCCATTCGTCGGGGTTGATGGTGCCGGAAACGGGAGCTTAATTTAGCTGAAACAAGACCTTCTGTCTAGGGCTTTCGTCTGCTTCGCAAGGCAATCAGATTGTTGACCGCCGCCAGCAAATCCCCCGGATCGATGGGCTTTGATAAATGCAAATCAAAGCCTGCGGAAATCGCTGCTTTAGCGTCCGTTTGGGAGGCATAACCCGTCAAAGCTATCGCCGGAATGGTAGCCAACTCTGGCCGCCGGCGCAACTCGTGCATCAATTGCAGGCCGTCCATCTCGGGCATTGCAATATCGGAAATTAATATGTCAAATTGTTGGCGGCCGATGTAGTCAATTGCTTCCGCTGCCGAGCCGCAAGCGATAGTTTCAAAGCCACGACTGCGAAAACTTGCCGCCAGCATTTCCAGCGTGTCGGGTTGATCTTCAACAATCAAAATGCGAGCGGCTTTGTCCGTTTTGAGTTTCGAAGGTTTTGCTGTTTTCTCCGAGGCGGGCCCCGTCACTCCCTCACGCGGCAACGTGATGACGAAGCTGCTGCCTTTGCCTGCGCCTTCGCTGGTCGCTTCAATCGTTCCGCCGTGCGCACTCACAAAACTCTTCACCAGGGAGAGCCCTAAACCGAGGCCTCCATAGGCCCGCGTGCGCGAGCCATCGGCCTGGCGAAAGCGATCAAAGACATGTGGCAGAAACTCAGGTGGAATTCCTTCGCCTTTGTCCTTGAAGGTTACGATAGCCTCGGACCTAGTGGTCGTGAAAGAAACCGTTACCACGCCTTGTGCGGGTGAAAATTTGATGGCGTTATGAAGTACGTTACAAAAGGTTTGACCTAAACGGCCGCGGTCGCCACGAATGGTCACCGATCGCGAGTCATTGGAAATCTCCATTTTCAATTTCACTTTTCTGTCGCTGGCGAAAGACCGCATCGTCTCGACGCATTCCTCGAGCACAGAAGCGAGCGGTAAGGAAGTGTGTTCGATTCGCATTTTTCCGCTCAGGACTGCCGACATATCAAGCAAATCGCTGATTAGGCGTTTGAGGTTGTAAGCATTCCTGTTAATGACGCCGAGTGCTCTTTGAAAATCACCGCCGGGAAGAATTCCGTTTTCCATCATGTGCACCCAGCCGATGATGGGCGTTAGCGGCGTGCGCAACTCGTGCGACAAAATCGTCAGAAACTCATCCTTGGCGCGGTTGTCAGTTTCCGCTTCGGCGCGCGCGCTTCGTTCCACTTGATAGAGCCGCGCATTCTCGACCGCCAGCGCTATCCGGTCTGCGGCTGATTGCAGCAAGCGCACTTCCTCTTCCCTAAAGCGACTATGTTTGAATGTGCCAACGTGCAACACGCCGATCGGCCGGCCCTCAATCATCATAGGGACGCCCAGCAACGATTTGATCCCCTTCTCGCGCAGCAGTGGATTGAAGAGATCAGCATTCTCAACTTCGGAAATAATTATTGGCTTCGCGGTAGCCACTATCTTGCCGGCAAAGCCTCGTCCTACCGGAATACGAACCCCTAATTCGACCTCTTCCTCCAACCCCTGCGCGGCCGAGGCAACCAACTCGTTTTCTTCTTTTTCCAACAACAAAACAGCAACCGTGTCGACATGCAAGACTTCTCGAATCCGCTTAAGCGATTCTGTAAGCAAGTCATCGATCGCCAGGTGGCCCAGCGCTGCGTCAGTAACCTTTTGGAGCGCTGCCAACTGATCGGTAAGAGCTTCGGCTTCGCGGCGTGCTTCCTGCGCGCGCGTCAAACCTTCGCGACGTTCTGTCTCTGCGTTCACACGTTCAACGAACTGGCCGATCTGACTGCCGATTGATAAGAGCGTTGCGAGTGTGGCCGAATCCGGTTCTTCACTCTTCTGGCTGAAGAGTTCGATAACACCGATTACTGCATCCCCTGAGATGATGGGAAAACCAAATGCGCTATGTAGATTTCCGCGGGCGGCAATGGCCGCGCGTGGGAAGCTTTCGTCACTGTCGAAGTCAGCGACCCACAGCGGTTCCTTGCTGCTCCATATTCTGCCAGGCAAACTTTGATCGCCGCCCACTCGATACTGGCTGCTTGCTTCGGCGAACTCCGCCGCGCCGGCGAATGATTCATCGCGCCATTTGGTGATGGAGTTCAACTCGTTTTCGTTGGCATTGAATGACCAAAACGCGGCAAATTGCCACTCCAGATTCGTAGCGATGACCGACAGTAATTTGGGCGCCGCCTCGTCCAACGATGAAGCCGCCGCCAGGATGTCTGTTATCGAATGCTGGAGCTTCAGACGCCGCTCGTCCTGTCTTCTTCGGGTAATATCGCGCGCGATCCCGGTAAAAAAACGATTCCCATCTTTGTGAAATTCGCCGAACGAAATCTCCAAAGCAAGTTGTCGGCCACTCTTGTGCAGACCAGGAAGTTCGACTGCCTCCCACGATATGTGTTTTTGTCCGGTAGTTAGGTAATTGTGCAGGCCGGCGCGATGAAGATGCCTGAGATATTCCGGCATCAGCATTGTCAATTCAGATCCAATCAGTTCTTCAGCGGAGTAACCAAAAATTTTAGATGTCGCGGGGTTAACAAAAAGAATCGTGCTTGCTTCGTTGATGGTGATGATTGCGTCGGAGGCCGTCTCGGCGATGACGCGGGAACTCTCCAAAATATCCTGCAATGAGGCAGTAGAGCCGGGAGCTTGCGTCGTTAAACGATTTGCCAAACTAATGCCACCCTTTTTCACTGTTCACAAATCCGCTGTGCCGCGATTGTAGTATGAGAATGAAGAGTCCTGCTAATTATGATTTAAGTGGCCCGCGGGGCGGTGACTGCCTAGTCGGCATGCGACCAGACGTGTAGTGCAACTGGCCGTTGCGACCCAGGCTCGAGCTACATACTAAGTATCGACCTATTGGACTCTGGTGATTCGTTTTGTTACGTTCGAATGGTTGTGTTCAATCCAGCGAAACGGTGGTTCGGTTTATGTATCCGCCGGGGAATCTTTTAATTCCAGTAGCGCATGGCCGGCTCGAGGCCATCGTCAAACAACCGCGTACCCCGGCGAAGGGCATTGCGCTCGTGCTCCATCCGCATCCGCTTGGTGGCGGCACCATGCATAACAAGGTCGTCTTTCGCGCGGCCAGCGCCCTGAATGATGCGGGGCTAACGGCGTTGCGGATAAACTTTCGCGGTGTGGGCCAGAGCACCGGAGAGCACGACGAAGGACGAGGTGAACTGGAAGACGTGCGCGCCGTCTTGAGCTATCTTGCCCAGGAATTTCCTGACCAGCCAATTACCTTGTGCGGTTTTTCATTCGGCGCTCGGGTTGGTTTGGAAGTAGGGATGTCAGATGACCGGGTTCGGAATTTGATCAGCATCGGCACGCCAGTAGATAAATATGATTTCAGTTTTCTTGAAGCGAACCGCAAGCCCATTCTCTTTGTGCACGGCGACCGGGACGAGTTTGGTGATGTGAGTCGAGTCACGGCGTTGGCGGCGCGGCTTAAGGAAAATGCCGATGTCGAGTTGCGCGTAATCAAAGACTCGGATCATTTTTTCGAAGGTCATTTGGAAGAGTTGAAGCAGATCATCACTGACTGGACCAAGCGGCTGCTTCAGGACTAGCGCCCCGCACGGCTGCCGCGTGGGGACCCCGCTTGATTGCAGAATCTCATGAAGGATAATTTTCCATGACGAGCGACAAACGCGATCCGGCAATCCGCATCACCCTGCTGCCGCGCGACACAAATTCCGCCGGCACAATTTTTGGCGGCGTCATTCTCAGCTACATCGACATGGCCGGAGCGATCGAGGCCCACCGGCGTACCGGTATGGATCGATTCGTTACCGTCGCCATGCGCGAGGTCATCTTCCACAAGCCCGTGTTTGTTGGCGATTTAGTCAGTTTCTACGCCGAAACAGTAAGCATAGGACACACCTCGATCACCATTCGGGTGATTGTGGAAACGGAAAGAGTGGGCTCGCGGACAGAGGTAGTGCGAGTGACGGAAGCGGAGGTTGTTTATGTGGCGGTGGATGAGAACCGGCAGAAGACGAAAATCGTGAATCGTAAATCGTGAATCGTAAATCGTAGATCGTGAATCGTAAGAGCGGGACATTCTGCTAAACAACTATCCTCAGTCTTTTACCATTTACAATTTACGATTTACCATTTACTAATTCAAAAGCGCCTGCATGCGATGAAGTCCGCTGGCAGCCTCGCTGAAGCCGGGTTGTTGTTCGAGTGCTTTGCCGTAGTGACGCGCGGCTTCCAGATACTTCTTGCGCGTCTCGTAAATACGCCCCAGGTTGAAATGCGGAAAAGCGTAGGATTCATAACGTGGCGCATAGAGCGCGCGTTTGAACCAGCGCACGCTCGAGTAAGCATCGCCCTTGGCTAAGAGATAACTGCCGATGTCGTTGTAAGGATTCCCCAGCGTCTCATCGACGCGAATTGCTTCCAAACATTCCTCGATAGCTTCGTCGTAGCGGTTCTGAAAACTGTAAACCCAACCGAGAAACGTATGCGCTTCCGCAGTTGGATAGGTCTCAATTGAACGTTTGTAAAGCTCAATTGCTTCCTCGAAATTTTCGGCGAGCTGTGCCTGATATGCTTCCTGAAAAAGCTGCTTGGCTTCATACTTCGCCGCCGGCGAAGCATCATCTTCGTAAACGTCTTTGTTCATCGCAATCTATTGCTAGTCGTCCCTCCGGCCAGTTCCGGTTTTTACAGCTTTGTTCTCGAAGGGAAGAATCGATAACATGAATTATACTCGGTCGCGTTAGGTGCGCGAAATCATAAAGCTATAAATTGGCGGTCTCGGCAATCTAAAGCAAGCACATGACGAACGAAACATTTTTCATAACGGGCTTCCCCGGCTTTATCGCCAGCCGCTTGCTGCGACGGCTCGCTGAGAGCGACAACCGGTTTCTGCTCCTGGTGCAACCTGACTTTGTTGCCCAGGCCGGCAGGGAACTAGAAGTCATCGCGCAGGAAACGCAGCGGCCACTTTCGAATTTTCAAATTCTGACCGGGGACATCACTGAGCCGGAGATGGGTCTGAGTCAAGACAATCTCGAGCGGGCGCGTTCTGAATCAACCGTCCTGTTTCATCTAGCAGCGATTTACGATCTGGCTGTGAAGCAGGATCTGGCGCTGCGTATCAACGTAGGTGGGACCGGCAACGTGAATACTTTCGCGCAGTCGCTTCCGCACTTACGACAATATCATTATGTTTCCACTTGTTATGTCGCGGGTAAACGCACCGGCCGGATATTTGAAAACGAGCTGCGGCATAACGCCGGCTTTCGCAACTTTTACGAAGAGACCAAGTATCTGGCGGAAATCGAGGTTGAAGATCTCAAATCGCGCTTACCGCTTACTATTCACCGGCCGTCGGTAGTATGCGGCGATTCCCATACCGGCGAAACGGCCAAATATGACGGCATCTATTATCTGATCAATTACCTGCTCAAATGGCCGTCGCTACTTTCCAATTTCAACATTGGCAACGATGACGTTAGCCTGAATCTTGTGCCGGTCGATTTTGTGGTAGAGGCAATGTCGGCGCTGGCCACGGATACGAACGCAATCGGGAAGACGCTGCAACTTGCCGACCCCAACCCACTTACGACTCGCGAACTATTCAATATGATTGCGCGAAGCCTGGTGAGGAGAGAGGCGCGCATAACCTTGCCGGCTCGGCTGGTCGAATCTTCGCTGTTGCTGCCGCTGTCGCCTGCCATCAGCGGCCTGCCCCATCGCGGTGTGCCCTACTTTTTTTTGAAGCAAAATTACGACACGACACAGGCTCACCAGTTGCTTGCGCCCCACGGCGTGAACTGCCCACGGTTTTCAAGTTATGTGAAAACCATTGTCGACTACGCTGCCAGTCACCCAAAGCTTTCTTAATTCGCCCCACATCAACAAGCAGGCACAAGGTGGATGCCGGCCCCGGCCCCGCATTCGCATGCTTGACCAGCTTTGCCTCAAAAGTCACGGGTCATGTCAGGTTCGGCTTTGTCGCCGGATGTGAGGCAGTGGCGCCCCGCCTACAGCAGCCAGATATTTCCGGGCTACGCCCCTGGTCCGGGCTTAGTTCTTCAGATTTATTGGGCCAAAGGCCGCATTAAGGGCATAGCCGAAATGTAAAAGGCAGCTCTACGGCGGGGCATAGCCACCGTCGCACATCAGGGCGGCAAAGCCGAAGCCGGACCAACGAAGGACTGTTAGCGCCTGCAAGACGAAGAAAGTGCTCTTGGCCGATTGACAATTGGATATTTTAGAATTAGTCTAAATCCATTCATGCGCCAATTCAGAACAACAGCAGGGTCCGGCGAGAAGCTGACGCGGCAGCGCGAGGCGGTGCTTCAGGTTATTCGCGAGCGGGAAGATCATCCCACCGCCAATGATATTTTTGCGGCGGCACGCCGGCGCCTGCCTGGTATCAGCTACGCCACGGTTTACAACTCGCTTCGCTTCTTGAAAGAAGCAGGACTGGTGCTTGAGATCAAGTTTGGCGACAGTGCCAGCCGCTACGATCGCGAGACTGACCGGCACGATCACGCGCTTTGCAGCCAATGTGGCAAGCTGGTGGATTTCGATTTGCCGCAGGCCGCCGAGTTAATGAAGGCGGCAGCGCGCCGCTCAAAGTTTAAGCCTGAGTCGGTTCACCTAACGCTGAAAGGCGTGTGTCCTGACTGCCGCGAATAGCAAGGATTTTTAGTTTCGAAAACAATAAACCTAATTGGAGGATTCATGACAGCAGCTACAGCAGCAGCAATGGAGAAGGCGATGGTGGGCCAGCCGGCGCCGGATTTCGATATGGCCTCAACGAAAAACATCGAGAAGCTCAACGAGAACGTCAAGCTTTCGGATTACAAAGGCAGATGGCTGGTTCTTTTGTTTTATCCACTCGATTTCACTTTTGTTTGTCCCACGGAGCTGACAACTTTCAGCGACCGCTATGAAGATTTCGAAGGCGTTGGCGCCGACATTATCGGCGTCTCCACCGACTCGGTGTTTTCGCATCGCGCCTGGATCCAGACGCCGCGTGACAAGGGCGGTGTTGAGGGGTTGAAATATCCGCTGGCGGCAGATGCCACCAAGACAGTCGCCCGCGATTACGGCGTGCTGATCGAAGACCGCGGCATCGCGTTGCGCGGTTTGTTTGTAATCGATCCGGAAGGAATTCTACGCTACAAAGTCGTGCACGATCTGAACATTGGACGGTCGGCGGAAGAGACGCTGCGCGTTATTCAAGCGCTGCAAACTGGCGGTCTTTGTCAGGCTGAATGGAAGCCAGGTCAGAAGACGCTGAATCAGTGAAGAGTGAAGAGTGAAGAGTGAAGAGTGACAGGTCAACACCTATTCCTGACTTTTCACTTTTCACTCAGAGCTTTTCACCGGTGTAAAAGCTATGGGAATGAGACTTGGAACACAGATGCCATCGCTTGGCGGCGCCACTGAATGGTTTGGCGCCCCCCAGGCGGAGGCTGAAGCAGATGCGCAGGGCCAACCAACCTTGATTCACTTCTGGTCGATGAGTTGCGGTGTCTGTAAAGAGAATATGCCGCGCGTCGCTGGTTGGCGTGACGAGTTGCGGGACCAAGGCTTGCGCGTGATTGCCGTTCATATGCCGCGCTACGAGTCGGACACAGACGTCGAGCAGGTGCGCGACATGATTGCGACTTACAAAATCACTGAACCGGTCGCCGTGGATAACGAACAGAAACTCCGTGACGCATTTCAAAACGACAAGGGCTATGTACCAGCCTATTATCTTTTTGATCGCGAGGGGAAGTTGCGAGGCTTTGCCGCCGGCGAACGAGGTTTGGATCTACTTAAAGCCACGCTCGACCGCGTGCTGGCGCAAACGTCGGGAGCTACGGCGTCCTAGTACCTCAAGCGAACGCCCTTGATAACTGCTGCGCAATTAGCACTATGAAATAAATGCTAACGGCGGCCGCCGCCAGCGCCAGACCCACCAACAACAGAATTATCAAGCCCACAAACAACCAATCGCTAAGCTTCCCGCTGCGCAGGTTTTCCGCGGAAACTGTTGCGCGCTTGCGTAACAAGACAATGTTCATCTGATTCGATTTCCACCACGCATCGAATAGATCGCCCACCAGCGGCAACGAGCCAACCAGATAATCAATGCCGATGTTCAGTCCCATGCGCAGCAAGGTGATTTTGGGTACACGATAGCGAACGGCGGACGCGAGAATGTAGAAGGAGGCGAGTGAAGTGGCAGTATCGCCAAAACCCGGAATCAACCCGACGAGCGCATCCAGTCCAAAGCGCCAGCCCAAACCAGGCACGCGGATAAGATCATCCATCAACCAGGCAAGGCGTTCGAGACTCTCGTCGACTGTTATTGAACCGTCGGCATACTCCATTGATTGGCGCGCAGTTCTTACTTGTTCCATGTTGAAAGGATATGTATCTGGGGAGACGCGGCTTTGCCGCCTTCCGTGCGGAAAGGCTCTGCCTTTCCGTCCCAACCAATATTGTAATGAGGCTACGCCTCGATTTTGAGGCATAGCCTCAAGAATCTAAACCAATACCCGGAAAGGCAGAGCCTTTCCGCACGGAGGGCGGCAAAGCCGCAACAGACCAAGGCGCAAGTGCCTAACGTATCCGCGTCATCTGTTGCCAAAAGAATTTGCCCACGCGCGCAAACGCACTTAAAGCGTTGCGGTCGTTGCCTCGTTGTGCGTTTCCTTTAGCCGGCAATCCCAGCGAGTTTGCCAATTCCCGATCTGGTCCCGATATATCTTCGTCGCCACGCTTACTGGAAAGCCAGCGAGTGAAAGTACGAGCCATCAGTCTTCTTTGTTCAATCGGAGTTTCCGCCATGATCGCGCCGCGCAAGTCATCGAGCTCGGCAATTTCTCCCTGATTGGCCTGGTAGTAGTTTCGCAAAGCCGTCAGCAGTTTCTCTTCGCCCAGCATGTGCTGCACGTGCACAAACATCAGGGCGCCTTTTGCCGTGACCACCGCCGAATACTGAAATGAATTCTGATAATCTCGCGCTGGCCGGTCGGCATCCATATCTGCGCCGCCGAATGTACGATACAAGCGATAGACTCCGCGCAATTGATCTTCCAGCACGGCAGCAGCTTTTTGTTCTCCATACAGTTCGCGGAAATAAAGCAGTGCCGACCAACTGGCCATTGATTCATCCAGCACCGGCTCGCGCGCCGGGTTGTTGCCAACCACACCACCCCACCACTGATGGCTAATCAGATGGGCCACGCTCCATTCCAAACTCTGCTCGACCGCCGGACGTTGCTCGCGAATGATTTCCGGAAGATTGCGCACGCCGGGCGAATCGAAATCCACATAAAAAGCACTCGCGATCACATCCATGCCGGCAAACTCGGTGCTGCCGAGGCCGGCGACCAAAGGCGCTTCGGCGATACTGATCGTTTTCAGTGGCAGCGCTCCAAACCGCGAGCGGAAGATTCGCAAAGCCTCACCTGCGTTTGCCAGTACTCGTTTTCCGATGCGCTCATGTTCAGGAAGAAAGATGGACCTCACGGTGACGTCGCCGATCTCTTTCTGTTCAAAATGAAGATTGCGGCCGGCGAGTATGGCAAAATCGCGCAACGCCTTTCCTGAGAAGGTGGCGGCGCCCGGCGACTTGTTTTCTGTTTCACTGCCGGAGGTAAAGACAGCCACCTCAGGCGCGGCATCAATGTGCACGTCATAGTCCGCGGTCTCATTGAAGATCAGATCACCGATGCCAGGATCGACCTTGCGTTGCCAATCATCACCGTTATGTACTACGAGCACGGGATAAGAAGTGCCCAGCAGCATCACCCCGCGACTGCGAAAGTTGAGGTCGCGTGCGCGCCTCACTTCACGCTCAGCGCGCAATGCCGCGCTTACCTGCTTCACCACATGCATAGTTAATCCGGTCTCCTCAGCATCAATTTCCGGAACATTTCCTTTGAATCCGATGAAGACTTCCGTTGCTGCTCCGGCGGCAACGGGTTCACGGAGATTCACGCGCAGCACCGTGCCCTGCTCTTCAAGCGAATAATTAAGAGAAGCCTTGTCCTTTGCCGAGCGCACTTCGGTAATCTCAATGCGCGGCTCGTCATCTTCGAGGACCGGCGACCCGGCTGTGGATGAAGGCGCATCGTTTGCCGCGCGCAGGTTTGAATAAAGGTGAAAGTAGACAACCGAAGCGGAGTGGTCATCGCGATTTATCCAGCGCACGTTTTCCGAGCCGGTGTACGAACGCGCATCAAAATCGAGTTTTAGTTGAATCTGATAGTGGTGAGTCAGCAGCGAGTGGTCAACTGTTTGAGTTTTTCGCAGCGCAAAGTGCGCGAACAGCAAGCACGGAAACAATAGAGCAACCGCGATCGCGAATTTGATATGAAGTTGCTTCACTCTCTAATTCCGTGGTCAATCATTGTTGCCGACTGGCACGGACCGTTCTTTCGGTTATCACTATCTTGCGAATCACGTCACCGCGCGCAATGCTATCGACTCTCTCCATTCCTGACACCACATTGCCGAAGACGGTGTAACCGCCGTCGAGATGCGGTTGCGGCGAATGCGTGACGAACCATTGCGAGCCGCCGGTGTCTTTCCCAGACAACGCCATGCCAAGCGCGCCGCGTTCGTACGGCACTTTGTTTATCTCACAACGAATTTGATAGCCCGGCCCGCCATTGCCGTCGCCGCGCGGATCGCCATCCTGAATGACGAAGTTGGGAACGACCCGATGCACTGTGATCCCGTTGAAATAATTGTGCTTTGCGAGCTGAATGAAGTTGTCGACGGTTAGTGGCGCATCTTCGGGCAACAGGTCAATTGTGAATGAGCCTTTGGTAGTGGTGACAACAGCACGCACTTGTTTTCCGATGCGGCCGATGGCGCGCTCGTAATCTCTTGCCGTGTTGCGCGTTTGCACGGTGCCGATGCGCGCTGAAAATTCGCCAACGCCGTTGCTTTTTAACAGCGCAACTGCGCGACGCCGAATTAGATGGTCATTTGAGTCGAGGGCAGTCTTGATCGCTTCATTGGCTTTCGCAGTTTTCTGTTTGGCCAGCGCATCAAGAATTGAAAGTGCCGCGTCGTTAAGAGCGCGATCCGCCAGGGCAACCGGCAAAGCGTCGATCAGCGCGCGCGCATTTGTTTCATCAGCTGGAAGTTCGCCTAACAAATCGGCAGTTGTGCCACGGATGATCACGTCGGACTCTTTCAAGTGGTTTCGCAGAACTTCCGGGAGATCCCTGGATTTGAATGTAGCAAACGCGCGAAGCACATCAGGAATTGCGTACTCGGAATGAACAGCCACCAGCGTGTTGATGTGAAGGCCCGAGTTACGGTAGTCGAGCATTGACCGCAGAACGTCTTCAGCTTGAGTTCTGAGAGACTTGTTGTCTTTGTTCGAATCAGGGAGAGTCGAAATCTCGTTAAGCGCTTGCGCTAAGCCTGACGCCCGCCGCCAATCAAGTAAAACTGCTTCTTGCGCCATTCGCCTGGCAAGCGGTCCCGAACCAAATTGGGCCACGTATGCGCCGGGGTGGATGCGTGCAAGTGCTATCTCTGCTTCGGGCGCGCCCGAACCCGTCACGGAACGAATTGTTCTTAACCAGGTGACGAGTTTTTCATCGTTTGAGTTTTGCTTCAAACGTCCCAAGGTAGTGGCGATCTCAAGCAACTCATTAACTTCCGTGGGACAGCCTGGTGACGTCGCGCCATCGCCGGCTTTCTTTGTCGAAGTTGCGGCCGCGAGCAGTGCTGCACCGCGCTCCAGCAGCGGCGAAGCAGCACGACCATCCTTCAGCGTTGTTAATGCACGGATCGCGCTGACACGAACGCGCGAATCTTTGTCGTTTAGCGCGCGATCCAACAAACTTTCGAAAGAAGCTTTGTCCTCTGTCGCACCCAAAACCCGCGCTGCGTTCGCGCGCACGATTGGATCGGGATCACTCACGAGTAGTTTTCGCAGTTGATCGTTGCCGTCTTTCAATTTCAATCGCGCCAACGCATTTGCGGCATCAGCGCGAATTCGCGGGTCTGAGTAAGTTAGAAACTCAGCGATGACAGGGCCCGCGTTCGCTGGTTTGGCACGCAACGCAGCCGTCAAGCCGAGTAGTATTGTCAAACGATCCGGTGCCGAGCGGCGACGCGCTTCAAAACTCAGCACTTCGAGAATTGCCGCGCCTAATTCTTTACTGCGTGCCTCTTGTTCTTTCGGCAACGCTGCCGCGATTTTTCCCAGCGCCTCCACGGCCCGCGCCCGCAATGTCGCTTCCCGCGTTTCTTTCAAGCTAACCAGCAGCGCGTCAGCTCCCAACGGAGATTCAGTCTCGCCAATCGCAAACGCCGCCATTGCGCGCACTTCGGTTTCGTCATCGTGTCGCAGCAGTCCAACAAGGTCGGCAACCGCCGCATCATTGCCGATTCGGCCCGCGGCCAGCGCGGCGCGGCTGCGCACATTCGCGTTGCGAGCGCGAAACAAACTGCGCAGGTCGTCGTCCCAGCGCCGCTCGTCTTCCGCACGAACAATGCGCAGCAATAAAAGCCTTGGCACCGCATCGCCGGAAGTAGGATTGTGCAGTATTTGCGCGCGTTTTTGCGCAAACGCGGCTGGGGAAAAGAGCAGCAGAGTGCTGATAGTTAAGAAAGAAATCAAGATCAAGCGCGCGCAGAAAGTTTTGCAAAAGCGGAAAGCGTTCATTGTAGTTCTGGAGCAGTCGCTTTATTGGGCATTGCGTTCTATGTATCGATGACGCGGCGCGCTCGTGTCAAGTTATCTTCGCGAAGCAGTTTGTCCGTCGCATTTCATTAGCACCGTCGCTTCAGCGCGGTGACTCTGGAGCTCGACACAAACCCGAAACCGTTTAAACGGTTTCTCACCCAAATATTGGTCGCCTGATCACCGGGCTAAAGCCACGGTGGTAATGAGAAACGCGGTCAACTTCCAACTGCAATCGCATTCAGCAATTAGCAATCTGCTAAGCGAAAGTTAACAACAGATATCACGCCTTCGGTACTCAGAAAAAATAAAAGGCGCCTCGCCGTTGTTACGGGCGAAGCGCCTGACAAAACTTTCAATTGCAACTCCGGTCTTAGCTGGCGACGCTCGAGACTTTGGGGATCTCGGCAGGCTTGCTGTTTGAATCAGCGGCAATGGATTTCATGCTGCTCGTATCCAGCGGCTGCGCATCGCGTCCTTCGATCTTTGGCTTGCTGGCGCCGGCGTTCATCTTGATCATCTTGCAGCTCCCTTCAAACAGCGCGCCCTGCTCAATCACGAGCGAGGGTGTCTGAATGTTGCCATTCAATTTGGCGGCGCGGCCCAGCTCCAGACGCTGGGTAGCAATAATGTCGCCATTAATAGTGCCATGGACGACCGCAATCGCGACTTCGATATTCGCATCGACCTTGCCGTTGGCGCCCACGATAAGCGTTCCGCTGCTCGACGTGATTCGTCCTGACAGATGACCGTCCACGCGCATCAACGCTTTGAAGTTGGCTTCTCCCGTAACCAGGGTGCCGCTACCGACAAAGCCGCTAAGATTGCCTTCCTTAATTTCGCGCGCCAGCGATTCGCTTTCCGTCAGTGCTCGTGGCGCCGTTGAAGCCGATTCTGACTGTGGTTTTACTTCCGGCGTGGGTGGCGTTTGGTAGGAGGAGAACGTTCTGGGGGCACTGTAATTTGATACGTCGTGTTTTTCGGCGGAACTTTCGTTTTCAGCCGAGTCTTTCGGGTTCTTTCCAATCCTAAGCATTTAGTAACCTCCGTTAATTGGGGGGCGCGGTAGGTTCAGTCACCATCGGGACGTTAGCAGTAACAAAACGACGCGCGGGCCTTGTGTTGTGGATTATCCAGCCTCTGCGACTGGTTCAGAATGATCGACCGCCCAGAAGCGGGGAAGACATAATAGACAATCAACGCTTCGGGTGTCTAGCTCTGCAATCAAATTGTAATCGCCGGAAACACTTCATAGTAGGACGAAGCTCTGTTCGTGTCTTCAGGACACTTAAGCACTGAGCAAAAACTCTTCAAGTTCTTCGTCGGTCTCATCCGCGGGAACAACTGACAACTCCGCAGATAACACCGGATCCTCCAATTGAAACGCAGTCGGGCTCCCAAGCACTGTGGCTCCAATCTGTTCCGTTTGACGATCCGGCGTTACGAAAAGGCAATCACCATCAAGTATCGCGCCCAAGCGCATCGACAGGGCCGGTGTAAAAATCTGTCCCTTAACTCGGGCATCGCTTTCGAGCACCACACGCTCTTTAGCAGTGATATTTCCGGTAACGGAACCATCAATTATTGCTATGCCCACTTCGATATCGGCCTCGATCCGGCCGCGCCTGCTCAATACCAGCGTGCCACTCGGCGAAAGGACGTTCCCGAGGGAATAACCATCGAAGTGCAACACACCTTCGAAACTCACTTCGCAGTTTGAGGCAATGCGCGACTCAACGTAAATCTCCTGCTCCTGGTCGCCGTCTGTATAGGGAAGTTCCAGAGCAGGTTGGTCGTTGGCAGCCTGCACATCGGCGAGCCAGCGATCAAAGTAGGCACTTGGATCGAACGCCGCGTCGCATGGATCAGTGACGTCGTCACCGGGGCGGTCACGTTCCAGAAGAGCACTCATTTGGTCTTGCTATTAGCCCCCACCAGCTAGATTCACTCAAGAAACCAAAAAGGTCTCTCCGTATCAATTGCTTAGTCTTCAATCATTGTGCAGACGCCCTCGAATAATGCGCCATCTCTGATGGCAATCGAGCGCGTCCAAATATTGCCGTAAATTTTTGCCCCAGGTCCGATCTCAACTTTTTGGTGCGCTACGATATCGCCGTTGATAATTCCGTTAATCACGGCGACCGCCACTTCAACGTTGGCATCTACGCGCGCTGTGTCATCGACGATCAACTTGCCGCGCTCGGAATAAACTGTGCCTGCTATGTGGCCGTTTATTCGCAGCATGTCGCGAAAGCTGATCTCGCCCGATAGCTCGGGACCGGTGACGAAAACTGTTCCGGACTTTTGTTTGACGGCCAGGCTGCCACCATTACCGCCCAGTTGTCCGGTTACCACGCCGTCGACAGGCAGCACGCCCTTGTAATTTGCTTCGCCGGTAATGACGGGAATTCTGGTCTGATAGCAGCGCGCCTGCGCTTGCGGCATCAGCGCCGGCATTGAACTCTTTGCCGGCCCCAGCGAGGGTTGAGGGTTCAAGTCGGTCTCAGCAGAAATCGTGCGCGATTCTATGGGCGGCGGTCTGTATTGCACCGCTCGCGCCGTGGCAGTCCCACGCTGCCCATGCTTGTTATCGCGCGTTCGCTCAACTTCGAGCATAGGTCACTCTTCGTTAAGACATTCAATTTCGGGCGAGATTGAAACGTTCTTGAACCGCTTGATCTTCGATTGTCGGGAAACAGAAACCGCTAAACCGTCCTTGGATGGCAGGAAAAGTATCACATGCCGAACTAAGACCACAAGCAATTGTCGCACTCTAAGAACGGTCCGTCAGTAACAACATTATTTGCCGTTCTGGATGCTGGCCGCGAGCACGTCATTTAGAGCGCAAA
>WNFC01012972.1_pt1 | contig 20424 bp, 18 predicted proteins | sample 5400541 | NCBI WGS metagenome assembly WNFC01 (sample SAMN13153342, study PRJNA577476) | soil metagenome | isolation source: 120 cm saprolite under Douglas fir tree site 2 hole 2 replicate 1 | place: USA:California | collected 2015-04-18
CGAAGCGCAAGAAGCTGAGCGATACGTGGGACCTGATCGACCTCAAGCTCGGCGCCTTCGTGCGGGGACAGGCGCTCCTGATCGTGCTCGTCGGCACGGTGCTGACGCTCGGGTTCTGGGCCGTCGGGGAGCCGTACTTCATCCTGATCGGGGCCTTTGCCGGCGTCGTGGAGATCGTTCCGGTCATCGGGCCGATCTCGGCGGGCGTTCTGGCCGTGGCCGTCATCGTGCGACGCGTCCTCGGCGAGGCGGTCGGCCTGTCGCCGCTGCTCGTCCTGGTCTCCGTGACCGCGGTCGCGGAGTTCTCTTCGGCGGTTTCGCGGTCGTGCTGGCCGTCCCGCTCGTCGCCGTCCTCGTCACCGTGCTCGCCGTCGTCGTCCGCGATGTCGACCCGGCCGAGGAAGACGTGCCGACCGTGCTCTTCCCGGCGAAGGACGCCGAGACGTAGGGCTCAGTTGCCTGCGGTCGACTGCGTCAGGCGGCGAGCGCCGCGACGATCGCCGCTTCGAGGTCGCGGAGGCGGAAAGGCTTGATCAGGTGCGCAACGGGTCCCAGCGCGCGAGTCTCGTCGCTGGCCGGAGCGATGCTCGCGCAGATGATCGGGAGATCCTCGAGCCGGCGCCGTAGCCGGGCCGCCGCAGCCAGGCACTCCGCAGAGGCCGGCTCGAGAATCATCACCGCAGGCGCGTCGCCGCTGGTCAGCTCGCCGTGACCGACCGGCTCATGGCCGGCCCTCCTGACGACCGCCTCTAGCAGGACCCTGAGGTCGGGATGGGGCTCGCTGATCAGGATCCGTGCCATGCCCTCAATGTCGGCCGCGCTGGTAGGGAAGCCGACTTCGGGGAAGTATGAGAAGGGTATGAATGCCTCCCGCGTTCTCGTGATCGACGACGATGCCGACATTCGGGGCCTCGTTGCCAAGCTGCTCGAGCGCGCCGGGCTGTCGGTGGAGCAGGCCGAGGACGGGCGTGCCGGTCTGCGCGCCCTCCACAAGGCTCCCCCGGACCTCGTCGTGCTCGACGTGTCGATGCCGGACCTGGACGGCTGGCAGACGCTCGAGCGGATCCGCGATCTCAGCGACGTACCGGTGCTGATGCTGACCGCGCGTGGAGACGAGCTCGAGCGAGTCCGCGGCCTCCAGGCGGGCGCCGACGACTACGTCGTCAAGCCGTTCGGCAGGCAGGAGCTCGTCGCACGGGTTCAGGCACTTCTGCGGCGAGCCGGCCCGCAGGCCGCCCAACAGCAGGAGCACTACGCAGACGATCGTCTGACGATCGACTTCGCGCAGCGTGCGGTCGCTTTCGAAGGCGAAGCGGTCTCGCTCACGCCGCTCGAGTTCAGGCTCCTCGCGGTCCTCGTGCGTCACCCGCGCCAGGTGCTCTCCCGCGAGCAACTACTCGAGCTCGTCTGGGGCGATTCATACGGCGTCTCGGGTGACCAGGTGAAGCTCTATGTCGGCTACCTGCGGCGCAAGCTGGCGCCTGAAGATCCGGCGGGAGCCCCGATCGAAACGGTGCGCGGTTTTGGCTACCGGTACAGGCCGGATTAGAGAGCTAGGGCAACAGCTGGGCAACGCGCGTCACCAGCTCGCGCGGGCTGAAAGGCTTCTTGATGTACGCGCTCGCACCGGTCACGAACCCTCGCTCGACGTCGGCCTCCTGTGCCTGTGCGCTGAGCAGCACGACGGGCAGCGCGGCCGTCTCTGCGTCGGCGCGTAGGCGACGCAACACCTCGAGGCCGTCCACCTGTGGCATCGTGATGTCGAGCACGGCGAGATCGGGCTTACGGGTGCGTACGGTCGCGAGGGCCTCCGCGCCGTCCGCCACCGTCACCACCTCGTGACCTGAGCGCTCGAGCACTGCTTTGACCAACGCGAGGATGTCCTCGTCGTCGTCGGCGACCAGAATCAGGCGCTGTCCGCTCACCCGCGCCCCCCTGTCGGCAGCTCGACACGGAACGAGGTGCCCTCACCGACCTCGCTGTGAACGGCGATCGAGCCACCGTGTGCTTCGACGATTGCTCGCGCGATGTAGAGGCCTAGCCCAGTGCCGGGAATCTGCTGCTCGAAGGCGGCCGAGGCGCGGAAGAAACGTTCGAACAGCCGCTGCTGCTCCGCGGACGCGATGCCGATTCCGGTGTCGCTGACCTCGAGCCGAACGACACCGTTCACCGGCGCGAGGGAGACACGAACGTCGCCTCCTGAGGGCGTGAACTTGATTGCGTTCGAGACGAGGTTGTCCATGAGCTGGAACATACGGCCCTTGTCGGCCTGCACCCTCCGGCAGCGGCACTCGGCTCGGCCTCCACGACCGCTTGCCTCACGATCGCGGCGAGGTCGAGCGCGCGCGGTTTCAGCTCCAGCTGCCCGGCCTCGAGCCGAGCGACGAAGAGCAGGTCGTTCACGAGGTGAAGCAAACGGTCGGCGTTGCGATCGACCACATCGAGATACCGACGCTGCTGCTCGGTGAGGTTGCCGTCCTCGAGTGTGAGCTCGAGATAGCCGACGATCGACGTCAGGGGCGTTCTGAGGTCGTGGGAGATGAGCGCGACGAATTCGTCCTTGACCCGGCCCGCTTCGAGCAACTGCTCGTTCTGCAACGCGAGCTGGCGCCGGGCGGACTCCGACTCTGCACGGGCGGCCATCTCTGCGCGCCGAAGACGGTCGAGCGACCCGATCAGACCGGAGAGCCGCAGGAGAACCAGTGCTGAGAGGGCCACAGACCCAGCCGCGAGGGCGAAGGCGTCGACCGGCCGCTGCGTGACGTGTTCCACCAGAAGCACGGTCGGAGCGGTCGCGATGGCTGCGCCGAGCGCGAACAGCCTCGGGGCGCTGAGACGCCCGGCCGACGAGGCTGTGGGCTGGGAGAGATCACGCATGGACGGGGTGAGGGCCGCCACGCCCCAGAGGATGTAAGAGAGAAGCCAGCCGGCATCCAGCCAGGACGTGCCGGGGAAGCTCGCCGGCGTGATCCCGTAGATCTCGTCGACGACGAGGAGGACGACGATGCTCGCCGAGAGGTAGCGGTAGGAGACCGTGCGCCAGGCCGGCGTCAAGGCCAAGAAGGCGAGCGCTGCCAGGAGCAGGACGTCCATCGCCGGATACGACAGGGCAACGGTGTTCGCGACCCAGTCGCTCGAACCCGTGAGCAGTGGGTGCATGACGAAGATCCACTGACAGGTGCCGAATGCGACTGTGAGGAGCGCAGCATCCACGATTCCGGAGCGCCGATCGAGGGGACGTACGCGCAGCACGAGCAGCACGATCCCGGCCACCAGAAACGGGTAGCCCGCGAGATAGAAGCTGTCCGCCACGGACGGAATCGGCGGATCTCGATGCCAGGCCCAGGCGTAGAGATTGAAGATGATGTCGCCGACGGCGAACGCCGTGAGCCCCGCCGCGAACAGGTACCAGGCCGCGGGGAGGGATGGTCGATGCTTGCGCGTGCCCGCGACGACTGCGACCGCCGAGCTGAGTCCGATCAGGTCGTAGAGGAGCGATTGCCCCGCGCTGTTCCAGGGCAGCAGGAAGTACAGCCCGATGGCTGCGAGGCCCGCAAAGAGATACATCCGCGCGGGCGGCAACGTGCGAAGACCGGCGGCAGTCACAGCTCTCTGCGCTGCCTATCGGCAACGGAGGGCCGTTCGCTTAGCGCGTGTCACTGTAGACCAGGGTGGTGACCGCGCTCGTGTTCCCGGCGGCATCTGTGGCCGTGACCGTGTAGATGACGCTGATCGGCGTGGGGATCTTCCCGTTCTCGATTGCCACGGTGACGCTGTACGAGCCGACCCCGTCCGCGGTGCCGGAGAAGCCGGCCGTCGGTGCAGGCGCGGTCTTCGTGACGGTGATCGAGGCGTTCGCCTCCGCCGTGCCGAAGACGACATCCGCCACGTTGTGGTTGTCCGTGTAGGAGGCCGTCGGCGCGCCGGGAGCAACGGTGTCCTTCGTCACGGTGACCGTTCGAACCGCTGAGACGTTCCCGGCAAGGTCGGTCGAGATGACCGAGAGGGTCAACGTGCCGTCACCGAGGCCCGACACGTTGATGCCGTTGAAGTTGACGGTGCCTGCGCCGGCCGAACCTGCACGAGTCGCCGTCACGCTGCCGCCTACCGACGCGGTCAGCTGGACGACATCCGTGGTCAGCGAGCCAGCCGGAAGCCCGACTGCGATCGAGATGCTGGAGGAGTTTCCGGAGTTGACATACGCCGAGCCCGCGCCCCCGCCGTTCGTGAGCGTGATCGAGGTCGCCTGACCTGGAGGCGTCGCGTCCGCGGTGACACTCACGGTGGTGCTGTCGAGGCTGTCGAGCACTGGGATCCCGCTCGACACGGCATGGATCTTGTACGTGTAGGCCGTTCCGTCCACTGTTGCGGTGTCGCTGTACGTCAGCCCGGCTTGAGGAGTCGCCGTGAGCTTGGTGTAAGCGCCGCCGCTCGAGCGGTAGACGTCGTAGCCGGCGAGATTCGTCGTCGTGGTCGACGCGCCCCAGGAGATGTCGATGCGTCCCGCGGGCTTCTGCGTCCCGGTCGGGGCGCCCGGTGCTTGGGGGGCCTCGGCGACGTGGAACGAGTAGTCGCGGTAGAGCCAGCTCGTTCCGGAGAGACCGAGCCGGAGCGTGCCGGTTCCTCGCCCGGCGACGGTCGTCGACGTGGTCACGGTCAGCGTCGTCGACGCGCCCGCGGCCAACGCGGCTGAGGTGCTTCCACTGGAAGCGAAGACCGCCGACGCGACCTGCGGAACAGACGAGAGGCTCAGCGTCGCCGTTCGGGTCGCGCTGCTGACGTTCGTGATCCGGAAGACACTGGAAAAGGTTCGGGCCGATGGGACCGTGCCGAGGTCGATCGACAGTCCGTCCACGTTCCCGGAGGAAACAGCGGTCGAGGTGCCCGGCTGTACGTCGGTGCCGGGCGAGACCGAGAAGTAGTTGTGCAGTGCGTCGGCCGTGATGCCGTTGGATGGCGCCGCCACCGAGCATGTGAACGCTGCGGAGCTGAGCTGCGTGAAGAGCCCCGCAGCGGCAAGCGAAAGACAGGCGGTGACGACGAGCTTGCGCATCGGGTTAAGCGCCGGCGGGCGCGGTCTCCTCCTTGCGCCAGATCCGGCGCAGGATGCCGACCAGCAGCGAAAACGCTGCCAGGCAGATGAGCAGGCTACGAATCTCGCGGGTGTGCGCGTAGTACAGGATGTAGCCCGCGACGGGAACGCTGAACGAGACGCGGCCGACCTGGCCTGCGAGCCGAATCGTCCACGGGTCACGTCCCGAATTCGCGTCGCCCTTCGTGCGATAGGCGAGCCCGTGTGGAGTCTGAAGAATGTCGATCACGCGGTGGGTCACGAGCCGGCCCTTGACGTACGGATCGGAGAACGTGATCACGTCGCCGACTCGCACCTTCTTCGAAGGGATCGCTCGATCGAGCGCGAGGCCACCGACGTGGATGGTGGGCTCCATCGAGCCGGAATAGACGGCCACCGGCTTGTAGCCGAGGACCGTGAGCGCGACGTAGACGGCGGCGAAGGCGACGGCGGCCCCCGAGAGGAGGCTCACCGTCACCTTGCTCGCCGTCTTGAGGAAACGCAGCACCGTTCGTCCTACGCCTGCGTCGCCGACCAGGTGAACGTGGTGCTGGCGGACAGGCCCTGAAGGAGGTTGTCGCCCGCGTCCGTGCCGGTCGTCGGGAAGGTGACGTGGAAGTAGAAGGTGTGGGCTTCTCCGGCAGCGAACGTCCCCAACGCGGCTGAGCTCATCGAGCCCAGCGAGCCGTCGTAGAGAGCGGTGCCACCGTCGACGTCCTTGTAGATCTTGAGGTTGAGCTGGCTTGCGAGAGGTGCGCTACCGGTCGTCGAGCCGGACAGTGAGTAGACGCCGGCGAGGGTTCCGGTGTTCGTGATCGTGACCGAGCCGGTGGCCGAGTCGCCGATCTTCATGGCCGAGGCGTTGAAGATGGCACCGGAGCCCGAGCGGGTCATCGTGAGCGTACCCGAGGCGAAGGCGTTGGACGCGATCGCAGTCGGGGTCGCAGTGAAGTTGGCGAAGGTTCCCCCCACGGCCGCCACGGCAACGACAGAAATGGCCGCGAGGCTGAGGAGGATCTTCGACGGTGGGAGGTTCTTGAGCATGTTGCGTGTCAATCCTTTCTTGGTTGTTGACACGCTCTCCATCGGCCCGCCCAGAATGGAGACTGGGGTTACCCAGGAATGAATTAGGTAAGAAGGAAAACGACCGCGCGTCCGGCAGAAACAGGAAGGCCGGAAGCTAAGACCAGGCGAAGCCGGGCTTAGCTGGAGGCGAACCGATGCGGGCGCGGCCGCGTCAGCGCCCGCGCCCGCACGGAAGGGAACAAGAGCCCGCCGCAGACACCATGAGAGTGCGCGGGCTCGGCCCGCGCACGTTCAGCGCGAAGCGCCGTACCTGAGTCCGGGCGAAAGCGCAGCTTTCGCCCGGAGGCGGCGCTAGGCCTTCCGCCAGCGGCCGAAGATGAGGCCGCCGAGGGTGAAGCCGAGGCCGAAGGTGCCGATGGCGAAGCCGCCGATCGCCAGGGCTTTGCGCCAGTTCGAGAGTCGCTGCCAGCGCCCGAGCGCCTCGCGCTCTTCTGATGTCAGAGGCTCGCCTCGGCGTTGCTTCCGGATCGCGCCGCCCGCCCGGAGACCGAGATAGAGGTCGTCGAAAATCTCGGCAGACTCTTCGGTCACGCGGGTCAGACTATAGCCTCCACCGGCTGTGCTCACACGTGTTTTGCACCTGTCCGACCTCCATTTCGGAGCGGGTGACGATGCGGCGATCGAGCGGGGTGCGCCCCTGCTGATCGACGGGTTTCAGCCTGAGCTCGTGATCGCGAGCGGGGATCTCAGCCATCGGGGCCGCGACGGCCAGCTCGCCGATTCGGCACGATTCCTGCGCAGCCTCGACCGGCCCGTTCTGGCGATTCCGGGCAATCACGACATTCCGTATTCCTTTCCGGCCCGATTCACGCGTCCGTTTCGTTCGTTCGAAGCGCAGTGGGAGACGACGGAGCCGACGTATTCCTCGCCCAGCCTCCAGGTGATCGGTCTCAACTCGGTTCGCCCCTGGCGGCACCAGTCGGGCGGCGTCAATAGTGGCCAGCTCGAACGCGCCAAGGACCGCTTGCGGGACGGGCCGCCCGACGCCTTCCGGATCGTCGTATTGCACCATCACCTCGTCGGCGCGCCGTGGCGCTCGCGAAAGAGGCCGGTTGCCCGTCGCAACCGTGTGCTCGGGTCGCTGGTGGCGGCCGGCGCCGACCTGATTCTCGCGGGCCATATCCACCAGGCGGCCGTGAGCGAGCGGCACGAGTTCGAGATCGTCCACGGCACGGAACGGTCGGTCGTCGTGTCGGTCGCTCCGGGGCTGGGCCAACCTCGTCCGAAGCGACAGGGCGAGGCCCGCGGGCTGCATCTCTACGAGATCGACGAGAGCAGCCTCCGAGTCCGAACCTACGTCTGGCGCGACACCGACTGGGGTCTCACGGCCGAGCGCACGTTTCCGCGCGTCCCTGAGACGCTCGAGCCCGAACCCGTCTAGACGGTTCTTACTAGCGCGACGAGCACGATGCCGATCACGACAGACCTGGTGCCGCGTTCGGCTACGTCGTACGCTCCGTACGTGTGGGGCAGCTTGCCCACTGGCACCGTCACCATGCTCTTCACCGATGTCGAAGGCTCGACGCGCCTGCTCGGCGAAGTCGGCGCCGCCGAATATGCGGACGCCCTGAGGGAACAGCAGCAGCTCATCCGACAGACGGCAGCCGACCACGACGGCTTCGAAGTCGACACGCAAGGTGATGCGTTCTTCTTCGTCTTCCGCTCGGCACGTAGCGCAGTCGCCTGCGCGCAGCGCGCACAGGAGCGACTCGCTAAGACGTTCGTCCGGGTGCGAATGGGACTTCACACGGGAGAGGCGCTACTCGTCGACGGCCGCTATGTGGGGATGGACGTCCATCGCGCCGCCCGCATCGGCGCGGCCGGGCACGGTGCTCAGGTCGTGCTTTCACCGACGACCGTGGCGCTGCTCGAGCCGGAATCCTTTCAGCTCCGCGATCTCGGGCAACACCGGCTGAAGGATCTCTCCGACCCGATCCGTCTGTACCAGCTCGGACCTGCGGACTTCCCCCCGCTCAAAACCCTCCATCGAACGAACCTCCCAGTGCCGGCAACACCCTTCGTGGGGCGGACGCGTGAGCTCGGAACGGTGATCAGGCACGCCTCCGACCCTTCGGTTCAGCTGCTCACGCTGACAGGGCCGGGCGGTACTGGCAAGACGCGACTCGCGCTCCAGGCCGCCGGCGAGATCGCCGAGCAGTTTCCCGGAGGTGTGTTCTGGGTGCCGCTCGCCCCGCTCCGAGACCCTCGTCTCGTTGGGTCCGCGATCACGGAAGCGCTCGGATTCGAACACGAGGGCGACAGCGACAGCATCGATTCGATCACGAGCTTGATCGACTCCCGCACGCTTTTGCTGGTCGACAACTGCGAGCATCTCCTCGACGGCGTCGCCGCGGTCGTGCGGAAGATCGTCGGCCTTCCTGAGCTTCAGATCGTCACGACGAGCCGTGAGCCGCTCTCGCTTGGAGGCGAGCGTGTCATTCCGATCGACCCGCTCGTGCGAGCGGACGCGGTCGCGCTCTTCAGGACGCGCGCGCGGGCCGCCGACGCCACCCTGCTGGACGAAGACGTCGTGTCGACGTTGTGCGCACGTCTTGACGATCTCCCACTTGCGGTGGAGCTTGCGGCCGCGCGTGCCGCCGCCCTCCCCCCGCCGCTGCTCCTCGACCGGCTCTCCAATCGGCTCGACCTGCTCCGCGGTCCGCGTGATGCGGACGAGCGCCAGCGCACCCTGCGGGCGACGATTTTGTGGAGCTACGACCTGCTCAATCCCGAAGAGCAACGGCTCTTTCGACGGCTGTCCATTTTCGCTGGCGGAAGCGCCTTCGATGCCATCGAGGCGGTCACAGATGCGGACGTCGACGACCTTGCTTCGCTCTGTGCGAAGAGCCTGGTGCGGATGACGCCGACGCCCCATGAGCCCCGTTACTGGCAGCTCGAGACGATCAGGGAGTTCGCCAACGAGCAGCTGATCGAAGCGGGCGAAGACGAGTCATTCCGGGCCCGGCACGCACGTTGGTTCGCGAGCCTCGCTGCAGACGCGGACGCGCACCAATGGGAGATGGACGCCGGAGAATGGCTCGAGCGGCCCGAAGCGGATCTGGGGAATCTCCGAGTCGCGTTTGCAAACGCCCTGATGTCCGACCCAGAGGCGGCAATTGCGCTCGGCTCATTCCTCGGTCACCTTCACACTTTGCGAGGCAGGTATCCGGAAGCAGAGGGCGTGCTCGAGAAGGCGATCGGCCTGACCAATGACCCCCTCTACGGATCGCGGCTCCGTCGCCGCCTCGGCTATCTCCTCGTCCACCGCAAACAGATGGCAAGCGCAGCCGCGATGCTCGCCGAGGCAGAGGAAGTCCTAGGATCGCCGGGCGACCGCGTCGACGAATCGTATTGGCAGGCGTGGTTCGACGTAAAGGTCGGGCAGGGGAATCTCCACTACTGGGGCGCCGACACCGTTGCGCTCGGACGCGTGGCGGAGGAGATGCGCCCGCACCTCGACGACCATGCCACCACGAAACAGCGCGCCGAGTTTCTGAGTCTCCTGCTCTTGAACGCGTGCCGCCAGGAGCGATACGTGTTGTCGGAAGGGTCAGAGGAACTTGCGAGGGCGGCCTACGCCGCGTCGCAAGAAGCAGGTGAGTGGGACGCCGAGTTCCAGATCGGGTTCGCACTGCTGTGGCGGGGGAAGATCGAGGAGGCCGAGTTGCATCTGCGAGCCGGTCGCGACGACGCACAAGCGGTCGGGGACGTCCTCACCGAAATTCGTTGCCTCGTCTACAGCTCGATCGCCCGGCGAAAGCTGGGTGACGTAGAGGGTGTTCAGGCGCTCGACGAAGAGATTGCGAAGCTCGACGACACGTACGGCTACGCCGGCCTGGTGGACGGCAACCGGGCATGGATTGCATGGCGAAACGGTGACAACGAGGCGGCCGAACGCTACGGAAAAGCAGCGTTGGAAAGCATGTCGGCGACCGGTCCCTCGGGACCAGTGTTCTTCCAGTGGACGGCGCGATTTCCGCTTCTCGCCGTCTGCGTCGAACGCGACGAGCTCGAAGCAGCTGCGCAGCATGCGGTCGGCATGCTCGGTGAAACGCAACAACCGCTTCCGTCCGAGCTCGGGTCCGTCCTGCAGGAAGCACTCGACCGCGGAAGCCGACAGGCTTTTGCCCGCGCGCTGGAGTCTGCAGGAGCATCCGGTTACGTCTGAGCGGCGCTTGGGCCCGCCAGGACTAAGCGCTGCCGGTGAGCTGTCTCTTCTTCAGCTCGTATTCCTCGTCCGTGAGGATCCCGGCTTCATGGAGGTCACTGAGCTTGCGGAGATTCGCGTCGGTCGTGCTCTTCGCCTGCGCGCCCTGCGCCCGACGCATCAGATCCTCCATCTTGTGACGGCGCTCCTGGAACTTGCCGATACCGATGCCGCGCTCGGGGAACTTGAGCGCGTCGGGGCCTGTGAGCGGGCGTTTCTGGACGAAGCGCCGATACGCAACGACTAGGAGTACCGCGCCGAGGAACGAGAGGAGCCCGATCGCCTGCGTTCCCCGCCCCCAGATCGCGATTGCGATCGCGCCTCCGACCGCCGAGCCCGCCAGGCCGATCGCAACCGTGAGCCACGCCGGCATCGGATCGGGCCCCGGCACAGCGAGCCTCGCCAGCCCGCCCGTGATGAAGCCGAAGAACATGATGAGAATGATCGAGCCGAGCACGGGCGCTGATGCTACGCCGAAGCCGGGGCCCGGGCCGCGGCTATCAGTTCGCGGCGGAGCTCCTTGATCTCGTCCCGAAGCTTGGCGGCATACTCGAACCTGAGCTCCTCCGCCGCAGTGAACATCTCTTCCTCCAGCTCGATGACGAGCTTCTCGAGGTCGCTGGGCGTCAACCCTTCGAGGTCCTTGCGGCCTCGGCGACGCTTCGAGCTGGGAACCGTCGGCGACTCGAGCGTGAGGAACTCGGCGATGTCGGACACTCCCTTGACGATCGATTCCGGTGTGATCCCGTGTTCCTCGTTGTAGGCGAGCTGCACCGCGCGACGGCGGTTCGTCTCGCTGAGCGCGCCTTCGATCGCCTCCGTCCGCTTGTCCGCGTACATCAACACCCCTCCGGCAGGTCGAGCCCCTCACGCAGGAGGTTTACTCCGACGAGCACGTCGTAGTCGCCGAGACGGAGCTCGCGAATGATCTGGATCCGCTCGAGCGTGTCGATCTCCGAGTGGAGATAGCGCGCCTTGACACCGGACTCGAGCAGGTAGTCGGTGAGGTCTTCCGCCATCTTCTTCGTCAGCGTCGTGACCAGCACACGCTCCCCGATCTCCTCACGTCGGCGGATCTCGTTGAGCAGGTCGTCGATCTGGTTGTGCGTCGCACGCAGCTCCACCTCTGGGTCGACGACGCCGGTCGGCCTGATCAGCTGCTCGGCCACACGGGTGGCATGGCGCCCTTCGAACGGCCCCGGCGTCGCGGACACGAACACCAGCTGCGGAACCTTGTCGAGGAACTCGTCGAACCGAAGCGGCCGGTTGTCGAGCGCAGACGGCAGGCGGAAGCCGTAGTCGACCAGCGTTTGCTTGCGCGAGCGGTCGCCCTCGTGCATCCCGCCGATCTGCGGGATAGTCTGGTGCGATTCGTCGACGAAGACGACGAAGTCCTTGGGGAAATAGTCGAGCAGGGTGAACGGGTGCGTCCCTGGGGCGCGTCCTTCGAGGATGCGCGAGTAGTTCTCGATCCCGTTGCAGAAGCCGAGCTCCTGCATCATCTCGAGGTCGTATTCCGTGCGCTGCCGGAGCCGGTGCGCCTCGAGCATCTTCCCTTCGATCTCCAGCCGCTTGACGCTCTCCTCCAGCTCGTGGCGGATCTCGGAAACGGCGCGCTCGATCGTCGGCCGCGACGTCACGTACTCGGTCGCCGGCCAGATCGCGATGTTGTCGAGCTTGGCGTAGATCTCGCCCGTGAGCGGATCGAAGTGGCTGATCTGCTCGACCTCGTCGCCGAAGAAGGAGATCCGGTACGCGGTCTCCTGGTTCGCGGGCTGAACCTCGACGACGTCGCCCTTCACGCGGAACCGCCCGCGCCCGAGCATGGTGTCGTTGCGGACGTACTGCGAGTCGATGAGCTTCCGCAGCATCAGATCGCGGTCGTGCTCCTCCCCGACCTCGAGGATGATGACGCGCTCGCGCCACTCCTCCGGCGAGCCGAGCCCGTAGATGCAGGAGACCGACGCGACCACGACGACGTCACGTCGCGTGAAGAGCGCCGACGTCGCCGCGAGCCGAAGCCTCGCGATGTCGTCGTTCTGGGAGGAGTCCTTCTCGATGTAGAGATCAGCCTGCGGGACGTACGCCTCGGGCTGGTAGTAGTCGTAGTACGAGACGAAGTACTCGACGGCGTTGCCTGGGAAGAACTCCCTGAACTCGTTGCAGAGCTGCGCCGCAAGGGTCTTGTTGTGGGCGATCACCAGGGCGGGGCGGCCGACCTGCTCGATCGTCCAGGCCATCGTGGCCGTCTTGCCTGTGCCGGTCGCGCCCAGCAGCGTCTGGTAGCGCTCGCCCGCCCGGAGCCCCTCCGCGAGGGTCGCGACCGCGGTCGGCTGGTCGCCGGTCGGGCGGTAAGCACTCGTTGTTTCGAACTCGGCCATTCAGGCCAAGCGTAGCCTCGATGGATGTCGTGACCGAGTGACCCGGACGCATCCTCCGCACCGCGCCTACGCCCAGGTGAGGCGTCGTCGCGCTGACCGAGAAGGACAACGCGCGCGAGGGCTTGGGCTAACTCGAATGCAGCCGGCGCTTCGCGAGCTGGAGCAACTCGTCGATGCCGCCGCAGATGTCGCAGTGGTAGACCCGAATCGTGCCGTCTTTGCTCGCCGTGATGATCGTCCGGCCGTCACGCCCGCCGAACGCGGCTCCGATCAAAGGCCTGGAGTGCCCATCAAGCAGTAGCAGCCGACGCCCGGTTGACACCGAGCCCACACCTGCGGTGCTCGGGCCTGCGGTCACGACCCAGCGGCCGTCACGGCTGAAGGCGGCTCCGCCGAGCGGCCCGAAATGCCACCGGATGATCTGCTTCGGAGGCCCTCCGTGCACATCCCAGATTCGTGCCTCGTGGTCCGCGCTTGCCGTGAGCAGCAGGCTTCCATTCGGCGAGAACATCACGGCGGTGATCGCGGCCTGGTGAGCCGAGAACGCACGCAGCATCCGTCCTGAGCTCAGTTCCCAGAGCCGGACCGTGCCCTTGCTGTCCCCCCCTGCAAGGAGGGTTGCGTCGGGACTGAAACCGACTGCGGTCGCGGCGGGAGCCTTTCCACCCAGAACCTGCTCGCGGCCGCCGACTCCCCGAATCGCGACCGAGCCGTCACTCCGTCCGCGCGCGACGCTGTTCGTGCGGTCGGACACGGCAAGGCTAAGCGTGGGCCGCGTGGCGACGATGGGACCTCGCGGTCCGAACGCAACGGCGGTAACGGGTCCGTGGATCCGCACTGATCTGAGCACGTGTCCTCGCCCGACCTCGCGCACCCGTGCGACTCCGCGAGCGTCGCCGGTGATAACGCGCCTGCCGTCGGCGCTCAGGCCGAAGGCGGTGAGCGACGATTGGCGCGCGGCCATCCGGAGATCCGGCTCCGTCCCGGAAGCCCAGAGACGCGCAGTTCCGTCCTCGCTCGAGGTGAGAACCAAGCGACCGTCGGGGCTGAATGCAACTGAATTGATCGCGCCGTTGTGCCCCAGCAGGATTCTGACGGGCTTACCGCTCGCCAGTCCCGTACGGGCGTTGGTGTCGCGGCTTCCGGTCGCGATCGCCTTGCCCGTGGGATTGAAAGCGATCTTGGTCGTGGCGTTGGAGTGGCCGAACATTATTCCGCTCTGGAATCCCGTCCGCGCTTCCCAGATCCGCGCCGTGCCGTCGGCAACCGCTGCCGCGACCAGGATTCCATTCGGACTGAAGACGGCATCGATAATCGAACTGCCCGGCTCCGGGCCGCGGAGGACCTGGATCTGCCGATCGGTCACCGTCGACCAGACGCGCACGACGCCTTCGTGGCCGCACGTAACGAACGACGACCCATTCGGGCTGAAGGACGCACAGTGCACCAGACCCTTGTGTTCCAGCCGGCCTACGAGCAGCCCGGTGAGGAGCGAGTACACGCGGGCGAAACGATCCTGCCCGAACGTGACCAACAGGTTCCCCGTCGGACTTACTGCGCCCCCTTTCGCCAGAGCCTTACCCTGGGTTCGAATCGTCCGGAGCAACTTCCCGTCATTCGTCCGCCAGAGTCGGATGAGTCCGTTGCGCGCGATCGTCAGCACACGCATTGAATGACTCACGAAGAACGCAGTCGTGACCGGGCCTCCTGCGTCGAGCCGCTGGAGCGGAGAGTCACCTGATCCCCAAATTCGAGCTACGCCCTCCCGGCCAGCTGCCAGGATCAGTCGTCCGTCACCGTTGTAGGTCGCGGCGGTCACCGGACCGCCCTGATCGAGGATCCGCTCCGGAGTACTGGACCCGACGCGGTAGACGCGGACTTTCCCGTCCTTCGAACCGGTGACGACGTGCCCTCCGGCGGGGTCGAACCTCGCGATGCGGACGGGCCCGTCCGCCCGATAGACCGCGCGTTGCTGAGCGGCCAGGAGGGCATCCCGTAGGACATCTTCCTCGTGTGCGCCGCGTTCGAGCTGCGCCGCCTGGATTGCGAGCTCGATGCTTCTCTGCGGATCCACATCGAGGAAGCTGTTCGCGGCGGCGGCGAGCTCGCGTGCGTGCGCGCGCCGGGCCTGAGCACGAGAGTGGCTCCGCTCGACGAGTGCGAAGACGGCGATCGCCGCCACCAGGACGAGACCGACCAGCGCTGCCGTCGCGACGCCGAATGCGCGACGACGACGACGCTCGGCGTCATGAACCGACCGTTCGGCACGGTAACGGGCCCCCCAATCCGCGACTGCGTCGGCGAGCACATCGTGGTAGATCTCGTATCGAGTGCCTGCGCCGTTGTCGGAACTCGCGCGAACGATCCGCTCGGCGGCAAGTCGCCGCAAGACATCGGCGGCCTCTTGCTCTTCGATGTCGGCGTAGCCGGCGAGATCGCGCGTCCGATGCGCGATCTTTGATCCGGAAGGTGTGACGAGGAAGTTGTACATCGCTGCCGCGGCATCCTTCTGCCGAGGCGAAAGATCGGCCATCGCATGCTCGAGATGGTCCTCCACGATCCGCGTGGCGCCCCCGAGCTCGGCCAGTGTCTCCCGCCGAAGCAGCCTCGATCCCCGATCCGCCTCCACCTCCCACAGCCTGCTCATCACAAGTTGCAGGTACGGCGCCTCGATGCGATCGTCGTTGCTTGGGGCGGTTACGACACCCCGACCGACCGCGCCGAGTTCGACCCGCCCAGCCGCGACCTCGTCGAGGACAGCCACGACGAGAGCCGGCTCCACGTCGACCCGACGTTCGGAAGGAACGAGCTCGTTGAAGCGGTCCAACGGACCGCGGATCGCTGCTTCCCCGCCCGCACGGTCGAGGTTCTCCAACCTCAGCCGGTTCGACAAGAGGTTGGGAATCGCCGCCTTGAAGGCGTCGAGCAAGGCCAGAGCGTCTTCTCGGATTCCGATCAGCACGTTCACACGCAGGTCCGGACGGCGAAGCACCGCGGCCAGGTCCTCGACGAAAGTGCGATCGGCCTCGTGGTAGAGGAAGAACTCTTCGAACTGATCGAGCATGAGATACAGGTCGCGCCCTGTCCTCGGCGCCAGATCCGCGAGAGCTTCGACTGGATTTCCGATCCAGGAGGAGTGAATCCGCACGTCGACGCCGGCTTCCTGTCGGAGCTTGTATGCGACGCCCGCTCGAAGCACGGATGTCTTTCCGACACCGGTGGGTCCGAACAGGACGGTCACCCGCGAGGCCATGAGGTTCGCCGCGATCACCTGGCTATCCCGATCGCGCCCGAAGAAGAACAGCGCGTCGACAGCGGAATCTTCGAACGCAGCCAGGCCCTTGTAGGGCGAGGACGGAGCCGGTACTTCGCTCATGCTGTGGTCTCAGCGAGCACGATGCCGGCGTACCGCGCCAGAATTCCCGCGTATTGCTCGAGTGGAAGCTCGTGCACCTCGACGTCACGCCGCCTCCAAAATTCCCGCTCGAGCGGCATCGGCTGTGGTTGCACTGCCCACGAGCGATAACTCAGAGGCTGATCGCTCCAGAGCCGGTTCAGAATCACGCGGAGATTCCAGTCCGCCATCGTGTAACCGAGAAAGAGAAAATGACTACGCCGTAGCTTGGCTGCCAGCGACACGGGCACGGCGCCGGTGAGATCGGTCTGTGCCAGATAGTCGATGTAGTCGTCCTCGGTGACCACGAAGCTCTCCCATTCACGCTCGGCCCCGCGATCGACTTGGCCGTGAAGCTTGAGGATGACAGTGCGCCGCTCGAGTGAAAGCTCCGTGGCGTAGGTGTTAGGCAGATCGATGAGCCGGCCGCGGCCATCGGGGGTGATGTGGCAGAACTTGCCTCGGGCCGGGCCGGTCGCGATGTAGGAGACGACGTCGAACTCTTCGCCTGCTTCGAGAAACGCGGCCTCGAGCGCGAGATCGTAGCTCGTCGTCACGATCAGTTGGTGCGGCACCCCGCGTTCCCGCAAGACCGGAGGAATCGACGCGAAGAACCGGTGAACGGCCGTTGGGGGAACGTCCGCGTCGAGGAGGGCATGCAGTTCGTCGTAAAGCGGCCCTGACCCCTTCATCACCGACACGTACTGCGCGACACGTGGAAGGCCGGCTTCGTTCTCCGCATAGTCGAAGCGCTCCGCAAGCATGCCGGCCAGCTCACCAACATCCGCACCGAGAACGGCAACCAACCGACCGTCGAGCAAGATCCGGAGCACTTCGCCGAAGTGGTCCTCAGCGGGCGGAGCGGCGTCCGGCGCCCGCAGGCCCAGGTCCTGTCGGAGGATCTGACCGTGTAATTGCTGAAGATCGGGGCCGGGCTCGATCCCGAGTTGCTCGACGAGCGTGCGGCGAGCATCCTGGTAGATGTCCAATGCTTCCGCCTGTCGGCCGGAGCGATAGAGCGCAAGCATCAAGTGCGCGCGGAGCCGCTCCCGAACCGGATATTGGCGGACCAGGGCCTCTAACTCCCCCGTCAGCTCGCTATGACGGCCCGCCTCCAGATCGGCGTCGATCCGCTCCTCCAGCACGGCCAGCCGCTCTTCCGCCAACCGTGTGATCTCCGATTGCGCGAAGGCCTCGAACTCGACGTCCGCGAGAGGCGGCCCCCGCCAGAGGTCGAGGGCCTGCTGCAAGGTCGAGGCGCGGTCATCGGCCTCAGGCTCGGAGCGAGCCTCTGCGACCAGTTGCCTGAAACGCTCGAGATCGAGCTGTTCCGGACGAATCGACAATGCATATCCCGGAGGCTTCGTCACCAGAACGTCGGCGCCGACGGTCTTCCGGAGCTGCGAGATGAAGTTTTGTAGCGAGGTCGCGGCCGTCCGCGGTGGCTGCTCGCCCCAGAGCGCATCGATGAGCCGGTCGGTTGAGACTGGTCTCGGCGCCTCGAGAAGAAGCAAGGCAAGCACGGAGCGCTGCTTCTGGCCGCCCAGCAAGAGCGGACCGGTCTCGTCCGAGACCTCGAGCGGGCCGAGGATCCGAAAGTCAGGCATGTGACCTTTGTAACACGCTTACTTTCTCCTGAATAGCTGCGCGCCGGCGGCGTCCAGCGGCTCGCAGTCGGAGCTTGGCGGGCGAGGCTAATCGGCCTCTAACCGTGGATTAGTGAGCGGTTAGGCCGAGATTGGAGAGCGGTTGGGGCCCCCTTCGACGGTGGCCGCATGGCTACCTCATTCCTCATCTCAACACGCGGCGCCCTCGCGCGCGCCTGCCTTCTGCTCCTGCTGCTCGTTTCGGCCCTAGCACCGGCCGCCGCGAACGCGACGGGTGCGGCCGTCACAGACATCTCCCTTACGAACGACGGCCGTCCTTTCTCAGGAGACAACCGCCTGCTCACGACGATCAGTCCCAACGGAGACGGCATCCGCGATCGGGCGACGATCCACTTCCGCCTCAGCGCACCGGCCGTGGTGCACTTCGAGATTGCCACGGTCGACACTCAGACGCCGAAGCAGGTCGAATCGCGGACGATCCGCCTCGACGCCGGGCGACACTCAATCGTCTGGGCGCCTTCGCCCAAAACCGAGCCTCGCACCTACCTCGCCCTCTTGCGCGTGGGAGATATCACCTATGGCGCCCGACGCTACGCGCAGGCCGGCAGACTCGTCACACCCGTGATCCGCGTCCGGGGTGTCGACGCGTCGCTTTCCCAGGAGAGCTATGCCCCGAGGAGCACAGCACGGCTGACGGTCTCCACGGACGCCCGGTCACTCAGGCTCGACGTTCTGCAGTCCGGTCCGGGTCACGATCCTCGCCTCACGAACTTTGACGTCTTCGGCCCTGTGATGGGCGAGCCGATCACCGTGCCTTGGAGTTATCCGAACTCGCCACACGCGATCAGCCTGTCGATCGGAAACTGGCCAAGCGGTGTGTACTTCGTTCGCCTGACAGCCGACGACGGCCGGGTCGGTTACGCACCTCTGATCGTCCGACCGGCGCACCTGGGCGAGCATCGGGTCGCCGTCGTCATGCCGACGTACACCTGGCAGGCCTACAACTTCGAGGACGGTAACGGCGACGGGTGGGGCGACACCTGGTACGCGTCTTGGGACAAACATGCAACCGTGCGCCTCGGTCGGCATTACGTCGGCCGTGGCATTCCCCCACACTTCCGTCAGTACGACCTCAACTTCCTGCATTGGCTGACGTGGGGGAACCGCGGAGTCGACTACCTCACCGATAGTGACATCGCCTCAGGTTCGAGTGCTGCAACCCTCGCGCACGCATACGACCTGATCATCTTTCCCGGCCACCATGAGTACGTCACGCCCCGCGAGTTCCAAGTCATGCGCGGCTACCGCAATCTGGGCGGCAATCTCGCCTACCTCTCCGCAAACAACTTCTACTGGCACACCGTGAGACACGGCGATCGTCTGCTGCGCACCGCGACGTTCCGGTCGCTGGGCAACCCGGAGGAGGAGCTGATAGGCGCCCAGTATCGCGCTAACAACGGCGGCCAGCACCAGAAGCCGTGGGTCGTCGTCCACGCCGAGGTCGCGCCGTGGCTGTTCGTCGGCACCGGGCTCCACAACGGTTCGAGTTTCGGGCGAGGAGGGGTGGAGATCGACGAGATCGGCGCGGCATCGCCCGCCGGCACCAGAATGATCGCAACGATTCCGCATGTGATCGGCAACCTGAGCGCCCAGATGAGCTTCTATGAGAAGGATGGGGCAAAGGTGTTCTCCGCTGGTGCTTTCACCCTCGCCGGACAGGCCACGTCCTCCGAAGTCAGTCCCCTCTTGGACAACCTGTGGCGGTACATGACGAAGCCCTGAGACGCCGGCGCCCCCCATTGGCACCGTCGCGCGGCCCGGCTAACCTTGGCTGGGCCGCCTCCGTCTTACCAGCCGTGCGCTTCCGAATCCTCTTCCTTACCTGTGGTCTGGCTCTCTGCGCTAGCGCTACCGCCTCGGCCTACCCGTGGCCGATCAAACCGTTCAACAAGCAACATCCGATCCGGGCGAACTTCGGAGACCCGCGCACGCTTTTCCGCAACACCATGCTCACGGACGGCCTACAGGGGCCGGGGACGTTCCTCTTCCACAACGGCATCGACATCGCCGCGCCCGAAGGAACGCCCGTATATCCGGTCGTCTCGGGAACGGTGCACCCGATCGACGGGACGGCGATCTCGGTCAGAACGAACGACCGACGCGTCTTTCAGTATTACCACCTGATCCTGAGGGTTCGCGACGGGCAGAACGTCGTTGCCGGCAAGACCGTGCTCGGGACCGTGATGCGCGCCTACGGCCACGTCCATCTCTCCGAGATCCGGGGCGAGCGGGTCTGGAATCCGCTCGCACGCGGTGGCATCGCTCCGTACAGCGACCACACTGTCCCCCAGGTGCGTGCAATCAACGTCCGCCCCGCGGGATCGCTGCTGCCGTTCGACTCGGCGACCGTCTGCGGCACCGTGTCGTTCGTGGCGGCCGCGGATGACACCGCACCGATGGCGGTCCCCGGAGTGTTCGCTGGGTTCCCGCTCTCGCCCGCGCTGCTCACGTGGTCGCTTGCGAGGGTCCCCGGCATCACCTATGTCGACGACGTGCCCGCCGTCGATTTCCGCACGACGCTCCCGGCCTCGCGGTACTTCTGGAGTGTCTATGCGCGCGGCAGCTACCAGAACGCGCCCAGGTTCTCGAACCGCCAGTACTTCATGCCTGGACGGTTC
>WNFC01002327.1_pt1 | contig 20419 bp, 21 predicted proteins | sample 5400541 | NCBI WGS metagenome assembly WNFC01 (sample SAMN13153342, study PRJNA577476) | soil metagenome | isolation source: 120 cm saprolite under Douglas fir tree site 2 hole 2 replicate 1 | place: USA:California | collected 2015-04-18
CCTACAATCGTCATGCCCGGACTTGATTTGGTCAAGCTCGGCCATGACGATCTGTGTGGTCCTGCGGCCGATCGTGACTCGGTGCGCGTGTGCAAAAATCTAAACCGGGCGGCGGTGGGCCGAGCCCGGCCATGATGGCAAACAAACAGATCCGCATCGGCGAGGCAAATGCGGCTAGCCGCCTCAGAACTGGACGTCGGGCGGGATCGTGCTTGCGTTGATGCCGACGCTGTCCATCGAGGTGGTCAGCCATTCGGTGATGTTGCCGTTGGCGCGGTTGTACTCCGACCAGCGCTGCAGGAATTTCTGAAAGCGGCCGTCGGAATCGAGCCGGACGCCGGCATAGGACGGCAGAGCGTATTGCGGCGTCAGGACGCGTATCTGGCCGAGCTCGGCGTTCTTCTGCTTGGCGCCGAGGGCGCCCATCGTGCCGTCGATATAGGTGTCGACCCGGCCGGATAGCAGGGCGAGAATGCAGTCGTCGGATTGGGTCAGCGCGACGCGGGTCGCGTTCGGCGCGAACCGCTTTATCTGCTGCTCCGAGCTGTTGCCGACGGTATGGCAGACGCGGATGTTCGGGTCGTTGAGGTCCGACCAGCGGTTGCCGGGCGCCGTCCAGCCCTTCTTGTCGATCGCCAGAAAGCCGAGCGTGTAGAGCGGCCCGGCGAAATCGATGGCGAGCGCGCGCTCCGGCGTCGCATTGAAGCCGAAGAAGACATGGCACTTGGCGCCCTGGAGATCGAGGATCACGGTCTTGAAGCTGGTTTCGATGAAGACGGGCTCGACGTGCAGGCTGCTCGCGACGTTCTTCGCCATCTCGGCGGCAAAACCCTGCCACTGGCCGGTCTTGTCCTTCCAGGAATAGGGCTGATATTCGGGAACCGCGCAGGTCACGAGCTTTTTGGTGCTCGTGATGTCGTTCCACACGGACGGATCCGCGGCTTGGGCGGTCGGCCAACACAGGCCGAACAAGGCAGCCGCCGCGGCGAGATGCTTGAGATGCATGACGATCCTCCCGACCAGCCGCGCCGGCCGGAGACGGCCGTGCGAGCGCCCCACAAATCCGCAATTGACAAGACAGTCGCACGCGATAGAAATTCCTGTCAAGAATACGTTGTCTTGTGAGGAACAAGACGCCACGCCCTGCTGAATAGCGCTCCGGGCGTGAGCGGGGGCGCCGCGGTCTTTTCCGATCGATAAGCGAGCAAGGAGAGCGTCGGTGTTCCAGATCTCATTCGAAGACAAGCCCATCTCGGCACGCGAAGGTCAGAGCGTCGCCGCGGCGCTGATCGCCGCCGGAGAGAGATGCCTACGCATCGATGAGGCGGGCAACCCGAAGGGCGCGGTCTGCGCGATCGGCGTCTGCTGGGAGTGCCGCTGCGTCATCGACGGTGTCCCCGACACGCGCGCCTGCATGGTTGCGGTGAAGCCGGGAATGGTGATTCGGCGACAGCACGGCCTGACCTGATGCAACGGTCTCTCGTCATCGTCGGAGCCGGGCCGGCGGGGATGGCGGCTGCCATCGAAGCCGTCGCGCGGGGCTGTCGGGTCACAATGATCGACGAGGCAGCGCGTCCCGGCGGCCAGATCTATCGGCAGAGCGATCCGGCCCTCAGTGGACGCGAATTCGCCGAACCGGCCGAGCAAAGGCGCAAGCACAAGCTGCTCGATGAGTTTCAGCGCGCCTCGGCCGGCATCGACTATCGTCCGCGCACGACCGTCTTTGCCCTGTTCCCGGGCGGCGAAGTCCATATCGCGCAAGACGACGCCACCGAGGTGCTGAGGCCCGACGCGGTGATCTTGGCGACGGGGGTTCGCGAGCAGGCGATACCCTTTCCGGGTTGGACGACTCCCGGCGTGATGTTCGCCGGCGGCGCGCAGGCCATTCTCAAGTCGCAGCGCCAGCTCCCGGGGCGGCAGGCCGTCGTGGCAGGGTGCGGACCCTTGCCGATGGTCGTGGCCGCGCAACTCCTGCGCGCGGGCGGGGCAGTGCGCGCAATCGCCATGCTCAATCCGCTCAGCAAAGTCTTCGGTCATCTCGGCGATCTGCTCCAGGGCGCCGACATCGTCTATGAGGGGCTTCGCTATGCCGCGACGATCCTGCGCAACAATGTTCCGCGCCTTGCCGGGTACCTGCCGATCCGCGCGCTCGGCCAAGAGCGGCTCGAGGCCGTCGTCCTCGCCAGGCTTGACGGCGATGGCCGCGTCGTCCCCGGCAGCGAACGCGAAATCGCCTGCGATCTTCTCGCCCTCAACTACGGCTTCCTCGCGAACAGCGAGCTGGCCGCACTGGCCGGGGCGAAGATGCGACACGATCCGGTTTGCGGCTGGATCCCGGAGGTCGACGCGTTCGGACGGACCTCGGTTCCGGGCGTCTTCGCGGCCGGCGACGGCGCCGGCCTGCGCGGCGCCTTGATCGCCGAAATCGAAGGCCGCATCGTCGGCGCCGCGGCGGCATCGGCGGACATGGCCGTGAGCGGCGCGGGACTCGACGTCGCGCTTCGCCGGCGCCGGCGGTATGAAACCTTTCAGCGTGCCGTTCGCCCCATGCTGCAGATACCGGACTCGGCTTGGCGGCTGGTCACCGACGAGACGATCGTATGCCGCTGCGAGAACGTGAGGCTGGGCGAGATCCGCGGCGCCTTCGCCGAGGGTCATCTGACGCTCAATGCGGTGAAGCGCAACGTCCGCTCGGGAATGGGCTGGTGCGGCGGACGAATGTGCCTGCATTCGGTGGCAGCGCTGACCGCGCTCCACACCGGCAAGACCTCCCGCGAGATGATGACCCCTCGCCCGATGATCCGACCGGTCTCCTTTGCCGCGCTCGCCAACCAGAAGAAAGCGGGCGCGCGATGACGAAGACGGGTGTCGACGTTCTCATCGTAGGCGCCGGCGCGTATGGGCTCTCCTGTGCCTGGTGGATGGCGAAGGCGCGCACCGGTGCGCGCATACTGGTCCTCGATGAGGGCGAGTTCGCCAGCGGCGCATCGGGACGCAATGGCGCCGGGTTCCGCATGCAATGGGGGCTGGAGCTCAATATCCGGCTCTGCCAGGAGGGCATCAGCTTCTTCGAGACGGCCGCCGAGCAGCTCGAATACCCGCGCGGCTTCGATCTGAAGCAGGATGGCTATCTTGTGCTCGCGCATAGCGACAGGGCTTTTCGTACGCTCCAGGCGGCCGTCGAGAAGCAGCATGAGTTCGGCGTTCCGAGCGAGACGCTCAGCGCCGACGAGTGCATCAAGATGGTGCCGGCGCTCGGCCGCAATCGGCTGGCCGGCGGCTCGTATTGCGGCAAGGACGGCACCGCTTCACCTTTCCTGTGGCTCGACGCATTGCTGAAGGCCTGCCGGCGTGAAGGTGTCGAGATCCGCTATGGGACCCGAGTGGACAAGATCGACAGGAACGGAACGGGTTTCTCGGTGCACATCGGCGATCAGACCATCGAAGCGAAGAAGATCCTGCTATGCACCGACTGGGCGGCCCCCCAGCTGCTGTCCTCGCTCGGCATCGACATGCCCGTCGAGAGCCTGCCGAAGGAAGGCATCGTGACGGTGCCGTGCGCGCCGATCGTCAAGCCCATCATCGTCTCGATGGAGCACCATATCTCGGTCAACCAGCTCGACCGCGGCTCGATCATCTTCATCGTCTCGCGCCGCCGCGAAGGCCACGACACCGCATCGACACCGGATTTCCTCGCCTTCGCGGCGCCGAAGATCATCGACCTGCTTCCCGGTCTGTCGCATGTTCCGGTGCTGCGCAGCTGGGGCGGCGTATCGAGCCTCACGCCCGACATGCAGCCGATCCTCGGCGAGACCGAGATCGACGGCATCTTCGTCGCCGTGTCGTCCTATCGCGGGTTCATGACCTCGCCAGCGGTCGGCCGCATGATGTCGGCGCTCGTCCTCAAAGGCGACACCAACGACCCCCTTTTGTCCCAGCTGAGCCCGCGGCGCTTCAAGACCGGCGATCTCATCGTCGAGCCGTTGCTCAATCAGGAATAGGCTGCCGCTAGCGCGTGCCGCGGCTAACCGTCCATTTCTCGCGCCGCGCCGCCCAGCGCGGCTGGTCGCAGATGTGGCCGAGAAATTCGATGACCGTGTGCGCACCGAGATATGAGGTGACACCGGTCCTGACGTCGAGCTCGGGATTGACCTCGACGAAATCGAAGCCGATGACGTTGGTCCGCTCGGCGAGCGCCTTCAGCGTATCGCGCAATTCCGCATAGCTCATGCCGTTCGGCTCGGCCGAAACGCAGCCGGGGATGAGCGAAAGATCGAGGACATCGACGTCGATGCTGACATAGCAGGACGCCCCCGCCGGCACCATCTCCGCGATGCCGCGCGGCGAGACGCGGTGGAATTCCTCCATCGTCACGACACGATTGCCGTCGCGGATCGAATCCTCGACCATCGCGGGTGAGTGGCGAAGGCTGCGGATGCCGACCTGGGTCAGGCTTTCGACATGCGCCATCGGCGCGATGTGGCGGAACGCGTGGCCGTTCGTGAACCGCAGATCATGAATGAAGGGCGCGTAGTCGGAGTGGGCATCGAAGTGAACGACGTGCAGATTCTCGCTGAAGGCGCGCACCAGCGGGTAGGTCACCGAATGATCGCCGCCCAGCGCCACGAGCAGCGCGCCGCGATCGAGCAGGCTGCGCGCCATCTCGGTGACATTGGCAAATGTCCGCTCGACATTGGTCGGCGCGACATCGGCGTCGCCGGCATCGACGATCAGATTCTGCGTCAATTCGGCATCGAGATATTGCTTGCGTGTCTCCGGGTTGTAGAAACCGCCGGCGCCGGACACGAAGCGGAGCGAGTGCTCGCGGAGCGCCCGGGGACCCAGGCGCGAGCCGGCGAGAAACGGCGAGCCTTCGTCGAATGGCACCCCCATGACGGCGATCATCCCGTCGAAATCATCGGGATCGAGGCAAATCGGCGCGCGCAGGAACGACGGGATGCCGACGAAGGGTCGGTTTATGCGTGTCTTGGGTCCGTTCTGTTTCATCGACATGGCCTGGTATCCTCCCTGATTGGCGCATGATTGGACCGAGCATATACGGGAAATATCGCGCAGAGTTACCGGGAAAGATCGGTTAAGGTAGCGATGATCGAGCGGAGCCGATCGTGCAATATCATGGAGAGGCGGTTGACGCACCTCGACGGGCCGAGCCATTCCATGAAGAGCCGGGCGTGCCGAACGTCGCGGTGAAAGACGGCGCGATCGCGGCCGGCGCACACGCCATCGTCACCGGCGGATCGAGCGGCATCGGCCTCGCCATTGCCAAGCTGCTCGCGGCGCGCGGCATGAACGTCTCCATCCTGGCGCGGAATGTAGAGCGCCTGGCGACGGCGCGCATGGCGATCGAGCAAGAGCGCCGCCATCCATCGCAGCGTATCGCCTGCCAAGCGGTCGACGTTGCCGAACGCGAGCCGCTCGAGGCGGCGATCCGGCAGGCGATCGGCGAGCTCGGCGCGCCGCGCGTGCTGGTCGCCAGCGCCGGCGTCGCCGCGGCCGGGTACTTCCTCGACATACACCCGACGGCCTTCGAGCGGACGATGGCCGTCAACTATCTCGGCACGATCGATGCCGTCCGGCTGGTCGTGCCTGACATGCGGGCGGCCGGAGGCGGGCACATCGTGCTGATCTCGTCGGGGGCCGGCCTGCTCGGCATTCTCGGTTACGCCGCCTATTGCCCGACCAAGTTCGCGCTGCGCGGCTTCGCCGAGGCGCTGCGCCCCGAAGCCAAGCGCTGGGGGATCGGTGTCTCCATCGCCTATCCGCCGGACACCGATACGCCGGGGTTCCACGAGGAAGAGTGCACCAAGCCGCCCGAGACGCGCAAGATCTGCAAGACCGCTTCGCTCATGTCGGCCGATGCCGTGGCGCGGGCGGTCGTACGCGGGATCGACCGCGGCCGCTTCTCGATCGCGCCCGGTTGGCCGATGACGCTGCTCCATCGCGCGACGACCCCCTTCGACGGGGTGATCGCTCGCTATCTCGATTGGCTCGTCGGCGCACGCTGGCCGCGAGGTGCGGCAAGATGATCGATCTGCCGCTTCTGCCGACCACCGTCGTCGGCAGCTATCCTCAGCCGGACTGGCTGATCGACCGCGACATGCTGATGACGCATGGACCGCCACGCGTCCGCATGCGCGAGATTTGGCGCGTAGCAGAACCCTTCCTCGAACAGGCGCAGGATGACGCGACCCGGCTCGCCATCCGCGACATGGAAGTCGCCGGGCTTGACATCGTGTCGGACGGCGAGATTCGCCGCGAGAGCTACTTCAACAGGTTCGCCACCGCGCTGAGCGGCATCGATGTCGACGAGCCGGGAGTGGTGCTGGGCCGGACCGGCAAGCCGACGCTGGTGCCGCGCGTGACCGGGCCCGTACGCCGGCTGCGGCCGGTCGGGCTGCGCGACGTCGAGTTCCTGCGCCGGCACACGGGAAGGCCGATCAAGATCACCCTACCCGGCCCGTTCACCATGACGCAGCTGGCAAAAGACGAATTCTACGGCGACGAGGCGGCGCTCGCCCTTGCCTATGCCGATGCGGTCAACCAGGAAGCGCGCGACTTGAAGGCCGCCGGCGCCGATTACATCCAGCTCGACGAACCCTACCTGCAGGCGCAGCCGCAGAAGGCGCGTGCCTATGGCATCGAGGCGATCGACCGCGCTCTCGCCGGCGTCGCCGGACCGACGATCGTCCATATGTGTTTCGGTTACGCCTATGTCGTGAAGGACAAGCCGAGCGGTTATTCGTTCCTGCCCGAGCTCGATAAATGCCGTGCGGCGCAGATCTCGATCGAAGCCGCCCAGCCGCGACTCGATCTCGGCGTTCTCGCGGCGCTGGCTTCGAAGAGCCTGATGATCGGGGTCATCGATCTCGGCGATCCGGCGATCGAGACGCCCGACATCGTCGCCGCGCGGATCCGCGCCGCGCTCGATCATGTCGACGCCGGACGGCTCGTCATCGCGCCGGATTGCGGCATGAAATACCTGACCCGCGACGTCGCCTTCGCCAAACTCAGCGCCATGGTCGAGGGTGCGAGGCAGGTTCGCGCGACGCTCTAGCTGAACGGCACGACGACAGTGATAGTATGATCTGGTTGAGCGCCCGATATCGCGCCGCAGTTTTACCGAGGTATTCCCCATGTGGATCGAGCATGTCGAATACGCGCAATCCGAAGGCTATCTGCGCACGCTCTACGATCGCGTGAAGGGGCCCAATGGCGCCATCGACAACGTCATGAAGGTGCACAGCCTGCGCCCGCACACGATGGAGGGGCACAGCGCCCTCTATAAGAGCGTCCTGCATCATACCGGCAACGCGCTGCCGGTCTGGTTCCTCGAATGCCTCGGCATCTATACCAGCCTGACTAACGAATGCGACTACAGCGTCGCGCATCATTTTGCCGGGCTGTGCCGGTTACTCGGCGATCAGCCGCGCGCCGAAGCTATTTTTATCGCGCTCAAGGAGGGGCATCCCGAAGCCGCCTTCGCCGGCAAGGAGCTCGCCCTCCTGCGCTATGTGCGGGCGCTCACCGCCTCGCCTCAGACGATGCGACGCGAGGATGTCAATGCTCTCCGGGCCGCCGGCGCCGCCGACGGCGAGATCCTCGAGGCCAACCAGGTCTGCGCCTATTTCAACTATTCCAATCGGCTGCTCAACGGCTTGGGCGTGACCACCGCCGGCGACGTGCTCGGCTATTCGCCGCCCAACACCGGCACGCTCGCCGATTGGCAGCACGTTTGAGCGCCAACCCGATGGTCGAGCGGCCGGCCATTCCGATCATCTCGATCGCGCCGCTTCTCGCCGGCGGCGAGGATGGATTGCAATCCGTTGCCGCCGCGATCCGCCGGGCGGCGACGGAGATCGGTTTTTTCTATATCGCCGATCACGGCGTCGATGCCGCGCTGGTCGCGGCGACGCACGCGATGGCGCGCCGCTTCTTCGCCCTTCCGCTCGCCGACAAGCGCGAGGTCGAGATCAACCATCGGCACCGCGGCTTCCTCAAACTCGGCGAGGCGGTGATGCATGGGGCGGAGCGGCCCGATCTCAAGGAAAGCTTCATCTTCGGCCTCGATCTGCCCGAGGACGACCCCGAGGTGCGCGCCGGCAAGCAACTGATGGGACCGAACATCTGGCCCCCTGCCCTCCCCGAGATGAAGGCTGTGCTCGATGCCTACTACGCCGCGATCGTCGGCTGCGGCCAGCAACTGCTCCGCGCCGTCGCCACGGCGCTCGAGAAGCCCGAGGATTTTCTCGCCGAGAAATTCCGCAAGCCGCTGGCGCGCGGCTCGATCATCTACTACCCGCCGCAGCCGCCCGACCTGGGAGACGCGCAGTTCGGCGTCTCGCCGCATTCCGATTACGGCTGTCTCACTTTGCTCTGGCAGGACGACAGCGGCGGCCTGCAGGTTCGCGGCAAGGACGGTGGCTGGATCGACGCACCGCCGATTCCGGGAACCTTCGTGATCAATATCGGCGATCTGCTGGCGCGCTGGACCAACGATCTGTTCGCGTCGACCGAGCACCGCGTCATCAACCGATCGGGGCGAGAGCGCTATTCGATCGCTCTCTTCTACGACCCGCATTTCGACACCCCTATCGAGGTCCTCGACACCTGTTGCACCAAGGACAATCCTGCACGCTATGCACCGACGACCTGCGGCACCTATATCCTCGAGCGCTTCGGCGACGCCTTCAACTATCGCAGGCAAGCATAGAGGTCCGATCCAGCGGTGAAGGTCGCGGCGCCCGCAACGAAGCAATCGATCGTCATCGTCGGCGCCGACATCATGGGGCTGTGCAGCGCCTGGGCGTTGTCGCGTCGAGGCCATGCCGTCACGGTGATCGATCAGGGACCCATCCCCAACCCGCTGAGCTCGTCCTATGACGAGCAGCGCATCATCCGGCACGCCTATGGCGCGATGCACGGCTATGCACGGCTGATGCCGGACGCCTTTGCCGCGTGGCGTCTGCTGTGGGCGGATCTCGGGCGTGACCATCTCGAGTTGATGCCGGCGACCTACTGCCTGCGCATGGCATCCGATTGGTATGAGGACGTCAGCACCTCGTTGAGCGCGCTCGGCATTCCCCACCAAGACATCCCGCTCGACGGTATGGCGGCGAGACTGCCGATGCTCCGGCGCGACGGCTCGATGCGGGCCGTCGAGACGCAAGTGCGGGGCTATTGTTCGCGCAACACATCGTCGACGATCTCGTCAGTCATTTGCGGTCCGCTGGCGTCACGCTCATCCCGCACACAGCGGTCGACACCGTCAATCCCGAGCGCGCGATCGTGCGCTCGGGCGCCCGAACGTGGTCAGGCGATCGCGTGCTCGTCGCCGCCGGCGCGTGGCTCCCGAACCTGCTCGGCGAGGTGCCGGAGAAGCCGCGCCCCTCTGTCCAGACCGTGGTCTACCTCGAAGCGCCGGCCGATTTCGTTGCCGCTTGGCAAACCGCGCCATTGCTGCTCAATCGCCTCCCCGTGGCGTGCGGCGGCGTCTATGTTCTGCCGCCGCGACGCGGCACGCGCCTGAAGATCGGCGACCACGCTCACACCTTCGAGGGCGATCCGGCGGCGCCGCGGCAAGCGCGCGACGAGCATGTCGAGCGCGTGCTCGAGGCCGGCCGGCTGGCGCTCGCCGATTTCGAGCGCTATCGGGTTCTGGAGGCGAAGGCCTGTTTCTACACGGTGACACGCGACGAGCGCTTCGTTCTCCAACCTCTCGGTGCGCGCGGCTGGCTGCTCAGCGCCTGCTCGGGCCACGGCTTCAAGCTCGCGGCGCTGATGGGAATCGGAGCCGCGGAGGGAATCGAAGGGGTACGCCCACCCGCCGACCTGGCATACTGGGCCGCCGGACGGATCGACGATCGCCGTCCAGGGAGCGCAGCGGGCTAGCGCTTCAGCGCCAGGATCTCGCGCAATGCCACGAGCACCGCGTCGGTATCTTCGGGGAGGCCGATCGTGATGCGAATCTCGTTGAGATGGTCGGGATCGCGCCAGTCGCGGATGAGGATGCCGCGCCGGCGGAACTCCTCCGAGGCATCGGTGGCGGGAATGGCAAGCCTTATGGAGACGAAGTTCGCCGCCGACGGAAGCGGCGAAAGTCCCATCGCGGCGACGCCGGCGGCGAGGCGCGTCCGCTCGGCGGCGATCGCGTCGAGCGTGGTCTTGAGATAGGCCTCGTCGCGCAACGCGGCGAGCGCGGCGGCTTGGCTCGGCGCGGTGACGTTGAACTGGAGCTTGACCTTGCGCAGCGCGTCGGCGACCTCGGGCGCGCCGCACAGCGCATAGCCGACGCGCGCCCCGCCGAGCCCGTAGGCCTTGGAGAAGGTCCGCAGGACGACCCAGGGACCGCGGCGGCGACACAACGCGGCAAGCACGTCGGGACCGCCGGCATGGATGGCGAACTCGTGATAGGCCTCGTCGATGACGAGGAGGACGGTGTCGGGAACGGCGGTCACGAGCCGCTCGAGTGCCGCCGCGCCCATCATGCCGCCGCTCGGCGGATTGGGCGTGCAGCAGAAAAGGAGCCTTGTCCGCTCGCCGATCGCGCCGACCAAGGCTTCGGCGTCATTGGCGCCGTCGGCGTCAAGCTTAGCGCGGATCGGCGTCGCGCCGAGGATACGGCCCGACAGCGCATAACGCGGAAAGCTCGGCGCCGGGATCACCAGCTCGTCGCCGGGCCCGAGCGCGATCTCGCACAGGAGGTGGATGAGCTCGTCGCTGCCGCAGCCGAAGATGATCCGGTCGGCGGCGATCCCGGTGCGCGCGGACAGATCATCGGCGAGCGCCGATCCATGAATGTCGGGATAACGGTTGAGATCCCGCACGGCGGTGAAGGCTCCGATCGCGCGCGGCGACGGCGGATAGGGCGATTCGTTGAGATGAAGAAGACGCATCTTGGCGCCTGGACGCGCGACGGCGGCAGCGGTCTGCGGACCACGATAGGGAGGCAATGCGGCGACTGAAGCCTTGAGCCAGGCCGGCGAGCGATCCCGGGCTTGGGCAGGGATATTCATTGCGATCATCGCCTCTCTCTGGCCAGCCCACCCCATCGTCACCGAGACGAGAGGCCGCTCGTGCCGCCGCGGCCGCGAGGATAGCAGAGCCAGCAGGCGCATCCAGCGATCTCGCGTGCGAGGATTTCCGCTTTTCCTTTTGCCGCGCGTCTTCGCTGCAAGTAGGCTCGCTGTGCGCGCTTATCGGATAAAGCGCAAACCGCCGAACCGCGAGAAGGCGTGATTGGAGCAATGCCTATGGCTCAGCGTGGTTCGGCAGTCAGCAACGAAGGCCCCGTTCGCCGCACGCGGGCGGTGCAATGATGCCGGTGGTGCGCTTACCCACCTGGTCTCGGGCGCAGGGCGGCAAGGTCGTGCAGTTCGCGCTCCTTGTCCTTCTCACCGCCGTCCTGGTCATCCATGGCGGCCAGTCGATGGGCTACAACTGGCAATGGTATCGGGTCCCGCAATTCCTCTATCGCGTAGTCGACGGTGAGATCATCTGGGGGCCGCTGCTACGCGGCCTGATGGTGACGCTGGAGATCAGCGCTCTCGCCTTGGTGCTGACGGCGGTCATCGGGCTGACCGCGGCGCTGCTGCGATTGTCGCATTCGATCGTGGGACGCTGCCTCGCCCGCGGCTACCTCGAGATCATTCGCAACACGCCGCTTCTCGTCCAGCTCTACCTCTTCTACTTCGTCATCGCGCCGATCCTCGGGATCGAACGGTTTTGGACCGGCGTCCTCTGCCTGTCGGTATTCGAGGGCTCGTTCGCGACCGAGATCATTCGTGCCGGCATCCAGGCCGTACCCGCCGGTCAATGGGAGGCGGCGGCGAGCTTGGGACTGTCGCGCTACGTCACCATGCGCCGGGTCATCCTGCCGCAGGCGCTGCGGCTTATCTTTCCGCCGATGACCGGCCTCGCCGTTTCGCTCATCAAGCATTCCGCCATCGTCAGCGTCATCGCTATCTTCGACCTCACCAACGAGGCGCGCAACGTGATCGCCGATACCTTCATGACGTTTGAGATCTGGCTGACCACGGCGGCGATCTATCTCGTGATCACAATCTCGCTGTCGATCTTCGTCGGCTATCTTGAGAAATCGACCAATCGAGAAGGCTCCCGCCTGGTCGAGAATTTGCAGTGACCGCTTCAATCGCAGTGTCTGGGATGTTCAACCAATCACGGAGGGGAAGACAATGAGCTCACTGTCATCACGAGCGATCGCGGCCCTGACGGCGCTGCTGCTTTGGGCCGTGCTGGGATCGGCGGCGCTCGCGCAGGACGCGCGCGCCAGTCTGTCCGCTTCGAGCACCATCGAAGAGATCAAGAAGCGCGGCACGCTGATGGTCGGCCTGGCGACATTCGTGCCCTGGGCGATGCGCAGCAAGACAGGCGACCTGATCGGCTACGAGGTCGATGTCAGCAAGAAGCTCGCCGAGGACATGAGCGTGAAGGTCGAATTCGTGCCGACCGCCTGGGACGGCATCATCCCTGCGCTGCTCGCCGGCAAGTTCGACTTCATCATCGGTGGCATGACGATTACGCCGGCCCGCAACCTGACCGTCAACTTCACGTCGCCCTATTCGGCGACCGGCGTCCACATCGCGGCGAACAAGAAGCTTGCCGCCGGGTTCTCGAAGCTCGAGGACTTCAACAAAGCGGACGTGACCCTGGTCGCCCGGCGCGGGTCCTCTGCGGCGGCGACGGCGCAACGCTACTTTCCGAAGGCGACGCTGCGGCAATTCGACGACGACGCGCAGTCGATCCTCGAGGTCGTCAACGGGCGCGCGCACGCGCTGGTGGCGACGGTGCCGCGCCCGGCCTTCGCGGTGCTCGACAATCCGGACACGCTCTTCCTGCCCTTCGCCGATCCGATCGTCAAGCAGGCCGATGCGATGGTCGTGCGCAAGGGCGATCCCGATGCGCTCAACTTTCTCAACAACTGGATCATGCTGAAATCCCTCGACGGCTGGCTCGAGGAGCGCCAAGCCTACTGGTTCAAGGGGCGCGATTGGCGCGATCAGGTCGCGCAATAAGCGCATCATGGTGACGGCCACGCGGCGACGTTAGAGCCCCGGCGGTCGTGCAAACGCGGCGACGCTACCGCCTGACGGGGCTCGATCTCGGGCTTGTCGGAGCGGTGGCGGCCGTCGTCACCTATCTCGTGTGGCGCGCCGAAGCCGTCATCAAGTACCGGTGGAACTGGGGTCTCGTCGCGCCCTACATCATTCGCTACGACGAGGCGCAGCACCGCTGGGTGGCCAACTTGCTACTCCAGGGCTTGGCGGAGACCATCCGCATCGCGATCTGGGCGGGGCTGTTCGCGCTCATCATCGGCGTCGTCATGGGGCTGTGCCGCTTGTCTCACAACCTGTTGCTACGCTTGATCGCGCGTTCCTATGTCGAGCTGATCCGCAACATCCCGCCGCTGGTCTTCATCTTCGTCTTCTACTTCTTCCTGACCGGGCAGGTGACGCCGTTTCTCGGCATCGACCAGTTCGTGCGTACGGCGTCGCCCGGGACGCTCGCGGTGATCGACGCCTTGTTCGGTCAGCCGCGTTTTTTTTCCGCCGTCGTCTCCGCCCTCATCTGCCTGTCGCTGTTCGAAGGCGCTTATGTGACCGAGATCGTGCGCGCCGGCGTACAGTCGATCGAGAAGGGGCAATGGGAGGCGGCGGCGAGCGTCGGCATGTCGCGCCTCCTGACGCTGCGGCTCGTCGTCTTGCCGCAAGCGATCCAGCGCGTCGTGCCGCCGCTCGCCGGACAGTTCATCTCGCTGGTCAAGGACTCATCGATTGTCTCGCTCATTTCGATCCAGGAGCTGGCCTTTCTCGGCAGCGAGGTGTCGGCCTCGACCGGACGCGTCTTCGAGGTCTGGATCATCGTCTCGGCGCTTTATTTCGTCGTCTGCTTCGGCCTCTCGCTCGCCTTTGGCAAGCTTGAGCGGCGGCTGGCGCGCGGTCTGGTGCGATGAACGGGGCGGCGCCAACTCACGACATCGCCATCGTCGGCGCTGGTGTCATCGGCCTATGCACGGCGCTCGCCTTGCAAGAAGCAGGGTGTCGGGTCACCGTCCTCGACCGGCGCCCGCCCGGCTCCGGGTGCTCGAGCGGCAACGCCGGGGGTATCACGCCGAGCGCCGTCGTGCCGATTGCGACGCCAGGCATCCTGGCGGCGGTTCCGAGAATGCTGTCGGATCCGCTGTCGCCATTAGCGATCCGCTGGTCCTATCTGCCCCGGCTGCTGCCCTGGCTGGTCCGCTTCCTGCGCGCGGGCACGACGGCGCGCGTCGCCGAGATTTCCGCCGCGCTCGCCGCGATACTCTCGCTCGCGGTCGAGAGCTGGGCCCGTCTGCTCGAAGACACCGCGACGACAGAGTTGTGGCTGCGCCAGGGCCCCCTTTACGCCTATGAGAGCGAGGCGGCATGGCGCGCCGTGCAGCGCGATCATGCCATGCGCCGGCAAAAGGGCTTTGCTGTCGAGACTCTCGCTGTCGACGAGCTGAGGCGAATGGTCCCGGCTCTGTCGCGAAGCCATCGTTTCGGCGTCTTCATCCCGGCCTGTGCCCACGTCGTGAACCCGCAACGCCTGTGCGGCCGGCTCGCCGAATGCTTCATCGCGCGCGGCGGCGCCATTTCGGAGATCGAGGTGACCAGCATCCTCGCCCGACCGGAGGCGAAACCGCGCATCATTCATGGGACGGGTGAAATCGTCGCCGATCGGGTCGTCATCGCCGCCGGTGCCCATTCCCGGCCGCTCGCCGCCGCCGTCGGTGCGCCGGTCCCGCTCGACACCGAACGCGGCTATCACGCCATGTTGCCGAGACCCGGCATCGAGATCGCCCTGCCGATGATGTCGGGTGACGGCAAGTTCGCGATCACGCCGATGCAGGAGGGCTTGCGCCTCGCCGGGACGGTCGAGCTGGGCGGCCTTGCCGCCGCCCCCAACTACGAACGGGCCCGCATCCTGATCACCCAGGCGAAGCGGATGTTTCCCGGTCTCAGCGATGAGGGCGCCCGCCTCTGGATGGGGTATCGTCCCTCGATGCCCGATTCGCTGCCGATCATCGGGGCAGCGCCGAGCGCGCCATCAGTGGTGCTGGCGTTCGGCCATGGCCATCTCGGCTTGACGCTTGGCGCGGTGACGGGACGCCTAGTGGCCGATCTGATGACCGACCGACCGCTACCGATCGATCTCACGCCGTTTCGCGTCGATCGCTTCGGCTGGCTCGGCTAGGTTAGACGATCTCGAATAGGCCGTTCAGGAAAGCGTACAGATGACCATGCCAGACGAACAGCAGTTGCACGGTGCCAGCATCATCGCCGCGATAAAGGCAAGCGGCATCGAGTTCGTGGTGTCAGTTCCGGACATCACCACCAGCGAGGGGCTACTGCGCCCGATTGCGCACGATCCGGAATTCCGGCTGATCCGGATCTGCAAGGAGGACGAAGGCGTCGCGATCTGCACCGGCCTTGCCTTTTGTGACCGCCGCTCGCTTCTCCTCATCCAGAATACCGGCCTCATGGACTCAATCAACGCGGTGCGCGCCGTCGCCGTCGAATACGAGCAGCCGGTCTGCATGATGGTGGGGCTGCAGGGCAAGGAACCCGACCGCAAGCCGCGCGATTCGGCGAAATACGGCGTGCGGATCGTCGAGCCCATCCTCGAGATCATGGGGATCGACCAGCATTTGATCGAAACCGATTCCGATATCGCCCAGATCCGTCCCGCGATCGATGCGGCCTATGCGCGATCGCGGCCCGTCGTCCTCCTCATCGGCCGGAGCCCGTCGGCACCATGATGAAACGCGATGAATGCTTGCGGGCGCTCGCGCGCCACGTGACCGACGAGATCGTCGTGGCGACCTATCAGGCGGCGTTCGATTGGCTCGTCATCCGACCGCATCCGCTCAACTACGTCTCGATCGGCGCGATGGGCATCGCCTCCTCCCATGCCCTCGGGCTTGCGCTCGGTCGCCCTGATAAACGCATCCTCGTCCTCGACGGCGATGGCAGCCTGTTGATGAATCTCGGCAGCCTGGTGAGCGTCGTCGAAGCCGCACCGCGCAACTTCGTGCATTTCGTCTGTGAGAACGGCACCTATGAAGCGAACGGAGCGCATCCCATTCCGGGCCGCAACAGGGTAAGCTTCGTCGGCTTCGCCCGCGCCGCCGGCTATGCGCGCTGCCACGAATTTACAGACCTCGCCGAGTTCGAGACGCGGATAGCCGCCGTGCTGCGCGAAGAGGGACCTGTCTTCGTCGATCTCAAAGTCGAGCCCGGCAAGCCGTCGCCGCAAGATTACGGCTATATCCACAGCGCCGCGGCACGGAGCTCCTTCAAGGCGGCGCTCCGCTCATCCTGAAACGCACGGTTCAGAACGGATATTTTCGCTTGACCTCGCGGCGGATGAACTCGATGCGGTCGGCGCCGACATAGCGATCGGCGGAAAAATAGATCTCGGCGACCGCGCGTTGTACCGACTCGATTAGCTTGCGGTCATCGCTGTTGCTCGGCGGTATCCGCAGGACGGTATCGCCGCCATAGGTCGCCACAGGTTTGTCCGGCGTGCCCATCGGCCGCACAATCGGTTTACCCGCGGCCACCGCTCGGATGTCGCGCCTCAGCTTCGAGCGCAGCATCGCCACCCCAGTATCGGTCGTGCCGAGATATTCCCGCTTGTGGATGTTGATCGGCCCCTGGCTCACCCACACCTCCCAGTCGCCCGGGTTGCGCTGGCGCTCGTCATAGCTGCGATGCGCGCTCTGGCCATAGAAGTCGACGGTCTCCCAACCGACCTCGTCGCGCTTGCCCTGGCGCAGGACCTCGTCCCTGTCGTTGAAATGGCGCCAGCCGAACTTGCGGCTGTTAGTGTCGTCGATCGGCACCACCCATTTCGTCAGGCTGACGCGGCCGAACACCTGCGGGCTCTCAAGGTTCTGAAACATGCCGCCGTTTTGCGCTATGTTGGGGGCGACATGATCGTGAAAGCGGATCATCACCAGGTCGCCCTTGCGTCGCGCATGGCTGTAGGCGAAGCCGATCGGCAGCTTGTGATAGACGACGACCGGCAGCTCGACGAAATGCTCCAGCCCGGGAAATTGCGGCCCGTTGATGCGGCCGTGCAGGAAGACGCTGTGGTAGGGATCGATGGAATTCTCGCTCTCCTGCAGCCAGTTGCACGGCGAGTGGATCGAGTAGGGGACGAGATCGTGGCCTGGGATGTCGAACGAGTCGAAATAGGGAAAGGCAGGCATCTCTCCCGGCGGACCCATAAAGGCGAAGATCAGTCCGTTGATCTCCTTGACCGGATAGGCCGGCTGGCAGATCTGATGCCTGATCGTGCTATCCTCGGGCTCGCCGGGCGTTTCGAGAATCGTCCCGTCGACGTCGAAATGCCAGCCGTGATAACAGCACCGCAGGCCGCGCGCCTCGATGCGACCAAATTCCAGTGACGCGCGGCGATGCGCGCAGTGGCGGGCCAGGAGCCCGACTTCGCCGCGCCCGTCGCGGAAGATGACGAGATCCTCGCCGAGGATGCGGATCGCCACCGGCCGATCCTTGAGCTGCGACGACATCGCCACCGGATGCCAGAACCGGCGCAGATACTCACCGCCGGGCGTACGCGGCCGGACATGAGTGAGTTCCTCGTCCTCTTTCATCGGCGCGGCGACCGCATAGCCTTGATACGGCTTCGACGCCCATCGCCCTTCATCCACCATCACCCGCTCCTGTGCAGTCTCCGCGGTGCTCCAGAAGCGCAGCCTGCGCAAAATCATAGGCCTTTTAGCATTGTACGGTAAATCACTGTAGCGTCATCGGCGGCGGCTATTGCCCGCGAATTGCTGTTGCATCGCCCGCGGCAGAGCGGACACTCTGAGGTTGTTCGCGCTGCCTGTCGGATGCCGCAAGCTGAGGGTGCTTAATGAGCGCGCCATACCACCTTATCGCGAAGACACTGACCGCATCGGATTTCGCGCCCTATGGCGAGGTCTTCATGGCGCCGGGCGAAGGACGCGAACACACCGATTGGGACATTCCCGGCTTCAATCACGCGAAACTTTGCTTGAGCCTGTCGCGACGGGCGCCGGTAACGTTCCCGTTTTCGACGCAGGTCATGGAACGCCACCGGCAATCTCAGCAAATCTTCATTCCCCTGCGGATCAGCCGCTTCCTCGTCATTGTCGCCCCCAACGACGGTGCGCCTGTGCCGAAGCTCGAGCGCGCGTCCGCTTTCATCGGCCGGGAGGGACAGGCGCTCAATTATCGAGCCGGCACCTGGCATCATCCCTTCACGGTCCTCGATCGGGAAGCCGAGTATGCCTCGCTGATGTTCCGCGACGGCGGCCCGCTCGACGAGGAATTCGTCGATCTGCCCCGACCCTTGCTGATTACCGCCTGAAACCGTCCGAGTAGGAGCGGCGCGTCATGCACGACGATCACATCAGGGATTTCGTCGGTTACGGCCCGAACCCGCCCGATCCGCGCTGGCCTGGCGGCGCCCGGCTCGCCCTGAACTTTGTCATCAACGTCGAGGAGGGGTCCGAGGCATCGGTGCAGGAAGGCGACGGCCGTTCCGAATTTGGCCTGACGGAGCTTGCCGGCAGCGATCCCGGCATCAAGGGACGCGACCTCGCTGCCGAAGGGATGTTCGAATATGGCAGCCGCGTCGGGCTCTGGCGCATCATGCGCTTATTTCGGGAGCGCGGCGTGCCGCTGACCGTGTTCGGCTGCGCCCAGGCGCTCGAACGTAATCTCCCGGCCGCCGAGGCGATCGCCAAATCCGGGTTCGATGTTTGCTGTCATGGCTTGCGCTGGATCAAGCATTCCGATCTCAGCGAGTCAGAGGAGCGTGAACACATCCGCGCGGCGGTGGCGAGCCTGACACGGACTCTCGGCGCCCGGCCGCTCGGCTGGTATTGCCGCTATACCCCGTCGGTGAACACGCGCCGGCTGCTCGTCGAGGAGGGCGGGTTCCTCTATGACAGCGATGCCTATAACGACGAGCTTCCCTATTGGGTGAAGGTCGCGGGAAAACCTCATCTCGTCGTGCCGTACACGCTATCGAACAACGACGCGAAGTTTGCGCGCGGCGGGTTCGCGGTCGCCGACCACTTCTTCACTTATATGCGCGATGCCTTCGACGTTTTGTATCAGGAGGGGGAAACCGCACCCAAGATGATGTCGGTCGGGCTGCATGCTCGCTTGATCGGCCATCCCGGCCGCTTTGCGGGGTTGCAGCGTTTTGTCGACCATGTGCAGCGCCACCGAGGCGTGTGGCTCTGCCGGCGGCTCGAGATCGCCCAACACTGGGTCGCCGAGCATCCCTTTGCCGGCGTTTCGGGTTAATGGGACCTTGGAGCCTGCGGCACCAGCGTGACCACGTGCTGAAGCGGCTGTCCGGCGAGCGCCCGCGAAAAATTATCGAGGTAGAGCGCGGCGAGGCGATCGAGCGCCGCGCGGCTGCCGAATCCCGCGACGTGCGGCGAGATGATCACGCGCTCGTTGCGCCAGAGCGGATGGGATGCCGGCAACGGCTCGTCTTCGAAGACATCGGACGCCATGCCGGCCAGATGGCCGCTGTCGAGGGCGGCGCGGAGCACCGTGGTATCGACGAGACCGCCGCGAGCGACATTGACGATGCGGGCGCCCCGCGGTAGCCGAGCGAGGAGAGCGGCATCGAAGAGGTGGCGGGTCGAGTCGGCCAGAGCAAGCGCGAGGATCACCGCGCCACAACGCGGCAGCAGCCGGGGCAGCGCATCGAGCGAATGGACGGTGCCGACAGTCTCGTCCTCCAGCGGCTTCCGCGAGAAGCAGATGAGCTCGGCGCAGGCTGGGTGCAGGCGTCGGGCGATGCCGCGGCCAATGCCGCCGTAGCCGACGATCGCGACGGTCTGGTCCTCGAGCGCCGCCAGATTCGAGACCATGCTGGCGCGGTCCCAATTTGCCGCCGCCCTCTTGCGTTCGAGGAGCGGGATCTGGCGCAATAGCGCAAGCAGCATCGCCACCGCGTGCTCTGCGACGATCGGCGCCCAGACCGGGCTGGCATTGGTGATCACGATATCGGACGGGATCCCGTGCTGCATGACGGTCCCGTATCCCGCCGTGGCCAAGGCAAGCCAGCGCGTGCGCCGACCCGGCGCCGCAAGAGCGCGCGCTATCGCCGCGTCGTAGAGCGCTTCGGCGAGCAGCGCGACATCGCAGCTGGCGACGATTTCGGCAAATTCTGCGGCACCGGCTACCCAGCGGATTTCCAGCCCCGCCAGCCCCGCGAGCTCCTCGCGCAAGCGCGTGGTGGCGAATGGCAAAAGGCCGACCGCACGGATCGGCCGCTCCGCCGGCAGAAAAGCCATCATCCGGTTCTCTTGCTAAAACGTGCCGTCAGGCCGGCGAGAGCCAAGTCT
>WNFC01002328.1_pt1 | contig 20417 bp, 17 predicted proteins | sample 5400541 | NCBI WGS metagenome assembly WNFC01 (sample SAMN13153342, study PRJNA577476) | soil metagenome | isolation source: 120 cm saprolite under Douglas fir tree site 2 hole 2 replicate 1 | place: USA:California | collected 2015-04-18
CGGCGATTTTGCGCGCGGTTTTTACCGCGAATTCGGGATGGGCGTTGAGGCCGGTACCGACGGCGGTGCCGCCGATAGCGAGATCGTAGAGGCCGTCGAGAGCGACGGCGACGCGTCCGCCATCGCGATCGAGCATATTGACGTAGCCGGAGAATTCCTGGCCGAGTGTGAGCGGAGTGGCGTCCTGCAAATGGGTGCGGCCGATTTTTACGATGTCGGCGAATTCCTTGGCTTTGGCGTCCAGCGCGTCGCGGAGATTTTTCAGCGCAGGGAGCAAGCGGCGCGCGGTTTCCGTGGCGGCGGCGATGTGCATGGCGGCGGGAAACGTGTCGTTGGAGGATTGCGACATGTTGACGTCGTCGTTAGGGTGGATGGGCTTCTTGCTGCCCAGCTCGCCGCCGGCAATTTCGATGGCGCGATTGGAGATGACTTCGTTGACGTTCATGTTGGTTTGCGTGCCGCTGCCGGTTTGCCAGATGCGAAGAGGGAAGTGGTCGTTGAGTTTTCCGGCGATGACTTCATCAGCGGCCCGGGAGATGAGGCTGCACTTTTCGTGCGAGAGTTTTCCCAAATCCTGGTTCACGAGCGCGGCGGCTTTTTTGAGGATGCCGAAGGCGCGGATCAGCTCGGGGGGCATGGTGTCTTTGCCGATGGCGAAGTGAATGAGCGAGCGGGCGGTCTGCGCGCCGTAGTAGCGGTCGGCGGGGACGTCGATCTTACCCATGGAGTCGGACTCCGTGCGGGTTGGCATGGTTAGGGCGGATGGCGTGGCTTCAGACATGGAGAACTCCTTGATAGGTGGCTGCCCTGATTCTACCAGCAAGTGGGTGATGACTCGTGAATGGCGACTGGCGACTCGTGGAAGACAGCACCCTTGGCACGGTTGAAGTCGAGCTGAGAAGAGCCAGGTTCTGAACCGGAGGAGGCACCCCCCGGTTTTTTGTAAGTGTTGCATCTAAAGGGCTTAGCCAGGACGTAACCCTTTTGTTTGCAACACTTGCGGGGAGATCCATAAGTGTTGCATCTAAAGGACTTATGGGGGCGAAGTGTTGGCGAGAAAGTAACCTCGATTGATGGATTGAATTTGAAGGAGTTAGAAGAACCGCTTGGCGGGCGCCCATGATAGGGAGGCACGGCAGAATCGTGCCCAGCTTACAGAACCATTATAGCACTTGGGTACTGTTTGTCAAGTAATTACTTGTAAGTGGTTTAGATAGAGAGGGATACCGCGGGCTGGCCGCGTTGGCAGGCGCGAGATGTCGAAAAACGGGCATAGGCCGAGATACCGAGGATGTCTGCGGCAAGGGTGGGTATGGAGCCGGCGCCCTTCGGAACGACTCAGGTCAAGGCGGGCCATAGATTCCCATTCTTTCGGGGTCACCAGGCGAACCTTCCTTGCGAACAGGGTAAGCTGAAGGTAGGCTTCTGAATTCTTGTGAGCCCGAATGTCTACATCATCGCGGGACCGAATGGCGCGGGGAAGACTACGTTTGCGCGGGAATTCCTGCCGAAGTATGCTGACTGCCGAAATTTCATCAATGCGGACCTGATCGCGCAGGGAATGTCGCCTTTCTCTCCTGAGTCGGCAGCGATTCGAGCGGGCCGACTGATGCTGGGAGAAATTGAACTCTCTATGAGGAGGAGAGTTGACTTTGGGTTTGAAACGACTCTCTCGGGGAGAAGCCATTTGGGGGTAATGCGGCGCCTCAAGGAACGCACCTATCAGGTGCATATTTTCTATCTGTGGGTGCCGAGCGTCGAGCTTGCGCTAGCGAGAATCAGGGAGCGAGTGTTACGGGGCGGACATGACGTGCCTGAAACGGTGGTGCGGCGGCGGTTTGAGCGCTCCATTGCAAATTTTCTGGCTCGGTATCGCCTGCTGGCGAACAGGTGGATGTTGTTTGACAACTCCTCTTCGGCACCCACAATTATTGCCTCGCAGTGGCAAGGTTCACTACGCGTAGTTGGTACAAAAGCGTACAATGACTTAATCGCTTGCTACGGAGTACCATGATCACCCCTCCGCCCAACATTCTTGACTTGCCGCTAGAAGAGCGTGCGCTCATGGCGCTTGAGGCAGCGGTCGAGAATGTCATCGAGGAACACATCCGCGAAGGGTTGCCGATGTACATCTGGCGCGACGGTCAAGTCGTTGCGGTTCCCGCTGAAGAGCTACGCAAACGTCCCGTGAAATAACTCCTTGATTGGTTCGGAGGCCGCGCGCCACAGCGCGCCGGTGCGTATTGTCACTGGGACGAGCGGTCAGGGGGACCGTTCCTAAATCAAAAGGGTACGATGGCGGCACTGTGCGGTGTTAGAATCCGACTGCGAATCAGCCTCCGGGAAAACAGCAAGGAGGATCCCCATTACCACCAAAGTGTCATCGGTACAAGGAACGCCCCCGAAGGCCCGACGGAATGCGAAAGGAGAATTTCCATGAGGAAAAATGCAGTAGCCCTGGCATCTTTTCTTCTTCTCCTGGTGGCGGCGGTTATTGGGTCGTGCGCGCGACCTTACCACGAGGAAACCGAACAATACTTCTTCGTTGCGACCAACATTAATTTGCCGTACTGGCAGGAAGCGCAGGCAGGGTTTCTGGACGCGGCCAAAGCGCTCGGAGTGAAGGCCGAACTGATCGGTCCGGCAACGTATGACCCAGGCGCAGAGTCAGGGATGTTCCGGGACCTTGTGGAAAAGCAGCCTTCGGGAATCTGCCTTTCCGCAGCGCGACCGGAGTTTTTCAAGGCCAACATTGACAAAGCGGTGGCGGCAGGCATTCCGGTGATTTGCGTGGATGCGGATGTACCGGATTCGAAAAGGGTGCTGTACATCGGAACGGATAACGTGCGTGCCGGAAGAGAGAGCGTGAAGCGGATGGCCACGCTGGCCCCGAAAGGAAACATTGTGGTGATCACCATTCCGGGCCAGCGCAATCTGGACGATCGATTGGCAGGCGTGGCAGATGCGCTGAAGAATTTTCCGACGCTGAAGCTGACGAAAATACTGGATGACAAAGGGGATTGGCGCAGCGCGTTTGACCAGATCTCCGACCTGATCCTGAAGAAGGAAAAAATAGACGGAATTATTTGCCTGGAAGCCACAGGAGGGCCCGGCGCGGCGGACGCGCTGAACCGGTTCGATATGGCAGGCAAGCTGCCAATTGTGGCGTTTGACAAAGATCCAAAGACGCTGGATTTGATCGAGAGAGGAGCAATTGCGGCAACGATTGCTCAGAAGCCGTATGTGATGAGCTACTACGGGCTTAAATTCCTGGACGACCTGCACCACAACGCGGTGAAGGAGTTCAAGGACTGGCGAACCGCCCCAGCATCCCCGTTGCCGAGCGGGGTGGATACCGGCACGGCTGTGGTGGATAAGAGCAATCTGGCCGCGTTCCGCGAGTCCATGACAGCGCTGCCTAAACCACCACCAGTAATCTAAATGCCCCCCTGCCGCCCAAAGGCGAGCAGGCTTGGACCACCACACCCGGTTCTACAGAGCGCGGGAGTCGTGCGACTAATCGCGCGGAGTTTCCTGCGAGCCGGCGCGCTCGCTAGTTTTTGAGCAGAGAGCGAACGCGAGCTTCCTCGGACATGGGGAGCCAATCGCCGGGTTTCAAACAGGTGTAAACGTCCACCTGGTAGCCTCCCAAGGAAGCCGTGGGATCGCCGGAAATCTGATCCTTCTTCAGGAAGAAAATCCCCTGCTGCTGCTTCTGGAACTTGGGAGAGTTAACCCATGCTACGTCCCTGGAGAGCGGGAAACGTACGACCATCTTGTTCTTCTTGGGCTTTGCTCCCTTGAGGACGGAGTTGATTTGGAGAACGGCTTCATGCCAGTCCGCGCTGTGTTCTGAGGTGTGATAACGGGCCGCGGCGGATTTGGGGATGGTCCAGCGGTGGACATCCGTGACGCGTCCGATGACAACCAGCTCAGAAGACGCGATGCGGTTTTGTAGATCTTGATCGCTTACTTGTTTTTGAATCTGCGCGAGCGCGGCTTCGCCCGCCGCGGCTCCGGAGGTAGGCGCCCCGCCGGTCGTGTTGAGCTCGTGGCCCAATTCTTTGACGGCCACGCCTGCACCAAAGATCCAGCCTTCCGTGTAAAACGTTGCTTGAGCGCCCTGCTGGAAAGCGGACGGGTCTTTCAAATCGACGGTGACGTTGTCGCCTTTTTTCAGCGAAACGGCCGGTGGCTTTTTCAAGACGGAGTCCACGCGAACGACAATCGTGTTCTGCGATTGCGGGACGCCGGCAAAGGAGGTTGCGCCAAGCTGGGTAACGGTGCCCGAAAAGACGATGCTCGATTGTTTGGCCAGAGCGGCCTGATTGTTCTGCGCGTACGGGAGCGCGGCGACGGATGGCGCAAGCAAAGCAGTCCAGAGGATGCCGGCAAAGAAGCTTGACGAAGAATTCATGTGCGCCTCTCCTTCTTCCGCGTCATGGCGGGCGCGCCCTTCAGGGAATCACGGGAACGCTAAAATAGAATGGATCGATGGAAATAGGCACGGGGTTGCCTGAGCCATCCGTGAGGGTCTTTGTGCTGAAATTTGCAGCACGCTGGTAGGTTACGCCTTGCGGAAAATTGGCAAGGTCGGGTGAGTTGTTGGCGGAAAAAACGCCACGGAACTCATTCCCAACAGAAAGCAAATAGTCGTAATCCCCGAGATAGGGCAAGAACTGCTGTACGGGAGTGTCCGCTGGGACACTGGCGAGAATGACGTCTTGAACCGTGGCGAAGCCATCGTGCGATTGCACGATATGTGTAACCCAGCGGCCGCCGGAAAGTTGTTGGTAGAGAAGGCCGGCGACGCCGTTGCTGGCCACCGCCAGCGCGATGTTCGTGGCATTTCTGATCGTGGTATGGGGCAAGTCCGCCTTGGACCAAGTTAGACCGCGGTCGGTCGAGCGGCGCACGTGGAGCGTATAGATATCGCCTTTGCTTCCATGATCCGCCCAACCCACGTAGACCGTGGAACTATTATTGGGATCGACGGCGATGGAAAGCGTGGACCCGATTCGTTCCTGACCCAAAGTGGGCGAATTGGACCACGGGATGGAGACCCGCTTGACGACGAGGCGGCCGGGAAGTTTATCGGACGGGTCTCGGAGGGCCTGGAAAGGATTGGGGCCAGTGCCTCCGGCATCGTCGCGCACGACCACGACGTCGCTTGTCGCGGTGGTGCCGTTAAATTTGCGCCAGCCGAAAAAGGTCGCGTAGACGGTATTGTCGGCGGCGATGGCCGGACGAACGGAAGGCCCATCCTGTCCCGCGGTATTGCGGGCCTCGATAGAAAAGGATTTGTAGGTTGCGCCACCGTCCAGCGAGACGTCCAGCGTAGCGGTGCGGCCCTTGGGCTGATTGAAATCGTTGAGACCGACATAGATGTGGTCGGCATTGGAAAAGCCCAGAGCGCGGACGAAGGGCTGGTCCACGTTGGTGCGAGTGGACTGCACGTTCATAACGGCACTGGAAGAAACATCGTTGGATTCCGACTCGTCGAGCGTGATCGATGCGGCGCAAGCAAGCGTGCCGGCGTGGAGATCGCCGCGGGGATGATTCTCGCCCGTAGGCATGGCATGCGTGATGTCGCAAGTCATCCGCTGGACAGGAGTGATGGCGTTCAGGACCCAACTATTGCCGCCGTCCTGGGAAACATAGACGGGGGCATTGCCAGAGCTCGAAACAGGATTGGGAGTGAATGCTGAAGCGACCATCACCTGTGGGTTGGCAGTCTGGATGGCGAGGAAAGGTTCGCTGTCTTGATTAGTCTCGCCGCTAAGGCTTGCGGGGATGAGGTCCACAAGCTTGACCGGGATTGGCGAGGCATAAACGGGGCTTAGAGTGCCAGGGGACCGGAGGCGATCGGCGTCGAGGCTGGTTTTGGGCGGAGATTGCTTGTCAATGAATAAGGTTCCGCCAATTAGCGCGAGTAGAGTAAAGGCCAGCAAGCGCATCCAAAATCCGGCGAGAGCTTTCATGGCAATGGTCTCCCCAGTCAGGTGGCGATGTATTCCAAGCAGTTAGGCCAGCAGCCGGGCTGGGTTTCGCATGGCACTCATATTTCGCTAGAAAAATAGTTGGCCGGGAGACCAACATACACCTGAGCAATCCCGCATACAATGGCTTAGCGTACACAATTTCCAGGGGCTCGGTCTGCCAGTAGCTCCAAAAGGAGCGCGGGGTGGAAGTCCCAGGGCGCCGACACCTCGGAAGCTGCCACTTCGGAAATTGGTCCAGTAACGCCCTAGGCGCAAGAGACGGTAGGGGGCTGGGCGTTGTGTATAATGAAGGGCTAGGGGAAAGCCCAAAGACTCATGAGTAAGGGGTACGGCAAATCGCAGGCTTCGCTAAAGGTGTGGCTTAGGCGCGCGGGACGCTTTTTTCACACACGGGCGCGCGAGCTGAAGATGATTGGGAGGGCGCTCGTCTCGACGAAGCACCCTATCCTCGTGCACATCATCCCGATGCGCCAATGCAATCTTGCCTGTACCTATTGCAACGAATTTGATGATTTCTCTAAGCCCGTTCCGCTGGAGGAAATGAAGAAGCGGCTGGATATCCTGGCGGACATGAGGACTTCGATCATCACGATCAGCGGCGGAGAGCCGCTGATGCATCCGGATTTGGATGAAGTGATCCGGCACATCCGGCGGCGAGGCATGATCGCCGGGCTAATCACCAACGGGTTCTATCTGAACGAGGAACGCATTCAGCGGCTGAACGAGGCGGGGCTGGAGCATCTCCAGATCAGCATTGACAACGTGGTGCCGGACGAAGTTTCCAAAAAAAGCTTGAGAACTCTGGATGGCCGGCTGGTGATGCTGTCGAGATACGCGGTGTTTCAGGTGAATATCAACTCGGTGCTGGGCAGCGGCGTGAAAGATCCGGAGGACGCGCTAAAGATCGCGCACCGTGCCGTGGAGTTGGGCTTCACCAGCACGGTGGGGATCATTCATGACAACAACGGTCAATTGAAACCACTGGGGCCACACGAGCAGGAAATTTTTGAAGGAGTGATGGAGCTGGGGAAGCGATCGTTTTCGCGATTCAACGAGTTTCAGCACAACGTGGCGCGTGGGAAGGAACACAACTGGCGCTGCCGCTCGGGCTCGCGCTACCTGTACATTTGTGAAGACGGGCTGGTGCACTGGTGCTCGCAGCAGCGGGGGTATCCGGGGATTCCGCTGGCGGAGTACACGCCTGAGATGCGCCACCGAGAGTACTCCACCAAGAAGTTTTGCGCACCGCGGTGCACTGTTTCGTGCGTACAGCAGGTAGGAATATTGGATAACTGGCGGGACCCGCAACACCTGAAGCCGATGCCAATGACTCCGCCGGCAACCCGGCAAGCGGAGCTGGTGCAGATCGGGCACGCGCGTGGCGACTCCTAAATTCGCGCGGCTAAGACGGCGCTGTCGCCTATCTCCTATTTTCACTTCGTGCACATTTCCGAGTCCGCGGTATTGACTGTCAGCCGCAGCTTGCCAACAATCAAAACATGCCAGACCCAGCGATTGAAATTGAAAATCTGACCAAGGAATATCCCTTCGGGTTTTTGAACCTTAAGAAAAGGGCATCGCTCGAAGGGCTGAACATGCAGGTAGAGACGGGCGAAGTGTTTGGTTTTATTGGGCCGAACGGCGCCGGTAAATCGACGACCATCAAGCTCCTGATGCGGCTGATTTTCCCGACAGCGGGGAGCGCGCGAATTCTCGGCAAACCGATCAGCGACGTGGAAATGCACCGGGAAATCGGTTACCTGCCCGAGCAGCCCTACTTTTACGACTATTTGACCGCCACGGAAGTGCTCGACTATTTTGCACGGTTTCACGATTTGACCGCGACCGACCGAAAGGATCGCGTGGAACGCATGTTGAAGAAGGTAGGGCTGGAAACCGCGCGCAAGATACAGCTTCGCAAGTACTCGAAGGGGATGCTGCAGCGTGTGGGGTTGGCGCAGGCGATCCTGCACGATCCCAAAGTTGTGATTCTGGATGAGCCGATGTCGGGGCTGGACCCGGTCGGCAGGCGCGAGGTGCGCGACATTATTCTGGAGTTAAAGAGGGATGGGAAGACGGTGATGTTTTCCACGCACATTCTCCCAGACGCGGAGACGTTGTGCGACCGCGTCGGGGTAATTGTGGGAGGAAAGCTGCGTGGGGTCGGCGCGCCGGGCACGCTTGTGGATATGAAAACGCAGGGAATGGAGATTCTTTTTGAGTTGACGGGGACGAGCAAGGCGCCTCTTCTGTCCAAGGCGACACGCACGGGCGACCGTTACCGCCTGCAGGTGGCTGAAGAAGAGCTGTACGCTGTAATCGAGCAACTGCGAGGAGCCGGGGCGCGCATCCACTCCGTGTCAGAGGTGAAAGCGACGCTCGAAGAATTTTTCTTGAACCTGGTGGAGGCAGACCGCGCGCAAGCATCGGCAGTCGAAGTGAGCGGGACATGAGACGCGCCGGCGTAGTGGCCTTGAATACGTTTCGCGAAGCAGTGCGCGACCGCGTGCTCTACAACCTGGTATTTTTCGCACTTCTGATGATGGCCGCGGCCGTCGCCGTAGGACAGATTTCGATCGGGATCGAACAGGCGGTCATCGTGAGCTTGGGCCTGAGCGCCATTTCGGTGATCGGGCTGCTGATTTCCATGTTCATCGGCGTCGCGCTGGTTTCCAAGGAAATGGACAAGCGTACGCTGTACGCGCTGCTGGCGAAGCCGGTGCGGCGATGGGAATTCCTGCTCGGAAAATTCGGCGGGTTGGTGCTGACGCTGGCAGTAAACACGGCGGCGATGGCGCTGGGGCTGCTGCTGGTCATGCTCTATGTAAAACATTCGCTGGTGCGAAGCGACGCGGTAGTGCTGGTGGCGGTGTACTTCATATTGTTGAAGCTGGCGCTGGTCGTCGCGCTGGCACTGCTGTTTTCCTGCTTCACAACGCCGCTGCTGGCAATATTGTTCACGGTGGGCTTGTACATCGTGGGTTTGTACGTGCAAGAGTTGAGGAATTTGCCGGTCGCGGTGATGAGCCCGGCGATGACCGCGTTCACGAAATGGCTCTCGTATCTGCTTCCAAATTTTGAGAATTTCAACGTGATGGCCATGGCCGTTCACGGGCGAGCGGTTCCTGGAGCGTTAATCCTGCAAAACACGATGTACACGGTGGTTTATTGCACGGTCGTATTAACGGCCGCGGCCGCGGTGTTTTCGCGGCGGAACTTGAAATGAAAACGGAAAAGACCATCGCGTGGGTGCTGTTGCTGGTCGTACCGCTCGGCTTTGCGAGCATCTGGTGGTTGCAGCACCGTATCGACACACAGCGCGAATCATTAAGCGAGGAGCGCGACGATGTGCTGCTGCGCTCAGCAAAGCTCGTGAAAGCGATGAGCTTGGAATACGCGCCGCTGCTGGCAGACATTTACTGGACGAGAGCGGTGCAGTACTACGGAAATAAGCACGTGCGAGGCCAGGCGAATCTAGAGTTGCTCTGGCCGCTCCTGGATATTACGACCACGCTTGATTCCAATCTGCTGATTTCCTACCGATTTGGCGCGATGTTTCTCAGCCAGGCGGCGCCCTCCGGCGCTGGCAGGCCGGATCTGGCAGTGCAACTGATCCAGCGCGGCATCCGAGAGAATCCGGAGTACTGGCGCCTCTATGAAGATCTGGGATTCGTCTACTACTTCGATCTGAAAGATTACCAGAAGGCCGCGGACGCTTTCCTGGAGGGAAGCAAGAGACCAAACGCGCTGTTGTGGATGAAAGCGATGGCTGCCAGGGTTGCCGCGGAAGGGGAATCATACGAAACCTCGGCGTTCTTATGGAAGGACATTTACGATTCGACAGCCGATCCCTCGATCAAAGAGAACGCGCAGATGCATCTACGGTTGCTCAAAGTGAAAGAGGACTGCAAGCAGCTCGATGCACTTGCCGATGAATACGCAAAGCGATACGGTAGACGGCCAGCGCGCATGAGCGAACTTGTCCAGGCCGGCCTGCTCGGCGGACTCCCTGGCGATCCGCTGGGTTTCGCCTATGTTTTCGGCGAAGACGGAAAAGCGGCGCTCAATCTGAATAGCCCCCTCCTCGAACAGCAGCAACTCCTCGATCGATACAGGCGAGCCGTGCCCTGATATTCGTCCCAGTTGTCCTGAATCCGGCCTGAACTTCGACACGGAAACTGAATGCGAACCGCAAGGGCGGCGGTGGGCTTCCGGCGCTCCAAAACTAAATCATGTTCCATTATTCCGATGTGCAGAGAAGCGTCATCTGAGGATCAACGACAATTTTGCGCGGAGGAGCCGGAACGACAAAGTGAAAGGTTGTTTCCGGACCGGCTGCTACGACCGTGGCGAGGAGCGCGCCGTGTCCGGCACCAGCGGCATAGAGCGGAACGCTGGCGATGAACGAACGCGGCACGCCGGTCTGAATGAGCTGGCCGCGAATCTGATAGCCCTTTTCCGTGTGGTGAGCGGTGAATTCCACGCGATAGTGCGGAATCCCCGTCCCCCGCACCCACTCTTCGAAGAACCAATCCATGGAGCGTCCGCCTTCGAGGTCCATGCCGGGTGTCATCACGGCTTCCACTTCGTGCTGTAAGTCGTCGGTAGAAAGCGCGCGGTAAGCATACTTGGTCACCAGTGTTTGCAGGAGAGCGGCGAACCGCGCATCGGGACTCCTGGCGCCGGGCTGGCGAAGCATTTCTCGCAGCATGTGAATGATCCAGGAGCCCTTGCTATAGACGATCTCTTCGTAACCGGTGGGGGACTTCGAAGAATTGAGGCGTGTGCCGAGGGTGAGTGCGCCGATGTCTCCTGCTGCTTCGGCAACCCCTGGTAATTTTTCAACGAGTTGCTGGCGGTAGCGTGCAAGCCAGACGCGCAAGGTGTGGTCCGGATTTTTCTTGGTGTCCGCGAAGAGCACGGCGAGATAATTCGCGATGGCCTCATCAATCCACTGGTCGCGATAGCTCGACCATGCGACGACGTTGCCCCACCATTGGTGCGCGACCTCGTGATAAGGAACCAGCTCGGTGAAGTGTTCCTGGCTGGCGGTGCTCAGTCCCGCACGCTGTTGGGCTTCCGAAGGCAAGAAGGAATACGTGGAAATGTAGAGCAGGCCGGGCCAGCCCTGCCCGAAGGTTCCGGGAATTTGCGAGACGCTGAGGTTGTGGAATGGGAAAGGGCCACTGAATGCCTCGTAGAAACGAATTGAGGAATCGATCTCTTTGCCAAGTTGCTTGAGCGCATCGGCCGGGCTGGGAGAGGGAGGAGGAGGTACGACGGAGCGCCCCGTCGCGGCAGAACCGAGTCGGCCGGAAGGAAGAGCGAAGAAATCCGCGTCGTGTAAGGACAGGCGCTTTCGCAGATCTTCCTCGAGTTCGCGATTGGCGTAGACATCGATGGAGTGAGGTCCTGTAGCAACGGAGGCCGAGGCATATTCGCCGAGATTGAAGCCTGCAACGGATATGGGCTTCTCCGACTTCCAGTGACCGACACGAAACTCTCCTTCCTCGTGCTCTTCGAGTTTGGACCCCGTGGCGATCAAGCGAAGCTTGCGCGGCCAGCGCAGAAGGAAGTCATAGTCAGAAAATTCGGCGCTGTCCCCAAAGTGCGGGTACCAACTTTCTCTCGCGCCGACAAACAACACGCCGTTTCCGGCACCCTGGATGATGTTGCCACGGTAATGAAAACGAAGCGTGAATTCCTGATGGCGCGCGGGAGCTTGTGGGAGAACAACATCCAAGTAATCGTTGCCGCGCGCGCTGCGCTCCTGGAGGTTCATGCCCTCATTTTGAAAATAGTCGAGGGTTTCATTGTGCTCGCCAGTGACACTGTCGATTGTGAGAGCCCGGGAAAGCTGGAAAGCGAGTACGCGCTCCGTTCCGGTTTCCGCGCGTAAATGCACGCTGGCGGTGGCGTCCAGCAAGTTGTTGGAGGAAATCGTAGTCTCAATGGAGTAGTGCAGTGCGCGAAAGGCCACCGGAAGAACGAGAGCGTCTGGAACCCGATGTGAGGTCCAGACATCGTAAAAAGACGCACCGCCGGCCTTGTGAAATTGCCCGAGGAGGAATTGCTCGTCACGTTGCGCGTCAAGCACGACATCGAACGGGCCGGTGGCCGCACCCTCAAGCCCCGCGTAAAAGCAGGGCTTAGGATTGGGGGACAGCCGATCGAGGAGAATGCGAAGGGTATAGCTGGGATTGAGCTGAGTTACCGCGGCATCCCACTGCGCCCCGACAGACGAATCCGTCTGAACCGCAAGATTCGCGGCGCGGAATTGGCGAAGGAGTTCGCCAGCAGTATCGTCCGTGAACCGGAGATAACCGTTGATAAATTCCTGATCGAGGACAGGAGCGCCGAGAAAGCGCCCCATCTGCTGTTTTTCGACCGGGTCGCGAGGAGCCGCCAGAACGTGACCGCGCCCGGAGAAGACGGCGCCCGTAATCTGCCCGTCGAGCGGAGAGAAAAAGGTGAACGTGCCTTCATCAAACGAGAGAACTGCATCGCCGCGCCGCAGTTGGATGTGATTGGCCGGTGTGACGCGATAAACATTGGTGACATCGATGCGCAGGGCTTTGATCGCATCGTACAATTCATGCGGTGATCTTTCTCTAGCTGAAAGGATCCCCGGTGCCAGGAGAAACCACAGCGTGAAAAAAATTCCACACACCCTCATACAAGAAGTGTAGTCACATTCGGCATAAGGGAACAAGGCGGACCGACCAGACTCGCGGCGGCGGATTAGAATGGAAAGATGCGGCTCATCATTCTAACTTCCCGATTTCGCACTCTGTTGCTGGGCGTGGCCCTGCTGTTCACGAGCGGCCAGGCAGCAGCAGATACAATTGTCCTAAAGAACGGACGGCGCATCATCGCTCTGAGCGCAGTCGAAGAAGGCGACCGGGTAAAGTATCTGACCTCCGCCGGCGAATTGAGCCTGCCGAAATCCATCGTCGATCACATTGAGAAAGGAGGTGGCGCATCGGTGGCCGGCTCGCCCGGAGCCGAGGCCGCAAACCTAACCATCGCTCCGCCGGAGATGGAATCGAGCGGAGCGAGCGCCGAGGTCGAACTGGGTGCGGTCCACGACGGGGCAATCGACCGGGAATATATCGCGAAACTGGAAAGCGCGGCACGCTCGGGCGGGCGGCAGGCCAATCGGAGCGCGGCGCTGGGGCATCATTCGGCGGCGAATTTCGAATTGGCTCACGGCGACATGGAGCATGCGCTCGTCGATGCGCGAACGGCATTGACCTATGCGCCGGAAGAGCCCGTGTTTCTCATGAACGTAGCCTACCTTCTTCTGAGGCGGAGCGAGTTCAAGGAGTCCCTGGAATACCTCGAACGTGCGCGGCGATTTGCGCCGGACAATGCCGATGTGCCGAAGCTGGAGGGCTGGGCCTACTACGGTTTGAACAAATTGGACCAGGCCGTAGCGGAGTGGAAACACGCGCTAGCGATGCGGCCGGACAAAGAAGTCCAGGCGGCGCTGGAACGAGCACTGGCCGATAAGAAAGAAGAAGAGAGTTACAAGGAAAACGAGAGCAGCCACTTCAAGCTGCGCTACAACGGCGCGGCAGCGCCAGCACTGGCGCGAGACGTGCTGCGAACACTGGAGAAGCACTTTTCGGCGATCGAATCCGAGTTGAACTTTACGCCGCCGGAATCGATTGGCGTGATTCTATACACGCAAGACGCTTTCAGCGATATCACCAGGGCGCCGGCGTGGGCGGGGGCGGTGAACGATGGACGCATCCGCGTGCCGGTGCAGGGATTGGAGAGCGTGGACTCGGAATTATCGCGCGTCCTGAAACATGAGCTGACGCACAGCTTCATTGCGCAGAAGACGCGCAGCGCTTGCATGGGGCTGAAAGCAAGCTGCGCGATTCACGCGCCGACCTGGGTTCAGGAGGGATTGGCGCAATGGATGGAGGGCCAGCGCAGCGGCGAGAGTGCCGCGGTTCTTGTTCAGATTTACAGCGACGGTCATGCCATTCCGCTTGGCCGGCTGGAAGGTTCGTGGTTGAACATGAGCGGAGAAATGGCGCGCTATACATATGCCTGGGCGCTGGCGAACATCGAATACATCGTGCAGGCCGGCGGGATGGGCGATATTGAAAGGATCCTCGATCACGTCGGAGCTGGAATGGCTACCGAGGCGGCGCTGCGCGAAGTGCTGCACAGCGATTACAACGACCTGATGCAATCCACGGCGGAATATCTGCGGAAGAGCTACGGGCGCTAAGCCGCTCGGTGAGGGTGTTTACTGCTTCTCTCTTCTACATCAAGTGCTTGTCGTGCGCAGCTTCACAATGCTAGACAGTGGCAAGAAGAGCAGCTAATAGCGCGGCGCGGGCAGGCATAGTGTTGATGAAGACGTGCTCGCGGGAGGAATGAGCGCCGTCGCCGACGGCGCCGAGGCCGTCGAGGGTAGGGATACCAAGCGCGGCGGTGAAGTTTCCGTCGGAGCCACCGCCGACGGTGCATTCACCCAAGGACAGATTCATTTGCTTTGCGAGTGCCTTGGCGCGGGCGAAGAGAGATTCGCTCATTTTGCGCTCGAGCGGAGGACGGCCAAAGCCGCCGGTGATTTCAAGCTTCGCACCATGTTGAAGCGGCCGCAGAGCGTGCAGGCGGCGTTCGAGACTGCGCATGTCGGAACCGCGAAGCGCACGCAGATCGAGAACAGCGCGGGCGCGCTCGGGGATGACGTTGATGCGCGTGCCGCCTTCGATGATGCCGGTGTTGATGGTGACGCCGCGGCGAGAATCATTCCATCCTTCGACGCGCGCGAGTTGCCGCGCCAGTTCGTGAATGGCGTTGATGCCTTCTTGTGGCGCCAGCCCGGCGTGCGAGGCTCGGCCATGCACGATCAATTCGGCCTCACCTACTCCCTTTCGCGCTGTCTTCAGCAGGCCGCGCGGACCGAAGGAAGGCTCAAGGACGAAAACGGCGTCACTGCGGCGTGCTTCTGTTTCGAAGAATTTGCGGGAGGACTCGCTGCCGATCTCTTCGTCTGAAGTCCAGAGGAAGACGAGGCGCTTGCGAAGCGGTATTCCCGCGCGCTGAATCGTTAGCAGAGCGAAAAGCGCTTGAACGATTCCGGACTTCATGTCGAAAGTTCCCGGGCCGTAAGCTTTGCCGTGTTCCACGCGGAAAGGCATCCTGGCGAGCGTCCCAGTGGAGTAGACCGTATCGTAGTGGCCCAGGACGAGGAGCTGGCTCGAAGGACGAGAGTCCCCGAGCGCGTGAGTGATGCGGAGGAGATCGCCGCGATGCTTCTGCGCAATTCGCTCCACGCGCGCGCCGTGCTTGCTCCACTCTCCCGCGATGACGCCACAACAACGATCTGCGGCGGTTTTCTCCAGGCTCGGCGATTCCGCAATCACGAAGCGGCGCAGCATCGCGAGCATCTGCGGCAGGCGCGGCTTCAGGAATTGCAGGAACCTCTTGGGGAATTGGGAGTTCGGCATGGTCCGGAGATGCTATCAATGCGCCGCGACCAGAGCAATCAGGCAAAATTCACCGCAACAAGCGGAAAACACTCGTGGTCTGAACCTTCGTCTTTTTTCAGGGCAAGGGCGTGTGGCTAACGAGTAATAGCGCGTATCGCGGAGGACGGGGGTTCGCATATAATTAGAAGTTTGCTGGGGAAGGGCGAGGCGCCGCTGAAGAGGTCTGCGGCGACGGAGAGTGCGAATGATACTGGACGTCGTGGAGATTCAGAAGATTCTGCCGCACCGATATCCTTTTCTGATGGTGGACGCCATCCTGGAGATGGAGCGCCTGAAGCGCATTGTGGGCGTGAAGAACGTCACTATCAATGAGTCGCACTTTCAGGGGCATTTTCCGGGCGCACCGGTCATGCCGGGAGTGCTGATCATCGAATCCATGGCGCAAACGGGGGGAGTCTTGCTGCTCACGGAAGTTCCGGACCGTGAAAAAAAACTGCTCTATTTTGTGGCGGTGGATGGCGCGAGATTCCGCCGGCCGGTCGTGCCCGGCGATCAGTTGAAAGTGGAGATGACGGTGCTTTCGTGGCGCGGCGACTTCTGCAAGCTGGAAGGAAAGGCGACGGTGGAGGGAAAACTGGCGGCGGAAGCGACGCTGATGTGCAAGATGGTGGACCGCGACGTGTTGGCGAAGGCCCAAGAATCCGCAAAATGACGATGTGCGAAATTCATCCGCAGGCCGTTGTGGCCGCGAGCGCAAAGCTTGGCGAGGGAGTGAAGATCGGCGCGTATGCAGTGGTTGGCGAGGACGTGGAATTGGGCGACGGCTGCGTCTTGCACGCACACGCGATGGTAAGCGGGCCTTCGAAGTTCGGCAAGAACAATGCCTTCTATTCGTTCAGCGTGATCGGCGGCGACCCGCAGGATTACACCTTTCGCGGTGAACGCACGGAGCTGGTTGCGGGGAACAGCAACATTTTCCGCGAATACGTCACCGTGAGCCGCGGCACCCAAAAAGGCGGCGCCAAAACTACCTTGGGCGACGGGAATTTTGTTCTGGCGTACTCGCACGTGGGGCATGACTGCGTGATCGGCAGCAACATCCTGCTTGTGAATGGCGCAACCCTCGCGGGACACGTCACCGTGGAAGATTTCGCGACGATTGGCGCGTTTTGTCCGGTGCATCAGTTTTGCCGGATTGGCCGTTATGCCTACATCGGGGCATCGACCGTGATTACCCAGGATGTCCCGCCATTTTCGAAAATCGTCACCGAGCGCGAGACGAAAGGCTTTGGCATCAATGCGATTGGCCTGGAGCGCAAAGGATTTTCGCCGGAGCGTTTGCAGGCTTTAAAGCGCGCTTACCGTTTGCTCTTGCGTTCGAGGTTGAATACCTCGCAGGCGCTTGCCGAAATGCGGAAATCGCTGTGCGATTCCGCGGACGTGCAGGAATTGATCAAATTCATCGAAAGCGCTGAGCGCGGCATCGTGAAGTAACTCCTGGCTGCTAACTTCATGCCCGACGCAAACACCAAGACGACAGGGTGGGGACTCATCGCGGGAAACGGGCGCTTTCCATTCCTGGTGCTGGAAGGGGCGCGCAGCCAGGGAATCGACATGGCGGTGATCGCTCTGAAGGAAGAAGCCTCCGCGGAGCTTGAAAGAATTGCAAAACGACTGCACTGGGTGAGCCTCGGCGAGTTGAGCAAGACCATCGACTTGCTGCATCAGGAAGGGGTGAAGCAAGCGGTCATGGCCGGGCAGGTAAGGCACAACAAGATTTTCAGCGCCATCCGGCCGGACTGGAAACTGGCAAAGCTGCTGTTCTCTCTGCCACAGAAAAACACGGATGCGCTGATCGGTGCAGTCGCGCGCGTGCTGGAAGACGAAGGGATTCGACTTGTGGATTCGACGCTGTTCCTGAAGCCATTAGTGCCGGATGCTGGGGTGCTCACGCAGCGCGCCCCGAACGAGCACGAAGCGGAGGATATTGCGTATGGGCTGGGAGTGGCCAGGCAAATCGCGAGCATGGATATCGGACAAACCGTGATCATCGCGGAGCGCGCTTGCGTAGCAGTGGAGGCGATGGAAGGCACAGACGAGACTATCGCTCGCGCCGCCCGCATCACCGGCGGCAAGCCCCTGGTTGTCGTTAAGGTCAGCAAGCCAGGCCAGGATATGCGCTTTGATGTACCCGTGGTCGGTTTGCCCACCATCGAACAGATGAGGGGTGCTGGCGCGACCGCTCTTGCGGTGGACGCCGGGCGGACGCTTCTTTTTGACCGGTCAAAACTGATCGAATTGGCGGATGGAGCGGGAATCGCGATTCAGGCTTTCCCTCCGCTCGCCGTGCCGGAACCAACCGAAGCTTCGAAGGGAATGAATAAAGAATGAGTGCGGCGGCGGGAGAGTCGAAGAAGATTCGCGTCGCCGTCGTGGGCACAGGCGAATTTGGGCGCAACCACGCGCGTGTGTATCGTGAGCTTGAAGGCGCGGAGCTCGTTGGAGTCTTCGACGAGAATCAAGAACGTGCCGCGGCCGTCGCCGCCGAATTTCAGACGCAAGTCTTGAAGCGCCTCGATGACTTGCGCGGCCGCGTGGATGCCGCGAGCGTCGCCGTCCCAACGGTCGCGCATAGGGAGGTGGGTTGCCGGCTGCTGGAGATGGGACTCGACGTTCTTGTGGAGAAGCCCATGGCCGTGAATCTTGCGGAGGCCGATGCGCTGCTCCATGCCGCGAAAAAATACGGGCGGATTCTTCAGGTAGGCCACGTCGAGCGCTTCAATCCGGCCGTGATTGCGGTTGAGCCGATCCTGAACCGGCCGCTGTTTTTCGAAGTGCATCGTTTGGGCGTCTTTACGCCGCGCAGCCTCGACGTTGACGTGATCTACGATTTGATGATTCACGATCTGGATATTTTGCTGGCGATGGTCAGCGAACCGGTGGTCGAAGTCAAAGCCGTTGGGATTCCGGTCCTTACGGAAAGAGTTGACATCGCGCATGCGCGCCTGGAATTTGCGGGAGGAGCTGTAGCCAATATCACGGCCAGCCGCGTGTCCACCGAACGCGTCCGCAAGATGCGCTTCTTCCAGCAGCACGAGTACATTTCGCTGGACTATGCGCGGCGCGACGCCCTGCGCATCGGCGTGAAGAAGCCCGGTCCGCAGCCTGAGTTTGGATTTGAGAAGCTAAATGCCCCGGCGGTAGAGCCGTTACATGCGGAACTCGAAGCGTTCGTCGATGCCGCGCGCTCGCGCAAGGAGCCGCGTACGAACGGAACAGCAGGACGCGCCGCGCTCGAATTGGCAAGTCGCGTCATGGCAAGCATCCAAGAGCACGCCGCGCGCGTCCAAGTAGGCTCATTCGCTACACAAGACAAAACAAGATGATTTTGCGGATTCTGGTTCCGATGGATGCTCGTCCAACCGCGGCGTTGGACGCGCCAACGCAGCGCCGCCGTCCCACTACCATGGATGACCGCACTCTGGTGCCGGCCATGCTGCCCATCGTGCCGTTAAACGGGCAGTCGACGATCCCCGCGAATCTGCCGCTCGAGTCCATTGCCGCGCGCGTGGTCGTGCCCCGGGATGTGAATCGCGAAGCCTACGGCGTCAGGGAGGACTTTTCGAGGCCGGTGCAACCGACGGACCTGGACGAGCGCATCGCCGTGCCCGTTGGCGCCGCACCGCCGGAAACGAGCCCGTATCCGCTGCACGTTCCGGAAGATCTCGTCGGCCCGGACATTTTCAGTACCGGGGAAGTTCATCTCATTGCCCCTGAGCAGGCGGAAGAGAAGGCCAAGTGGCAACTCACTACGCGTTTGTCTTCCGTCGTGTTTCACATTCTTCTTTTTGTGGCGTTGATTTTCCAATCGAAGCTCTTTCCCTCGCATGAGCCGACGCAAGCTGAAATGGAGCTTGCCCAAAGGCAAATGACAGTGCTGCTTCCTCCAGGTGCGCTGGAATCGTTAAAGCCATCGGCTCGTCCGGTTCAACCTGTGCCCAAAGTCCACGTCGATCCGCGCGTGTTGCGGGAAGTTGCGCCACCGATCATTCCAACACCCGCCCCTCAGCCGGAACGTCCAGTGAGAGAACTGCCGAACGCACCCGTGCCCAAGCTCAACGACGTTCCGCCTGCCCCGCAGCCCAGCGCGGCAACGCCCAAAACGGATGCGCCAAAGCCTGCGCTGAAACTCGAAGCGCCGGATACCCCGCAGCCACAGCATGGGTTGATCCTGCCGAAGAGCTCGACCAGCCGATCGCTCCAAGATACTATCCGTGAGGCGACGAAGAGTCCGTCGGCAGGTGGCCGTTCCGGCGCAGTGATTGGCCCGATGCCGCGCTCCGGCGGAGCACCTGGCACAGTCGGAGCGCAGGGAGGCGGCGGTACTTACGGCAATGGCTACGAGATTCTTACGCCCACCGAGGGCGTGGATTTCAGTGATTACATGGCTCGCGTGATTGCGGCGGTGCGACGGAATTGGTATGCAGTGATGCCGGAATCGGCGCAGCTTGGTGACCGCGGGCGCGTGGCCCTGCAATTCCGCATCATGAAGAATGGCAGTGTACCGGACGGAGAGCCGGTGCGGCTGATCGGTTCCGGGAAAGAACCTCTCGACCGAGCGGCGGTGTCGGCCATTCGCTCCTCGAATCCATTCGAGCCGCTGCCGCCGGCCTTCAGCGGTCCATACATCGAACTGCGGTTCTATTTCCTGTACAATTTGCCGATCGAAGCAGCGTACCAGTGAAACTCCCACGCCAACAGGTTCTGGGCAGTCTTCTCCTCGCACTTTTTGTGCTCATCTTTCTTCTTGTTCGCGCGCGGCACCTCCTTTTCCGATGAGTGAAAAAAAAAAGCGCTCGCGCCACTCGTTGCCATCGTCGGTCCGACGGCGTCGGGAAAGTCGGCGCTCGGCGTCAGGCTCGCGGAGTTGCTCGGCGGCGAAGTTGTGGCCTGCGATTCA
>WNFC01002733.1_pt1 | contig 20417 bp, 18 predicted proteins | sample 5400541 | NCBI WGS metagenome assembly WNFC01 (sample SAMN13153342, study PRJNA577476) | soil metagenome | isolation source: 120 cm saprolite under Douglas fir tree site 2 hole 2 replicate 1 | place: USA:California | collected 2015-04-18
CAGCACCTCCCGATGGAGCGCCGGACTGTAACTGCAATTGAAGTCGGTCGTGCGGCAGGTGTAGATATCGAGTCCACAGCCGCAGGTGCAGCGCAGCCGTTTCTCGATCGCCTGGATCACGGCGAGGTTGTCTTTGGCCATCACGGGGTCGGCCGGCCGCCCGGCCCAGTCCGGCTGAAACAGGCGGCCGGCCGATAGACTGTCGGACTGCTGGACGCTAGGAGCGACGGACTGAACAGCAAGAACACCCGCCGCCGCGGTGAGGAACTGGCGCCTCGTCCAGTCCGACGGTCCGCCCATCACTCTCCCCCCCCTCCCCCACCGACCAGGCGCACCGCGTACCCGGCCTGTGTCCGTTTGACGGCCGGCGAGCCCCCGCCTGGCCACATGACGATGAGGCCGCCCAGGGCGACGATCATGCCGCCGTACCACACCCACCACACGAGCGGGTTGATCGTGAAGCGGTACACGGCCTGCTCCGTACCGTTCACGACGCCAGCGAGCACGGTATATAGGTCTTCGCGCAGGTCGCTGCGGATGCCCACCGCAGTGGACGGCTCGAACGTCGGGCGCCCGCTAGCGTCCACGTGTTGCCGCTTCTCGGTGGAGAGCAGGCCGATCTTCTTGCCGTCACGCGCCACCTCCACGGTGGCGGCGGTGACGAGGCGATTGAGGGCCTGGTACTGCGAGATACCGAGGTGGGTGAAGGTGTACGTCCAACCGTAGGGGCTGCGCAGGCTGACCGACTCGCCGGGGCGGAGCGTGGCCTCGGTCTCCGTCTTGAACGCCATGCCCGCGAAGGCGATGAAGAGGATAACGATACCGGTGTGCACGATGTAGCCGCCGTAACGGCGCCGGTTGCGAGCGATGAGCCGGCCGAGAGCGAGGGCATAGGACTCCCCGTATTGGCGGTGGCGGGCGCGGGCGCCACGCGCGAATTCCTGGATCACAGTGCCCACGACGAAGCCGCCCAGGGCGATGGCCACGAGCGCGTAGACCTGACGCATCCCCCCGACTAACAGTACCAGGATGGTGAAGACGCCGACGGCCGCTGGGACAACGAACTGGCGTCGCAAGTTGGGCAGCGACGCCCGTCGCCATGCGATCAGCGGTCCGATTCCCGTGAGCGCGAGTAGGACCAGAGCGATCGGAATAATGACGAAGTTGTACGTCTCCGGACCAAACAAGGTTTTCGTCCCAGTAATGGCCTCCGAAAGGATCGGGTATAACGTTCCCCACAGCACCGAGAACGCGATCCCGATGAAGAGGAGGTTGTTGAAGAGGAAGCTCGCTTCCCGGCTGACCACCGACTCGAGGCGCGCTTCGGCGACAAGCTGCGGCATGCGCGTCGCGTAGAGGCCGAAGCTCGTCAAGGCCGCGAGGGCGAGGAAGCCCAAGAACCAAAAACCGACTGGAGACTGCGTAAACGAGTGCACGCTCGCGATCACGCCCGAGCGTGTGAGGAACGTGCCGAAGATCGAAAGCAGCCAGGACCCGATGATCAGGGCCAGGTTCCACTTCTTCAACATACCGCGCTTCTCCTGGATCATGACCGAATGCAGGAACGCGGTCATCGTGAGCCACGGCAACAGGGAAGCGTTCTCCACCGGGTCCCAGGTCCAATAGCCGCCCCAGCCGAGCTCCACGTAGGCCCACCACATGCCGAGGCAGCCGAGGTAGAGCATCGGCGGATGAAACACCATTCCCGGATTCTGCAGCTGCGGGTTCATGCCGCTCCCGTCCACCGGAGTGTACGGCAGGCGCTCGAACGGATTCGCCGCGAACAGCGTGACGCTCACGAAGAACGTCGCGACGAGGCACGTCACTGCGGCGACGTACGGCAGGTAGACCCGATGGCGCGGCGCGGTTAGCCACTGGGCGAGCGAGCCGAAAAACATGAGGACCGTCGCCCAGAAGAGCAGACTGCCCTTCTGCCCCGCGTACAGCGCCGACCACGTGTAGAAGGTCGGCAAGTTGCGGCTGGTATAGGCGGCGACGTACGCGACGTTGAAGTCGTGGCGGAACAACGCGATCTCGAGCGAGGCAACGGCGGCCAGCAGGACCGCGCACATCGCGTACACCGCGTGGCGCGCGCTCTGCTGCAAGTCGGGACGTTCGGCGCGGCCCCCCGCGAAGCCGGCTATCGCGCCCCAAATGCCCAGGAGGAAGGCGATCCACAGCGCCACCGTGCCGAGCAGCGGCATCTAGGCTTTCGGCACCGCTTCGTAGCGCGACCCGCACTTGGCGAGCACGTTGGTCGCGTGGATCAGGCCATCCTGTTGCAGCCGGCCTTCGACCACCACTTCGACGGAGTCGGTGAAGGTGTCCGGGGGCAGGCCGTGGAAGGTTACGGGGTAGGTGGCGCTGCCGTCGGTGATGCGGAAGCTGAGGGTCTGGGTCGCCACCTGTCGCGTGACACTTCCCGGCACGACCCGCGCGCCTACCTTCATGCCGACGTCATAGAAGGAAGGATCCCCCGCCACTTTCCGAGACAGTTCACTCGGCGTGAGGAAGTACTGGCCCGTCTGCCTGATTCCGGACGCCATCAGCCAACCGACCGACCCCACGATCAGCACTGCTCCGATGGTGAACTTCGCTCCCGCATTCATGAGGCAATTATACCCCGGGCCAGGGCCCAGTGCACTGCCTTCGCCGGGGTTGGGACGCGCGGGATCTCGATGGCCCCGGCGAAGTTGTCGTGCAGCCCCACCACGGGGGTCCCGATCCGCAGCGCCAAGGCGATCTCCGACAACGTGCCCACCCCGCCGCCGATCGCGATGACGGCCTGGGCCGCTCGCACGATCAACCCGTTTCGCATCTCCCCCATCCCGGTGGCAAGTGGCACTTCGATAGCGGCGTTCGCTTCGGCCGGGTCACTGCCTGGTAACAGCCCCACCGTTATTCCCCCGCCCGCTTCCTGCGCACCCCGGGCCACGGCCTCCATGACCCCGCCCAAGCCGCCACACAGGATCACGGCACCCGCCTCGGCGAGGAGGCGACCCACTGCCGCGGCTGCCGCGGCCTCTTCCGGAGTGCAGCTGCTGCCGCCCACCACAGCGATGAGCGGTCTCACCGCTGGCGCCGCCTTCTCCTGTCGGCCGTGGCCCAGTGGAGCGCCGTGTCGACGGCTCGTTGCCACTCGGTGATGCGGGCCTGCCGCCCCGAAGCCTCGGGACCCGGTGCGAAGCGCGTGAAGCGCCGGCCGGCGAGGAATTCGTCGGGGCTCCTCCAAACACCCGCGGCCAGGCCTGCGAGCCCCGCCGCTCCGAGCGCGGTCGTCTCGACCACGTCGGGACGCGCGAGGGGCACCCTGAGCAGGTCGGCTTGGAACTGCATCAGCCAGTCGTTGGCGGCGGCGCCACCGTCCACCTGCAGCGCTGCAAGATGGAGGCGCGCGTCCGAAGTCATCGCATCGAGCACCTCTTGGGTGCTGAACGCCATCGCTTCGAGCGCCGCGCGCACCAGGTGCGCGCGTGTGGTGCCGCGTGTCAGGCCGACGATGGTGCCGCGCGCTCTGGCCTCCCAGTACGGCGCGCCCAGCCCGACGAACGCCGGGACGAAAGTGACGCCGCCCGTGTCCGGAACGCTGCGCGCGAGCGCCTCGGTCTCGGCGGCGCTGGCGATGATCTGCAGACCGTCCCGCAGCCACTGGACGGCCGCGCCGGCGATAAACACGCTGCCCTCCAGGGCGTAGACCGGTTCGCCGCGCGGCCCACAGGCGACCGTCGTCAGCAAGGCGCGCCGCGAGGTCGCGCGCTTCTTCCCGGTGTTGAGGAGCAGGAACGCGCCCGTGCCGTACGTGTTCTTCGCCTGGCCGGCCCGCCAGCAGCCTTGGCCGAATAGGGCAGCTTGCTGGTCGCCTGCGATTCCCGTGATCGGGAGTTCGGCACCGAGATACTCGGCCGCGCAAACGCCGAACGCGCCGCTCGAGGGTCGCACTTCGGGGAGGGCGTGTGGCGGCACCGCAAAGAGGTCCAGGAGCCAGGGGTCCCAGGCGCGCTGGTCGATGTTGTACAGCATGGTGCGCGACGCGTTGGTGTGATCGGTCGCGAAGCTGCGGCCGTTGCTGAGCCGGAACAGCAGCCACGCATCCACCGTGCCGAAGACGGCCTCCCCCGCAGCGGCGCGGACGCGCAGACCGGGGACGTGCTCGAGCAGCCAGGCGATCTTCGTGCCGGAGAAATAGGGATCGATCACGAGGCCGGTGCGAGCGCGGATCGGCGCGGCCTTGTGCCGCTTGACGAGCTCCGCACACTGCGGCGCCGTGCGGCGATCCTGCCACACGATCGCTCGGTGCAACGGCTTCCCCGTTTTGCGGTCCCACACGCACACCGTCTCGCGTTGGTTGGTAATGCCGAGCGCGGTGGGAGCGACCTTGGATCGTTGCACCGCCTCGCGCGCCGCCTCGAGGGTCTTGCGGAAGATCTCCTCGGGATCGTGCTCGACCTGCCCCGGCTCGGGGTAGTGCTGAGTGATCTCGCGATAGCCCCGGCCCAGGATGCGGCCGTCGTCGGCGACGACGAGGGCCCTCGAGCCGGTCGTGCCTTGATCGATGGCGAGGACGGCGCTCATGCGGCGAACGGCGGCTTCACGAGCCCGCGATCGGTGAGATACCCGGTGACGTACCGCGCGGGCGTCACGTCGAACGCCGGGTTCAGCGCAGCGGCAGCGCTGGGTGCGACCCGGCGACCTGCCACCGTCGTCACTTCTTCGAGGGGCCGCTGCTCGATCGGGATCGCGTCGCCGTCCGGCACCGTCACATCTACTGTGGACCAGGGGGCGGCGCAGTAGAACGGGACGCCGTGATGGCGGGCGAGGACGGCGAGCCCGTAGGTGCCGATCTTGTTGGCGAAGTCGCCGTTGGCCGCGATACGGTCGGCGCCGACCAGCACCAAGTCCACTTGTGCAGCCCGCATCAGCGCCCCCGCGGCCGCATCGGCGATCACCGTGCAGGGAATGCCCGCGTGGGTGAGCTCCCACGCGGTGAGCCGGCTGCCTTGGAGCACCGGACGGCTCTCGCCCACGAAGACATGGAACTGGCGGCCCGCGTCGTGGGCCAGGTAGATGGGAGCCAGCGCCGTGCCGATCCCTCCGGTCGCCAAGGCGCCGGCGTTGCAGTGCGTGAGCACCTTGGCTCCGTCGGTCAATAGTGCGAGCCCGCTCTCGCCGATACGGCGGCACATCGCCCGGTCCTCCTCCCAGATGGCCGTCGCTTCCGCCTGGAGCCGCTCCCACACGACGGCCGCGTCCCCGGGCGTCGCATGCGCGGCACTCACCATCCGGTCCAGCGCCCAGCGGAGATTGACGGCGGTTGGTCGCGCCGTGCCAAGCAGGGCCGCGAGGGCGTCGAGTCGCGTGAGAAACGCCTCGCGCGGCGCGGCGCGCAGCTCGCGGAGGCCGGCGACGAGGCCCATCGCCGCCGCGATCCCGATCAGCGGGGCGCCACGCACCTGCAGCGTCCGTATCGCTTCAACCATCTGCTCTACAGTGTCCAGATCCCGCGTGACATGATCCTCCGGTAGCGCGCGCTGATCGACGATTCGCACCGCCCCCGAAGGGCTCCATGCGATGGCCTGGACGCTCATGTGGGTGAAGCTAATGCGGAATGCGGAGTGCGGAATGCGGAATCCGCGAGCCGGGTGCGGAGCCAGCGGGAAGGCTCGAACGCACCCGGTCGAGCCGCACTCCGCATTCCACATTCCGCACCGCCATGGTAGGATACCTGCCATGAAATACGAAACTCTCCTCTTCGAGATCACCAACGGCGTCGCCCTGATCACGATCAACCGCCCCGACAAGCTCAACGCCCTTAACGATCAGGTGGTGGACGAGCTCGGGCACGCTGCCGGACGCATCGCCACTGAAGACGCGATCAAAGGCGCGATCTTGACCGGCGCGGGGCCCAAGGCGTTCGTGGCCGGCGCCGACATCGCTGACCTCGCCAAGCAAGGGCCGTTCGACGGGAAGGCACGGGCGCTGCGTGGGCAGGCGGTGCTGCGTCGCCTTGAGACCTGCGGCAAGCCGGTCATTGCCGCGATCAACGGCTTCGCGTTGGGAGGCGGCTGCGAGCTCGCCATGGCCTGCCATCTGCGCATCGCCGCCGACACCGCGAAGTTCGGCCAGCCCGAAGTGAAGCTGGGCATCGCCCCCGGCTATGGCGGCACCCAGCGCCTGCCGCGGCTTGTGGGGAAAGGCGTGGCGGTGCAGCTGATCCTGACAGGTGAGATGATTGACGCCCAGGAGGCCTACCGCATCGGGCTCGTCAACAAGGTGGTCCCCGCCGCACAGCTCCTCGCCGAATCCGAGAAGATGCTCCGGGGTATCCTGGCCACGGGGCCGCTCGCCGTGCGGCTCGCCCTGGAGGCCGTTGACCAGGGGCTCGAGATGACCCTGGACGAAGGCCTGCTGCTTGAGGCCAATCATTTCGGTCTCCTGGCCGCCACCAAGGACATGAAGGAAGGGCTAACCGCATTCCTGGAAAAGCGGCAAGCAAAGTTCGAGGGTCGCTGATCGCCGGGAGTCTGGCCGGGGCAGCCCTTGCCGGGTGCCTCGGGGACAGACCACGCCCGGCGCCCCCGGTGCTGCAGATCACTCTCGACAAGGACAGCGTGTTCTCTCCAGACACCCTCACGGGGACGGTGCGGGCACAGGACCGGGACGGCATCGACTCCGTGTGGGTGACCGTCGATACGCTGCGTGTGGGCGACGACGGCTTCTTCCAGCAGACCTATCAATCCCGCTTCCGCCTCCCCGTCCGCAGCGGCCATATGGTGGGTGACCACATCCTGGTGCGGCTGCAGGCTCGCGACGTCGCGGGGTTTATGGGGGTGCTGGACACAGGGGTGATCGTCCGCGGGCCGTGACTGGCAATGCAAGTAAGTCTTGACCTGACAATGACTTCCGAGTAAGTTTAAGCTTATGAACGAGCCCAAATCGCGCCGCCCCGTGGCCGTGCGGGAGGCCCTCCAGAGTTACCTCGCTCGCACGGGCCTGGAGCGCCGCCTGGCCCAGGCGCAGGTGGTGCCCGAGTGGCCCCGGCTGGTCGGTCCACAGATCGCGAAGGTGACCGAGCCCGAGTCAGTCACGGCCGACGGGACGCTGTTCGTGCGGGTCGCGACGAGCGCCTGGATGACCGAGCTGCAGCTCATGGCGCCCGAGATCATGGCCCGGTTGAACGCGGGTCGCGGCCCGGGGCGCATCAAGACGATTCGCTGGCTTCTCTCACGCTAGAGATCTATGGCCAAGGCCAAACCTGCGGCCGCTAAAGCACCCAAAGGGAACGGCGACTACCAAGCCGACTCGATCCAGGTCCTCAAGGGACTGGAGGCGGTGCGGCGTCGGCCGGCGATGTACATCGGCTCGGTGTCTGGCCGGGGGCTGCACCACTTGGTCTACGAGGTGGTGGACAACTCGGTCGACGAGGCGCTGGCGGGCTATTCCACCCGGATCGACGTGACGATTCATCCCGACAACGCGATCACCGTGATCGACAACGGCCGCGGCATCCCGGTCGACATCCACAAAACCGAGAAGAAGCCCGGCGTCGAAGTCGCGCTGACCGTGTTGCACGCGGGGGGCAAGTTCGATAAGAGCACCTACAAGGTGTCGGGCGGGCTGCATGGCGTCGGCGTGTCGGTGGTGAACGCGCTGTCAGAGAAGCTCGAGGTCTGGGTGGACCGGGACGGCAAGCGCCATCACATGGCGTTCGCGCGCGGCGAGACGACTCGGAAGCTCGAGGTCGTCGGCAAGACCAAGGGGACGGGAACGACGGTCTGGTTCAAGCCCGACACGGAGATCTTCACCGAGACGCGGTTCGACTACGCGACGATCGCGAACCGGTTGCGGGAGCTGGCGTTCCTGAACAAGGGGCTCACGATCACGCTCAAGGACGAGCGCAAAGGGCAGCAGAAGGAAGAGACGTACGTCTACAAAGGCGGGCTGGCCGAGTTCGTGAAGTGGCTGCTCGGGACGCGGCGGCCGCTGCACGCGAAGCCGATCGTCTTCGAGGCCACGCGCGAGGAGGCCGAGGTCGAGGGGGCGATCCAGTACGACGACCAGTACAGCGAGAACACCTTCACCTTCGTCAACAACATCAACACGCACGAGGGCGGGACGCACCTCACGGGCTTTAAGTCGGCTCTCACCCGCACCATCAACGAGTGGGCGAAAAAGGACGGCCTCCTGAAAAAAGAGGAGTTCACCCTCTCGGGCGACGACGTGCGCGAGGGTCTGAATTGCGTGCTGCACGTGAAGGTGAAGAACCCACAGTTCGAGGGGCAGACCAAGACCAAATTGGGCAATTCCGAGATCGAGGGCGTCGTCAAGAGCGTCGTGAACGACGCGCTCGGCGAGTTCTTCGACAAGAACCCCAGTGTGGCCCGTGCCATCATCGCGAAAGCGGTCAGTGCAGCGCGGGCGCGCGAAGCGGCCCGCAAGGCCCGCGAGCTGGTCCGCAAAAAGAGCGGGCTGGAAGGGGGCCTGCTCCCCGGCAAGCTCGCCGACTGCTCCCTCGACGACCCGAACCTGTGTGAGGTGTTCCTGGTCGAGGGCGACTCGGCCGGCGGATCGGCCAAGATGGCCCGCGTCCGCGAGTTCCAGGCAATTCTGCCGCTGCGCGGCAAGATCCTGAACGTGCAGAAGGCCCGGATCGACAAGATCCTGTCCAACGAGGAGATCCGGACCATGATCACCGCGATCGGCACCGGCGTGGGCGAGGATTTCAAAGTCGCCGACGCGCGCTACCACAAGATCATCATCATGACCGACGCCGACGTGGACGGCGCGCACATCCGCACCCTGCTGCTCACCTTCTTCTATAAAGAGATGAAGGAGCTGATCGACGCCGGGTACGTGTACATCGCGCAACCGCCCCTGTACCGCGTGGCAAAGGGCAAGGAGATTTTCTACGCCTACACCGAGAAGGAGCGGGACGGTTACGTCAAGCGCCTCTCCAACGGCGCCGAGCCAGCCGCCAACGTCGTGATCCAACGCTACAAGGGTCTGGGCGAGATGAACCCCGATCAGTTGCGCGACACGACTATGGACCCCGCCAAGCGCACGCTGCTGAAGGTGACCATGGAAGACGCCCTCGAGGCCTCGCAGCTGTTCGAAACGCTCATGGGCGACGAAGTCGAGCCGCGTCGCAGGTTCATCGAAGAGAATGCGAAGTTCGTGAGAAACCTGGATGTGTAGCCAACCGAGCAGATCCCCCTCCCCCCCCCCGGACGCACGGTGATCGACCGGTGATCGTTACGCTGGTCATCCTCGGCGTCCTCGTGCTGCTCCTCGCCTGGTTCCTCCTCAGCGGTCGCGACGATGCGCCCGAGCCGACCACCCGCCGCCAGGCGGGGGGGGAGGACGAGATCGACCACGCCGAGCTGGAGGAGGCCGAGCGTGACGTGCAGGAAGCTGCGGAGGAGGACAGTGTGCGCGACTGGGGCCCCGGGGTGCGAAAACCCCCAATTATCTGAGGAAAGTGATCCCGGTCACCCGCCGCCAGAGATGGCGCCCACGCAACATGGCGTTTTCCCTCTTGACTTCGGAACCCCCGACCACCCATGGTGATATAGCCACCTGACGAAGTAAGCCTTGCCTCCCGGCCCCGTTGCGCCCGCGATCCGGCCCGACGGGGTTTTGTGTTACCGGGAATCTGGGAGAAAGGGGGCACGCAGGTATGGACGCCAGAGTGCTGCTCGACGGCCTGGACGCGGGCGTGGCGGCGATCGCCCCCGACTGGACGATCGCGGAGTGGAGCTTTGCGGCAGCCCGTCTCACCGGTCTGCCTGCCGACCGTGTCCTGGGCCAGAACTTCTGGGTCGCCTCTCCGACCACCAGAGGCGCACACGTGGAGCGCCTTCTCAACGATGTGCTGGCCGACGGCGTCGCGCGCAGCTTCGTGTCCCCGGGCCGGGCGCCGGAGCTGGCGGGGAAGGTGTTCGAGACACGCGTCAGCCGAGGCCCGCGCAGCCACCTGATCCTGGAGTTCCGCGAGGTTCGCTCGGAGGTATCGCCCGAGTCCCGAGCCGCCCAGATCCTGACGGCGCTCGAGACCGAGCGGCGCTTGTACCGCCAGCTGTTCGAGTCGCTGCCCATCCCCGCCCTGATGCTCACGCTCGACGGCCAGATACTCGAGGCTAACCGCGAAGGCGGCGCCCTGCTCGGGCTGACCGACCCGCGGATGTCGCGCGGGCAGGCCTTGAGCCTCTGGTTGCCAGCGGCGCAGCGCCCGGCACTCGTGGGCGCCCTACGGGACGCCGTCCGTACGCCCCAGCGCCTGGCCCTCTCCATCGACTTCGCTGGCGAACCGGCGCGCGACGTCGCGGCCATGCTCACACGCGTGGATCCCGACCAGGCCGACAAAGTCCTGTTCCTCGCCCTCGATGTGTCGCGGGAGACGCTGCTGCAGCAGAAGTTGTTGCGCGCCGACCGCATGGCCCAGCTCGGCCAGCTGGTGTCCGGCGTGGCCCATGAGCTGAACAACCCGCTCTCGGCGATCGCGGGGTTCGCCGAGATGCTCGCGGCGGACGCCGCCACACCGGAGCTACGTGAGAGCGCCGAGATCATCCACCTCGAGGCGATGCGGGCGGGGCAAGTGGTGCAGACGCTGCTCGACTTCGCCCGGCACCGGCCGCAGACCCGTCAGGCGGTGGACCTCCAGGACGTGGCCGAGCGCGTCGTGGCGCTGCAGCGCAGCGCCTTGCGCAAGGCGCTGGCCAAAGTCACGCTGCAGTTCCCCGAGGATCTTCCGGAGGTCATGGGCGATCCGCAGGAGCTTCAGCAGGTGGTGCTCAACGCGGTGTTGAACGCGCAGCAGGCGGTCGCGTCGACGGGCCGGCCGGGCGCGATCACGATCACCGCCCGACGGACGAACAACCATGTCACGCTACTCGTGGAGGACACGGGGCCAGGCGTCCCCCCCGAGATCCTCGACCGCATTTTCGAGCCGTTCTTCACGACCAAAGGACCGGATGGCACGGGTCTGGGTCTGGCGATCAGCCTGGGGATCGTGAAGGCGATGGGCGGGCGGTTGTACATGCACAACATCGAAGGCGCCGGGGCCCGGCTCGGGATCGAGTTGCCCGTCGGCGACCCGCGGCCGAAGGCCGCGCCGCAGGCGGGGTTCCGGCCGGCGGCGCGCACGCTGTCGGTGCTCGTGGTCGAGGACGAGCGTAGCGTGCGGCGCGGGTTCACGCTCATGGCCGAACGGCTCGGCCATCGGGTCACAGTCGCCGACACCTACGCCGAGGCCCGCGATCTGCTGGTGGCCCCGAACGCGCGCTACGACGCGGTCGTCGTCGACGTGCACCTCGACGAGGCGCACACGGGCTTCGAGCTGTTCGAGCAGCTGCTCTCGGAGGGGCGGGGCCGCGAGCAGCGGGTGGTGTTCACGACGGGCGATTCGCTCTCGGCGCAGACGCGCGACGCGCTACAGCGCGCCTCGCGACCGGTGCTGCCCAAGCCGTTCAAGCTCGACGAGCTGCGCGAGATTTTGGAGCGTGTGGCCGGCGGGTAAGATCCTCGACCCCGTCCTTCGCCACTCGATGCGAGATCAGCGGGAGCGGCCGCTCGGTCAGCCGATCCCCGACAGTGATTGCCCGCTCCAGCGCCTCGAACCCGAGCTTCACGCCCGAAGCGTCGCGTGCAAACACGGACGCGATCGGCTCCCCCGCCAATACCCGGTCGCCCGGCTTGACCGTGATCACGAATCCGACGGTCGGGTCGATGACATCCTCGACCGCGCTGCGACCCCCGCCCAGACTGACGACGGCGCGGCCGATCGTGCGTGGGTCCACGCGCGTCACCACGCCGGTCTCCCGGGCAGCGAACACTTCAACCGCCTGCGCCTGGGGTAGCACCGACGGGTCCTCCACCGTCTTGGGGTTGCCGCCCTGCGCCTCGATCACCTGCTCGAACTTCTCCGCCGCGAGGCCGGAGCCAAGGGCGTCCTCCAGCCGCTTCCTGGCCTTGGCGGGCGAGGACTCGACGCCGGCGGCGAGCAGCATTTCGACCCCAAGCGCGTACGTCACCTCCATCAGGTCCTCGGGCCCCTCCCCGCGGAGCGCGAGGATCGCCTCTTCGGTCTCGAGCGCGTTGCCGCAGGCGCGGCCCAGGGGCCGATCCATGGCGGTGAGCAACGCGACGGTGGGGCAGCCGCGGTCCTCGCCCAAAGCGATCATGGTGCGCGCCAGCTCGAGCCCGAGCTCGGTGGCAGGCAGGAAGGCGCCGCTGCCGTGCTTGACGTCGAGCACGAGGGCGGAGAGCCCTTCGGCAAGCTTCTTGGACATGATGCTGGCGGCGATGAGGGGGATGGCCTCGACCGTGCCGGTGACGTCACGCAGGGCGTAGAGCTTCTTGTCGGCCGGGGCGATCTCCGGGGTCTGGCCGATGAGGACACAACCGAGCTTCATCAGCTGGGCCTTCGCCTCCCCGAGTGACAGCGCGGTGCGAAACCCGGGGATGGCCTCGAGCTTGTCCAGGGTCCCACCGGTGTGGCCCAGCCCGCGGCCCGACATCATGGGGACGGCGACTCCGCAGGAGGCGACGAGCGGCGCCAGGACGAGGGAAACCTTGTCGCCCACCCCGCCGGTCGAGTGCTTGTCGACCCGCGCGGTGGGCCAGCCGTCGAAGGTCAGGCGTTGGCCGGAGGCGAGCATCGCGTCGGTCAGGGCGGCGAGCTCCGTCCGCTCGAGCCCGCGCAGCACCACCGCCATGAGCAGCGCGGACATCTGGTAGTCGGCGACGCGGCCGGCGGTGTAGGCCGCGATCAGCGCCGACCATTCCTCCGGTGTCAGCGCGCCGCCGTCGCGCTTGCGTTCGATGAGAGGCACGACGAACATTTACCCGCCCCTTCCAATCCGGAGTCCACGATGCGGTTCGCTCTCAGCGCCGCGCTGCTCCTTGCTGCGGCGGTCCGGCTGCCAGCGCAGTCGGTCGCCGAGCACCTGGCGATAGGCGACAGCCTGCGGCGGTCGCTGCAATCTGAGCTCGCGCTGCGCCACTACCAGGAGGCGTTGGCGCTCGAGCCGGGCAGCTACGCAGCCAACTGGAAAGCCGCGCGGGAGATCGCCGACGTGGCCAAGCAGCTGCTCGGTGACTCGCTCAAGAACCGGCGCGACAGCTTGTACTCGCTCGGGCGCACGTACGCGGAGGCGGCGCTGCGGGCGGACTCGACAGACGCCAGCGGCCACTTCGCCCTCGCCCTGGTCCTGGGACGCCTCTCCCGCACGCGCGGCGGCAAGGAGCGCGTTCGGTTCGCCAGGATCATCTACGATGAAGCTGCGCGGGCCGTCCAGCTCGACTCTATGCACGACGGTGCCTGGCACATCCTCGGCGCCTGGAACGCGGAGGTCAAGCGGCTGTCGGGTCTCACCCGCTTCTTCGCCAAGACCCTGTTCGGCGCCGGCTTTATGAGCCGCGCCACGTGGGCCGACGCCGCGAAGAACCTGGAGCGCGCTGTCGCCCTCAATCCCCAACACGTCTATCATCGGCTCGAGCTCGCCGGAGTCTACCTGGACGTCGGGGAGACCGCGAAAGCCACCGAGCAGCTCCAAGCACTCGCGCGGCTGCCGGTCGGCGACCCGATGGATCCCTATTATCAGCGGCTCGGTGCCGCGGCACTGCAGGACGTCGAAACCGGGCATGTGGACGACGCCCGCGACCGGTTGCGCAAAGGCTAGGCGGTGCGCATCGCCTCCGAAGCTATCGTGGCTTGCGCCACGTCGCAACGCTGGTCAAACTACGCGCCATGACCACACCGGCCGTGCCGCAATCGGAAGCCGAGCGGCTCGCCGCGCGGATTGCCGAGCTCGAGCATGAGCGCAAGCATCTCCTGGCGATCATCGAAATCCTCAAGGAGATCTCCGGCTCGCTGCATTTCATCGACATCCTGCAATCGATCGCCCGCAAGTTGGGGGAGGCGTTTGGGCTGGACCGGTGCTCGATCTTCCTAGCCGAGCGCGGCGGCGCTTCGGTGCGCCTGGTGGCCTCGTACGAGGATCCCACGATCCGCAACTACGTGGTGGACCTGGAGCGCTATCCGGAGCTGCGGCGGGCGATCCGCGGTGGCGAGACGGTCTTCATCCCCGACGCGGCCAGCGATCCCAGCCTGAAGCACGTCCGCAGCGACCTGATCAACCGCCGGGTGAAGTCGATCACCGTAGTGCCGATCAATTGGCGCAGCGTGGCCATCGGGGCAATCTTCCTCCGCACGTTCCGCGATGGCCCGACGTTCTCCGATAGCGACGTGCGGTTCGTGCAGGTCGTGGCCGCGCTCACGGCGCAGGCGTTGCGCAACGCGCACCGCTACGAGCGGCTGGCCTTGCGCCAGCAGGAGACGGGAGAGCAGAACCGCGGCATGGAGCTGGAGCGAGTGGCGCTGCTCGCGTTTCTCCGCAGGCTGATGGAGGCGTTCGGCCAGCGGGAGGGCGCCTGGGCGGAGGGCCTGCTGCCGCGGGCAAGCGCGGAGGAGCTCGACCGCCTGGTGGGCGTGGCGCTCGCCGTGATCCAGGAAGAAGCCAAAGGCCGGTGACGGACCTCGCCGCGCGGGCCGCCGAGCTGCGGCGGCTCCTCGAGCGAGCGAACTACGCCTACTACGTGCTGGACACTCCGGAGCTGTCGGACGCCGAGTACGACCGACTGTTCCGGGAGCTGCAGGATCTCGAGACTGCCCACCCCGAGCTCCGGACCACCGATTCGCCCACCCTCCGCGTCGGCGCCGAGCCCTCGGCGGCGCTCACGAAACACCGGCACCTGGTGCCGATGCTGTCGCTGGCCAACGCCTTCAACGAGGCAGAACTCATCGAGTGGGAGGAGCGAAACGCGCGCCTCGTCCCTGAGGTGAAGCAAGCCGGCTACACGCTCGAAGTCAAAATCGACGGCGCCGCAGTGAGCCTCACTTATGACGACGGGGTGTTCATCACGGGAACGACCCGTGGCAACGGCCTCGTGGGCGAGGACGTCACCCCCAATTTGCGCACCGTGCTGAACCTGCCGCTGCGACTGCAAGGCAAGGGCTGGCCCAAGCGGATGGAGGTGCGCGGCGAGGTCTACCTGTCCAAGCCGCAGTTCGCGCGAGTGAATCGCGAGCGGGCGCAGGCGGACGAGCCTACCTTCGCCAATCCCCGAAACGCCGCGGCAGGCGCGCTCCGTCAGCTCGATCCGAAGATCACCCGGGCGCGCGGCCTGCGCCTGTTCTGCTTCCACGTCGAGGCTCCCGCCGGGAAGCTGCCGTTCGACACGCAGCGCACCCTGCTCGAGCAGCTGCTCGCCTGGGGCTTCCCGGTCGAGCCCCACCACCGCCTCGTCCCCGACCTCGCGACGGCCCACCGGGAAATCACGGGGCTCGAGAGCCTGCTCCCCACGCTCGACTACGAGGCCGACGGCGTGGTAGTGAAGGTGAACGAGCTCGCGCTGCACGCCGAGCTCGGCACGGTGGGCGACCGCGAGCCGCGTTGGGCGATCGCGCGGAAGTTCGCTCCCGAAGTGCAGATCACGAGGCTGCTCGAGATCCGCATCAACGTGGGGCGCACCGGGGCTCTCAACCCGTACGCCGTGTTGGAGCCGGTCGAAATCGGGGGCGTCGAGGTAAAGCAAGCAACGCTGCACAACGCGGCTCTTATCGCGGCGAAGGATCTCCGGATCGGCGATTGGGTCGAAGTGACGCGCGCCGGTCAGGTCATCCCTCAGCTACTCGGGCCCGTCCGTGAGCGGCGCACCGGCACCGAGCGTGCGTTCGAGATGCCGGGTACCTGCCCCGTGTGCGGCGCCAAGGTCGAGCACCCGCAGGACGAGGTGATGACTTACTGCCCCAACGTCTCCTGCCCCGCCCGGGTCAAGGAAGGGATCGTCCACTTCGCCGCGCGCAACGCGATGGACATCCGACGATTGGGTTACGAGCGGATCACCGCACTGCTCGACGCCGGGTTCATCGCCGACGTGGCCGACCTGTACGACCGCGACAAGGTGAGTGTGATGCGGCTGCTCACACTCGAGGGTTTCGCCGAGAAATCGGCGCAGCAACTGATCGACGCGATCGACGCCTCCAAACGCCAGCCGCTCTCGACCCTGCTCTTTGCCCTCGGCATCCGGCACATCGGGGTCCAGGGAGCGCGGCTGCTCGCCCGGCACTTCGGCTCGACGCAGCGGCTGGCGAAGGCCACCGTCGAGGAGATCAACGCCGTCCGTGGCGTTGGCGAGGCGATCGCCGAGGCCGTCGCGGGCTTCTTCGCCGAGCCGCGGAACAAGGCGCTCGTCAAGCGGCTCGAAAAGTTGGGACTGAACATGATCGAGCCCAGCGCGCCGGCGGGCGAGGGCGTCGGGGGCGGACCCCTCGCCGGCCAGACCTATGTCATCACGGGGACACTGCCGTCGCTGTCGCGCGCCCGAGCGGCGGACCGGATCGAGCAGGGCGGTGGGCACGTGACCGACAACGTGTCTAAGAAGACCACAGCGGTGGTGGCAGGGGCGGATGCCGGCTCCAAAGTGGAGAAAGCGCGCCAGCTCGGCATCCCGATCATCGACGAGGCGGAACTGTTGCGCCGCCTGGCCGATACACCTTAACTTGGCGACGGCCATGACCGCCCCCGCCCACCTGTTCGCCGGCAACGATGGCCTCGCCATCGGCCGGGGCGCCCTGCGGCAACTCCACACCAGTCTGCTCACTCACGCGCCAGACCAGGCGATCACGATTCTCCAGGAAGCGGGCTACGCGTCGGGCGAGGGGGTCTACCGCGCGTTCTGCGAGTGGCTCCCTGGGCAGGCCGGCGTCGAGCGGCCCGAAGACCTCGACGCCGCCGAGTTCAGCGACGTGCTGGCGGCGTTTTTTCAGGCCACGGGCTGGGGCTCCCTGACAGTAGCGCCGCTCGGAACCGGGGCGCTCGCCGTGGACTCGGCCGATTGGGTCGAGGCCGAGCCCGGGACGGCCCAGATGCCCATGTGCTTCTTTTCCTCCGGGATGCTCGCCGACTTCCTCGGCCGGATCTCCGGCGAGACCGTGGCCGCCATGGAAGTGGAATGCCGCAGCCGCGACGACGCGCGCTGCCGCTTCCTCACGGCGACCCCCGCCGTGCTGCAGCGTGTGTATGACGACATGACGCAAGGGCGAACGTATCTGGAGGCGCTGCGCGCGTAGCCTACCGTCGGGCGACGCTGACACCCTCCAGCAGCAGCGATGGCGCCCAACGCGAGCCCGACCAGCGGGCGTCGTTTCCCAGCCCGCCGATCCGTTTCAACAAGGCATAGACGTTGCCCGCGACCGCGGCGTCCTTCACTCGGCCTGTGATTTGCCCGTTCTGGATCCGGTAAGCGAGCGCCACAGGGTGGCTGAACGCGCCGCTGATCACATTGCCCTGCCCGACGCCGATCAGATCGTCCACCACGAGGCCGTCGGCGATGCCGTCAAGCAGCCCACCACCGAGTGGACCAGGCGGACCCGGCCCTGCTCCGTCGCGCGTCCCCATCACCAGGTTGGAATAGTCGATGCGCGGCTTGCCGAACACGCCCCGGTGCCCGTGGCCGGTGCTCACCGTGCCGGCCCGCGCCGCCGTCTCGAGGTCGTAGACGAAGCCACGCACCGTGCCCCGCTCGACGAGCGGCAGGGTCCGTGACGGGACCGCTTCGTCGTCGAACGGCCGCGAAGATGCACGTCCGAGCGCGAGAGGGTCGTCGGTGAGCGAGAGCCGCGGGTCGAAGACCTCCTGGCCCAGGCTCTCCCCCAGCTTCGAGGTCCCCTGCACCACGGCTTTGCCCGAGAGCGACATCTCGAGGGGCAGCAGGATGGCCGCGAGGCCGGCCGGAGTGAAGACGACGGGGAGAGAGCCTTCGGGCGGCTGGGCGATGCGCAGCCCGAGATCGAATCGTGACTGGATTGAGGCCACCAGCGCATCGAGATCCGCATCGCTCGGGAGGGCGGCGCTGACGACCTGGTCATAGACCATCAGGACGTCGTCGCCCGAGAACCGCACGAGACCGGCGGACACCGCACAAGCAGTCGCCCCGTAGCTCCCGTTGCCGCCTGCGGTATTGGCGACGCGCGTCTCGCTGACTTCGCGCTCGATGGAGACGTTGACCTGGCATCCGTCGCGAGTCAGCCGCTCGACGAGCGCACGCCCCATCCGCGCCAGATCGTCGAGCGAGGCGTTGGCTACCTGATCCGCGTAGAGTGGAAGGTGGGGAAGCGGCACCGTGCTCGGAAAGGCAAGCGCGAGCGCCTCGCCCAGCTCTGCCGAGGCGAGCGCCCGCGCGAGCAGCTCCTCGGGCCGGGCGTCGGCGGCGGTGGTGCCGGCGACGCCGACCCGACCGCCCTGCACGACGCGGAGGTTCGTCCCCGCTTCCTCCGTGACGCCAGCGCTCTTAAGGCGCCCTGCCTCGAAGGCGAGGCTGGTGCGCTCTTCGCGGCGCCACAGCGCGTCCCCGCCGTCGGCGCGGTGGTGGACCGCGTCGAGCAGCCCCTCCAGACCGGGCTCGCTCACCGCCCGAGTTCGCCGCCGACCAGCGCCTCCGCGATGCGCACGTGCGGCGCCCCCTCGGTTACCGGCAGCGGGAACTGGCCCCCCTTGCCGCAGCCCCCCCCCATCTGATTCCAGCGGAAGTCGCCGGCGAGGCGGTCGATGCGGTCCAACGTCTGAAACAGGTTGCCAGCCAGCACCACGTCTCGGACGAGCTCGGCCATGCGGCCGTCGCGGATCATGTAGCCGTAGGCCGCGGTGAAGGAGAAGTTCTCCAGCAGGGTCTGCCCGCCGAACGCCGAGCACGCGTAGACGCCCAGCGGGATGTCGCCGATCAGATCCTGAAGGGTGCCGCGTCCGTTGGCGATGTAGGTATTGGTCATGCGGACGATGGGCGGATGTCGGAAGGAGATGGCGCGGGCGTTGCCGGTGGGGCGCTCGCCGAGCCGCGCCGCGGTCTCGCGCGAATGGAGCCGGCCCACGAGGATGCCCTCGCGGATGAGGGGCGTGTCCTGGGTCGGAGTGCCCTCGTCATCGAACGGCAGGGTGCCGCGCAGTCCCGCCGCCGCCCCATTGTCGCCCACGTTTAGCAAGGGCTTCCCGAACCGGCGCCCGAGGGTCATCATCTCGCGCGCCTGGGGGTTCTCGTAGACGATGTCGGCCTCGGAGAGGTGGCCGAACGCCTCGTGGATGAACACCCCCGCGAGCTCAGGGTCGAGGACCACCGGGTAGGTCCCCCCTTTCACCGCCGGGGCGTCGAGCAGCGCGACAGCCCGTTCGGCGGCCGCTCGAAAGCGGGCGACGCAGTCGCGGACGCTGCGCCATCCCTTGCGCAGGCCGATCGACTCCAGGCCCTTCTCGATCGCACCGTCTCGGCGCGCGGTAGCCGTCCCCGAGAGCACCACCTCCGGACGCAGCTCGTGCACCACGCTGCCCTCGGAGTTTACGTACCAGTACTCGCTGACCTCGTCACGGTAGGTCGCGAGCGTGTCCACAACCCGGCCGCTGACCGCGAGCATGGCCCCGTTGTACGCCTCGAGCAGCCGCTTCTTCTCGGCGAGCGGCACGCCGCGCACGTCGCCGTCCAGATCGAGCAACGCCTCGGCTTGCCGCGGCGCCACCTCCGCCAGCCGGATTGGCTGCTCCAGCCGGACCGCACGGGATAGCTCGTGCGCCCGAGTGACCATGACGGGGAGCCGTTCCAGCGACGTGAACGAGGCCATGCCCCAGCCGCGGCCTCGGTTCAGCGCCCGCACGAAGCCGCCGACGTCCTCGCTAGCGGTGGCGGCCTCGAGCCGTCGTCCTCGGAACGAGACCGCGCTGCTCCAGGTACGTTCGACGCGGATTTCGGTATAGTCGGCGCGGGAGCGGGTGAGCGCCTCGCGGAGCCGGTCCTTCACGCCCCCAGCTCGCGCAGCTTCTCGGCGTAATCGGGCCGCACGACGATCTCGCCGCCCACGATGATCTCGCGGTCCCAGGGCAGGATGATGAAGCTCTCCGTCTCCAGCGCGTGGAAATCCGGCGCATACGGGCCGGTCCGGAATGACACTGCCGTCCGCACTTCGGCCGGCTGGAGCTCGCGCACCGCGGCGAGGGCCAGCTTCATGGTGTCTCCCGAGTCGCACGTCTCGTCTACGATCAACACCCGCTTACCAGTGACCAGCCGCGGCGGGGCCGCGATCACCACGGGGCGGGCGCCGGTCTGCGAGCGTGTGATAGCCATGGAAGCGAAGTCGCGCTGCATGATGCTCGCCACCACCGCGCCGGGGATCACACCAGCCTTGGCAATCCCGATTACCACATGGGGGTCGTACTCCCGGAACACCTTCAGGGCCAGCGCCCTGCACAACTCGCCGAAGAACGGCCAGTCGACCTGCAGCACGCCGAGCGGCGACTGACGACCGCTGCGGGACTTCCGGGGAGGCGGAAACGGCGGCACGGAGGCAGACGGCGGCGGCGGGGGGGGCGGGGGGG
>WNFC01003645.1_pt1 | contig 20416 bp, 18 predicted proteins | sample 5400541 | NCBI WGS metagenome assembly WNFC01 (sample SAMN13153342, study PRJNA577476) | soil metagenome | isolation source: 120 cm saprolite under Douglas fir tree site 2 hole 2 replicate 1 | place: USA:California | collected 2015-04-18
AACCGCATTCCGGCGATCCTCGATCGCAAGCCGAAGGACGGCGGCGCGCCCATCCCGGTGTTCGAGTCGGGCGCGATCCTGCTCTACCTCTCGGAAAAGACCGGCAGGTTTCTGCCGCTCGATCCGCGCAAGCGCTACGACGCGATCCAGTGGCTGTTTTGGCAAATGGGCGGGCTCGGGCCGATGTCCGGGCAGAACAATCACTTCTCGCAATATGCGGTGGAGAAGATCCCCTACGCGATCGACCGCTACCGCAACGAGGTCAACCGGCTCTACGCGGTGCTCAACAAGAAGCTCAAGGGCCGCGACTTCATCGCGGGCGAATACTCGATTGCCGACATGGCCTGCTATCCGTGGATCGTGCCCTATGAGCGGCAGGGCCAGAAGATCGAGGATTTCCCCGACCTCAAGCGCTGGTTCGAGGCGATCAAGGCACGCCCCGCCACCGTGCGCGCCTACGAGCTGGCGAAATCCATCAACACCGCACCGAGCATCACCGAGGAGTCGCGCAAGATTTTGTTCGGGCAGACCGCGTCGGTGGTGCGGTAGCGCATGCCCGCCGGATACAAGCTCGTCACCTACGCCTCGGCCAAAGGTCCGCACGCGGGCCTCGTAGTCGGAGAGACCGTTTACGACGCGTCGGTGCTCACCGGGAAAGCCGACTATGTGTCCGTGCTCGCAATCCTCAACGACTGGGAGTCGGCCTCCCCGCTCTGCAAGGCCGCAGCCGCAAGCGGCAGGGACAGCAAGGTCGACCATTCTCCGCTCGCGCAGACGAAGCTGCTCTCGCCGGTACGCTGGCCGTCGGCGATCTATTGCGCCGGCGCCAATTTCACGGATCACATGCTCGAAATGGCGAAGGTGCAGAATATCGCGCCGGAGCCCGACCCGAAGAGCGTGGGCTTGAAGCCGTGGCACTTCATCAAGGCCTCGCGCACGATCACGGATCCCGGCGCGACGGTACGCCTGCCGACCTATTCGAAAATGGTGGACTGGGAGGCGGAGCTCGCCGCGGTGATCGGCCGGCCTGCGCGCAACGTTTCGGTCGAGCGCGCGCTCGAACATGTCGCCGGCTACACGATCGGCAACGACCTGTCGGCGCGCGACCTCACCAAGCGCGCGCAGGTGCCGGATTCCTCGCCGTTCAAGTTCGACTGGCTGGGGCAGAAGAATTTCGACGACGCCTGTCCGGTCGGGCCATGGATCGTGCCGGCCGAGGACCTCCCTGACCCGCAGCGCGTCGGGATCAAGCTCTGGGTCAACGATGTCATCAAGCAGGACTCGCATACGAGCAAGATGATCTTCTCGCTCGCCGAGCAGATCGCGCACATCTCCTCGCGGCTGACCCTGCATCCCGGCGACCTCATCCTCACCGGCACGCCCGCCGGCGTCGGCCTCGCGCGCAAGGAATTCCTCAAGGCCGGCGACGTGGTGAAGGTGTGGGTCGAGGGGGTGGGAACGCTGGTCAATACGATGGCATAATGGCGGCATGGCGAAGCGAACGCCCTCGCGCCGAAAGACGCCCGCGCGGAAATCCGCGAAGCGGCCGAAGAAGCGTGCCGAGGCCGGGCAAGTCATCACCAGCAACCTCGCGCTGCACGAGCTGTTTCAGCAGCAGGCCGCCGCGATCCTCGACAATGCGGACATCACCGAGGAACAGAAGCAAAATATTCTGGTCGCGATGAATTGCCCGTGCTGCGGCGCGGGCGGGATGTCGCTGAGCGTGAGCCTGCGGCCGAAGAGGTCGGGGCGGTTCGTGGCGGAAGAATCGTAGGATTTACGTTCCGTCCTCCAAAAGCCCGAGCTTGCGGCCCAGCCATTTCGTCGTCGGCGCCTGGATCAGGATCGTCATGAGCACCGCGATGAAGGTCACCGACGCGATCATCTGCGCGCCGGGCGCCTTCATGCCGAGCAACAGCCCCGCCAGCGCCGCCGGGATGACGCCGGTTTCGCGCGTCCAGCACATGAACAGCATCTCGTTGAGGCTCCAGCGCGCGCGCAGGTCCGGCAGCGCGCACAGAAACACCGTCACGGGGCGGGCGACCAGCATGAACACGACAATGACGAGGACGCCGCCCAGGAGGTACTGGTTCATCAATTTGAAATCGACCTGCGCGCCCAGCAGGATGAAGATGAACAGCCGCATGATGAAGGACGTGGTCGCGACAAATTGGTCGAGCTGCCGCGTCTCCGCCTCGCCCATCTTGAAGCCGAACGCATCCTTGTTGCCGAGCACGACGCCGAACACGAAGACCGACATGAAGCCGCTCGCCTGCAGGCCGTCGGCCGCGAAATAGGCGCCGATCACCGCCATCAGCGTCACCACCGGGGCGTATTCCATGAGGAAGGCCCAGCGCTCGTGCGCGATGAGCAGGGCCGCGAGATAGCCGAGCACCCCGCCTGCGACGATGCCGATGATCGATTGCTTGAGCAGGTCGACCAGCGACGACGTCCACGAGAATTCGCCGGTGCTCATCGCCACGGAAAGGACGCCGAATGTGAGGATCGCGCCCATGGCGTCGTTGAACGCCGATTCGCTCACCACCGTCTGCGCGACGCGGTCGCGAATGTGGACCTGGCGGAAGATCGGCACCAGCGTCGCCGGATCGGTCGAGGCGAGCGTCGCGCCGAGCAGCAGCGCCACGATCCATGGGATGCCGAGGATCAAATAGGCCGCAACACCGGTGATGAACGCCGTGATCAGCACGCCGACGGTGGCGATCACCACGATGGTGATCCAGACCCGCTTCAAGACCTCGAAGCGCAGCGACGCGCCACCGTCGAACAGGATGTAGCTCGCGCCGAACAGCAGGATGATCTGGTTGAGCGCCGAGTCCGCCTTGATGTCGATCAGCCCGAGCGCCTCCGGCCCGATCAGCATGCCGACGAGCAGGAACACGGCGACGTCGGGAATCCTGATCTTCTGCGCGATCAGTCCGGTGACGGTGCCGACGGCGAGGATCAGCCCGCCGGTCATCAAGGTGTGCTTTGCGAGTTCGACCGAGGCCGATGGTTCCATGGCAGATGTCGGTCATCAGTAATCAGGGATCAGACATCTGATCACTGATAAACTGATCCCTGGTATTCACACCTTGACCTTCTCGTCCTCCACCACGCGCTGCACGGCCGGGCGCTTGAGCATGCGGTCCTTGTGCGCGGTGTAGTTCTTGAGCTCGCCCATCGGCAGCTCGCGGCGGACGCCCCAGGTGTAGAAGACGAAGGCGTAAGGGTCGAGCACCGTGTAGGTGTCCAAAAGCCAATCCTTTCCCTCGAGCATGCCGTCGATCTGTTTCAGGTATCCGTGGAAGGCCTTGAGACCCATGTCCTTGATGCCCTGATGGGCGGCGGTGTCCGGCGTATACCGTTCGGGCCGGCCCACATGGGCGTGGGCGGGATGCACGCTCGAGGCAAAGAAGCCGATGGTGGAGAGGGCCTTGGCCTCGCCCGTCGGATCCATCGGCCACAGGCGGAAGCGCTTGCCGAGATAAGGCAGGATCGCGGTGTTCTCGGAGAGCGCCTCGCCGCTGTCGAGCCGGAGCGCCGGCACGCGGCCGAGCGGATGGATCTTCATATATTCGGGCGTGCGCTGCTCGCCCTTGGCGAGGTCCATGCGCTGCGGCTGATATTTCTCGCCGCTTTCCTCCAGCACGATATGCGCCGCCATCGAGCACGCGCCGGGTCCGTAATAGAGCGTCAGCATTTCGAAGCCTCCTGCCAATCTCTGCGCATAACGGCGCAAAAGCGAAGTCCGTCCGTCCGACCAATCTAGAGAGAATGGCCCGCTCGACGCAATCGTCGCGGCGCGTGCGAGTCCGCGTGCCCAGGGCATTCCGCCGACGGAATAGCGCTTGATGTCATTCCATGGAAGGAATATATTTTCGTGAGCTGGAACGTCGAATACACCGACGAATTCGGAGATTGGTGGAAGGAGCTGGCTGACGGCATCAAGGAGGACGTCACCGCAGTCGCGATGCTGCTGATGGAGCAGGGACCTAACCTGGCGTTTCCTTATTCGTCCAAGATCAAGGGCTCGAAGCATTCGCACATGCGCGAGCTGCGCGTGCAGAGCGGCGGAAGACCGATCCGAGTCTTCTACGCCTTCGACCCGCGCCGCTCGGCGATCCTGCTCATCGGCGGCGACAAGACCGGCGATCATCGCTTCTACAAAACGATGATCTTAACCGCCGACCGTCTTTATGACGCACATCTGGCGGAACTGAAAAAGGAAGGATTGATTTCATGACCGGGCATCGGCCTTTCAGCGAACTGATCAAGAACTGGAGCCCGGAGCGCAAGGCTCGCACGGCGGGGAAGCTCCGCGCGCTCAAAGGCGAGATGGCTTTGGCGGAGCTTCGTCAGGCGCGCGAGCGCTCGCAGCAGGAGCTTGCGCGCGAGCTCAAGGTGGGCCAGCCGGCCGTCGCCAAGCTCGAGCGGCGCACCGACATGTATGTGAGCAATCTGCGGCGCTACATCGAGGCGCTCGGCGGCTCGCTCGAGATCACCGCCCGCTTTCCCGACGGCACGGTGAGCATCACCAATTTCAGCGATCTCGCGGACGCGCCGGCACGGCGGCGGCAAAAAACAAGTTAGCCGCAGTCAGCACCCGTCAAGCGCAAGCAATCCGATTGAAATGGACGGATTGCCCGCCGGTGACCAGACTACAATTTTCTGACCGGCTTTGGCTTGCGCCCTTTGGCGCGTTTCGGTGTCGCGCCGCCACGCTGGCTGCGACGCAGCCGCGTCGTCTTCGCCTCATCCACCTCGAACGTCGCCGGATCGACCACCACGCCGTAAAGTGCCCTCGCCTCCTGCGCCGACACATAGCCCTGCCGCACGTCCTCGGCGACCGCCGCGGCCGGCCGCGCGTGCGGCAAGCCGTAACCGCCGCCGCCGCCCGAGCGCATGCGGTAGGCGTCGCCCTCTTTCAGATGCGCTACCAGCACCTTGGCGTTGGGGAAATCCTCTTTCCATTTGCCGCCGAGGCGGATCGAGACCTGGTTGCCGGCGCCGTCGAGCCCGCCCTCGAGGCCCCAGGGCCGGCAGTGCGCGCGGTCGACCTGCGTGTTCACCGTCATCGGCGTGCGCGCGCGCACCACGCGGTCGATGCCGAGCCCGCCGCGGTGGCGCCCTGCGCCGCCGGAATCCTGCGCCAGCCGGTAGTGCTCGACCAGCACCGGGTACTTCGCCTCGGCCTGCTCGATCGGCGAGTTGTGGGTGTCGCCGTCGTTCATGCACACGGTCGCGGATACGCCGTCCTCGCTGCGCTTGGCGCCCCAGCCACCGCCGAGCGGTCCCCAGTTCGCGATGAAGAACTCCGCGGTGCGCGGGTTGACGCCGTGGAACGGCGAGGTGAGCAGGTCGGCGTGATGGCCGGCGATGACGCGATCCGGGATCGCGGGCGCGAGCGCCTTGAACACGGTGTCGACCACCGTCATCGGATAGGTCATCCACAGCCGCATCGGCGCGGGACGCACCGCGCTCACCACCGTGCCCTGCGGCGAGATCACCTTGAGGCTGCGGAACGCGCCGTCGTTGATCGGGTAATCGGTCGGCGACGTCACGCATTTGTAGGCCATCTGCGCGCAGCCGTACGCGGTCGACGGACCCGAATTGTAGAAGCCGCGCACCTGGCGCGCGATGTTGGTGAGGTCGATCGTCATCTCTTCTCCGGCGACCACGACGCGGACTTTGATCGGCACGCGCTTGCCGATCTCGACGCCGTCGTCGTCCATGAACGACTCGGCCTCGTAGGTGCCGTCCGGGATCGTGAGCGTACGCGCGCGCGCCGCCGCCTCGGCGTGATCCATGATGGCGGCGATCGAACCGAGCACCGCGTCGCGCCCGTAGCGCTCGATGAGCTGCAGGAAGCGCCGCTCGCCGGTCTTCACCGCGGTCACCTGGGCGCGCAGGTCGCCCATGGCGCGGTTCGGGATGCGCACGTTCATACGGATGATGTCGACGAGGTCCTGATTGACCTTGCCCTGGTCCTGGTACTTGAGGATCGGGACCTGCAGCCCTTCCGAATAGATGTCCGTCGTCATGCCGCCGAGCGTGCCGCCGACATCGATCCAGTGCGCCATGCAGCAGGAGAAGCCGACCAGCGTGCCCTCGTGAAAGATCGGCAGCGTGAAGGTCATGTGATAGAGGTGGCTGCCGGTCGTATAGGCGTCGTTGGTGAGGTAGATGTCGCCCGGCCGCATGTTGTCGCGGCCGAAATGCTTGAGCTTCGCCTTCACGGTGTTCGACATGCCGCGGATGAAGCTCGGCAGGCCGATGCCGATCGACACCGTGTCGCCGTCCGGCGTGAACAGGCCGGTGGTGAAGTCGAGCGCCTCGTAGATGATCATGTTGTAGGCGGTGCGCATGAGGTTGGTCTTCATCTCCTCGGTCACCGCGATGACGCCGTTGCGCACGATCTCGGTGACGACGGGATCTACCTTGAGATTTTCGCCCATCGCCGCGCTCATCGGCTGCCTCCCACCGTGATCACCAGGTTGCCGTAGGCATCGACCTCGGCGAGCGCGCCCGGCAGCAGCACCGTGGTGGAGGCGTGCTCCTCGACCAGCGCCGGGCCGGCGATCCAGTTACCCGCAAGGAGCTGCGCGCGCGCAAAAGTCGGCGTCTCGACGAAGCCGCCGGCCTCCTCGAAATAGACCGGCCGCTTGCCCGTGTGGGCCGCCGCGGGCGGCGCCTCCGCGCCGCGCGCGATCGTCTCCTGCGGCGGCTTTCGCATCACGCCCGTCACCGTGGTGCGCAGGCTGACGATCTCGGCGCGCTCCTGCGGCGCCGAGGTGCCGTAGCGCAGCTCGTGCATCTCGTCGAAATGGCGCTTGATCGCGGCGCGGTCCTGGCTCGCGAACACGTCGAGCGGCAGGTCCACGGTGACGGCGTGCTCCTGGCCCACATAGCGCATGTCGGCCGCGCGCTTGACCTCGATCTTTTCCGGCTTCACCGCCGCGGACGCCACGGCGGCCCGCCCGTCGTCCTCGAGCGCGCGGTAGACGCGTTCCATGGCGCCGAAATCGGCCTCGTCGAGCCGCGTGAACCAGGTGCGCACGTAGTCGTAGCGCAGATCGGAAAAGAGCATGCCGAAGGCGGAAAAGACGCCCGGCGCGCTCGGCACGATCACCTTGCGGATGCCGAGCTCGCGCGCGATGTGCAGCGCGTGCAGCGGCCCGGCGCCGCCATAGGCGACGAGGACGAAATCGCCGACATCGAGCCCGCGCTCGGTGGTCACGCCCTTGACCGCATACGACATCGCGGTGACGGCGATGCGCAGGATACCGTCAGCCGCCTTCACCGTGTCCATGCCGAGCGGCGTCGCGACCTTGTCGCGCACGGCGCGTTCCGCCGCCGCGACGTCGAGGCGCATCTCGCCGCCGAGGAAACGGTCGGCGCCGAGCCGGCCGAGCAGCAGGTTTGCGTCGGTCACGGTCGGCTCGGCGCCACCGAGCGCGTAGCAGGCGGGGCCTGGCGCCGCGCCCGCGCTCTGCGGGCCGACGCGCAACGCGCCGTTCTCGACGCGCGCGATCGAGCCGCCGCCGGTGCCGACCTCGAAGATGTCCATCATGGCGATCTGCACCGGCAGCCCACGGTCGTAACTGCCGACGAGCGCAGTGCCGGTGGTGAGGGCCTCGCCCTTGTGGATCACGCCGGCCTTGGCGGTGGTGCCGCCCATGTCGAAGGCGATCGCGCCGTCGAGGCCGAGCGTATGGCAGAGCGCCTGCGTGCCGATGACGCCAGCCGCCGGCCCCGACTCGAGCATGCGGATGCATTGCGTCTTCGCCTGGCTCGCCTCGTAGAGGCCGCCGGTCGACTGCACCACCAGGAAGGAGCCCTTGAATCCTTCCTCGTGAAGATGCTCGTCGATCTCGCCGAGATACTGGCGCACGCGCGGCCCGATATAGGCGTTGGCGGCGACGGTCGAGCAGCGTTCGAACTCACGATATTCCTGCGACAACTCGTGCGAGGCCGACACGAACATCTCTGGATGCGCCGCCTCGATGAGCGTCTTGGCGCGCTGCTCGTGGCGCGGATTGACGTAGGAATTGAGAAACAGGATCGCGACCGCATCGACGCCGAGCTTTTGCAGCTTGCGGCCGAGCGTCGCGATCTCCTGGTCCTTGAGCGGGGTCAGCGCCTTGCCTTCGGCCAGCATGCGCTCGTTCACTTCGAAGCGCAGCGCGCGCTCGATCAGCGGCGTGTGCTTCTGGAAAAAGAGATTGTAGGCGTCGGGCCGGTTGATGCGTCCGATCTCGTAGACGTCGCGAAAGCCCTGCGTGGTGACGAGCGCGGTCTTGGCCCCGGTGCGCTCCAGGATCGTGTTGATCGCGATGGTCGAGCCGTGCAGGAAGAGTGCGATCGCGGCGTAGTCGGTGCCCGCCCTTTCGACGCCGCCGTTGATGCCGTCGACCAGCCGTTGCGGCGTGGTGAGCACCTTGCCGAACGACAGCTTGCCCGTGCTCTCGTCGAAGACGGCGATATCGGTGAAGGTGCCGCCGATATCGGCGGCCAGCCGCAGATCGGATCGGCCGGAAGGAACGCGGGGACGGGACGCCATCGACTGCTTTCGGTTTCGTGCTCTTCGGCGCGATCAATGGCGCATGGCGAGGCAATGTTCAATGGGAAGCGCGAGTTGCACGTCGGCGCCGCGCGTGACCGCGGCGGAGGGATGGAGCTGGACGCGCAGCGTCTCGGGGCCGACCGCGACCACGCATTCGAGCAGATTGCCGAGATAGATCACGGTCTCGACGCGGCCCACGACGGTGTTGCCGCCGTCGGTGTGGCCGGCGGCGCCATCGATCGACAGCGCGATGTGCTCCGGCCGCACCGTGAGGGTGAGCGCGTCGCCGGCGCGGGTCGCGGCATCGACCCGGCAGCGCAGGAGGCCGATCGAGGTCGTCACGTCCGCGACCGGCCCCTCGCCCGATACGCCGAGCGAAGCCACCTGCCCGCGCAGCAGATTGGTCTTGCCGATGAAGTCGGCCACGAAGGACTCGGCCGGCTTGCCGTAGATCGCGGCCGGCGATCCCGCCTGCACGATCACGCCGTCCTTCATGACGGCGACCGTGTCCGACATGGTCAGCGCCTCGATCTGCTCGTGGGTGACGAACAGCGTCGTCACTTTGAGGCGCTCGACCATCTCGCGCAGCTCGAGCCGCATCTCCTCGCGCAGCTTGGCGTCGAGGTTCGAGAGCGGCTCGTCGAGCAGGAGCACGCGCGGCTCCGCCACCAGCGCGCGCGCGAGCGCGAGGCGCTGCTGCTGGCCGCCCGAGAGATAGGGCGCCGGCCGGTTCTCGAAACCGTCGAGCCGCACCAGCGACAGCGCCGCCATCACGCAGTCGCGCGTCTCGGCGCGAGAGGGTTTCGGCTTCTTGTAGCGCAGCGGAAACGCGATGTTGTCGAACACCGTCATGTGCGGCCAGATCGCGTAGGACTGGAAGACCATGCCGATGTTGCGGTCGTAAGGCGGCACCCAGAGGCCGCGCGCCGAGGAAAAAACCGTCCCGCCCGCGATCTCGATCTCGCCGGACTCCGGCCGCTCGAGCCCGGCGACGCAGCGCAACGTCGTGGTCTTGCCGCAGCCCGAAGGGCCGAGCAGCGTGTAGAACGCGCCCTCCGCGATCTCGAGCGATAGCCCGCGCACCGCCGCGGCCTGGCCCTTGTCGTGGCCATGCGCAGTCGCATAAGTCATCCAGAGGTCGCGGATACGGATCATCGTGGCACCCCGACGGCATCATAGTCGCGCGCCGTTGGACCGCAATGCGCGTCAACCGCCGGACTCCGGCCGCGACGGCTATTCCTTCTCGAGGATTTCCGCGATCGCCTGGAGGCGGTTGCGCGAATATTTCGGCAGGCCCGCGCTGATCGAGTTGCCCGTGTTGAACGAGCTGTTGCCGCCGAGCACTTGCGCCGGGACGAGATTGCGCAGCACCGGGACGTCGCCGTATTCCCGCTTCTTCTCGAACAGGTCGGTATCGATGCCGAGCGTCACGAAGGCGGAGACGATCGTCTTGCTGGGGTCGGTCGGGTGCTGCTGGAAGATCGCCAAAAACTTGCCGAACTGCATCACCTGGTTGACCTGCACGATGTTCTGCTCGAGCGCTCCGACCACGTCGGAGTCGACGCCCGTCAGCTTGCGATAACCGGCCTGATCGATCTCCGCCGCGGGCACGAGGCGGAGCTCGCTCTGGAATTCGATGTAGTCGGCGATCTTGCGCTTGCCCTCGCGCAGCTTGTTCACGAGCGTGACGCCGAGCGGCAGGCGGCCTTCGAGCTGATAGCGCGACTGCACGCAGATCGAGCGCTCGGCGCCCTCGCACCAGCGCCGGCTCGGATTGTGATTGGCCATCTGCGGATTCTTGTTGGGCGTCACGTCGTCCGCCGTGATCAGCTTGTGCTTGATGGCGGGATCGAACCGATCGAGGAACGCCGGAGTGACATAGCGCGCCAGATCGAGAGAGGCCGGCGCGCGCTTCACCTCGAAGCGCCCTTCGGCCACGTACATGTGCAGGCGCTTCTTGACCGGCTTGGCGCCGCCACCGGCAGAGACCGTGGGCTCGTCATAGCTCGGATAGAGGCCGAGGAACTGCTTCTGCATCAGCCGCGTATGCGCCCAGTCCTCGAAGCGGATGAGGCCGTTGCTCTTGTCGGCGAGATTGTCGTTCTTGTGATCGGTGAACGCGATTGTCTGGGCCTGCGTCTGCCCGACCGGCAACGCCGCGACGGATGCGACCTCGACGATCTTGAACGGCTCGGCATGGGCGGCGCAGGCAAGGCACACCGCGACCGCGCCTGCAAAAAAGTGTGGGAGGCGCATCGTACGTCGCTCAATTCATCCGGTTATTCCAGAAATAATCGGGATCGTGACGACGCTGCCGTTCCCGCCGGTCGCCCTCTTCGTTCATCCAGCCGCCGAAAAGATTGAACTGTTGTTCCGGCCGCTGCTGCTGCTGCTGTTGGCTGCGTGCGACCGGCGCGTTGCGGTTCGGCACGTTGCCGTAATTGTTGCCGTAGTTGCCATACGGCGAATTGCTGTAATACGGATAGTTGCGCGTCGTGCCTTCCTGATCGCCCGAATACTCGCGATATCGCAGCGACGCCTCACCCGAGCCGATGATGCGATGCTGGGTGTCGTTCAGGCGGCCGCGGCCGTCGACCCGGAACGTCTCGTAGAAGACCTGATCGCCGCGCTCGCCGCTGGCGACGCGGCTGCCGGACGACAGTTCGATCGGCGCGCTCACGAGCATGCGCTTCGCCTCCGTCGATGGCGGCGCGAGCGCGACCTGCCGCGAATGCAGGGCCCAGACGGACTTCATGATCGGCTCGAAGATCGGCACCGCCACGTGGCCGCCGGTCGAGCCGGATCCGAGCGTGCGCCGGCTGGTCGCGTTGTCGTAGCCGACCCACACCGCGACGGTCACGTCGTTGCTGAAGCCGACGAACCAAGCGTCGTTCTCATCGTCGGTGGTGCCGGTCTTGCCCGCGATATATGGCGCGATCGACCGCATCGAGGCGGCGGTGCCGCGCTGCACCACGCCCTGCATCATCGATTTGAGCTGATAGAAGGCAGCGCGGTCGGCGGAGCCGAGCCAGGTCGGGCCGAGACTGTCGTCGCGCCAGACGGTGCGCCCGTCCTGCTCGACCGCGGCGATCGCGTGCGGCTTCGGGCGCGCGCCCTCGTTGGCGACCGCCGCGTAGAAGGCCGCGAGGTCGATGGGCCGCACCGGCTGCGCGCCGAGCACGAAAGGATAGTAGCGCACGCATTCGGAATAGAGCTGCGCCTCGAGCGCCAGTTCGCAGACGCGGTCAAGGCTTTGCGCGGGCGTGGTGTCGATGCCGCCGTCGAGGAGGTTCACGGTCGCGAGATTGCGCGAATTTTCGAGCGCGCGACGGAGCGTCGTCACGCCCCAGGCGCCGCCATCATAGTTCTTGGGCGACCAATAATCCTGGTCGCGCGTACGCGCGTGCACGCCGCCGATCGGCGGCAGCGTGATCGGCTCGTCGCGCACCAGCGTGTTGGGCTGCAGCCCGGCGCGCAAGGCGGCGAGATAGGACAGCGGCTTGAAGGCCGAGCCCGGTTGCCGGCGCGTCTGGGCGGTACGGTTGAGCTGGCTCAACGGATAGGAGAAGCCGCCCGCCATCGCGAGAATGCGGCCGGTCTTGTTCTCCATCACGAGCGCGGCGCCCTGCACCTGCGGCCGCACGCGCAGATCGGCGCGCACGCTGCGGCCCTTGGCTTCGCTCACGCGCACGAAGACGACGTCGTAGAGCTGCAGCGCGCGGTCGATGCTTCCGCTGCCGGTGCGCAGCGGCAGCACGCGGCCGTCGCTCAGGCCGACGCGCAGCGTGTCGGCGCCCTTTTTCGGCCCCGGCTTCTCGATGACGACGGCGGGGAGCCAGTGCACGTCGTAAAGCGCCGGCCGCAGGTTCGCGAGCGCCTGTTGCCACGCCGGCAGCACGGGCGGGGGCGCAGGCGCGGCCGCCGGAGGCACGGCGAGCGGCGCGCCGCCTTGTTGCGCGCCGGCGGGCGGCGGCAGCGGCGCCTGCGCGATTCCCGGCTTCATCGGAGCGGGCGCGACCGGCGTGGCGGCCGTGGTCGCGGGCGCGGGCGCCGTACCGCGCTCCGCCTGGATCTGCTTTATCGTTTCGGCGAGGTTCGTCTCCGCGCCTTGGAAATCGACGCGGCCGTGATTGATCTCGTATTGCGCCAATCCCTCCTGCAGGGCCGCTTCGGTCGCCTCCTGCAGGTCCGGATAGATGGTCGAGCGGACCGTGTAGGTGGCGTTCGCGAGCGGCTCGATGCCGGGCAGCGCCCTCGCCTCGCGCGCGAGATAGTCGAAGAAGTAGCGGCCGGCCTCGTTGTTGCGCGGTCCGGCATAGGCCGCCAGGTGCGGCAAGCCGCCGGCCTGCTTCGCCTGGCTGACGGTGATGACGCCGTCCTCCTGCATCCGGTCGAGCACATAGGCGAGCCGCTGGCTCGCCCGCTCGGGAGAACGCTCAGGGCTGAAATAGTTGGGTCCCTTGACCAGCGCCGCCAGCAGCGCGCCTTCCGTCAAGGTCAGATCCTTGGCGGATTTGCCGAAATAGCTGCGCGCCGCCATCTCGATGCCCCACGAGTTGCGGCCGAAATAGATCGAATTGAGGTAGAGCTCGAGAATTTCCGCTTTGGTGAGCGTCTTCTCGACGCGCGCGGTCAACAGGATTTCGCGGATCTTGCGCTCGTAGGTGACGTCGTCGCCGACCAGGACGTTCTTGACCACCTGCTGCGTGATGGTGGAGCCGCCTTGCGGACGGCCCGGCTGCATCATGTTGACGACGAAGGCGCGCACGAGGCCGCGCTCGTCGATGCCCTGGTGCTGGTAGAAGCGCTTGTCCTCGGCCGCGACGAAGGCGCGCTGGACCGTGACCGGGATGTCGCTCAGCGGGATCGCGATGCGCCGGTTGCCGGGCTCGTACAGTTCGGCGAAGTAATTGTTCTTGCCGTCGAGCACGGTCGACGGGCTCGGCAGCTTCATGCCCTTGAGTCGCGAGTGATCGGGAAGATCGGCCGCCGCCTTGTTGTAGAACGCGATCACGTCGGCCATGTCGACCGGCGGCTTGTCCAGCGTCTCGTTCTGGCAAAGCTGGCGGTAGATCAGATGCAGATCGGCGAAATTGATGCCGCGGAACGCCTTGATGTCGCCGGCGACGGCCTGCGGATCGGCGAGCGCGGTCGCGACCAGATCGTCGAGCTGCAGGTCTTCGACCTCGAAGACCTTGCGCATGTGCGCGCAGCCGGCGCGCAGCAGCTGCACGACCTCATCGCGGTCGGTCACGCTGCCGAATTGGGTCATCACCTCGTTGGGCCGGGTGGAGACCTGGCTCAGGGCAAGGACGACAGCCAAAATCTTGACGAGTATCGATTCCATGAACGGCACGAACTCGACGGAAAAATACGACCGCTGCCCCGCGCGAAGCCGCCTAAACGGCTTACATTTACATTCTTACTAAAAGGCTTTTTGTGGGACGCGGTTCCGGACGCGGTGGCACATTCGTAAGTTTATTTTCGGCCACTTCGAAAACGCATCATAGCGACGCCCGCGCCAGCCGCTCATCACGATCCGCTGAGCCGCACCAGCGCCTCCGAGAGTCATGACACGCTTACCGTCGGATTCGCATAATTGAAAAATTATAGGTGACTTTAGCCATAGATGAAAAAGGAAGTTCTTATTTGTCGAGATATATTGCCTTTGTATAGAAATAATTTCTATCTAAGGACTTCTCATCCCTTCTCTGACACGAGGTCCTTCAGATGTCTCAACTGCCCAAATTGCAGGCGCGCCACATCCGCCTCTCGCTCGACGCCTGGGCCGTGACCGCCGCCTCGCTGCTGGTCATCGCCATCGTTGCGGGGGCGCTCCCCCGCATCCCCTGGTAGGAGCACGTTGATGTCGCTTGCCACCACGGCCGACCGGCGCGTGACATTTCCGCGCCGCCTGTTCGACCTCCTGCCCGGGATCGCTCTCCTCTTTGCGATCGGGTACAGCGGCAAGCTTCTCGAGCAGACGCTGTCGGGCTACGGCAAGGCGCACCATCTCGCGCTGCCGAACATCGAATATGTTTTGTGGGCCATCGTGATTGGCCTCATCATCGCCAACACGGTGGGCGTGCCAAGAGTCTTCAAGGCCGGCGTCGCGACCTACGAATTCTGGCTCAAGCTCGGCATCGTCCTGCTCGGCGTCCGCTTCCTCCTCGGCGACGTGCTCAAGCTCGGCAGCATCAGCCTGGTGGCGGTCGCGCTCGAGCTCGCGCTCTCGATCACCGTGATGACCTGGCTCGGCAATTTCTTTGGACTCGCGCCGAAGCTCACCAGCCTGCTGGCGATCGGTTCGTCGATCTGCGGCGTCTCGGCCATCATCGCCGCCAAGGGAGCGATCAACGCCAAGGACGAGGATGCGTCCTTTGCGATCGCCGCCATCCTGGCGCTCGGCGCCATCGGCCTCTTCGCATTCCCGGTGATCGGCCATTGGCTCGGCATGAGCGATTATGCCTACGGGCTGTGGGCCGGACTTGGCATCGACAACACCGCCGAAGCCGCGGCAGCAGGCAACCTGTGGTCCGACGAGGCCGGGCGCATCGCGGTGCTCGCCAAGACGACGCGCAACGCGACCATCGGCTTCGTGGTGCTGGCCTACGCGATCTATTGGGCGACCCGCGGCGAGGCCCGCACGATCGAGAACAAGGCGACGTTCCTCTGGCAGAAATTCCCGAAATTCGTGCTCGGCTTCCTCGTCGTCTCGCTGCTCGCGACGCTCGGCGCTTTCAGCAAGGAGCAAGCGGCCGACATCGCCAACCTGTCGCGCTGGGCCTTCCTGCTGACCTTCGCGGGCGTGGGCCTGAGCACCGATTTCCGCGAGATGCGCAAGCAGGGCCTCTATCCGTTCATCGTCGGCGCGCTGGGCGAGCTCGCGATCGCGGTGCTGACCTTGTTCATCGTGCTCGCCGTGCAGCCGTGGCTGCCGACGTGAGTTCCTTGCGAAGGTTAGCGATTGCTTTCCTCGCGCCGCGATCGCGTCGGCGATGCGATGACGCGGATTTAAATATTCGGACCTAGGCTGCCGGGAGATCACGTCCTCCCGGAGTCGAAAATGCGACTCGAAGAATTCGAGCGTCAGGCGCTGTCACACCTTCCCGGCTTCGTCTTCAGCTTCAACATCGCCGATCTCAAGCGGCGCAATATCCACCTGGGTCACCGGGAGGGCGACCACGACATCGCCGATCTCGAGCGGCTGCTCGGCGCGATGGCGGGTCCGGATTGCCTCGTGGCGCGTGTCACCGGCAATCGCTGGCTCATGGTCTCGCGCCACGATGCAAGCGAGCGCGTCCACGAACTTCTCGATCGATACAAGCAAAGCGATCGGATTTCGACAGGCTGGTCGATCTCGGCGACGCGCCGCAGCGGCGAGAGCCGCATGGGCCGGCAGCTGGTGACCACCGAGATCAGACGCGCGGTCCGCTGCCTTTACGCGGATGTCGGCACGGCCGAAGATTTGGCGCGCGCGATCGTCCGCATCGAGCAGGACGACCACGACCTTCCGGTCGATCGGCCGGTTCATCTGCGCGACATCGCAGCGCTGTTCAGAACACCATGGCGCTGCGTCTCCCACTATCCGGCCGAAAACCCGTCCTGCCCGTACTGCGCCGGACATGACTTCGTGTGGGACGACGGCGACGGGTCGATCTATTCCGGCGACGGGCGATGCAGAGGCTGCGGCGCCGACATCTCGATCACGCAGGTCGACAAGTCCGCGGCGTGATGCCGCGCGGCTACGGTCGCGATCGCCGCGCGTCCCGCAGCGATCAGATGCCGAGGAATCTCGATCTGATGTCCTCGTTCGCCTGCAGCTCTTCCGGCCGCGCCGAGTAGACCACCTGGCCCTTGCTCATCACGTGCACATAGTCGACGAGCTTGAGGGCGAGCGAGGCGTTCTGCTCGACCAGGAGAATCGAGAGGCCCTCGCGCTTGAGCTTTGCGATCGCTTCCCACACGCCCTGGATGATGATGGGCGCGAGCCCCTCGGATGGCTCGTCCATGATCAGGCAGTCCGGGTTGGTCATGAGGCCGCGCCCGATCGCCAGCATCTGCTGCTCGCCGCCGGAGAGCGTGCGGGCGCGCTGGTTGCGGCGCTCCTGCAGCAGGTTTTCCTCGACGCTCAGCGTCGGAAAGACGCGACGGCCCTGCGGCACGAGCCCCATTCCGCCGCGCACCGTCTCGAACGACGGGATCGCCGTGATGTCCGCGCCCTTGAAGAGAATCCGTCCGCGCCGCGGCGGGGTAAAACCCACGATCGAGTTGACGAGCGTGGTCTTGCCGACGCCGTTGCGTCCGAGCAGCCCCAGGATGGTGCCCTCATCGAGCTTCAGGGAGAGTCCCTGCAGCACATAGGCGTCGCCGTAATAGGTGTGGATGTCGAGAACTTCCAGGATCGCCATGACTCAAGCAGTCCCCAGATAGACTTCACGCACCTTCGCGCTGCCGCGGATCTGCTCCGCCGCGCCGGTCTCCAGCACCTCGCCGAAATGCAGCACCGAAATATGATCCGCGACGTCGAATACCACGTCCATGTCGTGCTCGATCAGAAGGATCGCGAGATTCGGATCGAGCCGCCCGAGGAATTTTGTCATCTCCTGGGACTCGCCCGATGAGAGGCCGGCAGCGGGCTCATCCAGGAGCAGAATCTTCGGGTCGCTCGCGAGGCCGACCACGATCTCGAGCTGGCGCTGCTCGCCATGCGACAGATTGCGGACCTGCACATCCTTCCGGTCGAGGAAATCCGCCTGTTCCAGCAGGTCATGCGCCTTCTCGTACACGTCGCGGTACGACGAGAGGAAGCGCCACATCACGAATTTGGTCCGGCGCAGCCCCTTGATTGCCAGCACCACGTTGTCGAGCACCGTCAAGCGCGGAAACAGGCTGGTGATCTGGAAGGTGCGCGCCATTCCGAGCGCGGTGCGCCGCTGGCTCGGCCAGCGCGTCACGTCCTGGCCGAACAGCACGACCTGACCCGCGCTGGCCGGCAGGATGCCGGTGATGACGTTGAAGAGCGTCGTCTTGCCCGCCCCGTTCGGACCGATGATCGCCTTGCGATCGCCCGCGCAGATCTGCAGGCTGACGCCGCGCACGGCGTGGAGGCCGCCGAAGCTCTTGCACAGGCCCTTGAGCTCGAGCACGGGCTCTCCGCGCTGTCGGGCGTCAGTTTTCACGCGCGCTCCCTTGGTTGAAAGAGGCGGGGCCCGCAGTGAGCGCGGGCCCCTTTCCGGTCATTCGCAGAACTTGCAGGGCGGATAGTCGCGGCTGTAGACCGGCGTCTTGAGGAACTCGTCCTTGTTGAACTGTCCGAACTGATTGACGTTCGGATAGGTCTTGATGACGGTGTTCCAGAGCTCCTCCTTGTCGTATCCGAACATCTTCTTCCTCTCGACCTTCTTGATGTAGATGTTCTGCACCGGGTTGCGCATCTCGTCGATGGAGACGGGCCCGCGCACCGTGTCCATCTTGAGGGCGGCGAGCTGCTTGATGAACTGGTCCGAGCCGGGATAGTGGCCTTTGTTCTGTTTCATGACCTCGTGGATCATCTGCGCGGTGGTGTAGTTCGTCTCCGAATAGTACGACGGCACCTTGTTGTACTTGGCGCGGTACGCCTTCACGAAGGTCGCGTTCTTCGGCGTGTCGAGCGCGGCGCTGTATTGCAGCGTCGAGACGTGGCCGATGACCTCGTCGCCCATCGACGGCAGCACGAATTCGTCGTAGCTCGTTCCGCCGCCGATCACCGGCTTCTTGTTGCCGGCGGCCGCCAATTGCTTGGGGAACTGAAGCGACATCGGCCCGACCATGAGCGTGAAGATCGCATCCGCGTCCTGCTTGATGGTCGGGATATAGGGTCCGAAGTCCTTGGTGCCGATCGGCGGCCAGATCTTCTGGATGATCTTGCCGCCGCACGCTTCGAACGCCCGCTGGAAGCCGCCGACCACCTCGTAGCCGAACGCATAGTCGGCCCCGATGGCGACGATCTTCTTGTAGCCTTGATCGCAGGCCCATTGTCCGAACGGATGGCTCGGCTGCGAGCTCGACCATCCGGTGCGGATGAAATAGGGAAACTTGGAAAGGTCGCGCTGCGTCAGGTCGTCCGCCGCCGAGACCGGAGCGATGTAGATCGCGTCCTTCGAGCTCAGCGGCGCCAGCGCGTAGCCGGTCGAGGCCAGGAGGCCGCCGACGAACATCTGCACCTTGTCCTGCAGGATCAGCTTTTTGACCTTGGTGACGGCAGTGTCCGGCTTGCCCTGCTCGTCCTCGACGATGAACTTCACCTGCGCGCCGCCGAAGTCGTTCTTGACCTCGTCGAGATACATCTGAAAGCCGTCGACCATGTCCTTGCCGACCGCCGCGAAGATGCCGGTGGTCGGCGCGAGAAAGCCGATGCGCAGCTCTTCCGCGCCGGCGCTGCCGGCCGGACCGACGGCGAGCGCAAGGGCGCCCGACAGCAGGGGGCCAAACTTTCGAAACAGTCCGTTTGTCATAGTCCTACTCCTTCGTTGTCATGGCCGTCCCGCTCAGGAAGGGACGGACACGGGCTGCTTGATCTCTCCTGGCTTTGCTTGCGTGTAACGCCACTGACGAAGTCGCTGCGGAATGCCCATCAACCCGCTGGGCAGATACAGAATGGTCAGCACATAAACCGCGCCCAGCGCGTACTGCCACCACGGGACCAGCGTGCTGAGATATTCGCGCAATGCGATCACGATGAACGAGCCGATGACACCGCCCACCAGCGTTCCGGCGCCGCCCAGAACCGCCATCAGCAGCGCGTCGACCGACGTGGTCAGAACGACGTTTTCGGGGCTCACGATGCCGGCAGTATGGGCCCACAGCACGCCGGAGAGCCCGCCGAAGCCGCCCGCGATGACGAAGGCGATGTATTTGTGGAGCCACGTGTTGTAGCCCAGGATCTTCATGCGCAGCTCGCGCTCGCGAATTCCCGCCAGGCTTCGTCCGAACGGCGATCTCACCAGGACGTACATCAGCAGCAGCGACACCGCGAAAAAACCGAACACCAGGTAGAAGAATGTCACATCGTTCGAGAGGTCGATGCCGAACTTCGGCCGGCCACGCAGATTGAGGCCGTTGTCGCCGCCGGTGAGCGAATTCCACCGATAGGCCAATCCCCACACGCATTGCCCGAGCGCCAGCGTGATCATCAGGAAATAGACGCCGGTCGCGCGGATAGCGAGCAGCCCGAACACGGCCGCCAATGCGGCCCCGATCAGGAACCCGAACAGGACCACCAGCCAGAAATCGAATCCGAGGCCGAACTGATATTTCGTCGCCAGGATCGCGGTCAGGTAGGCGCCGACGCCGAGATAGGCGGCCTGGCCGAGCGACGCGAGGCCCGTGTAGCCGAGCAGGATGTCGAGGCTCATCACCAGGATGGAGAATGCGAGCGCGCGGGTGACCAGCAGGATCACGAACGAATTGGTCTGCGGGGTGACGATCGCGATGGCGGCGAGGACCGCGACGACCGCCAGGACCTTGTGACGGTTGTTCATGGCGTCGCGTTCAATCCCGCCCGAACAGGCCCGTCGGCTTCACGGCCAGGATCAGGGCCATCGGCGCGTAAAGCGTGAAGTAGGACACCTCGGGAAACAGCGCCTTGCCGAAATTGTCCGCGAGCCCGACCAGCAGGGCGCCGATCGCGGCGCCGCCCAGGCTGCCCATTCCGCCGATGATCACCACCGCGAAAGCGAGCGGCAGGATTTCGAAATCCAATCCGGGGTAGACGCCGAGAAAGGCGCCGCCGATCACGCCGCCCAATCCCGCCAGGAACGCCCCGAGCGCGAAGATGAACATGGAGATGCGCGACGTATCGATGCCGACGCC
>WNFC01002692.1_pt1 | contig 20408 bp, 21 predicted proteins | sample 5400541 | NCBI WGS metagenome assembly WNFC01 (sample SAMN13153342, study PRJNA577476) | soil metagenome | isolation source: 120 cm saprolite under Douglas fir tree site 2 hole 2 replicate 1 | place: USA:California | collected 2015-04-18
CGGCGACGCGGCCCGCATCCGGGGCGGCCGCACCGGTGATGCCGGCGACCGAGACATAGTAGACGAAGCCCGAGCTGTTCGCGAGCACGGCGGGCAGACGCTTGTCGTCGGTCGTCGGCGTCGCGAGGCGAATGAAATTCACGCCCGCCTTGAGCGCCGGAATGCACAGCTCGTCGTCTTCCTCGGGCGGCAGGTCGACCACGATCAGGCCGTCGATGCCCGCAGCTTTGGCATCGGCGAGGAAACGATCGACGCCGTAGATGTAGATCGGATTGTAGTAGCCCATCAGCACGACAGGCGTCTCGTCGTCGCCCGCGCGAAACGCGCGGATGAGTTCGAGCGTCTTGGTGAGCGTCTGTCCGGCCTTCAGCGCGCGCTGCGAGGCGGCCTGGATCGCCGGACCGTCCGCCATCGGATCGGTGAACGGCATGCCGCATTCGATCACGTCCGCGCCGGCCTTGGGCAGAGCTTTCAGGATCGCGAGCGACGTCGCGTAGTCGGGGTCGCCGGCGGTCAGGAAGGTCACCAGCGCGGCGCGCCCTTCCGCTTTGAGCGCGGCGAAGCGGCGATCGATGCGCGTGGGCGCCATCAGAGCTTGCCCCCGAGATGCTCGGCGACAGAGAAGATATCCTTGTCGCCGCGGCCCGAGAGGTTGACCACCATCAGGTGGTCCTTGGATTTCTTCGGCGCGAGCTCCGCGACCCTGGCGAGCGCGTGCGCGGGCTCGAGCGCCGGAATGATGCCTTCGAGCCGCGAAAGAAGCTGGAAAGCGTCGAGCGCCTCCTGGTCGGTGGCGGAAAGATATTTGACGCGGCCGGTCTCGTGAAGCCAGGCATGCTCGGGGCCGATGCCGGGATAATCGAGGCCGGCCGAGATCGAATGCGCCTCGTTGATCTGGCCGTCCTCGTTCATCAGCAGATAGGTGCGGTTGCCGTGCAGCACGCCGGGCCGGCCGCCCGCGAGCGAAGCCGCGTGCAGGCCGGTCGAGAGGCCGTGCCCGGCCGCCTCGACGCCATAAATCTCGACCGAGCGCTCGTCGAGGAACGGATGAAACAGGCCCATCGCGTTCGAGCCGCCGCCGATACAGGCGATCAACGAATCGGGCAGACGGCCCTCGGCGACCTGCATCTGCTCGCGCGTCTCATGGCCGATCACCGACTGGAAGTCGCGCACCATTGCCGGATAGGGATGCGGGCCCGCCACGGTGCCGATGCAGTAGAAGGTGTCCGCCACGTTGGTGACCCAGTCGCGCAGGGCCTCGTTCATCGCGTCCTTGAGCGTCTTCGAGCCGGATTCGACCGGAACCACCTTGGCGCCGAGCATCTTCATGCGAAAGACGTTCGGCTTCTCACACATCGTCGCGGTCGCGACGCCGTGCATTCCGGCGCCGGTCTCGGCGATGATGCGCTTCTTGCCCATGCGCCGGGCGAGCAGGATCTGCCCGAGCACGTTGTTCACCTTGTGCGAGCCGGTGTGGTTGAGCTCCTCGCGCTTGAGGTAAATCTTCGCGCCGCCGAGATGCTGCGTCAGGCGCTCCGCAAAGTAGAGCGGGCTCGGACGCCCGACATAGTGGGCGAGATAGCCGTCCATCTCGCGCTGATAGGCCGGATCGGCCTTGGCGGCCGCGTAGGCCTGCTCCAGCTCGAGGATCAACGGCATCAGCGTCTCGGCGACGAAGCGTCCGCCGAAAATGCCGAAGTGCCCGCGCTCGTCGGGGCCGGTGCGGAACGAGTTGGGCTGCTGGATGGTCATGCGCTCACGATCTTTGGGCGGCCGAGTCGTTTCGCCGCGGCGCGCGCGGCGCGGATGAAGGCACGGATCTTGTCGAGATCCTTTTGTCCGGGCGCCCGCTCGACGCCGGAAGACACATCGACGCCGGGCGCGCGCGTGATCGCAAGCGCCTCGCCGACATTGCCGGCGTCGAGGCCGCCTGAGAGCATGAAGTCGAGACCGGGGTCAAGATTTTCGAGGAGACGCCAGTCGAACGGCTTGCCGAGCCCGCCCGGCCGGGTCGCGGCGCGCGGCGCGCGCGCGTCGAACAGGATGCGATCGGCGATCTTGTCGTAGCCGTAGATGGGCGAAAGATCCGCCCGCTTCTCGATCGGCAGCGCCTTCATGACGGGCAGGCCGAAGCGCGTCCTCACCACCACCACACGCTCCGGCGTCTCTTGGCCGTGGAGCTGCAGAACGTCCGGCAGCAGCGCCTCGATGACGCGGGCGATCTCGTCGTCGGTCGCGTCGACCGTCAGCGCCACCTTCTTGGCGCGGCCGCCGACGCGCTCCCTGAGCACGCGCGCCGCCTCGAGACCGAGATGGCGCGGCGACGGCGCGAAGAACACGAAGCCCACCATGTCGGCGCCGGCGTCGAGCGCCGTGTCGAGCGCCGCCGGGGTCGAGAGGCCGCAGATTTTGATGACCAGGGACATTACGCATTTCTTCCAATCAGCCGGTCGAGTGCCGAGATCAGCGCCTCACCGGCGTAATCACGGGCATCGGTCAGCCAACTACGCGGCGGGCGTTCCGCGTTCATAAGGGCTGGAGCGTCGCCAGGACACGGGCGGCATCATCACCGTGCAGTTCGCTTCGCAACACGATCCCGACCGGGTGACCGAGCGTTTCCGACAAATCGACCTCGGCGCTCGTGAGGCTGAGCAAGGACAGGCCTTCCCGCTTCTCCGCAAGAAAATCGATTGCGTCCTCCCCAAAGACGTGTGGCGCGCTTCCCCGAGCCAGCAGGCCAACGAAGCGAAGGGGATATTTTTCTTCAACCTTCTGCAGATCGTGCTTGAGCTTCTGCCGATCGATTTGATGGACATTCATGGTGGACCTCGCGGGACCATTTTATCATATATGCATCGTCCTGGTTGCCGTTCCCTCGCTTTCTCCAACACATTGAATTATCTACTTAATCATGCGCCACACCAGCATCGCCGCGGCGAGGTCCTCGACCGCGCTGCCCACCGACTTGAACAGCGTGATCTGCTTGTCCGAGGTGCGCCCCTTCGCCTTGCCGCGACAGAGGTCGAACAGGTCGCCGCGAATGTCCTTCTTGGCGATCACGCGGCGCCGCAGCGGAACCACGACGTCGCCCGCCTCCTTGAGCGCGCCCGCGCGGGTGTCGACATAGACACGGGCGCGGCGAACCGCGTCGTTGTCGGCCTCGCGCATCTTCGGCGTGAAGCCGCCGATGAGGTCGACATGGGCGCCCGGCTTGAGCCACTTGCCGCGGATCAGCGGCTCGCTCGCGAGCGTCGCGCAGGACACGATGTCGGCGTCGGCCACGGCGCCTGCGAGATCGTCCGTCACGGTCGCCTCGATGCCGGTGACCGTGAGACCGAAAGCGAGCGAGACCGCGTGCCCGTGGGTGCGATTCCACAGAGTGACGCGCTTGATCGGCCGCACCGCGGCGTGGGCGCGGATCACGTGCGGGGCGAGCGCGCCCGCCCCGATCATCACGAGATGCGCCGCGTCCGCGCGCGCCAGATAGGTGGCGGCGAGCGCCGAGGCCGCGGCGGTGCGCCAGGCCGTGAGCAGGCGCGCGTCGAACAGCGCGAGCGGCTCGCCCGATGCCCCCGACATCAGGAGATAGCTGCCATAAAGCGAGGGCTTGCCGGCCGCCGCGTTATCCGGAAACACGCTCACGATCTTGCAGCCCAGAAACGGCTCGCCGGCGTGCTTGCCCGCCGTCCAGGCCGGCATGAGCAGCAGCGTCGCGTCGCGCCCCGGCTGCGGCACCGCATGGTGATGGCGCACCGGCACCGTGATGTCGCCGCGGAAGGCATCGCGGAGCGCGTCGACCAGCGCCGGATAGCTCAGCGCGGCGAAATCGTCCGGCGTGACGATGCGCAAGGGGTCAGGCCGCCGGCGGGCGCAGCGACAGCGGATGCGAGACCGGGCGCGCGTCGTCGAGCTGGCGGCGCAGCCGTTCGGCCTCGGCCCGCGTGCGCTCGAGCTCGGCGGCGAGGCGGCGCGCGCGACGACGCCATTTGTGCTGCTTGAGCCAGGCGGCGGCGCCGCCGATGATGACGCCGACGATGACCAGCACGAACACGAGCACGAACAGCGGCGCGCGCAGCGCGAAGGCCGGATCGGTCGCGCTGAACGGGTCGAACGCGACCGTCACCACGGTGCGGTTCGCCACCGCGAGCGCGACGATCACGAGCGCGAGCGGCACCAGGATGGCGCCCAAGACGATCCTGCGCATCATGTGCTCACGGCTCCGATATGCGCCTGCGATCATGCGGTCCGGGCGCGACAACGCGCCGACCTGCCAGTGCCGACGTGGCGACGGGCCGGCCCGAGATCAAGGGCTCGGCAGACGGCTCAGGCGCTCGCGCTCGACCGGTTGAGGCGCTCGCGCATTTCCTTGCCGGTCTTGAAGAAGGGCACGAACTTCTGCTCGACCGCGACATGCGCGCCGGTGCGTGGGTTGCGCCCGGTGCGCGCCGGACGGTTCTTGACCGAGAACGCGCCGAAGCCGCGCAACTCCACCCGGTCGCCGCGCGCCATCGCGGCGATGATCTCGCCGAGGATCGCGTTGACGATGTTTTCGACGTCACGCTGATAGAGATGCGGATTCTGCTCCGCGATGCGCTGCACGAGCTCTGATTTGATCATGTCCGTCCACCGCCCCGTGAGCCGTGGCCATCCGGCAATCCACCCGGCCCTGGCACCATGCCGCGACCGAATATGCCCCACCGCTCAGTTTGCCGACAGAGGGTGCCAAAGCGCCAGAAGACCGTCAAGATTGAGCCGCTCGATCGCCTGCACCGTACCGGCGTCCTCGATCCGTCGGGCGAGGGCGCTCAGGCCGAGCGCGTCGAGCACCGAGGCCGCGCCAAGATGCAGGAACGAGAGGTCGCGCAGCCGTGACTGCAGCTGCCAGTCGCGCACGGGCGTCTTTGGATCGATACCCTTCTGTTTCGCCAGCCACTCGATCGCGGTCTTTTCGTTGCCGATCTCGTCGATCAGCTTGAGCGCGATCGCCTGACGGCCGGTGAAGACGCGGCCATCGGCGACACGATCGAGCGCCTCGCCCGTGAGGTTGCGGCGTTCGCCCACCATGCCGCGGAACCAGGCGTAGGAGTCCTTGACGATCGCGTCGATCGCGGCGCGTGCCTCCGGGCTGGTCGGTTCATAGCCGCTCGGCGCCGCCTTGAGCGGGGAGGACTTCACCGTCTCGATCTTCACGCCGATCTTGTCCAGGAGGTCCCCGACGTTGGGATACTGGAAGAGCACGCCGATCGATCCGCCCAGCGAGGTGTCCTGGGCGACGATGTGATCGGACGCCATCGCGGCGATGTAGGCGCCCGAGGCGCCGAGGCCGTCGATCACCACCACCATGGGCTTTTGCGCGGCGACGAGGCGCAGCGCCTGATGGAGCTGCTCCGATCCGGCCGTGGTCCCGCCCCCGCTGTCCACGTGGACGATGACGGCGCGCGCATAGCTCGCCGTCGCGAGCCGCTCGAGCGCTTCCACCCGCTCCATATCGCCGCGGATGAGACCGCGGATGGTGACCCGGGCGATCTGCGCCCTGCCGGGCGCGCTCACGCTCTGCCCGCCCAGAACGAAGGCGACCGCACCGACCGCGACGATCGCGACCAGGATGGCCAGCACACGCCAGAAGGCGAGCTTTCGCCGCATCCGGCGGCGGTCCACGATGTGATCGGCGTCGAAGGACATGGATAGGCTCCTGAGCGCTTTCCGCAGATTCGCACGCGAGGGTGCAGCGGCGCCCCATTGCGGTCAATGGCGGGAAGGATCGTCCCAATTGTGGCAATCGGGGACGCGACCCCAAAACGCCACGGCACAAAACGACACGGCCCCGGTGTCAGCCGGGGCCGTGCGTCCGCTTGTCCCGAAGGGTCCTTGCGGTGTCCTATTCCTTCTTTTCGGTCGCCCGCTTGAGCGCGGTGCCCAGGATGTCGCCCAGCGTCGCGCCGGAGTCGGAGGAGCCGTATTGGGCGATCGCCTCCTTCTCCTCGGCGACCTCGAGCGCCTTGATGGAGACCTGCACCTTGTGGGAGCGACGGTCGAACTGGATGACCCGGGCGTCCACCTTCTGGCCGACCGCGAAGCGTTCCGGCCGCTGCTCCGGGCGGTCGCGGGCAAGCTCCGCGCGCTTGATGAAGGAGGTGAGATCGGTGCCGACGATCTTGACCTCGAGGCCGGCCTCCTTCACCTCGGTGACCTCGCAGGTCACGACCGCGCCCTTCTTGAGCTCGCCGGCTTCCGCGAACGGATCGCCTTCGAGCTGCTTGATGCCGAGCGAGATGCGCTCCTTCTCGACGTCGACGTCGAGGACCTGGGCCTTGACGTGGTCGCCCTTCTTGTACTCCTCGATCACCTGCTCGCCCGGACGCTTCCAGTCGAGGTCCGAGAGATGGACCATGCCGTCGACGTCGCCGTCGAGGCCGAGGAAGAGGCCGAACTCGGTCTTGTTCTTGACCTCGCCCTCGATGACGGTCCCGGGCGGATACTTCTCGACGAAGACCTCCCACGGATTGCGCATGGTCTGCTTGAGGCCGAGCGAGATGCGGCGCTTGACCGGATCGACCTCGAGGATCTGCACCTCCACCTCCTGCGAGGTCGAGACGATCTTGCCGGGATGCACGTTCTTCTTGGTCCACGACATCTCGGACACGTGGATGAGCCCCTCGATGCCCGGCTCGAGCTCCACGAAGGCGCCGTAGTCCGTGATGTTGGTGACGCGGCCCTTGAAGCGCGTACCGACCGGGAACTTGGCCTCGATGCCCTGCCACGGATCGGCCTGCAGCTGCTTCATGCCGAGCGAGATGCGGTGGGTCTCGTGGTTGATCTTGATGATCTTGACCTTCACCTGCTGGCCGATGTTGAGCACCTCGGACGGATGATTGACGCGCCGCCACGCGATGTCGGTGACGTGCAACAGGCCGTCGATGCCGCCGAGATCGACGAACGCGCCGTAATCGGTGATGTTCTTCACCACGCCGTCGATGACCTGGCCCTCTTCGAGGTTCTGCACCAGCTCCTGGCGCTGCTCGGCGCGGGTCTCTTCGAGCACGGTGCGGCGGGACACGACGATGTTGCCGCGCCGGCGGTCCATTTTGAGGATCTGGAACGGCTGCGGCACGTTCATCAGCGGCGTCACGTCGCGGATCGGCCGGATGTCGACCTGACTGCGCGGCAGGAACGCGACCGCGCCGTCGAGATCGACCGTGAAGCCGCCCTTGACCTGATTGAAGATGATGCCCGAAACCTTCTCGTTGCCCTGGAAGGCCTTCTCGAGCTTGCCCCAGCTTTCCTCGCGGCGCGCCTTTTCGCGCGACAGCACGGCCTCGCCGAGCGCGTTCTCGACGCGCTCGAGGTAGACCTCGACGATATCGCCGATCTTGAGCTCGTTCTGCCGGCCCGGGCCCGTGAATTCGCGGACCGCGACGCGGCCTTCCGTTTTCAAGCCGACATCGATGACGGCCATGTCCTTTTCGATGGCAACGACGGTGCCTTTGATCACGGCGCCTTCCTGCAGGCCGCCATGGGTGAACGACTCTTCGAGCAACGCGGCGAAATCTTCGCGTGAGGGGTTAGCAGCAGCTGTGACGGCCATGAAATCTCCAATGCGGGCGCCGACGGGTTGGGGTTGATGACGTTCCGAACGGCTGGGGCCGGAGGTCCCGCAGACCTCCGGCAACTCCCGGAAATGACCGGCAGGCCGGCGCGATGGCCCAGCAGCTGGAGCGATGATTGATGCCCGGCGCGCGGCGCTTAAAGGCAGGACCGAGCGGGCTGATCCTCCACGACGAAGGGGCGGTCAACCGCGCCTTCGGCCCGCTCGGGCGGCCTCGACAATGGCGACGGCGGCCCGGAACGTCGCGTCTATATCCAACTGCGTGGTGTCGAGCAAGTGCGCATCCGGGGCGGCCCTGAGGGGCGCAATGGCGCGTTTGGTGTCGCGCTCGTCGCGCCGCAGGATGTCGGCGAGGATTTCCGCCTCGTTAACCGTCTGACCCCCGGCCTCGAGTTCCAGGGTGCGCCGCCGTGCCCGGATCTCCGGCGCGGCCGTCACGAAGATCTTCACGTCCGCGTTGGGGCAGATCACCGTGCCGATGTCGCGGCCATCGAGCACCGCGCCCGGCGGCACCGCGGCGAACTCCCGCTGGACCTTGAAGACCGCCGCCCGCACGTCGGCGATCGCCGAAACGAACGAGGCGGCTTCGCCGACCGCATGGCTCTTGAGCGCCTTCTCGTCGAAGCGCGCCGGATCGAGGGATTTGGCCGCCGCCGCGGCTTGAACATGATCATCGGGCCGGTGCCCGGCGTCGAGCAGGGCCTTGGCGACGGCGCGATAGATCAGGCCGGTATCGAGATGCCGAAGCCCGTAATGCGCCGCGAGCCGCTTGCCCAGCGTGCCCTTGCCCGACGCCGCCGGGCCGTCGATCGCGATGATCATGAAAGATCAGCCCCGAGCGAACGCATCAGGTCGACGAAGCCCGGGAAGCTCGTCGCGATGATAGCCGCATCGTCGATCTTCACGGGGGCCCGCGCGCCGAGCCCCATCACCACGGCCGACATCGCGATGCGGTGGTCCATGTGGGTTGCCACCAGCCCGCCGCCCGGCACGTGACCCTTGCCCTGCACGATGAGGTCGTCACCGTCGATCGTGACGTCGACGCCGTTGGCGCGCAGCATGTCGGCGGTCGCGGCCAGACGATCGGACTCCTTGACCCGCAGTTCTTTGAGCCCGCGCATCACCGTCGTGCCTTCGGCGAAGGCCGCCGCCACCGCCAACACCGGATACTCGTCGATCATCGAGGGCGCGCGGCCGGCCGGCACCTCGACGCCGCGCAGCGAGGAGCCGCGCACGCGAAAATCGGCCATCGGCTCGCTCGCATCGGCGCGCGCGTTCACGACATCGATCGCGGCGCCCATTTCCCGCAAGGTGGTGATCAGGCCCGTGCGCAGCGGATTGGTCATCACGTCGGTGACGACGACGTCGGACCCCGGCACGATCAGCGCGGCCACCATCGGAAAGGCCGACGACGACGGATCGGCCGGCACCAGGACCTGCGCAGCCTCAAGCTCGGGCTGGCCGCGCAGCGTGATCTTGCGGCCGTGCGCTCCGTCCGGCTCCGAGGTCAGCTGCGCGCCGAAATGCTTGAGCATCAGCTCGGTGTGATCGCGGCTTGCCTCGGTCTCGATCACGGTGGTTTCGCCGGGCGCCGCAAGCCCCGCGAGCAACACCGCCGACTTGATCTGCGCCGAGGCGACCGGCGTGCGGTAGACGATCGGGATCGGGTCGCGCGCGCCCGCGAGGGTGAGCGGCAACCGTCCGCCCTCCGCCATCTCGACGGCGCGCGCGCCGATGAGCGCGACCGGATCGAGGATGCGGTTCATCGGCCGCTTGCGGAGCGAGGCGTCGCCATCGAAGGTCGCGGTGACCGGGCACCCCGCCACCGCGCCCATGACGAGGCGGCAACCGGTGCCGGAATTGCCGAAATCGAGCGCGGCCTCCGGCGCGCGGAACCCACCGACACCGACGCCGAAAATCTCCCAGGCGCCGTCGGGGCGGCGCTCGACCTGCGCTCCCAGCGCCGCCATGGCTTTGCTGGTGTTGATGACGTCCTCGCCTTCGAGCAGACCCGAGACGCGCGTCTTGCCCACGGCGAGCGCGCCCAGGATGAGGGCCCTGTGCGAGATCGACTTGTCCCCCGGCACGCGCAAACGTCCGGCGAGCGCGCCGTTGCGCCGGGCCGTCAGCGGCGAAGGGTTGGCATGCGCGGTCATGGGGAACTGCCGATTTTCGCTCGAAAAAGTGCGCCCTCCTAGCATGCAGCCCATGGCCGCGCCATCGGGGGGAACAAAATGGATGGGCGTTCGTATGCGCTATTGACAGGGCCGTCGCGAAACGCCAAGGGGATGGCTCGCATTCAACCAGATCTCAGGGATTCCAAGGCCGTGGCAAAGCCAGAGCTCGGTACGAAACGTCTCTGCGCCAGTTGTGGCGCTAAATTCTATGACCTGAACAAAGACCCGATCACCTGCCCAAAATGCAGCACGGTCTTTGAAGTCGTCGCCATCACGCCGCGGGGCGGACGTGCGGATGCGGCCGCCGCGGCTGCTGCGGCCCGCGCACCCGTGCGGGAGGCCGAAGCCGAGGTCCCGGAGACTCCGGAAGCCGAATTCATGTCGCTCGAGGAGGCCGATGCCGAGGCCGAAGGCAGCAAGAAGCCGGTCGGCGACGGCGCCGAGGTGGAGGACGTCGAGATCGAGGAGGTCGAGGGCAGCGAGGACGACTCGACCTTCATCGAGGAGACGGAGGAAGAGGACACCGACGTCACAGAAATCATCGGCGGCGAGATCGAGGACGAGAAGGAGACTTGAGATCGCGGCCCGTTTGTGGTTTCACGGACACATCCTGGCATACCGGCGCCACACTCGTTGACGCCAGCCAACTTGGTTGATTTCCGGCGCGGTCATCCCGACACCGCGTGCGAGGCGGGGCCATAGCTCAGTTGGGAGAGCGCTTGAATGGCATTCAAGAGGTCGGCGGTTCGACTCCGCCTGGCTCCACCAGCCTTCGCCCCCCTTCGGGGGGCTACGGCTGGCAAGCCAGCCTCCGCAACGGAAACATCGCAAGGGAAAAAAAGGGGGCGAAGGCTGCCCGTCGTAGCCCGAAGGGCGAAGACGGGCGCAGCAAATCACGTACGTGCTGGCAGGCCAGCCTTCGCAACCGAAACATCGCAAGGGAACATGAAGGGGCGCGAAGGCTGTCCGTCGTAGCCCGAAGGGCGAAGACGGGCGCAGCATTGAAATGATCTACGTTTACCTTCTCGAAAGTGTCAGCTTCCCTGGGCAGTTCTACGTAGGACTCACCAATGACTTGCGCGCTCGGCTTGCTGCGCATAACGCCGGGCAGTCACCGCACACGGCGAAATTCAAGCCGTGGCGCCTTGTCACCTATGTCGCGTTCTCGGACAAAGCAAAGGCGGTGGCCTTCGAACGCTACCTGAAGACCGCGTCGGGAAGGGCCTTTGCAAAAAAGCGTCTGCGATAGTGGCACAGTGCGTGATTGACTCCTTCGCCGCGGTCATGGCCAAAATGGTGCACGACCGTGGAGGCGCGATCCGCGGCCAAAAATGCAAAAATGCAAAAATGGAAGAGTGATGGTTCAGCGGGGCGACGTACGGGCTCTCATCGACAGCGTGGTTGCCAACATCGAGGCCGGCCGCGCGCTCGAGAAACCTTTCTACCATCTCGAATTCGAGCGGGTGTTTCCCGCGGATATCTACGCCGCGATGGTCGAGCAGATGCCGAGCTCCGCGGACTATCGTCCGCTGCCCGGCCGCAACAAGGGCAATATCCGCGAGGACGGCACCTCGACCCGCGTGAAGATCGATCTCTTCCCGGAGTACACGCGCCATCTGCCCGAGCCGAAACGCACGCTGTGGGACACGGTCGGCCGCGCGCTCTGCTCGGCCGAGGTGCAGGCGGCGTTCATGCGCCGTCTCGCGCCCGGGCTCGAACGCCGCTTCGGCGCGGATTTCGCCGCGACCGGCATGTATCCGATCCCGGTATTGACGCGCGACATTCCGGGCTACCGCATCACCCCGCACACCGACACGCATTGGAAGGGCATCACGGTCCAGCTCTATCTGCCGCTCGATGACCGCCACACCAATATCGGCACGATCTTCCACGATCGCCTTGCCGACGGCTCGCTGCCCAAGGCCACGCAGATGAAATTCGCGCCGAACACCGGCTACGCCTTTGCGGTCGCGGACAACACGTGGCACTCAGCCGACCCGGTGGGCGGCGAGGTGGAGACGCGCGACAGCATTCTGCTGACTTATTTCGTCGACGCCGGACTGCTGCGCTTCCTGCGCAATCGGGGCAAGCGCCTGGGCAATTTCGTCACCAACGAGGTCAAGTATCTGACCCGGCAGTGACGCGACGCCTCTTGCGTTGCGCGCGCCCGAAATTGCATTCTGCGCCAATCGATCACGCGATCACGGGAAATGCCGGTGCGCCTCGATATCCTGCGCAAGCTCGGCGGGGTGACCGCCGCATGCCTGGCCGCGGCCCTGCTGGCCGGGCGTCCGGCGCTCGCCGCGACCGACATCGCGCTCTGGCACGCGATGCCGGGCGAGCTCGGCTATCAACTCGAGAAGCTCGCCAACGAGTTCAACGCCTCGCAGCGCGACTACCGCGTCGTGCCCGTGTTCAAGGGCCTCTATACCGAGACCATGCTGGCGGCATTGTTTGCGCAGCGCATGCGCGAGCATCCCGTGATCGTGCAGGTCGCGGAGGTCGCGACCGCCACCATGATGGCCGCGAAGAGCGCCATCCTGCCGCTGCACGAACTCATGCGCGAGGAGCGCGAGCCGTTCGATCCGGCCGCATACCTTCCCGTCATCGCGGGCTATTACAGCGATCCCGGCGGAAATATGCTGTCGTTCCCGTTCAACGCCTCGACGCCGATCCTCTACTACAACAAGGACCAGTTCCGCGCCGCCGGCCTCAATGCCGATGAGCCGCCAAAAACCTGGCCGGAGCTCGAGGCCGCCGCCGAGAAGCTGCGGATGGCGGGCTATGCGTGCGGCTTCACGACCCATTATCCGGCGTGGGTCAACGTCGAGAATTTCTCCGCCTTCCACAATCTGCCGGTCGCAACGAGCGCCAACGGCCTCGACGGCCTCGACGCCGAGCTCGTCATCGACAATGCGGTGATGGTGAAGCATCTCGCCGCCCTCGCCATCTGGCAGAAAAGCAAGATCTTCGACTACTCGGGCCGCACGACCCGCGGCGAGCGACGCTTCATCACGCGCGAGTGCGGCATCTTCCTCGGCTCCTCGGCGAGCCGAGCCGACTTCCTCAGGGAAGCCAATTTCGAGGTCGGCTTCGGCATGCTGCCCTATTGGCCGGACGTGGCCGGGGCGCCGCGCAACTCGATCATCGGCGGCGGCAGCCTGTGGGTGCTGCGTGACCGGAACGATGCGGAATACAAGGGCGCGGCAAAGTTCTTCGCCTATCTGTCGCGCGCGGACGTGCAGGCGCAATGGCACCAGGTGAGCGGCTATCTGCCGATCACCCGCGCCGCCTACGAGCTGACGCGCTCACAGGGGTTCTATGACAAGAACGCGGGCGCGGACATCTCGATCAAGCAGATCACGCTCAACCCGCCGAGTGACGACACCAGGGGCGTGCGGCTCGGCTCCTACGTGACGGTCCGCGACATCATCGAGGACGAGATGGAGCAGGCGCTCGAAGGCAAGAAGCCGGCCGCCGCCGCGCTCAAGAGCGCGGTTCGCCGCGGCAACATCGTGCTGCGGGAATTCGAGGAGACCAACAAGTAGCGACGGCGAATTGAGCCATTCGCCATTCGCTGCTCGCGCTTCGTCACATCCGGTATTTCTCGACGGCGCTCGCGTTCCAGGCGAGGCCGTTGCCCGGCCGCTGCGGCACCACCGCGCAGCCATCGACGATCTTAAGCGGTTCCTCAACGATGCCCTCGGCCCAATCGACCCATTCGAGCCAGTGCGAGGTCGGCGTCGCCGCGAGCAGATGCGCGCTGACCTCGGGAAAGAGGTGCGAGGACATTTCGATGCGGTGCGCGGCCGCGAGCGCCGCGGCGCGCTGCCAGCCGGTGACGCCGCCGATCCGTTCGAGATCGGGCATCACGTAGTCCGCGGCGCCGGCCGCGAGCGCCGCCGCCATGCTGTGGACCTCGGAAAAGTTCTCGCCGATCTGGACCGGCGTCCGCAGCTCGCGCGCGAGGCGTGCGGCGCCGGCGTAATCGTCGTGGCGGATCGGCTCCTCCAGCCAATAGACGCCCTCCTGATCGAGCGCGCGGCCGCGCTGCAATGCTTCCTCAACGGTGAGCGCCTGGTTGTAGTCGACCATGATGAGCGTGCGGTCGGACAGGCGCTTGCGCACCGCATGCAGCGCCGCCAGATCCTCGGCGAGCGTCGGATAGCCGAGCCGAAGCTTCACCGCCGTGAAGCCGTGCGCCAGCTTTTCCGCCTCGTCGGCGAGGCGGTCCGCCGGCATCAGGCCGAGCCCGCAGCTGTTGTAGACGGGGATGCGCTTCGCATCCGCCGCGCCGAGCAGCCGCGCGAGCGGCAGGCCGGACGCGAGCGCGAGCGCGTCCCAGGCCGCGACGTCGAAGCCCGACATCGCCATGCGGACGATGCCCTGCACGCCGATGAGCGCGAAGCGCTTCGCGAGCTTGCCCCAAAGATCGACCGGCGCGACCCGCTCGCCCTTGGTGACGCGCAGCACCTCTTCCAGAATCTTGGCGATCGCCGGCGCGGCCTCGCGCAGATAGCAAAAAAGATAGGCGCGCCCGGTGATGCCTTCCTCGGTCTCGAGATCGATCAGCAGCAGCGGCGCGCGCGTGATCGTCGAGCGGCTGGTGCCGAGCGCGTAGGTCATCGGCACTTCGACCCCGACCGCGTGAAGGGATCGAATGGTGAGATTTGGCGGCGGGGCGGGGGTCGCAATCATGGACGAGAAATGCCTGAAAGATCGGCGGCAAGGCAACCCGGCGCGGCGCACCCGGCCGTCCGTCCGCGCAGGCCAAAAAAGCCCCTTATCGATCCGACGGTTAGAGCGGACGTCCGCGGCGCCCCGGCAGGCGGGCATTCTTGAACCCTTAACCGGTTCCCCCCATATTACCTGTCAGATCGGACGGGCCAGGCGGGCTCGGCCGGTTGGGGTTGCCACAAGGGCCCCGCAAAGTCGCTATCACAGGACTTTGAAATGTCCCGAGTACCTTCGCTTTCAAGTCCCTTCCTGCTCGGCTTCGACGAGATCGAGCGTGCGCTCGACCGCGTCGCCAAAGGGGCCGACGGCTATCCGCCCTACAATATCGAGCGCGTCGCTCGTGACGACAGCCAGCCGGAACGGCTGCGCATCACGCTCGCGGTTGCGGGCTTCACGCGCGAGCAGCTCGAGGTGACCACCGAGGAAAATCAGCTGGTCATCCGCGGGCGGCAGCACGACGACAAGACCCGCCAATATCTCCACCGCGGCATCGCGGCGCGCCAGTTCCAGCGAACTTTCGTGCTGGCCGACGGAATGCAGGTGTTGGGAGCCGACCTGAAGAATGGCTTGCTCTCGGTCGACCTCGCGCGTCCCGAACCGGAACGCGTCGTCAGGACGATTTCGATCGCGGACCATGACAGTAACCATGACGTGTAAGTGAAGGAACCAGAGAGGACTCGACCTTGTTTAGCCAACGTAAGGAGTCGAGGGCCATGAACCAGATGAATTCTCGTTCACCCAACATTTCGCCCGAAGCGCTTGCCCATCTCGGCGATGGACAGATCGCCTATGTGAAGACGATCCGCTCCGAAGACGTGCCGACGCTGTTTCCACAGGCGCCCGAGATCGCGCCCGGCCTGCAATTGTTTGCGCTGCATGCCGCCGACGGCACGCCGATCATGCTCACGGACAGCCGCGAGGCCGCCATCGCCAACGCGTGGAGCCACGAGCTCGAAACCGTCAGCGTGCACTGACGCGCTTTCTCCAGCGGACAAGCAGGAATTCTGCGCGGCCCGGGTTTGCCCGGGCCGCGGGCGTCTTGACTTACGCTATGCGTGAGTCGACGGCATCGTCAGCACCGCGTAGATCGCTTCCGCATCGCGCGATTCCCGCAGCATCTTCGAGGTATCCGGCGTGCGCATGAGCCGCGCAACGCGCGCGAGCGCCTTGAGATGATCTGCGCCCGCGGCCTCGGGCGCGAGCAGCAGAAAGACGAGATCGACCGGCTGACCGTCGAGCGCTTCGAAATCGATCGGCCGCTCGAGGCGAGCAAAGAGTCCGAACAGGCGCTCGAGCTTCGCGAGCTTGCCGTGCGGGATCGCGATGCCGTTGCCGATGCCGGTGGAGCCGAGCTTCTCGCGCTGCTGCAGCACTTCCAGGATTTCGCGCTCGCCGAGACCGATCAGCTGCGCCGCGCGCGCGGCGAGCTCCTGGATCGCCTGCTTCTTGTTGTTCACCTTGAGCGCGGGAATGACCGCTTGCTGCGCGACGAGATCGGTGAGCGGCATTGGATGGGGATCCGGAACGCGGAAAACCGGGCGGCGCAAATCGGGGGCGCAACGGGCGGCGGACCATAGGGAGCGGTCCTGGACCCGTCAATAGGCGGGTTCCTCCACCAGGCGGACACGACGATCCGCACCGCTTTAGAACAGCCGAGGCCGCTGCAAGTTCCCGGGGCTCTCGCAGGAGTGACCGATACGACCTGCTCTTGCGGCACGCGCCGATGATCGCTAATCGGATGATCCCTGCGTCCTTTGCGGGCGCCTCACAGCGAACGATGTTCGATCCTCCCAGCCAACCGCGATTTTCCGTGCCGGCGCGCAGTTGCGACTGCCACGTCCACGTGTTCGGTCCCTTTGCGCGCTATCCGCTCGCGCGCGATCGGCTCTACTCGACCGATCCGGCGTTGATCTCCGATCTCTTCGCGATGCTCGACGGCGCCGGCGTCGCGCGCGCCGTGCTCGTGCAGCCGAGCGCCTACGGGACCGACAACACCTGCATGCTCGACGCCATGACCGCATACCCTGACAGGCTGCGTGGCGTCGTCGTCGTCGATCCGGCTATTCCCCAGAAGGAGCTCGAGCGCATGCACGCCGCCGGCGCGCGCGGCACGCGGCTCAATCTCGCCACGTCCGGCGGCAAGTCGGCGAACGAGACCACGCGGCTGGTCGAGCAGCTTGCCGCCAGGATCGCGCCGCTCGGCTGGCATCTCCAGATGTTCATCACGCTCGACATCGTCGCCGCGATTGCGCCGATGGTCACGCGGCTGCCGGTCGACGTGGTGTTCGACCATATGGGCCTCGCGCAAGCGAGGCGCGGCCTTGCCCAGCCGGGCTTGTCGGCCCTTCTCGATCTGCTTCAGACCGGCCGCGTATGGGTGAAGCTGTCGGGCACCTATCGCGTGTCGGGCGATGAATACGGCAGCGCGGACGTAACCGCCATTGCCCGCGCGCTCATCGCCGCCAACGGGGATCGCGTGGTCTGGGCGTCCGACTGGCCGCATGTCGGCACGCACGCGCATCACGTCGAGGGCGAAGCGCCGCACGTGGATTATCGCCTTCTCGATTACGGGCGGCTCCTGTCGGCTTTCACGGATTGGGCGGATGGCGACGACGTTGCGCGCATCCTCGTGCACAATCCGGCGAAGCTCTACGACTTCGCGTGACTGCGGGCCGCCCGTGCGGTGAAGCGGTTATCTGAGGCCGATCCTGCCGGCAATCTCCGCCAACAGTGCGGAAAACGGATTGAAGGTGAAGCGAACCACGTGCTCGCCGGGTGGCAGCGCGACCGCGCGGAATATGACGTTCGCCCGCAGAATCTCCACCGGCGCCCCATCGATGGTGGCGCGCCACCAGGGATGCCAGACGTCGTTGAGGAGCAGAAAGCCGCCATCGGATGCATCGACCCGCACTTCGATCTCGGTATTGGCATAACGCGCGATGCGCGCCGTGCCGGGACGCCGCGCCATGGACGGCATACCCGCAGGCGCTGCCGTCAGCAGGAGCGTCTGGCGCGGATCGACCGCCGGCCACCCGGTGGCGTAGATGCGGTCGAAATCGGCGAGCTGCCAGTCGGGCACCACCATCACCCGCGGCAAGGCGCGGGGATTTTCATAGATATACGCTTCCTTGGTGTGGGCGACGAAGGTGAGATCGCCCGCCGCAAGCGAACGATCGATCTGCTCGACCGGAACGCCGGTCGCGATGATGCGCACACCGAGCAGGTCCGCGAAGGTCGAGCGATAAGACGGATAGAGCGGCGAGAACTCGCGTTGAATGGGCAGCGCGACCGTGTCGCCGACGCGCGTCGCCCGGTAGAACCAGCGCAGCCGCAGCGGATTGTGGCCGAAAACGTGATCGAGGTCGTGGGCGAGCGACAGGTTCTGCCAGTGGTACGCGATTCCGATCATCTCGACGCGGTCGCGCCGGTCGGGACCGGCCGCATCCGCGAGCCGCTGCTTGATCAGCCTCAGGGTCTCGTTCTTGGTGTCCGCGCTCAGCGCGTCGAAGGTCGCGGGCGGCAAGCCGGTCGAGACATGCGGCGCATCGTTCCAGGCAAAATCGACCGCCATGAACGTGGCGAGGACGAGCGCGGCCGCAAAGGGCGCGGTCCGATTGAGCCTGCGCGCGAGGAGCAGCGCCGCGATCGCCCCGGCCGCGCCGAGGATGCCGATCGCGACCGGACCCGAGACGGTCCCCGCGGTCACAACCTGAGCGCCAAGCCAAAAGGCCAGCGCGACGAACGCGAGCGGCAACGCCCATTCGAACACCCGCTGCATCCGGGTCGCCGGCCTGATCGATCCCTCGAGCCAGCGATGGACCAGATAGCCGCTCATGATGGCGAGCAGCGCGCCCAGCATGAAGGTGGCGTCAGCCGGCCGGCGAAAGAACGACACGCCGGGCACCAGTTCGTACATCGCGCGGAAGGCGGGCGTGAACCAGCCCACCGCGTAGAGCAGCATGAGCACCGCGGCGATCGCGAAAAACCGGATCTCGCGCGCCCATGCCTGGCCGCGGATCAATCCGAACGACATGAGCGCCACCAGCGGAACGGCGCCGGCATAGATCATTCCCATGTTCTTGCTGGTGTAGAGCTGGCTCTGCCCGAACGCCGCGTGCCAGAGCGGGCTCGGCGGTCCCCAGAATTCGATATCGGCTGCCATCGCGCGGTAGAGATCGGAGAACGCAAGCATCAGCAATGACAGCGGATGGAGCGACCCGTGCGCGGCCAGCTCGAGGCCGATCTCGGGCCGGTTCGAGCGCGACGCGAGCAGCGCCGTCATCAGCACCGGTCCGGCGGAGATCAGAAGGCCGGTGATGCAGCCCGCCGCGAGCGGCTTGATGCTCTTGCGGAAGCGCTCGCGCGGCGCGCCAAGCCAGTAGGCGACGACGAAGCCCGCCAGCACGTAGAGCCCCAGAAGCGCGACCTGATCGCGCCCGAGCGCCAAAAGTCCGCCCAGCACGCCGGCCGCCGCGCCCCACCGCCACGATCCACGCTCGAGCGCGCGCGCCAGCAGCCACAGCGTGATCGGCAGATAGGCGAGGCTGATGATCTGGCTGGTGTGCTGGATGCGCGAGTTTGCCGAGCCGCCGAACGCGAAGACGAGCGCGGCGACCAGCGCGCCGGCGGGATGCCAGCCGCGATCGCGGAAATACAGAATGATTCCGACCCCGCCGAGAAACAGCAGCAGGAAGGTGAGGCGATCGAACGCAAGCGCGCTCGGCGCCGAACCGAATGCGGCGAGCAGGACGTGCAGCGGCGAGAACATCAGCGATTGTGGATCGCTGATCTGCGGCCATCCCGCGAAGACGTTGGGACTCCAGAACGGCCATTCGCCCCTTGCCAGCGACTGCGCGAGGAATTCGAGCTGAGGCCGGAATTGCGATTCCGCGTCCCAGGGAATCGTGACGGCGCCGGAGAGCCACGGCCAGGCAGGCAGCAGAAATGCGACGGCGAAGAGGGCGAGCGTCAGCGCAAGCGAGGGCGCGCGTTCGACGGGCCGCGCAATGTCGCGCGGGGTCGGCGGCGCGGCGGCGCCGTCCCGCATGGTCCCTGCCCCCGTGTCCACGCGTTCGAGCATCGCTTTTCCCGCGGAACCGATGATAGAGGATCGCGATCGAGGACGAGGGGACGCAAGGTCGCACCTCGGACGAAGAGCCGGTGGATCATTGTGCTGCGCACCTCTATCATCCGGCGCCCACAAACGTCGAGATCACCCATGACCAATCCCATGATCCCGCGCGAGCGCTGCGACTACTCGGCCATCGTCGACCGGCCGCCGCTCGCGCTGCCGGGCGGCGCGCGCCTCGTGTTCTGGAGCATCGTCAATTACGAGGTGTGGGACATCAGCCGCCCGATGGCGCGCCAGGTAATCCCGGCGCCGACCGGCGTGCCGCTGTTGCCCGACGTGCCGCATTGGAGCTGGCACGAATACGGCATGCGCGTGGGCGCCTGGCGCTTCTTCGATCTTTACGCGGGGCTCGGCATCCGGCCGACGCTCGCGACCAATGCGCGCGTCTGCGAGGACTATACCCGTGTGGCCGAGGAGGCGAAAAAGCTCGGCTGGGAGTTCATGGGCCACGCCTATGACCAGATGCCGATCCACAAGGTCGAGGACCAGCGAGCGATGATCAACCGCTCGATGGACATCCTCGAGCGCTTCACCGGCAAACGGCCGGTCGGCTGGCTCGGGCCGGGGCTCACCCAGACCTACGAGACCCCGGAGCTGCTCGCCGCAGCCGGCGTCAAATACATCGGCGACTGGGTCTACGACGACGAGCCGACCGTGATCCGCACCGCGAAAGGGCCGCTCGTCACCCTGCCCTACACGGTCGAGCTCAACGACATTCCGATGATGATCGTGCAGCATCACGAGAGCGAATATCTGA
>WNFC01003357.1_pt1 | contig 20408 bp, 19 predicted proteins | sample 5400541 | NCBI WGS metagenome assembly WNFC01 (sample SAMN13153342, study PRJNA577476) | soil metagenome | isolation source: 120 cm saprolite under Douglas fir tree site 2 hole 2 replicate 1 | place: USA:California | collected 2015-04-18
TCACCCGGCATATCGACAGCACCATCGCCGCCGCCCACCTCGGACGCGCGGCCTGAACCCCTGCCCCGCCGACCTCCGGCCAGCACCGGCTCAAAACTCAAGACAACCGTCAAAGTCCGGGCGCCCCAGCAAACCTAGAACGATGAGTTCGGTCCAGGCACTCCGTCTGATTACCAGAAGCGCCGTTGCCCATGGCGGCCTGCCGCGTCCACGGACCTCGATGCAACCCGACCGGAGGTGCGTAAATGACTGACCGGCAACCGAGTGAAGTCACGAATCTGGACCGGTACGGAGATCCGGTACTGCCCTGGAGCCGAGTGCATGATCTCCTTGCGTCCGGCCCGAAGGGGCCGCTCGTCGGCTTCTTCCTCGGCACGGTCCGACCCGACGGCCGCCCGCACGCCGCCCAGATCGGCGCAGTGTGGCCGATGGCGACGCCAGCGGACCCGGAACCCGCAAGGCACGGAACCTGGCGTACAACCCGGCCTGCATGATCTCGGTCAAGCTCCCCGGCATCGACCTGACCCTCGACGGCACGGCGACGCGAGTCACCGAGCCAGCGATCTTGGAGCGGGCGCGCGGCCCAATTGAGCAGATCTGGCGTGCACCACGAACGCACTCACATGCTTCATATCGTGTGGATCGCTCCACGCGATTAGATTCGTGGCGCGATCGGATCAGGCCGGGTCATCGGCGGCGGTCAGGCTCGCCGCTTTTAAGGTGGGCTTGGCCTCCTTGTGGTCTGGCCGACCTCGATCAAGTGACCGTCCGGGTCGCGGATGTAGGCGCGGATTTCGCGGCCGTGGTCCTTGGGCTCGGTGAGGAACTCGGCGCCCTTCGCCGACCACTCGGCGTAGGCCGCGGCAATGTCGGCGACCCTGATGTTGAGGAACGCGCTGGCATGGTCAGGGTCAGCCGGTGGCGCAAGCGTCACCGTGGGCTTGTCGTCTGTGGGGCCGCCGCCCACGTTGAGGATGAGCCAGCTGTTGGCGATCTTCATGATCACCGGGTCGCGTTCCATCACCACCTTCGCCCCGAACACCGCGCGGTAGAAATCACGCGACCGGTCCTGGTCGGAGACGACCAGGAAGTGGGTGACCACGAACCCGCTCTGGGGATCAGGGAAGTCGTTATCGGTCATGTGAACCTTCCTGTCAACTCGGCGAACAATGTCGCAGCAGATCACAGTAGCCATTGCTTGCGGACAGCCTCATACCGGTCGTTGGGCCTCCTCCCTCCCGCCAGCCACGTACTCTCTGCCGCTTTCAGTTCGCTGGCGCGATCGTGAACACCTGGCCACCCGGGGCCATGAAGTAATACGGGTGGCCTGGGTGCTCGACCTGCTTAAGGCCCGCGTTTAGTGCGGTGCGGTGCGCGGCCGCGGGGTCGTCAGCCCGCAACTCGAGCCATGCTCCAAGCCGGGGCTGGTCGTCGTCAGATGCCTCGTCGGTGAACTCGATGCTGAGGTGTCCGCCGCCGGGGAACCTGACCAGGAGCATCGGCTGCTCCATCCCGGGATGCTCGACGGCGACGACCGGCCCGCAGCTGAGCACGGTCTCAAAGCACCAGGCCAGCTCCTGGCGCCGATGCGGGCGAGCGAAGATATGCACATTGCTGCCAAGAGCGATCACGGTCAGGTAAATCCTTTCTGCTGCCGCCGCGTTGGATGTGCTAGCTGAAGCGGGCCCGGAGCATGCGGGGGAGAACTGCTGGCCCGGTGATGGGGCGGAACCGGGCTGATGCCTCATGCAGGGCCTGATACTCGCTATTGGTGAGTTCGATGTCGGCGGCGGCGACGTTGCTCTCGAGCTGCCCGACGCTTGACGCGCCCGGTATCGCGACCACGGCAGGGCGGTGGATGACCCAGGCCAGCGCGATCTGTGCGGGCGTGGCGGAGTGCGCGTGCGCCACCTCGCGCAGGGCAGCGATCAAATCACCGGCACGCTCGAGGTTATCGGGGAGGAACAGCGGGTTGGCGGCCCGGACGCGGTTGGTCGGCCGGCTGGCCCGGTGATACTTCCCCGAGAGCAGCCCCTGGGCGAGCGGGCTGTAGGCGATCATCACGTGATCGGTCGACTCGGCGAACGGCAGCAGGTCGCGCTCTGGCGAGCGGTCCACGAGGCTGTAGCGGACCTGGTTGCTCAGCACCCGGCTGCCCAGCGCCTTTTCGGCGGCTCGCCAGCGTTCCAGGGAGTAATTGCTGACGCCGACCTCGCCGACCAGCCCGACCCGCCGCAGCGCGCGCATGCCGCGCATGATCGTCCCGTCGCGGACCAGCGGATGGGGCTGGTGCACCTGGTACAGGTCGATCCGGTGGGTCCCGAGCCGGTTGGCGCTGGCCACGGCGCGCTGTTCCACTACCGGGGCGACCGGCACGACCGGGAAGATCTTCGTCGCCAGGAAGACCGACTCCCGGTCCTCACCGAGTGCCTCGCCGAGGACCCGCTCGCTACGCCCGAAACCGTAGATCTCAGCGGTGTCGAACAACGTGACTCCGAGCTCGAGCGCCCGGCGCACGATGGCATGTGCCTCCTGCCGGGCGTACGACTCCCCGTATCCCCACTCCCGGGACCCGAACTGCCAGGTTCCCAGCCCGATCCTGGAGATCTTCGTGGCTGTGTCGGTGTTCAGGTAGCGCATGCATCCAGTGTCCGCCTCACCGCCCCAGTACGCGTCCCCCGGGTATGACACGAGATGCCGGAGACTAATGGCCGCCTCACCACGTGCGCGGCGCCCCCGACGCCCAGGAACCTGCCCGGCCCGGCCGCTCCGGCGTCCGCTGTCCGGCCGAAATTATGTACGTTCTGGCCTGGATAGTTGTCTATGACAGCGGCTCATGGCACGTTGAGGCGCCCGATGAGCTGGCCGGTGATCTCAACGATGAGGTCGAAGTCGCGCAGCCCAGGGGCTGGCTCGGCGTATCCGCGGAAACGCCGCGGGCCGCCTGGACTGGGGCCACCTGCCGGTCTGCGGTTTCCTCGTTGGCGATGATCATAATCTGGTATCCGCGAGGGGCTGTACCTGGTGCCACGAAATGTCAGACTTGGACGCTAACCTCAAATACATGTTCGATATAGAGCAGCCGAGCGCTGACCCCGGCATTACCGCCCGCGTCCCCTACCCGGGCCACCCCGATCCACCCGAACAGGTGCCGCTGGAGCGGCTGGAGGCGCAGATCTGCGAGCTGGCCGGGCACCTGGCCGCGGCCACCTGCCGGTTCCTGGTCCTGCTCGCCGACTTCGACGCCCGCCGCGGCTGGGCCAGCTGGGAGATGAACAGCTGCGCGGCCTGCCCGGCTCTCGTATGCGAAAGTGCGGGCGCTGACCCGGATCGCCACCCCCGGACACCGAAAAGGGCCTGGCCGAGATCGCCGGGCCGATGACCGCCAACCAGCTGGAACGGTTCGCCCGCGCCCACCGGCAGGTCAGCCACGTCGACGACGCGGCGGCGCGGATCCGCCGCCGGCTGGCCTGGCGGCTGGAGGACGACGGGTGCCTGGCGGGCACGTTCCGGCTGCCGCCGCTGGCCGGCGCGGTGCTGCTGCAGGCCCTGCGCGCGGCCGCCGGCGACCTGGACCACCCGCACGACCACGACGGCGTTCCCGCGGCAACGCCGGCCGGGGAGCGTCCCGCGGCCCGCGGACCGGAGCAGCCGGCGATGACGTCCTCCAGCCTGGCCGACGCCTTGCTGGTCATCGCCGAGGCGTTCCTGGCCGGGAAGGTCGCCGCCGCCGATAACCCCGAGGTGTATCAGGTCATCGTCCATGTCGGCGCCGACGCCCTGGCCGCAGCCGAACCGGCCGTCGGCACCGACGGGCCGCCGGCCGGCGTTTCCGCGGAAACGCCGCCGGCCGCCCCGCCAGTGCCCGGTCACCCCGCCGACCCGGCCCGGTGCCACGTGGAAGACGGCCCCGCGATCAGCGTCAGCACCGCCCAGATGATCACCTGCACCGCCGCCTTGAGCTGGATGCTGCACGACCGCGACGGCACCGTCCTGGACGTCGGCCGCCGGCGCAGGAGGGCGCCCGCGGCGCTGCGCCGGGCCGCCCGCGAACGCGACCACTGCCGGTGCCGGTACCCCGGCTGTGAGTCCCGCCGCATCGACCTGCACCACATCCAGTACTGGAGCCACGGCGGCCGGACCAGCCTGAAGAACATGATCTGCCTGTGCCGATACCACCACATGCTCGTCCACGACCGCGGGTACCTCATCGCCACGGGGCCGGGCGGCGCCTTCACCTTCTACGACCCCGGCGGGACCGCCATCCCGCCCAGCCCCGCCCTGCCCGACCCGGACGGGGCCATCGACGGCTGCCACGACGCCGACATCACCCCCGCCACCATCATCCCGCCCTGGTACGGCGAGCGCCTCGACCTGGACCACGCCATCTACACCTGCTTCGCCAACGCCGAATACCACGCCCGCCAGCGCAACCAGCCCGCACAGCCGGACCAGGACACACCGGCCCCCACGACCGAACCGCAGGCCGAGCCCTGGCGCCCCACCGCCACCGAAGTGGACGTCATCGCCGCGATACGCAAGCAATGCCAGGAGTACGCGACCAATGCACACCGCTAGCCCGCCAGCGGGATCCCTGGCCAGCAGGATTACCGAATCGACGACGGAGCCAGTAGTACTTCCCGGATGATCTCCAGCGGGAAGAACACCCCGACCGGCTCGATCGTGTACATGCTGGCGTCGCGTCAGAAGAGGTGCCTGGTGTAAGAGTCGAACCGGACCTCGCCACCGACCACGCGGCGCAAGCGCTTCCGCGAGCTCCGCGCCCGGAAAGGACATAGCCATGGCGTACCAGAGCGGCCGGCACTTTCTCCAGATCCCCGGGCCGACCAATGTCCCTGACCGGGTGCTAAGGGCGATGGCGGCGCCCACGATCGATCACCGCGGTCCCGAGTTCGCCGCTCTGGCCCGCCACGTGCTGGCCGGGCTGGGGCGGTTGTGCGGCAGCACGAGGCCCGTCGCCGTCTATCCCTCGTCAGGCACCGGTGCCTGGGAGGCCGCGCTCGTCAACACGCTGTCGCCGGGCGACTGCGTGCTTGCCTTTGACACCGGGCATTTCGCCACGCTGTGGGCGCAGATGGCCAGGAAGCTGGGCCTAGATGTGGACGTTGTCCCCGCTGACTGGCGCCAAGGCGTACAGCCTGGTCAGGTCCACGAGAAGCTGGCTGCGGACCCTGGGCACCAGATCAAGGCGGTCACCATCGTCCAGAACGAGACGTCCACCGGGTGCGCCAGCCAGATTCCGGTGATACGGGCGGCGATCGACAGCGCCGGGCATCCCGCCTTGCTGATCGTCGACACGATCTCATCGCTCGGGTCGGTCGAGTACCGCCACGATGAGTGGGGCGTCGACGTCACCATCTGGTGCTCCCAGAAAGGCATGATGCTGCCCCCGGGCCTGGGCCTTAACGCGATCAGCGAGAAGGCTCTCGCCGCCGCGCAGCGAGCCCGCCTGCCCCGCAGCTACTGGGACTGGCAGCCGGTCCTCGCGGCCAACGAGACCGGGCTGTTCCCTTACACACCGGCCACCAACCTGCTGTTCGGGCTGCGCGAGGCACTGGCCATGTTCGACGAGGAAGGCCTGGCTGCCGTCTTCTCACGGCACGCCCGCCATGCGGAAGCGACCCGCCGGGCGGTCCGCGGCTGGGGACTTGAAATCGTGTGCCAGAACCCAGACGACTACTCCAGTACCCTCACCGCCGTCATGGTCCCTGACGGGCACGACGCAGACCACGTGCGCCGGCTGATTCTGGAGCGCTACAACATGTCGCTCGGCGCCGGGCTTGGCCGGCTGGCCGGCCGGGTGTTCCGCATTGGCCACCTCGGGGATCTCGGCGACCTCTCGCTGGCCGGCGCCCTGTGCGGGGTCGAGATGGGGCTGGCCCGGGCCGGAGTACCCATCGCTCGCGACGGCGTCAGCGCGGCCCTCGACTACCTCGGCTCAGGCGCCTGACCTCGGCTCAGGCGCCTGACTTCGGGTCAGCCGCCTGACCGGCGATGCTGGCGCTGGCGGCGGGCGGCCGGATCGGCGATCTCGGCACAGAGAGGGCGCAAGCCCGTTGCATCGGCCCGGTCAGTTGCCATCGGCCTGCACGGGAACCGAATCGGCCTCCACCGGGCCGAGCAGGGCCGCGCGCACCTCGTCGGTGTGCTCGCCCAGGGTCGGTGGCGCCAGCCCGGGTGCGACCGCGCTGCGGCTGTAGCGCACCGGATGACCGGGCAGCCGGATCGTGCCGAGCCGCGGGTGATCCACCTCCCAGACCAGGCCCTCCGCGCGGGCCTGCTCGCTGTCGTAGACCCGGTCCAGCGTCTTCAGCTCACCCGCCGGGACGCCGGCCTGGCGCAGCCGGACGAGCCAGTCCGCCACGGTGCGCGGTGCCAGCGCCGCGTTCATGATCTGCTGCAGCTCGGCGAGATTGCTCAGCCGCAGCGCATTGGTGGCGAACCTGCTGTCCTCGGGATCGAGCCCGGCCAGCGGGGCGAAACGCCGCCAGATGTCGTTGTTGCCCACCGCGATGACCAGCGGGCCATCCGCGGCGTCGAACATGCCGTAGGGAGCGACCGTGGGGTGATGGTTGCCGGAGACCCCCGGCACCTGTCCCGCGATGAGGTACCTGGTGGCCTGGAAGGTGTGGATGCCGACCTGCCCGGCGAGCAGGGAGGTGGACACCCGCTGGCCTAGCCCGCTGTGCTCACGCTCCACCAGGGCGCCCAGCACCCCGATGACGCCGAACAGGCCGGCACTGACGTCGGCGATCGGGACGCCCACCTTGACCGCCCGGCTGGCCGCCGTCCCGGTCAGGCTCATCACACCGCCCTCGGCCTGCAAGATCTGGTCATAGCCGACCCGGTCGCTGTCCGGGCCCCTCTCCCCGAAGCCGCTGATCGCCAGCCGGATCAGCCGCGGATTCAGCTCCGCCAGCCGGTCATCGGCCAGCCCGAGCCGGTCCATCACCCCGGGGCGGAAGTTCTCCACCAGCACGTCCGCCCAGCGCACCAGCGCCTCGACGAACCCGCGCTCACCCGGGTCCTTCAGGTCAATGGCCACGCTTCGCTTGCCCCGGTTGACGGACAGGAAGTACGTGCTCTCGGCCCCGTCGCCGGCCGGCACGAACGGCGGGCCCCAGTGCCTGGTGTCGTCTCCCGCGCCGGGCCGCTCTACCTTGATCACCTCGGCGCCCAGGTCGCCGAGCAGCATCGCCGCGTACGGCCCGGCGAGCACCCGCGCCAGGTCGAGCACGTGCACTCCGGCCAGTGGGCCCGCCATCGCATCCTTCCCTGTTCCTGCACCGCCGCGTGGCACCAGGGCCGGCCTCTGGCCGGCCGCTCGCCGGAGGCGGAGCGGCCGGCCAAAAGGCCAAGGGCCAAGGGCCGGTGGCTGGCTACGGCGTGGCTGCCGCCAGCGCGCTCGCTGACATCACGTACACCTGCTGCTCAACGCCCGCTGTAGTGGACTGGAAGGCGCCGTACGGGCCGAAGGTGTTGTTGTACTTGTTGTAGTCCAGCTCGCCGCTGGCGCCCTGGTAGTTGATCTTCGTGCCCGCCTTGATGAGCGCCAGGCAGGTCGCGTAGGTGTAGCACGCGGTGCCGGGCGGATTCGTGACCATGGGCATGTCGTGCGCGACCGTGGTCCCGTTGGTGGTCTTGGCGTAGTCGTCGGCCAGGGCGAGCGAGATCACCGCGTCGTAGGCGTAGTTGGCGTTGGCGAGCGGGCCGGCCGTCTTCTGGCTCGGGAAGAGCTGGTTGAACTTGTTGGTGAACGCCGCGTTCGCCGCGCCGGTGACCGAGGTCCCGTAGACAGAGGTCAGCACGGCGTGCGCGGTCGGGTAGCTGATCGCCTTGAGGTAGTCGCTGCCGCTGGTCACGTCGGTGCCGATCCACGGGATGTTCTGCCCGCCCAGCTGCTTGAACTCACGGAAGAGCACGGCCGCGGTCGGCGGGTCCTCCTGGGTGAAGATCACCTGCGGGTGGGCGGCGATCACCTGGCGGACCTGGCTCAGGTAGGAGGTCTGGTCCGGGGTCACGATAACGGTCTTCAGGATCGTGCCCCCGAGCTTGGTGAACGTCTGGGAGACGGGCTTGAGGAACGTCTGCGCCGCCGGGTCGGAGTAGAACAGCATGACGGCCGTGGTGTAGTGCTTCAGGTGCCCGTACAGGGCCATGGCGACGCCCAGCTGGGAGTCCGACGGGCTGTCCCGGAAGAAGTAGGGGTCGGTCTGGTGGTCGCGGGCGGTGTCGCCGCCCTGGAACTCGTCGACGATGTGATTGGAATCCAGGATCGGCTCGACGCCGTTGATCTCCTGGGTCTCCGGGCCGATCACGCCGCTTACGTTCTTGGTCAGCGTCTGGTTGGTGGCCGTGACCCCATCGGCGACGTCACAGCTGGTGTCGCCGGTCACCAGCTGAAGCTGGCGGCCGAGGATGCCGCCGGCCGAGTTGATCTCGCTCTTGGCCACCTGGGCACCCTGGAGCATCGCCTGGCCAAGGCTCGCCAGCCGGCCCGTGAAGCAGGAAAGGACGCCGTAGTTGATCGGGCCGGACGAGCTGCTGCCTCCTCCGCTCGAGCTGGAGCTGGAGGACGCGCAGGCGGCCAGCAGGACCGCGGCTGCGCAGGCCGCGACCGGTCTGCTGATCGTGGGAAGTTTCACGCTGGTTCTCCTCTATTCGGTGCGAGCGGTCCAGCGGTGCCCGTGTGCCGTTCCTACGGGTGCCCAGGCCCTCAGGCTCGCCTTAGTCAACTCATGCGGCCGACGTAGAGCTCCACGACGCTGTCGTCGTGAAGCAGTTCCTGTGCGGGACCGTCGAGCCTGTTGCGCCCGAGCACGAGGATGTAGCCCCAGTGCGCATGGCGGAGGGTTCGCCGGGTGTTCTGCTCGACCACGCAGATCCCGACGCCAGTTGAAGCGATTTTCTCGATCTGCTCCCAGAGCGCGCCCTGGAGCAGGGGGGACAGCCCGGCACTCGGCTCATCGAGCAGCATCACGACGGGCTTGAGCATCAGCGCCCTGGCCATGGCGAGCATGGTGCGCTGGCCGCCGCTGAGCATTCCTGCCCGGCGCCGCAGCGACCCGCCGAGGTCGGGGAACAATTCGCAGACTTCGCCGATCCGGGCGTCCACGCCGTGGCGGCGGGTGTACGCCCCCATTTCCATGTTCTCCCGCACGGTGAGGTCGGGAAAGATGTTGGAGACCTGGGGAACATAGCCGAGCCCGCGCTTGACGAGTTTCTCCGGCGGGATGTTCGTGGTTTTCTCGCCCCGGACGTAGGCGTCGCCGCGAGAGACCTTCAGCACTCCGCTCAGTGCTTTGAGCAGCGTGGATTTCCCGGCGCCGTTCGGCCCGACGATGGCGGTGATCTTCCCCGCGCGGACCGTCAGCGAGATGTCCTCGATGATGGGCGGCCCGCCGTATCCGGCGGTCAGCCCGTCGGTGCGCAGCACTACCTCGGGTAGCTCAGTCATGGCTCTGGTCCATCCCGAGATAGGCGTCGACCACCCTGGGGTTGCCGCGCAGACCGGAAAACGGTCCCTGGGCGATGACCTCGCCGAGGTCCATCACCACCACCTGATGGCAGGTTCTCTCGATGAACGGGAGGTTGTGCTCGACCACGACCACGGTGCGGCCCTCCGCCGCGAACTGGCCGACTGCCTCGCCGATCCGCGCGCCGAGCACGGGGTTAACGCCTCCCATCGGCTCGTCCAGGATGATCAGCCGGGCCTCGGCGGCGGCGATGCGGGCGAATTCGAGCAGCCGTTTCTGGCCGCCGCTCAGCCTCACCGCGAGTTCGTTCTTGAGCTCCGCGAGCTGGAAGCGCTCCAGGATGGCCCGGACGGCGGCCCGCTCCGCCCCTTCCTCGCGACGGATCCGGCCGGCGCGGGTCAGCGAGCGCCAGAGGGACTCATCAGCGAACCGGCGCCGCGCCAGCAGGACGTTGTCCATGACGGTCAGGTGCCGCCACTCGCGAGGCGTCTGGAACGTCCGGATCAGCCCGAGCCGGGAGATGACGTCGGGACGTTTGCCGGTGAGCGGCTCGCCGGCGAACCGGACGCTGCCGGAGTCCGGTCGCCCGAACCCGGACACGAGGTCGACGACGGTGCTCTTGCCCGCGCCGTTCGGCCCGATAAGTCCGGTCACCTGACCCTCGGGAACCGAGAAGGTGCAGTTCCGCACCGCGTGGACGCCGCCGAAGGACTTGGTCAGGTTCTCGATCTCGAGCAGCGCGGCGCTCATCCGGCGCCCCCGTCCTCGGCCGCCTGCCCCTCGGGCGCGCCATCGCGCGCGGCGCCGGCGGCGGCCGGCGGGGAAGGGACGCTCGCCACCGCCACCACCGGACCCGGCGACCGCTGGTCGGCCGGTACCGGCTCGCGGTCGAGTCCGGGCCGCTCCCGGAAGAGCCCCTCCGGCCGGAACCGGAGCATCAGGATGATCATGAGGCCGATGAGGATCTGGCGCATCGCCGGGCCGAAGTCCGGCCGCGACGCCGGCGACGGCAGGTACCGGGTGAGCTCGATGAATCCGATATAGACGACGAACACACCGAGGATGACGCCGCGCGGGTTGCCGCGGCCGCCGACCAGGATCGCCGCGTAGATCACCAGGAGTTCCTGCGGGGTCCAGGCCGACGGGTTGAACGCGCTGATAAAGATGGCGAACAGGCCGCCGGTCAGGCCGGCCAGCGCCGCGCCGAACAGGTAGGCGCGGTACTTCGCCCAGAACACCTGCCGTCCGTACGCGGCGGCCGCGCGCTCATCCTCCCGCACCGAGCGCAGCATTCGGCCGAACGGGCTTCGTGACAGCCGCTGCACCAGCAGGTAAGCCAGGAAGAGCAGGACGAGGACGACCACGAGGAACGCGATGCGGTAGCCGTTATAGGTCAGGTTCAGGGCCGTCTGCCCCGGGTTGACCAGCCCGTAGACGCCGTTGTAGCCGTCGAACAGCGGTGTGTAGTTCTCGACGATGAGGTACAGCGCGCTCACCGCGCCCAGTGTCGTCACGGCGAAGTAGATGTCGCGCAGGTTCCGGAGGGCGATGGCCCCGATGACGGCCGCGAGGGCCACCACGACCACCATCGCCAGCAGGATGGAGACCACGACCGGGAGGTGCCAGCCGAGGATGTACTGGACCGGCGGCGTCGGCTTGCCGATCGTGAGCACGAAGGTCAGATAGCTGCCCAGGGCCAGGTACCCGTAGAACGCCAAGTCGAAATCACCGCCCCAGCCCCAGATCACGTCTAGGCCGAGGGCGAGGATGGCGAAGATGCCCGCTTCGGTGACAACGCTGACCCAGTACATCAGGCACGCACTGCTACCGCGCTGCGCCGGACGAACACGCCGTTCGGCCGGAACAGCATGAGCAACACCAGGAGCAGGAAGGCGAACACGAGTTCATAGGCCGAACTGGTGTAGGTGCCGGCGATCTGGAGCACGAGCCCGACGATGAGGGCGCCGCCGAAGGTCGCGTACGGCCGGCCGATGCCCCCGGCCACGGTGGCCGTGATGGTGAGCAGGAGGAAGCTGAAGCCGAGGGTGGGACCGAAGGTGCCCACCGTGTCGGCGAGCACGAAACCCGCGAACCCGGCGACGGCGCCCGCGAGGGCCCAGGTCTGCATGATGATCCGTCGCGCGGGAATGCCGCTCACCTGGGCGAGCGCCCGGTCCTGCGAAATCGCCCGGACCGCCTTGCCGAAACGCGTGCGCTGCAGCAGCAGGTAGATGACGCCGGCGACGGCCAGCGCCGAGATGATCACCTCGATGTCGGAGGTGGTCCAAAGGAACGGCCCGACGTGATGGAGCTTGCCCTGGCCGAAGCCGTAGGTGACGTTGGCCGCTCCGTAGATGATGACGAGCACGTTCTCTACGATGAGCGCGACCCCGAGCGTGGCGATGAAGACCGTGATGGCGCTGCGCCCCCGGAACTGCTCGATGATCCCGGCGTTCAGGGCCAGCCCGGCGGCCGCCCCGGCCGCCGCGGCGATCACGGCGGCGGCCGCGACGTTCTGGTGGAAGATCTTCTGCCCGGAGTAGGCGGCGAAGGCGCCGATGGTGAGGAACTCACCGTGGGCGAAGTTCGCGACCCGGCTGACCGCGTACTCCAGCGTGAACGCGACCGCCGACAGCGACAAGATGGCTGCCGTGGAGAGCCCAATGCCGATGCTCACAAGAAAGGTGGTCATGCCGTCCCTCGGCGCGCTGGGCTGGAGTGACAAACACTAAGTGGCTGAGCCAGTAGCCCGAACGATAATGTTCGCTATCCTTGGGTGTCAACGGTGCAGGAGTGAGGCGGGGCGACACGATGCCAGCCAGTCAGCGGGCCAGCCGGCCGAGTACCGAGGCCCTTCGGGCCCCTGACCGGCGCCGGCTCTACGAGCAGCTCGCCGCCCGGCTGCTCGATTATGTCGAGGTCACCGGCCTGCGGGTGGGTGGCCGCCTGCCATCGGAACGCGATCTCGCCGAGGCGCTGAAGGTCAGCCGGGCCTCGGTCCGGCAGGCCACGATCGCGCTCGAGGTGCGCGGGACGCTGGAAGTACGGCACGGCGATGGCATCTACCTCAGGTCGCTCCCGAACGAGTCAGGCCACGTCATGGAGCTGATGACCCAGCGGCACCGGCTGCCGGCCATCCTGGAGGCCAGGGAGGCGCTGGAGACGCAACTGGCTGCGCTGGCCGCGGCGCGCCGGACCGAGGAAGACGTCGCGGCGATGGGCCGGGCCCTGGACGTCATGGCCGCCGACATCGAGGCGGACGGCTTCGGCGAGGAGGGCGACCGGCTGTTTCATGAGGCCGTCACCCGCGCGGCCCGAAGCCCCCTGCTCGCGGACTTCATGGCCGGCCTCGCGCTGCCGATCAGCGAGACCCGGCACAGCTCACTCGGCGAGCCGGGACGCCCGCCCCGTTCGCTGCGGGCCCACCACCGGATCCTGGAGGCCATCCGGCGCGGGGACGCGCCCGGCGCGCGTCAGGCCATGCGCCGGCACGTGAAGATGGTGGCCGACATCGGGCTGCTCAGGTGGTCAGCCGCTCAGCAGCACGGCGAAGACGCAGGCCTAACGTAAGGAGGATTTCCTTACCGGTTACCGGCCGAGGGATGAGGGTGTCCTTAAGAAAGGGAAGGGCGGGTCAGGTCTTGGCGCCAGTCTGGCTGACAGTAGTCGCGTGGCTCTATCTATCGGTCTGTTTTTGTTTCGCGGGCATCATTGCCTGCGACATTGCCTTTAATCACCGACGTCAGCCGATGGGCGTGATGAATTTCGTCTTCCCCGATCACCGCGCTGTACTTCGGCCCGTTCGCGCTCGCCCTGTACTGGCGCTGGGGACGAGCCGCCGCCCGGACGACGATGCCGCCGATGTCCATGAGCCGGGCAGCGGTGTCCCGGGCAGCAGCGGCATCTGCCGACGACCGCATGCAGATGCACGGCGGCCACCAGGCTCATCACGACATGGCCGGCGCAGCCGGACCAGACGGCGCAGCCGGACCAGACGGCGCTGACGAGCCAGCACCGCCGGGCGAGCGGCCCAGGCCATGGTGGGTCATGATGGCCATCGAGGTGAGCCACTGCGGCTCTGGATGCGCCCTGGGCGACGTGATCTCCGAATTCGCGATATTCTGGCTGGCCCTCACGATTGCTGGCGTCACCCTGGGAGCTGAATACGTCGGCGACTACATTCTCGCCCTCGCGTTTGGCATCATCTTCCAGTATTTCGCGATCGCGCCAATGCGCGGCCTCGGGCTGAAGGATGGCCTGATCGCGGCCGCCAAAGCGGACTTCATCTCGCTGACCGCGTTCGAGGTCGGCCTGTTCGGCTGGATGGCGGTCATGGCGTTCGTGCTGTTCCCGGCACCGCACCAGCTCATGCCCAGCTCGGCCGCCTTCTGGCTCCTCATGCAGGTCGGCATGATCATCGGATACTTCGCCTCCTGGCCCGCAAACGTCTGGCTGGTCAACCGCGGCATCAAGGTGCCCATGTGAGCCAACGCCGGAGTGCACCCACCGCTTATCACCCTGCCTAATTGCACATTAATTGCATGACGATCGCCCGCCCCGACAGCGAGCAATTCTCTGCTACGCATGTTCCTGGGCTAGCAGGTCAAGCAGGACCCCGGATGAACTTCGGGCGTGGTGCAGGCAGCGGCGGTAGCTGGCCGCCGGAGCGCTTCTTATGCGGTGAGTCGAGCATCAGGGCAGTTGCTGCGGGCGAGGCCAGAAAAACGCCGATGGTGACCACGATAGCCACCATGAATACTGCCGCGTTATCGGTGAGGAAAGCGGCCAGCCACATGGCTGCCGCAAGCATGATCGCGCATACGGCCGACTTGACGCCCCTGTTCACCGGCGGCCGGGCCTGCGTCCGGGCGGCCTTCTGCGGTGGCTGGGCTCCGATCAGCCCGGCGGGGATGACCGCGGCCAGGTCCGCATAGGTCCGTGCCGCGAACGCCTGGCCGATCCGCGCGTCAAACTCGTCTTTGGTCAGTCGGCTCTGCACGAACGCGGCCTTGAGCACGTCGATTATCTGCTCGCGGTCGGTGTGGGACGCCCGCAGGCGGCCGTGGGCCGCCATGCCGGCTGTCATCTCGGTCTGCGGCCCTGTCATCATGGGCACCTTCTTACGAGCGCGATGTGAGCAAAGCCTATCGCGGCCAGTGCCCGTAGCAAAAATACTCGCAGATGTCAAATTCGGGCGGTGCGTCAAGGCTGGCGAATCCATCCCGTGCGACACGGCAGGCGGCCCTACACGCGGACTGGCTGATCGGCGTCGGGGCGCGGCGGCAGCATCGGACTGCGGGCTTGGCGGATGAGGCTGATGACCTGCGGTGCCTGCGCGAGTGGGGCGCCTGGTCTTCGTGACTTCCAGGGGTTGAGCTGGGCCGATACGGCGATCTTCATTCCGCGTATATCCCGGGAACCGCGACATCAGGCGGCTTCTGGCGGCATATGGCTGCACAGCCGTTCAGCCGAGGGTCAGGGTGTTTGCGCAGCTCAGACGGTGTTTCGTCTGGTCATGGTGGGCGCCCCCAGCAGGATTCGAACCTGCGCTCACGGCTCCGGAGGGCGCACGCAACCGAGGCTCTGAGCTGCATTGACCTGTTCCCCGACCTGGCCCGTGGGGACAGGTCGGGGATAGGCCCGTTCGGCCGGCTCGTCTGCTCTGCTCCGGTAGGGCCGGGCCTTGTTGCCATGGATCATCCTAGACAGGCATCAGCCGACGATGACGCCGGTAAGTGCCGAGCTGGTGACTCGCCGTGACGACGATTACGACGCTTCACGCGGGTCATGACGTGCGCTACCTGACGTCGGGGGACGCGCATGGCGGGAACGCCGGGGCGATGCGCTACTACACCGCGTCGGGTGAACCGCCGGGGCAGTGGGCCGGTAAGGGGGCTGCCGCCCTGGGCCTGGCGGGGGCGGTGGATGGCGGGGTGATGGAGCGGCTTTACATGCAGCACGTCGGCCCGGACGGGGAGCTGCTGACCCGGCCGCGAGGCAACGCGGCGGCGGAGGATGACGACCAGGCGGCGGCAGCGTTCCGGGCGGTGCACCCGTTCGCCTCCGAGGTCGAGGTGGCCGAGGCGGTGGCGAAGGCGCGGGGCGGCGTGCGGGTGCCGGTGCCGTATTACGACCTGACGGTTTCGGCGGCCAAGAGCGTGTCCGTGCTGCATGCCTCACTCAAGATCGCAGCGCAGGAGGCGTTTAAACGGGGCGATCTGGTGACGGCGGGGAAGCTGCATGCGGAGGCGGACGGGATCGAGGCTGACCTGGAGGCGGCGGCCCGGTTCGCCGTCGAGCGCGCCGAAGCCGAAGCGTGCTACACCCGGACCGGGCACCACTCGGCTACCACCGGGGAGTGGCGGGACGGGGCCGGCCTGATCGCGGGGACGTTCACCCATCACATCAGCCGGGACGGGGACCCGCAGCTGCATGTGCACATCGCGGTCGCGAACCTGGTGCAGCGGGCCGACGGCGGGGATGAGACGTTCCGGCAGCTGGACACCAGGGCCCTGCATAACCAGCGGCTGTCGATCGCCGCGCAGGTGGACCGGGAGATGGAGGCCCGGATGATCGCCCGCGGGTACGCGATGGTCCCGCGCGAGGACGGGAACGGCTGCGAGGTCGGCGGGGTGTCCCAGCAGGTCATGGACCTGTTCTCTTCCCGCAAGGCGACGCTCAGTGCCGAGGTCGCCAAGATGGCGGAGGCGTACCGCCGCAAGTACGGGCACGAGCCGTCCAAGCGGACACTGTGGCTGATGGGCCAGCAGGCGGCGGCGATGACGCGGCGGCCGAAGTCCGCGGCGCGCAGGGTCCACGGGACCAGCGGCGGGGACGCGGACGACGCGGAACGGCTGACAGCGTGGGAGGCGCAGACCGCAGCGCGTGAGATGACCGCGCTGTCCCAGGTGCACACCGATGTGGCGGGGTTCGGGTCGCGTCCGGCCGCGGTGATCGATGACGACATCAAGGCGATGGCGGCCCGGGCCGCGGTGGCGGAGGTGCAGCAGCACCACGCGGTGTGGAGCCTGTCGGAGCTGCGGTTCGAGGTCGGCCGGGCACTGCCGCCGGGGGCGTCGGCGGAGCTGGTCCGGGAAGTGGCCGAGCTGGCGGTAACGCCGGGCTCGGGAACCGGGGTGCTGCTGGTGACCGCGCCCGAGGTGACCGATGTCTCCGCGCTGGGCACGCGGAAGGACGGGACGAGCATCTACCGGCCGCCGAACGAGGCGCGGTACACGACCACGGGGCAGGTCGACCTGGAGGAGCGCATCCTCCGCCAGGCACGCAAGCAGGTACCGCAGCGGGTCAGCGAGGGGATGACGCGCCGGGCGCTGGCCGGGTCGGGGCTGACCGAGGAGCAGGAGGACGCCACGGTCCGGCTGCTGACCAGCACGACCATGGTGTCCATCCTGACGGCTCCGGCGGGCGCAGGGAAGACGCACACGGTTGCCGCGTACGCGCAGGCGTGGATGCGGCTGACCGGGCGGCGGGTGATCGGGATCACCACCGCGGAGAACGCGGCACGGCAGATGACGGAGGAGGGCCTGGCGGAGGTGTACAACTCCGCGGCGTTCCTCGGCAAGACGAAGGGCTCGGACCTGCTGCGGTACCCGGTCCGGATCAGCGCTGGTGACGTGCTGATCCTGGACGAGTCGAGCATGATCTCGACCGCGGACCTCGCCCTGATCATGGACTACGCCGACCGCGCCGGGGCGCTGGTCATGCCCACGGGGGACGCCTTCCAGCTCGGCCCGGTCGAGGCGGGCGGCATGTTCCCGGCGCTCATCGCCGAGCTGGGCGCGGCGGAGCTGTCCGAGGTGATGCGGTTTGACCAGCAGTGGGAGCGGGACGCCTCGGTCCGGCTGCGGGAGGGTGAGTTCTCCGTGGTCGCGGCCTACGACCGGCGCGGCCGGATCAGGGGCGATCACCGGGAGGCGGCGTTCGACCGTGCCGCGGGCGCATGGCTGGCGGACCACCTGCACGGGCGGGACACGATCCTGCTCGCCGGGTCGAACGAGGAAGCAGCCGAGCTTGCACGGCGGGTGCAGGAACAGCTCGTCAAGATAGGGACCGTGGTGCAGCCTCGTGCACCGCTCGCCGACGGGAACCAGGCCGGCACCGGGGACTTGATCCGGGCCCGGCTCAACACCGAGATCGACGCCGGCGGGCCTCGGCTGACCAACCGGGACGTGCTCCGGATCGAGGGGTGGCAGGGCCAGGACGCAGAGGTCAGCCGCAGGCTCCCGGGCGGGGGCTGGTCGGCCCGTTTCCTGGTGCCCCGCTCCTACCTCGCGTCTGACGCCGAATTGCAGTACGCGGGGAATATCCACGTGTCGCAGGGCCGGACCGTCGATACCTCGCACGTGCTTGTGACCGAGACGCTTTCCCGGCAGTCCTTCTATGTCGGGATGTCCCGCGGGCGCGAGAGCAATATCGCGCACGTGGTAACCGGGGAAACCGCGCCGGAAGGGAAAGAGCCATACGAGCAGGCGGCCACTGAGGCAGTCGTCCACCGGATAATGGAGCGGGATTCCCGCGAGCTGTCAGCTACCGAGCAGATCCGGGCAAGCCAGGAATGGGCGTCCGGGACCGGGCACGTGCTCAACTTGTGGGCGGCGGCAATGCGCGGGACGCTCAATCCCGCGATTGACACCGAATTGCGCGGGGCGCTTTCCGAGAGCGAATATGCCCGGTACGGGAAAGAACACCAGCGCCCCGCACTGCTTGAGGCGATCCGCGAGCGGGTGCTCGCCGGGACGGATGTCCGCTCGGTCATCCGGGAAATCACCCTCTCCCCGCTGGACGGGGCACGGTCGGTGTCCGCGGTGCTGCACGGTCGGCTCGGGACCACGGTCCGCCCCGACACCCCGGTGTCCTGGACGGCCAGGACCCCGGAGTCCGCCGGGGAGATCGCCCGGGCCACCGCGGAGGCGCTGGACGAGCGCACCGCAGCCCTAGGTGAACGGCAGCTCGCGCAGCCCCAGCCGTGGGCCATGCGGCACATCGGGCCGCCGCCCCGGGAGACCCGGCCCGGCTTGCAGACGCTACTCCAGGCGGACTACGCCCGCCGGGCCGGAGTCGCCGCAAGCTACCGGGAAGCGGCCGGGATCACCGACCCGCACCAGGTGATCCGCTGGGAAGGACACAAGGGGAACCCGGAACTCGAAGCCATGCGGCAGGATGCGATTTCGGCCTTGCAGATCCACGATGAGCAAGCCGACCTCGCCGGGATGGGCCGCGGCCAGCTCGAAGCCAAAGTGATCGCCGGAGCCAGGGTCAGGGCCGCCGCCCCGCATGACGTGTCATGGGAACTGCGCACCACCGCGCAAGCCGAAACCGACATGAGGATCACGGCTGGGAAGGCCCGGGTCGAGGGCAACGACCCCGCTATTTACGACCAGACGGCCACCGAGCTGGCGGCGCAGCGGGAGGAACTGGACGCAGGCAACGCGGAGTATGAGGCATGGTCCGAGTCGACCTCGGGCACCCGGGACATCGCGGGCAAGGCCCAGAAGGAGCTTGAGCGCCGCGGACACGAAGTACCGGAGTGGACGCCGGGAGAGAGGCAGCCCGCGATGGACGAGCCTGAGGCAGACGAGCTCGAGACGGAGCTTGAGACGGAGATGCCCGAGCCCGAGGCGGCGGAGCCCGAGGCGAGCCCAAGCGCGGGACCCGAACCGGAAGTCTTGGACGAGCCCGCGCCCGGCATGGTCTAGTGGCCTAGTAGCTGGCGGTTCTTTGCAATCAGTGCGAGCGCGTCAGCGAGCGCGGCCTCGCGAGCAGCCTTTTCCTCATCAGGGTCAGCCTCGGGACGGGGCCCAGGCGGATCAGACAGCTGGCGCAGGTCTTGTATCTCGCGGATCGTGAAATCAGTCATAGTCGCTCACCTCATCCAGGCCAGTGTGCGCCAGGCGGCCAGCACCGGTCAATCCGGCCTGCCAGCCGTTCCCCGCGCGCTGGAAGGGGAGAGGGGCCATTCCCTGCGCCTGAATTGTTCCACGCTCCTCGTCGGCGTCAAGGGCACGCAAGAATTTTCATAAAGCGAAATTTCTCGCTCTCCGGCCCTTGACACCTCCTCCTCGCGCAGAAGACGGCAGCAGCCAGGAAATGGCCACGAAGTGACCGGCCAGCGCGCCATCAGGCGCAACGCGCATTAGCGAGTCAGGAGCGATGATGACGGAGATGCTGAACCAGGACAGCAGGCCAGAAGAGGCCCAGAGCCTGACCCGTGAGGCATGGCTGCACCGGGCGATCGAGACATTCCGGCCCCGGTTCACCGAGATCGGCCTCCCGCTCCCCGCCAAGCTGCACGTCTCGGTCGGATTCGGCTACAGCTCCCGCGCGGAAAGCAGGTACATCCTCGGCCAGTGCTGGGCCCGCCGTGCCAGCGCCGACGGCGTTAACCACATCTTCCTCGGCCCCCAGGAAGGCGACCCGGCCGCCGTGCTGGTCAGCCTGCTGCACGAGCTCATCCACGCCGCCGACGACTGCCAGTCCGGACACAAGGGCGCATTCGCCGAAGCCGCTACCCGGCTCGGTTTCGAGGGCCCGATGACGCGGACCCCGCCGGGCCTGGACCTGACTGCCGAGGTAATCACCCTGGCCGAGGCGCTCGGCCCGTTCCCGCACGCCAGGCTCGACCCCGCCGCGGCCGACGTGCCGGTGCCCGTCCCGCCCGGCGGGACCCCCGCGCCCGAGCCGGGCGGCAAGGTGCACAGCGGCCCCGGCAAGCAGGGAACCCGCATGATCAAGCTGACCGCCGCATGCTGCGGCTACACCGTCCGCACCACCCGCAAATGGCTCGACGAGGGCTACCCGCTCTGCCCGCACGGCCAGCCCATGACCGAGGAATAACCCGCCCGGACACGCCAAACGCCTCCGCTCCTCCAGGCGGGGGCGTTTAAACGCTCT
>WNFC01022598.1_pt1 | contig 20405 bp, 15 predicted proteins | sample 5400541 | NCBI WGS metagenome assembly WNFC01 (sample SAMN13153342, study PRJNA577476) | soil metagenome | isolation source: 120 cm saprolite under Douglas fir tree site 2 hole 2 replicate 1 | place: USA:California | collected 2015-04-18
CCGCCGTCGCCCCGAAAATAGTTGAACCAGAAGTAGGGGACGATCGCCTTGCGATCGTCGCCATTCAGGCCGGCCCACGGCGCGAGGTAGGGATCCTGCCGCACGGCAGGGCCGCCGCGTGAGCAGGAGTAGCAATACGTCTCGCCCAGCTGACCCAGGGTGCCCCCGGCGTGGAACGACCACGTGTTGCGGAACGTGATGTGTGTATTGGTGTTGAACGCTCGCTCCTCGGGCAGTCCCGCGGCGGTCCAGTACTGCCACCAGTTGATATTCCACTGAAACCGCTGGTACAGCGCGCGCTGGTGGCGGTCGAAGTATCCGATCCAGGTGCTCCAGGACTGCTGGTCGGCGCGCTGCAGGTAGCCCAGATCGTTGATCTCGAAGCCGGCGGAGCGGCGCTGGTAGCTGGTCTGGCCCAGGAGGTGCTCACCACTCACCTTACCGACCTGCAGCTCCTCAGCATCACCGGACAGCGAAGTGCGAGTCCTGTCGTACGGCAGCCCCGCGTCCGGCCGTAGGCGCTGCGGCGCAGGTAGGGTGAGCTCCAGGAGTCGTTGTCGCGCTTCACGGCGGTCACGATGCCGCCGACGCTGGTCTCGCCGCCGCGTACGTCCTGGCGCAGCCGCAGCACGCCGTAGTTGGTCGTCGGCTCGAGCGTCGCGCCGCCGACGCCCGTCACGTGTTCCGTCACGGCCTCGAGCGCGCCGATCGTCAGCCCGCCCGGCAGGCGACCGGTGAGCTTGCCGGCGCCGAGGACTCGCGTGAAGGCGGGCGAGGTGGTGTCCGAATAGGTGCCGGCCAGCTCGGGCGCGCGCCCGATGCGCCGGCTGTAGACCAGCCCTTCGCCGTTGCAGTTGACGTTGTTGCAGTTCACGTCGAACTGGAACAGGCCGCGTCCGGCGACGAAAAACGGGCGCTGCTCGTTGAAGAACGTTTCGAAGGCCGTGAGGTTCAAGACCGCCGGGTCGGCCTCCACTTGTCCGAAGTCGGGGTTCAACGTCGCGTCGAGGGTGAGGTTCGATGCGACGCGGTACTTCACGTCGCCGCCGAGCGTCGCGTCCTGGGTGCGGCCGATGCCGGTCGGGGTGAACTCCGACACGTTCTTGGTCACCACGTAGGGGGCGACCTCGAGACGGCGCGGCGCCTCGAGGTCGTCGAACCCGCTGACCTCGCCGAATTGCGACACGAACCCTGCCTTCGACTGGCGGAACAGGGGCCAGCTCACGCGCTGGGCGTAGCGGTACAGATCGCGATCCACCGTTAAGCCGAACGTGTGGCTCCGTTCCCGCCCGTAGCGCAGCTGCGACAGCGGGATGCGGAATTCCGCCGTCCACCCCAGAGAATCGACGCGGGTGGCGACGTCCCACACCGCGTCCCAGGCGAAGTCCTCGTTGCCGTCGTTGTATACCTGCGCATCGAGCTTCACGCCCGACGGGTTGACGCCGAACTCGTACCCGGTGCGGCGGTCGTGGTACGAGTCGAGGAACAGCCAGATCATGTCGGAGGGTGTGAAGTAGTCGCGCCGGGCGAGAACCGTGATGATGCTGTCGGGGTGCGGATCGAAGGCGCGCACGAAGGCGTAGAGGTTGGCCGCATCGTAGGCGATTTTCGCTTCCGTCGGGAGCTTCGGTGGTCCCCCTTCGCTGGGCCGCCATTCTTGGAAGTCGGTGATGGGCGTCGCCTCGCGCCACACGGCGTCATCGTCGCGCCCGTCAATGACGGGAGGCTGAACGGCGCGCGTAGCGGTGACCTTGGTCGGCGGTGGCGGCGGGTCCGGTGGCTGACGTGGCGGCCGCGGATTGGGAGCCTGACTGGCGAGCGTGACGGCGGCGAGGAGCGGCAAGCCTAGGAGCATGCACAGCCTGGGCAGAGGTTACCGGGTTAGATGACGCGATCTCCGAAAGGGTTGTTTCAGGAAACCGTGGGGCTCGGAGGTCCCCGTGAGCGCCTGGAGGCGCAGCAACTCAAGTCGTTGGTCTTCCGAGCGTTGGTGAGTCCTATCACCTCATGATAGCATGAGGTTGGGTATTCGGGCGTCGCCGACTTGTCGTGCGGGGCTGGCTACGCGATTCCGGGCGGGGTGGCGGACGCCAGCAGACTCAGGGGGTGATGGGCGTCGGCGCCACAGCGAGGGCCGAACCCGCAGCACTCTTTGCTCCGTCCTGCGACCCCACAAACGCTGTGTACACCGCTTCCGACCACCAGCCGCGGCACCGCTCGATCTCCGCGAGGGCCGCCTGGCGGGGCAGCGCGGGCCGATAGGGGCGTGCGGTCGTGAGCGCGTCGTACATATCTACGATCCCCACGATCTGCGCCGCGATCGGGATCTCGTCACCGCGCAGGCGGTCGGGGTAGCCGGTGCCGTCGTAGCGTTCGTGGTGCCAGCGGATGATCGGCTTCAAGTCCCACGGGAATTCGACTGCCGCAAGCAGCTCCAGGCCCCAGATCGGGTGCATCTGCACTACCTCGAACTCGGCGCGCGTGAGCGGGCCGGGCTTGTTCAGGATCTCGTGCGGGACCCGTACCTTCCCGAGGTCGTGGAGATAGGCGCCGAGGCGGATGGTCGTCTCGCTGGTCCCGTCGAGCGCGAGGGCGCGCGCGGCGGCCATCGCGTACTGCGCCACGCGCTCGCAATGGCCGAAGGTGTAGCTGTCGGCGGATTCGATCGACTGGCCCCAGTCGCGTACCACACCGAAGTACGTGGTTTCAAGCTCTGCGACCTTCCCGCCCACGAACACGAGGTCGACGCGTGCGTCGAGCCGGCCGAACAGGCGGTGGGCAGCGTTGAGCAGGGTGAGCGCTTCTTGGTTCCGCCCCATCGCCTGATGCAGCAGCGCCAGTTCGCACGACGCCTCGGCTTCGTTCAGCACCGAGCCGGCGCTCACCGCCAGCTCGATCGCCGAGCGCAGCCGCGATTCGGCGAGCGCGGTGCGCCCGGTCTCGCGGTACACCATGCCGATCATGCGGTAGGCCTCGGACTTGTCCGTCCGGGCGTCGAGCTGGTCGAAGATGGCGAGGGCGGCCTCGGCGTTGCGGCGCGCCTCCTCGTAGCGCCCCCGCACGAAGTGCACCTGGGCGTGATTCACGAGACACATCCCCTGGAGGTGCGCGTCCCCAGCCCGCTCGGCGATCTCATAGCACTGCGTGAAGTAGCCGTCGGCGCGGTCGACCTGGCCTAGGTCCGTGTGCGCGATGCCAAGGTTGGCGTACGCAATGGCGCAGCCGTGCTCGTCGTTCGAGGCCCGGTATGCTTCGAGGGAGCGCTCGTAGTGCGCGACGGCCGCGCCCAGGTCCCCCTGAATGTTCGCCAGGATGCCGAGGTTTTGCTCGACGCGCGCGCGCAGCTCGCGGCTCGGGCCTCCCCGCTCCAGCGCCTGCAGGAAGTTCCGGCGCGCGTCCTCGATCGCGCCGTTCTGCACGTCGAGTCCCCCGAGCGTGTTCAGCGCTTCCGCGGCGAGCAGGTCGTCGCCAGCGTCCGAGGCCACGCTGTAGCTGCGGCGGCACAACGCCCGCGCCGCGGCCGCCTCGTTGCGGTGATGGCGCATCACGGCCAGCCGGCGCAGCGCTTCCGCCAGCACCGCAGGCTCTCCCGTGCGGTCGGCCGTGGCGATCACCCGTTCATAACACTTGATCGCTTCGGGAATACATGCGGCCCGCTCCTGGGCGCGCGCGTCGTGCAACAGGTCTGCCGCGGGGCGCGCCGGCGCGCGCGGACCCGCCTGCCCAGGAGCGGGGATTGAACCAGCCGTCACGACTGCCTCACCACGCGATTACATAGGCCGAGAAGTGGTTGACCTGCGCCGTGACGGTCTGGCTGAGCAGATTGCTCCCGAGCGTCAGCAGGTAATACAGGATCTGCAGGTTGTCCGTCGTGTACGCGATGTGGTTGGGGAGCAGGTTGCCCAGCAGGCCGCAGTTCGCATAACTCATCGTGAGCGCGGCGGGCGTCCGGAACTGCAGCTTGGCCGGCTTGAACTTGACGGCGTTCACGCCCACCAGGTTCGTGGGCAGGATCATCGTGATCGCCGTCGGCTTGCTGAGGGCGCCGGGCGGGATAACCAGCGTATGGGGCCCGACGCTGAGGCTCCCGCCCGCGATCCCGATCGTCTGCGTGGTCGAGTCGTAGGGTAGGTTCGAGCACTTGAGGAGCCCCGTCGGCCCCAGCAGCGAGCCGAGCAGACTTCCCGAAGGTGGCGGGGGTTGGGGGGTGGTCGGGTTGCGATCGCTGCAGGCGGAAGCCAGCGCGAGCCCGCCCACGAGGAGCACGATGACAAACAGACGAACGGCCTTCATAGACCTTCCTTCTCCTCTAGGGCGAGGGGAGTTCGAAGCGAGAGCGCGGTACGGCGGTCGGACCGCCGCGGGTTACAGGACTACAAACTGCTGTGCGCATGGCCCGCGCGTCCGTGAGGGCGGTCACGAGCTGCGAAGTGTCTCTTGGGGCCGCGCGGCGTTTTTGGCGTTTTAGCGGTTCCCTCCATTCTCCCGATAACCGATTCGGGAAGAGGCGACATGGACTGGCGCCAGCATGTCGAGGTTCTTTTCCGGATCATGCACCGAGCGCGTGCGCTGCGAGCACCGCTGTGCCTGTCTCTATCGCTGCCCCCGGCCACGCGCGCAACTTTTACAAGCGGCCGCACGTCGCTCGCCCGCACACGCGGCCGATGAGCTGCGGGCGGCACCACTTTCGAGAGCGGGACTATGGGCGCGAAAAAGAAGACCGCCACCGAGCGCGCGGCAAAAGCCAAGCGCAAGACCGCGAAGCGCCCCGCACCACGCCCAAAGGGAAAGAGGTCGGCGCGCGCTCAGCACAAACAGGAGCGGCGACGCCTGCCCTACGTGCAGCGTCTCGAGCGGCGCGGCCCGGTGTCAGTGTGGCTCGTGGATGGAGCGTACGTGCGGAAGAACGTTGATGAGGAATTCAGCAACTTCGGCCACCACTATAGCTGTAGCGCGATCCCGCAAGACGAGGTGTGGCTCGATCAGGAAGCGGTGCCCGACGAGCAACGGTTCTTCCTGCATCACGCAGTGGTGGAGCGTGAGCTGATGGGCTCGACAATGGTGTCCAGGTGTGGTTCGTGAAGGGCCGGCTGGTGCGCAGCATGTACGACGTCGAGTTCACCGAGGGCGGGCACGATTGCGTCTACGAGTTCGTCCCACAGAACGAAGTCTGGATCGACGATGACGTCCACGAGGAAGAGCGCGGGTTCATCCTGTTCCACGAACTGCACGAACGGAACCTCATGGCGAACGGGATGGACTACGACACGGCGCACGACGACGCGAGCCGGCTCGAGCGCCATTACCGGAACCATCCCGCCGAACTGCACGAGGCCCTCGCCCAAGAAGGGTGGGAGTGAGGCCCTGACCCCGGGGCGAACGCGGGCGTAACTTGAGACGGCCCAGCTGGATCGTGACGTGGATCGGCAGGCCGGACCGCCTGGTCCGGTATTCCTCGGTGCACAGCCAGTTCGTTCCTGGCCATCTTGGGATCTGTTTCATCCGGAAAACCGCGGGAGGGCATTCACCATGGCAACGAGCAAAGATCGCTTCATGAGTGCGGCGGTGCGCGCTGCAACGCAAGCCAAACGATGGGCGATGGTGGCAGCGCGCGAGGCTGACCGCCTACTGCAAGCAGCCCGCAAGCGGGCCGAATCCGTGGAGCGGCGGCGTCGGCTCAAGCGGACGCTCCTCAAGACGGGGCGGGTGCTGAGGAGCGCGGGAAAAGCGGCGATCGTCGCCGCGGTGGCGGCGGGGGTCGCGGCAGCCCGTGCCGAACTGAGCGGCCAGAAGCTGCGGAAAGGCCGGGGGCGCTAGCTCAGGAGCGGACGAATCACCGTCGGGACGTCGCTGCGCGATCCCTGATGTCCGTATTGCATTCGCCTGGTCGCGGCTCTCAGCCCCGACCATACTTGTACCCTAACTCCCACGCCTGGAGCTCTTCTTCCCATGCACGCTTCTGCCGGTCCTATGGCGTTGTTCACCGCGGCGCTGGTCCTCGCTGGGTGCTCACCGGAGTCGCGGCCGCTCAATGCGCCGCGCCTATCCAATGCGACCTCAGCGTCCGGCGCGTTCGCCACGCTCGTCGTCGATGTGAGCAGAGACACCACCGCGCAGAACGAGACCCCGGTCGGGGTCAATCCCCTCAACCCGGGCAACCTCATCACCGGGGCCAACGACTGGAACTTCAACGACGGGTGTGCGGTCAACGCCTCGTTCGATGGAGGCCAGACCTGGACGCGGACGCTGCCCAACGGGTTCCTCCCGGGCGTCACGCGCTTCACCAACGACCCGATCGTTCCCGGCACCGGCATCTTCGACGCGGGCGGAGATCCGGCGATCGCCTTTGGCCCCGACGGAACGGCGTACTATGCCTGTCAGGGGTTCAACTTCACGTCGCCGTTCCAGATCAATCTCCTCCTCAGCCGTTCTACGGACGGCGGACGCACCTGGCTCCGAGGCGGGGCGGTGGAGCCGCTCACGGTGATTGCGACCTGGAACGGCAACGGCAAGACGAAGGGCTCGAACGGGCAATTCACCGACCACGACGCGCTGTGGATCGATCGCAGTCCCGCGAGTCCGTTTGCCGGCTCGATCTACGTCACCTGGGCGCAGTTCGATGGGGTGGGCGGCACGCATTCGCCGGTATACGTGGCCTTCTCGCGCGACCGCGGTCGCACGTTCTCGGCGCCGGTCAAAGTGCCGCAGGGCCCGATCCGCAACAACCAGGATCAGCGAATCGTCACCGGGCCGGACGGGACCGTATATCTGACGTTCGACAACGGAGTGCAGGGCGGGAAGGGCACCGTCAACTACGTCGCGGCGTCGCACGACGGCGGCGCCTCCTGGAGCACGCCGGTCGTCTTTTACGTCTACAGCAACCCGGTCTGCATCTTCCCCTCGTTCTGCTTCAACATCCCACTCGGTCCGTCGGGCACGCCGTTCCGAGGCCCGGGGTCCTACCCGGCGCCCGCGTTCGACGCCTTGCGCAACCGATTGGACGTCGTGTTCGCCGACATCGTTGGCGGACGCGCCCGAATCTATTTCACGTCGGCACCGGCCGGCGATCTCACGCAGTGGTCGACGCCGGTAGAGATCGCGCCAGGTACAGGGGACCGGTTCGGAGCCGAGGTCAGCGTGGCGCCGAATGGGCGGCTCGACGCGATGTTCGACGACCGCAGCTACAGTAGCAACGCGTTGGTGGATGTCACCTATGCTTCAAGCACTGACGGCGGCGTGACATGGCAGGCGACTCGCGTAAGCACCACCGGTTTCGACCCCGGCGCGTCGGGCGTCCCGGACGCGGCAAGCCCGACCGGACTCCGGCCGTTCATCGGCGATTACAACGGTATCGCCTCGCTGTCGGGGCACGCGGTGATGACGTGGACTGGTATCGGGCCCCGCTTCGGAGCGCTGAACGACAACCTGGAGATCTTCTTCGGGAGCGTAACGCCCTAACCGGCACATCGCGTCTCCCCACGACCCCGGAAAGGGATGGGGGCGCAGGGATGGTCTGCCAGCACGAGCCCCGGTGGCCGTGGCCGCCGGGGCGTCGGGTGACTGCTTCGCGTGGCGGGCGATCTCAGGACCGCGTCACCGTGTATTTCCCGCACGCGGTGAACTGGATCGACACCGTCATCGTGTGCGTGCCCCTCGAGACGACTGCCGTGATGGTGCCGGCGTCGAACCGTGGTGCGGTCGTGCAGCTCGCATTGTAGTGCAGCGGCGGATTCGTGGTCACGGTAAGCGAATAGGAGCTGTGCCCCCGTGTCCACGCGGACGTGCCCGTCACCGTCCACGCGCCACTCGGCAGCAGGGCATTGGGTGTGATCGAGCCTGCGACGTCGGCCACAAACAGCGACGTCCAGGTACGAATGTGCTCCGCCGTGGCGCCGTTTGCGTAGACGTAATCGGTGCGGAAGTTCGTCTCACTCGTCCGCAGCGTCGTCATGTCGTGCGCTGCCGTGCGCACGCCGTTGTCCGTCACCGCGGTCTCGGTGCCCGAGATGAGGTTCACGCTCGCGCGCCGGAAGTCCGTGAACACGCGCTCGACGGCGTGGTCCGCTGTCAACGGTGTGGGATCGATCAAGTCGATCGTGCCCGAGAGTGAGTCGATCGCGAGGGGATAGGAAATCACACACCCCGCATAATCGATGCGCACCGAGTCGGGGATCCCGTCGTGGTCGGAGTCGAGCGGTGAGGCGGGACTCTTCACCGGAATGCATTGTGAGGCCGTGCTCGTGCCCATCGGTGCCACGGCAAAGAGCGGCGCGGCGGCCGCCGGCGCGGCAGCGGCACCGTCCATCGTGGCGGTCCCCATTTCTGAAACGACGTCGGAGACGACGGTCTTCGCGAGGCTTTCGGCTTGGGCTTGGGAGACGATTGGGGTGGCGGGCGCGGTACCATGGTCGGTGCTGCAAGCGTTGACGCCGATCAAGAGAACGAGCGCCGCGCCCGCGAGCGCCAATAGGGAATGTTCAACCGTTCGCATAAGGCAACCCTCCAGGCTGCTGGGGTGACGGACCGGGTGTCTGCTGGTCAGACGCGCGGGCGAGGGGTGCGTTAAGGACGCGGTGGGGGTGGGGGTGGGGTGGGGTGGGGTGGGGTGGGGAGAGCCGTCGCCCTGCGCTGCGCACACCGCTGTGAGCCAGGCTAGAGTGTCAGGCGGGCCTAGGCGGGGGGGTTGGGACTCCTCCCACCGGTCGCGGCGAATGGTCGCCGCGTGCCCGCCTTACGGGGTCTCCGCATGACGCTCGCTTGACCGGCCCGCGGGTCGCTGCCCGAGACCGGGGCCTTATTCAGCATCCCTCTATCGGCGTATCGGCTCTCCTAGCACCCGCCCGCCAAGTCCGCCACCAGTTTCCCGACATCCGGGGTGCCCAAGCCCGTTGCGTCATCCCAACCCGGCGTGGCGCTGAAGCCGGCCGCCGTGCCGCCTAATCTGTTATTGCCGACGGTGATGTCGTGGAAGTCGCCGGCCGAGCAGCGGTAGAGTGCCGGGTTCAGGAACCCGAGGGGGGCTCCATGCGCTTGATTGGCCAGGGCGACAATCGCGGCCCATTGCGGCGAGCCCGCGCTCGTTCCGCCCACTATGTAGAAGCCCGCGGCCGACGGGATCGCGCCCCAAAACACCAGCACCCCACCGTTGACCGCCGCGTTGTAGGAGACGTCGGGCGTTGCTCTCGCCGTCAGACCCAAACCGCTCTGATACGAGGGCACCGGGAACAGCAGGCTCGGTGCACCGCCCGTAGCGACGCCGAACACAGGTTCGTTCCACACTTGCTCCGCGCCGTAGCCCACGGGGGTGCAGGGTGACCGCAGGAAGCCGGGCGCTCCGTCGCACGTTCCGGTGATCGTCACGAGGCCGGTGTTACACGGGCCACCAGCACATGTCAACACGGTGCCCGGCGGCCGGTTCCCTTGCGTTCCGCCGACCGCTGTGACCAGCGGATCCGATGCGGGGAACCCCGCGTTGGTCGTGCTGAACCCGTTCGTGGCCCCGAAGTCTCCGGCCGAGGCCAAGACCGTAATCCCAGCCGCCTGCGCGGCTTGATAGTTCCTGTGCGCCTGCACGATCTGGGCGTTGTCGCCATGGACGAGGATTTCCGGAATCCCAAAGCTTTGCGACATGATGCTGCCCGGGTACTTCGCGATGGCGGCCGTTTCGGCGACGTTGATCGCGTTTCCGGAGCTCGTTGAAGCCACGACCAGGACGATGCTCGCGCCCGGAGCCATGGCATGGGCATACTGCACGTCGAGACTGGTCTCGATGCTCCAACCCCTCTCGTCATGGTGCCTATCGGTGGGATCGAAGACCGGGCAGCCGCCCTCGGGACATAGGATCGTGAAGGATGGGGGCGCCGGAATGTGGAAGACTGCGTCGAACGTCGCCAGGTCTTGCCGGACCGTTGGGCTGCCGAACGCGTCGACGATCAGGATGGTCTGCCCGCTCCCGTCGAGGGTCGATGGGAAGTTGTACGCCTTGCGTACGAAACTCGGCGCGTAACACACGAACGTCGACGAGCAGTAGGGCAGTCCGTCGGGAGCCACCTCACCTGAGGTCGCCTGGACGTTCGGCGGGTTCGCGATGTAGTTAAAGTCCGCTGGTCCCACGAGGGCGGCGGACAAACGGGCGGGCGTCTTAGGGCCGGCGGTGTCCTGCGTGCAGCCCCATCCGAGCGCTGCGACGACGACGATGGGCGATACGACTCGGGCCAGCCTCATGCGACCCTCCTCTGCAACGCGTGGTGGCTCACGGGACCTGCGACAAAGCGGCTCGACACCCCCGATCTACGCCGCGGGGAATGAACTGTCAAGCAACGAGCGCTTGCGCGTCGGCCCTGCGGAGGGTGACCAAAGGAGGAAGGAGACTGCGCCCCGGCGAGTTTGGCGAAGCGCGATTCCCGCGGGTATATCGGGTGTAGATGAATGGCAAGCACCTCGTGATTGTCGCACCCCAAATGCGGGCCGCCACGTTTGCTCTTCGCGACCGCTGCTGGACGATGGTTCAGGGCCACCCCGAATCGTGATGACGACCAGGTACATCGCGCTGGACTTACCCGTCTGGCCATGCCCCTGGCGTTCGAGCTGGCTCAGCAGTTCCTTGGCTTGGTCTCTCGCCGCGCCAACCGCAATGGCGCAATGCTGATGGGCAGAGTCCATGCGGCGCTTCCTTTCAACTTCCGCATACGCAGCGTTCCGACTCGCCCCTCTCCGGCGCTCAGAAGAACCGCATTTTAGGTATCTGCACGCGCAGTCTCGAGCCCAAAATCCTCACCGTCGACGTCCGGGGCAACGACTCGAGTGCCGCGCGGCTCGAGGGCCGTTCAGAAGCGGCCGGCGCGCCGGGCGCCGCGCTGGACGGTGAAGCGGAACGTCAGCGTGTTCACCTGTTCGAAGCGGCGAGTCGCGCCCGAGGGTGGGAAGTCGTAGCGCTCGAGGCCGTAGAACAGGCCGCTGGTGACCGAGCCACTGCGGTACTCGACCCCCGCCGCCGCAGTGAGCGCGACATCGGGTCGGGGCAGGCCGGTCACCGAGACGACAGGGAACAGACCACCGCGGAGCACGCCCCGCATCGGGCTCGTCGCGAAGTCGAGGCGTGCCTCGGCCCCGACCTCCACGGTGGTCCAGCGCTGCCCCGCTGCTCGGCCCCCGCCGCCGTGGTGGACAGTGACCCTCCCGCCGCGCGGATTATGACCTCGAGCCGCGAGAGAGCGACCGCACCTTCCACGCTCAGCAGCAGGCCGCTCGACTCCTCGACACCGTATCCGATGTCCACCTGATGCTCGACCAGCGCCGCCGCCGCGGTTCCGGACAGCGTGATCTGCGCGATCCCGGCGCCCGGCGCGAGCGAGAGAGCGAGCGAGACTCGCAACGCGACCGCAGCAGAGTCACCCCGGTTCACGGGCCCACCCCGGCCGCCGGCAGGATGACCAGCACGGTCTGGGCAACGTTCTCGGCATTGCGGTGCGCGATGCCGGCATTTGCGGTCGCCCGCGCGGCACGCCGCCGGTGGTTCTCTTCGACATTGGCGGGGAGGTCGCGCTCATGGCGGGCGCTCAGCAGGGCCGTCACGCCGCCGATCCCCGCCGCGCCGCCTACGGCGATGGCGAGCGCCCGACCGCGACGCCCGAGGTCGCCGTTCGCCGCCACGCTGGAAGCGACCACGGCACCAACGGCGACCGCCAGGCTCTTGAAGAAGTCTTCACGGCCCGCCGACACTTGCAGCCGCTCGGGAAGCAGTTGGGCCGGCGCAAGCTCGGGGAGAGTGTCCTCGAGCGGCGGTGTCGCGTGCGCCACCGTGAAGTAGACGCGCATCGAGTCGGAGCGACCGAGCAGTTGGCTCCGGCCGACGACCGCGAGCGCGTATCGCCCGGGCGGGGCGAGATGGCCATCGGATAGCAGGCCATTCCAGGGCACCTCCCGCTGGCCATCATTCGCATCGTGGAACAACACGATCGTGGTCGGCTCGTCGACCGATCGCAGTTCCACTCGGAAGGACGCCGGGTGAGTGCTCACGACGATGAAGGTGGCGCGCTCTGTACGTGGATCGATGCGCGCGGCCGCAACCGGGCGAGCCGCCACGGCGAACGCGAGGCGTCGTGCCTGCCGGAACAGCCCTAGCTGAGCTGGCGTGAAGCGCTGCGTATCCAGGTCAGTGAAGGGGTCGCGCTCGATCGCGGCTCGGAAGTAGAGGAGGGCGGAGTCGCGCACGCCGGTCAGGGCAAGCGACGCGCCCAGGTAGGTGTAGGCTTGGACGCGCTGCGCGGTCGTGATCTCGTGGGGCCAGTTCGGCGACACGATCTGGCGCAGCAGTGGCACCGCCTGCTCGATCTCGAGCCGCTCGTACAGCGCCTGGGCTTGGTCGAGCAGGTCGGCGGTCTCCGTCTGGGCGCGGACTGCCGGCGACGCTGCGACGACCAGCGCCAGGCCAAGGACGAGACGCCTCATGGCCCCCGCTCACGCACGGGCAGAGTGACTCGGCCCAGTGCCAATGTGCTGCCGGCCGTGACGACGAGCATCGTGTCGAAGGACTTGTATCCCGTCGCCCGCACCTCGAGCCGCCGCTCGCCCACAACGAGGGGGAGGTCGAAGGCGCTGCCCACTCCGACGCGGCGGCCGTCGATCAGGATCTCGGCGTCGGGCGGAATCGTGTGCAGGCGGAGCTTGCCGCCGGGCGGTCGCGCCGCTCGCGGCTCGGCCGCCGGGGGCCGCCCGGCGGTGCGCGCGGTCGGGGGCTGCGCGGGGATCGGCGCCGGACTGGGGCTCGCGGCGCCACGCGGCGCGCTCAGGCGCATCGCGCCAAAGGCGAGGCCGAGGAGGAGCACGCCGGAAGCGGTCACGCCGATTCGGACGGGCAGTCGCCGCTTGCGGCGTGCGGCGCGCGCCAGCGGCAAGGTGGGGCTGTCGGGTAGCGCGGGGAGTGCGCGCGTTGGCACCTTCGCGATTACGGTGCCACGGACCAACTGGCGCAGCACCCGCTCGCTCTCGCGGCGGTCGGCTTCCGAGAAGGAGATGGCCTCGAGCGCAGCGAGCATGTCGCGGGTCGTGGGGAAGCGCGCGGCCGGGTCCTTTTCGAGCGTTCGGTTCAGCACCGCGCCGAGCGCGGCGGGCACGTCGTCACGTGCTTGGCGGACGTCCGGCGCGGGAGTGAAGAAGTGGTGCTGCATCACGCCGGCGATAGTGTCGGCGTTGAACGGCACCGCACCGCTCAGCATCTGGAAGCCGACGATGCCGAGAGAATACTGGTCACTCTGCGGGCCGGTGCGTCGGCCAGCGCACTGCTCGGGACTCATGAACAGCGGCGTGCCGATCACCATTCCGAAGTCCGAAACCATGACCCGGCCGTCCTCGTCGACGAGGATGTTGGCGCCCTTGATGTCGCGGTGGACGATGGAGCGGTCATGGGCATAGGCCAGCGCGCGGGTGGCGCCGCGCAGCACGTGCAGCGCGACGGGCACGGGCAAGGCGCCTTGGGTGTCGACGATCAGGCCGAGGGAGCGGCCCTCGATGAACTTCATCGCGATGAAGAAGACCCCCCCCATCTGTCCGACGCGATAGACGGGGATGATGTTCGGATGATCGAGCTCGGCCACCATGCGCGCTTCGCGCTTGAACCGCTCGGCCGTCTTGACTCTGAGCCCGAGCTCCGGCAGCAAGACCTTCAGGGCCACCGGGCGCCGCAACCCGACCTCGGTTGCCTTGAAAATCACGCCCATCCCGCCACGCGCGAGCTCGCGCTCGACGTCGTATTCGCCAGCGAGCACCATGCGCACTCGCCGCAACAGTTCCTCGGGGTCTTCCGTCTCGACGACGATGGTAGCGCTCTGCGGGTCCACGGCCGGAGTCCCGCAGCTCGCGCAAAAGCGCGCCCCCTCCGGGATCGCGGCGCCGCAGCGGAAGCAGCTCACGGACAGGCGGGGGGCGCGGGGGGCGCTGACCCCTTGCCCTTGACGCGGATGCTATCCTGAGCGCTGGGCGCTGTGCTAGTGACCATTGAGCTGACGAGCTGGATGGTCAGCAAGACGTGCCCCACCGTCCGAGCGACGAGCGTATCGCCGATCGGCGTGAGGGCGAGAACCGTGGTGTCGGATGATGAGAAGGTGAGTCGGGGGTTCTGGATCGTGGCGCCGTTGGCCTTGACTGCGACCACGGCCGCTTTCCGCTCCCCGACCGCGAGGACCGTGTCACCGCAATAGGTCACAACGACGTCGTTCAGGCCCGCCGGGCGGAAGACGTCTGCGAAGCCGCAGGCACCGGCCGCGAGCCCGCCAAGTGCAGCGAGCGCGACAGGCGTGAGGGACCACAAGTGCCGTATCACCTCGCCCAGGGGAGGGAGGACACCGTACAAGATGCCGGATCGCCAGCAAAGGTACCAGGACGGGCAGGGTACGTCGCTACAAACGCCCTGTTTCGCGGGATATACCTCACACCCCCTGCCCCCGCGCAGCTCCTAGCCCGCGCGATCGGAATGTCTGAGCGGGAAGTGAGGCACCCCGCCGAGCCCGACTGGGATCTCTCAGCGCCGCTCACCTAGGCAGACGCGTGTTTCCTCAAAGGAGAGCGGGACCGAATCGAGCGGCTGCTGCACTTGCTGCTGTAGAAGCGCGTTGCGCGGGCGGCCGCCTTATGGGCAGGTGGTGGCGCCGCTCGAGCCGCCGCCGCCCGTCGTCCTAGTCCGCCCGTGAGTGCTCACGCCGCCCACGAACACCTGGCGCTGGCGCCCCAGCGGGGAGAGCGAATTGAGGGGGGAAATCCCCGTCGCAGCCGTCCCGAGACTCACGGCCATGCCCCAGCGCGGGGCCAGGCCGGAAACGCGGTGCGTTACGTCGACCGTGAGGTTGAGCGACCCGCTGACCGCGTACCTCACGCCGCCCCCCACCTGGCGGTCGGCGGCGCCGGTGTCCGCGCCGCCTACATCGCCGCCCACGGTGAGACTCACGGTCCAGTGCGGTGCCACGTCCAGGTCCCCGTCCAGGTCGAGCCACGTCGACTGTGGCCGGGCGAGTGATGACAGGGTGATGGCGCCCGAGAGACTCCGGCTCGCATCGGCCGATAGGTGCAACGCCTCCGCGGGGGCGATCCCCGCGCCGAGGCTCATACCGACGCCGGTCTGCCCGCTCCCCAAGCCGCAGGCCGCATTGCCCGTCGGCAGGGTCAGAATGACGCTCGCCCCGACTTCGGGCCGGAACGGGGTGTTCCACTCTTGCGACGCTTCCAGCGCGAGCGGCAAGTCGCCGAATCCCGAGGTGGTGGTCGCGCCGCTGGCCACACGTATGAGCGTCGGAGCGGTGCCGAGCCGCAGCCAGCCGAGCGCACGGTACTCGAGGACGCCGGAGAGCGCGCCGAGCGAGTTGGTGTCGGCGATTTGGAGGGTCGCCGCGCGCACGCTCCCGGTCCACGGAGACTGCTTCGACCCCTGGGCCTGTGCCCTGCCCGCGACGAGCGTGAGCAGCAAGCCGAGCGCGAGCGAGCGTGATCGCATCAGGCGGCCCGCGGCAGCTCGACCGTGCCTTTGCGCACGAGCGTCCCCCAGCCGCGCGCGCGGCCCTGGGCCGCGGCGAAGACCGCCTTGACGACCGCCCAGTAAAGCACTTGGCGGTACACGAACCGCTGTAGCAGCACGAGCCACGCGAGTCCCCTTTCCTCTCCCGGTTCCATCAGCAACGCCGCGATCCCGGCCAGCCAGTCGACCGCGAGGAACGCCAAGTAATAGAGTACCACCTGTTCGAGACTCTGCATCGCGTACTCCGCCCCGTGTTGGACCTTGTTCAGGTACACCGTCACGAGCGACCAGGCGAACAACAGATCGGCGACCGGTGCGAGGAACGGGAACACGAGCTGGAACACCCACACGTTGGGCAACGCCACGAAGCCGAGCGCGCCGGAGCGCCACCGGAGCAGGGCGTCGCGGTGCTTCCAGGCGCACTGCAGCGTCCCGAAGCTCCAGCGGAAGCGCTGGCGCGCCAGGCCTTGGAGCGTGTCCGGGGCCTCGGTGTAAGCGATCGCCTGGTCGGCGTAGGCGATCCGGAAGCCCCGACGCAAGAGCGTCAGCGTCAGGTCCTGGTCCTCGGCCAGGGTCTGCGTGCTAAAGCCGCCCGCGTCGCGCACCAACTGGCGCCGCCACGCCCCCACGGCCCCCGGCACCACCGTGATGCAGTTCAAGAGCGCGAAGGCCCGGCGGTCGAGATTCTGGCTCGTCACGTACTCGACCGCCTGCCACCGCGTCACGAGATTGATCCGGTTGCCGACTTTGGCGTTGCCCGCCACCGCCCCCACCTGCCGGTCGGCGAGCGGGGCCACCAGCGCCGCGATCGCCCCGGGCGCGAGCACCGTGTCGGCATCGACCGCCACCACGATCTCGCCCGTGGCTCGCGCCACGCCCGCGTTCAAGGCGCTCGCCTTGCCGCCGTTCGGCTTGCGCACGAGACGGACGCTCGAATTGCCGCGGAACGCCGCCGCCACTACCTGGGCGGTGCGGTCGGGGGACCCATCGTCCACCACCAGCACTTCGAGCCCCTCGTAGCCCTGGGCCAGGAGCGACTCGACCGTGCGCACCACGACTGTTTCCTCGTTATAGGCCGGCACCACGACGCTGACGCTCGGATGGAAGGCGCCTGCCCTTACGGGTGGCGCGCCGCGGCCGAGCCGCCGTTGCCGCAACGCGAGGGCGAGCAGGACGACGAGGCGGCCCCCGCCGAGCACCATCGCGATGAGGAACAGCGCCTTCAGCCCGAGCTCGATCCATCCGACGAGCGAGAACGACGTGAGCTCCACGAAGCGACGCAGCACGCCGTGGGGCGGCAGCGGTGCCATGGCCTGGTCGCGCGTGAGCCCGGCGAGCGCGGTGACCGTCGTGAGCTGGTAGCCGCGCGCCCGCAGCGAGTCGATCAGGGGGCCGAGCGCCGCCACTGTCTGCGCCCGGTTGCCGCCGCCGTCGTGCAGCAGGATGACGTTGCCGCGGCCGAGTTGGGCCAGGCTCTCCCCGATGATCGTGTCGACGCCCGGTTGCAACCAGTCGCCCGGGTCGTCGCGCAGCCCCACCGTGACGTAGCCGAGCGATTGGGCCACGGCGATGGGCCCGAGCTCGTCTGCCGTGGTCGGCTCGGCGTCCCCGAAGTAGGGAGGGCGGAACAACGCAGTGCGGCGGTTCGTAACCGCCTCGATCAGCCGCTCGGTGGCGGACAGCTCGTAGCGCGTAAGCCGGGGGCCGACGAGCGCGAGATTGGGGTGCGTGAAGGTGTGATTCCCGATCTCGTGCCCCTCGCGCACCATCCGGCGCAACAGCTCGGGGTGCAGCTCGGCATTCTCCCCGATCACGAAGAACGTCGCGGTCGCGTCGCGCGACTCGAGCGTGTCGAGGATGAGCGGCGTCCAGGTGGGGTCCGGGCCGTCGTCAAACGTCAGCGCGACGGCGTGCTTCTTCCGGCCGTAGCGCTGGATCACGTAGGTGGACGGGGTTTGCACGACCGAATCGACCACGATCCGGCCCGTCGCGCTGTCGGTACGCACCACGCGCCGACCCAGCGTGGGCTCCGCCACCATGCGCAGGATCTCTCCCGTGCCGATGAACCTCACGTCGTAGCCGATGCGGATCGTATCGAGCGCCGCGGGGGTCGGGCGGAGGCCCGAGCGGTCGAGCACCGTCCAGAGCGACGGGTCCTCGGACCCGAGCCGCCACACGCCCACGCCCCGCACGCCGAGCGGTTGGGTGTGCAGCAGCTGGTTGTAGGCGGTCGCCGCGTCGAGGAACCAGACGATGTGGCTCGTCGAGTCCGGGTCGTCCCAGGCAAAGGTCGGGTTCAGGGTTGCGCCGTCCATGGCCGGCGGGCGGGCGTGGTCGCGCGCGAGCTGCATCACGTCCTGGAAGGTCAGCTCGGTCGCCGACGGCGTCGTGTCGGTCCACTCGTAGCCGTACTGCCCCAAGCTCACGATCACCTTGGCCGGGGGCACGCGTGCCAGCACGCGGGCGAGGTGGTGCTCGAACCACGGCTCGCTTGCGATCGGGCCCGGGTCGTCGGACGGATCGTGCTCGTCGTACAGCATGACGAAGATGTAGTCGTCGAGCGCCGCGTAACGCGCGAGCGGCCAGCTCGGGTCGTCGGCCGGGACCGCCTGCGTCATGAGCCTCCCGCCCGACGCGAGGCGCCGCTTGAGCGCGCCGAGGAACCGGAGCAGGGCCGGATGCACGGCCCGCGGCAGGTTCTCGAAGTCGATCGTGACCCCGGCCAGGTCGTAGCGCGCCACGGTGTCGGCGATGGTGGTGATGGCGCGGCGCCAGAGCCGCGGGCGGGCGAGCAGCCGGGTCACGGCGAGCGAGTCGAAGTCGTCGCCCGTGAAGTTGGTGATCAGGGCGAACACCCGGACCGACTGCTTGGCGCGCGCGGCGAGCGCCAGCACGCGGCGGTCCACCTGGACGCGCACCGGCACGCTGTCGACCCCGCGGCCCACGAAACCCCACTCCGCCACGATCCAGTCGAGCGCGTCGATGTGGCTGCGGAGCGACGCGAGGGAGTTGTCGTCCCAGTTGACGTAGAAGCCGGTGACGATCGGCGCGCCGGCCGGGACGGCCCCGACCCGGGGCCGGGCGATGGGCATCTGCGCGTAGCGCAGCGCCGGCGGGGCCGCATGGTCCTTCAGGTAGGCGAAGAGGCTCTGTCGGCTCGCCACCCGCTCCCGCTCCGCGCGCACCGAGATCGGATGCTTTGCGACGGTACGCGGCACCCGGGGCGCGTGGCCGAGCGAGTCGGCGGCCGTCTGGGTCAAGGGCAGGGTGGGGAGGAGCGGCGGCACGAGCACGCCCATGAGCACGAACAAGAACAGCACGGTGCTCACCACACCCGCGACGAGCGCGCCCACGCGCAGCCGCGCCCACCGGCGGCCGGTGGGATCGAGAAACGTAGGCACTGCACTCGGTGGGCGCGTCACGACGCTCGGGGCTCCTTGGCATCAGAAGGGGACCCCCTGGCCCTGATGCCGGAGGGTCCCCTTGCTCTACTACTAAGACCCGGGGAGAGGGCGCGGCGTAACGCGGATGGGCGCTAGCCGGGGCGTGACGCACGTCACGCACCCGCTTGGCGCGCGGTGTGCGCGTCCCTGATTACGTTTCCCGTGTCCCGTTCAATGTGCTGTGACCGACCCCACGCTCTTCTCCCGCTCGGCCGAGCCGCTCGCGGCCCGCATGCGCCCCAGGAACTTGGACGAGTTTCTCGGCCAGGAGCAGCTGCTCGGCCCCGGCAAGGCACTCGGCGAGCTGATCCGCCGCGGGGATGTTGGGTCGTGCATTTTCTGGGGGCCGCCCGGGTCCGGCAAGACGACGCTCGCCCGGATCATCGCCAACTACACCGAACGCCAGTTCGAAGGGTTCTCGGCCGTCACCGAAGGCGTGGCTCGCGTACGCGAGATCATCACGCAGGCGGAGGAGCGGCTCAAATATCACGGCCGCGGCACGATCCTCTTCTGCGACGAGATCCATCGCTTCAATCGGGCGCAGCAGGACGCGTTTCTGCCCTGGGTCGAAAACGGCGTCATCACGCTGATTGGCGCGACCACCCAGAATCCCAGCTTCGAGCTAACCGGGGCGCTGCTATCGCGTTGCCGTGTGTTCGTGCTCGAGCCGCTCACCGTGGATCACCTGAAGACCCTCGTGCGCCGCGCGCTCACGGACCGAGACCGCGGGCTCGGAAGTCTCTCGCTCACGCTTGACGACGACGCCCTCGCGCTGCTTGCGCGCGAAGCCGACGGCGACGCGCGCCGCGCCTTGCAGGCCCTCGAAGCGGCGGCCGAGTTTGTGACCGGGACGGGCCCCGGCAGCCGCAAGCCGGCCGTAACCGCGGGTGCCCTCGCGTCGCTGTCGGTCGCGCTGATCTCAGACGCGTTGCAGAAGCGGTTCGCCAAGTACGACAAGGGCGGCGAAGAGCACTACAACCTTATCTCCGCTTTGCACAAGGCAGTGCGCGGCTCGGATGTGGATGGGTCTTTGTATTGGTTGGCGCGCATGCTGGCGGGCGGCGAAGACCCGCTCTACATCGCGCGTCGTCTGGTGCGCATCGCCGCTGAGGACGTGGGCCTCGCCGATCCGCGGGCGCTCGCCCTCACGCTCGCCGCGAAGGACGCCTATCACTTCCTGGGATCTCCCGAAGGCGAGCTCGCCCTCGCCCAAGCCGTGGTCTACCTCGCTACGGCACCCAAGTCGAACCGCGTGTACACCGCCGTGACCTGGTATGAGCCCACGGAGTTCGGGTTCGAGAAAGACATCAAGAAACGCATGGAGTGGTGGGCTGAGTTGAAGCAGACGGCGGCCGGGCACGGGAATTCCGAGGGCCGGGGTGAGCGCTAGGTGCCAGGCGAAGGCAAACGTTGCTGCGAGGGCACAGTATACATATACCCCACTACGCGACGCGCAA
>WNFC01002690.1_pt1 | contig 20399 bp, 18 predicted proteins | sample 5400541 | NCBI WGS metagenome assembly WNFC01 (sample SAMN13153342, study PRJNA577476) | soil metagenome | isolation source: 120 cm saprolite under Douglas fir tree site 2 hole 2 replicate 1 | place: USA:California | collected 2015-04-18
GAAAACCGCGTCCGGTGGTGATTCTTCAAGACGACCGTTTCGACATGACGGATTCTATTACGCTGTGCGCGTTCACTACCGATCCAACTGATGCTCCTCTTTTTCGACTCCTCATTAAGCCGAGCGAGACCAACGGACTGCGAGCTGTTTGTCGCTTGATGGTGGATAAGGTCACGACTGTTCCGAAAACAAAAATCGGGGCGTATGTTGGCCGTCTTGCTGACGAGGATATGGTGCGGCTGAATCGCGCCGTTCTGGTCTGCTTGGGAATTGCTGCTCCAACTAGATTATAAGTAATACGTTGTTCTGGTCCGGCTTCCTCGTCCTTTGCATCTGCCCTGAATCCCTGCCACGGGTCGGTCTGCCGCGCTCGCCGTAGCCCACTCAGAGTGTAGCGGAGAGCGATCTGCCGACTCATTTATATCCGCTCATCCTCGGGGCACCGAGTGGCGCACGTCGAGTTTGGGCAAGACCGGTTGGCCCAACCGCATCCGCTGCAGGCGTTCCTTTCTAATTGCAGGGAAATAATCCGGGAAACATCGCGCTCTTGACGAGTTGACCCGACCGCAAGCTTGCGATTGGCACCGATACTGGCAAACTAAGCATCCCCGAAAAGCCGAGCGGAACAGGCAATTAACAGGGGAAAACCCTACCTGCAAGCTGCGAATCCTGCGCGAAAAATGCCGCTCCGTTGGTCACGCCCCTAATGGGGTACCAATATCCCTCTTCGCAGCTTTCGGTGGAATCTGTGGGCAGACCACGGACAATTCAATACCGTCTAAAATGGCAATCTTCTTCGGTCCCATTCGCGAAGCAGGGCGCCTCGGTTAATTAAGGGTGAGTCAAAAATAGAGGGCTTTCCTGCCTTCACTTTCTCATCCTCTCGCTTGTAATATTCGAGGAGGCCGTATACCGGAGTCAGACACTGCTGCTTGAACCAGTCCAGTGCCTGAGAGGTTGAATCGGCCTGGTCATCGTATTTCGCCTTAGGGAAGCCTGTGAGTTCATGCAGGTACTCGCCTAACCATGCTGCCTTATCGGGGAGGTGAGCAAAACCATTTTCAATGGTGCTCGTGACCGAATGCATCCGCATGGTCTTGTCCATTGTCGGTTCGTACTTCTTGATCGCGTGCATTCCCTCACTGACCAGTTCTTGGATCAGTTGCGTACCCGACGCCCGGTCTTCGATCAAGATTGTTTTCGGACCAAACGCCTCTGCTTGATCTCGCACCGTGCGTGTCCCCCTTCTTTCGGGCCTCCCCCTTTGTCTTTTTCTCTGTCTGCATGATCCCCTGTCCCAAACTTAGCTTGACCGTCCGGACTGGGTGCCGCTAAGTGCCCTTACCAAAGTTTGGTGCAGCCGACTTGTGCACCCAGGTGCACGACTCCCTCCTCACCCATTCTCATTCGCTTTTCATTCGCTATTATCTTCTGAAGTCTTCCCAAGTCAAGAGGGACCTGAATGCTCTCTCTGAGAGGCCACCGGGTGACACAATATTCTCTGCGTGTGTTCGAGGCGGTGATCACCAAGAAAAGCGAAGTATATTTGTCCGGCAAAGTCTCATCACGGGGAAGAATTTCGTGATTGGGAACGACTGAGATCTAGACGCCCTAATCCTTCCGGAGATGCCGCTTTTTAGCCCGGACGGGCGACCGTACGGGCACGTACTCTCGCCGACGACAAATTAAGTCTTTTTGGCCTCGCGATATTCCTTAAGCGCCCGGTAGAATTCGCGCTTGGCTGTGTTCAGATACGGGAACACAACAATACTATCTCTCACCAGCGTGGATGATCGGCGGGAAGATGTCAGAGAAGGAATGATTTCCCGAATCTCTCCACGGACAGGCGTATTTACGCCCGTGCTCGCCAAGCACACCAAACACTTGAGCCTCGTGGACATCCTCTCGGTCGGAGTGGACCGCATGCAGCGAAACTTCGAGCCAATGAGGAAGCAAGTCGAGGCCTGGGAGGGGACACGCCTTACGGACGAGACCGCGAAGCTCGTCATCTACCGGGCCTTTGTGCAGGGCGAGCTGGATGTTCCCAAGCATCTGGCCCGCCGCGTGCACGGCCTGTATTTCAATCCACAGGTCGAAGAATTCGCTCCGCGGACGACATGGAGTCTTTCCAATGCATTCACGAGTGCGTTCAAGGAACTCGACCCCATCCCACAGTTCAAGGCAACCGCCAAGCTCGCATCCTTCCTTGAGCTGGCAACCGGTGGGCTGATCTGATCGCCCGTTGCCGGCGGGCAAGCATGGATTCGCAAATAGACCAGAGGCAGTCGCGTTAACTGCCTCCTGCCCCTCGATCTTTACGTTGCCGCTTCTGGCTTAGCAACGCGGTGCTGTTCGCGGCAGCCTGCGGTTCCACGAGTGCTGACTTCCGTCACCGCGCCCGTCCTTGGGCACATTACACCTCAAGCTATCCCTATAAAAAAAAGGCCTTACGTTATGGAGCGCAAATTGCCCGCAACTTCCTCGTGTCCGAGCGTGTTGGATTACATTAGGAGGAATTTCGATGAAGGAATTCAATCGTCCTAAGCGAGTTCGCTTGGTTTTAGCGTTGACTGCCCTAGCATTGAGCCCCCTGGCCCTAAGGGCACAAGACCAAAGCCAGAATCCGGCCAACCTGATGCTGCAAGATGTGAAAGACCGTCTGAAGCAGAATCAATTGTTTTTGGAGGATGCCCAGAAGCGCGGCAAGGCTGGTGATGCTGCTGGTTTGCAAACGGCTCTGGACAATTTCAGCCGCGGCACCGACGGCCTTAACCATGCTCTGAGCTCGGGGCAGTTCAGCGGCACTCCCAATCAGCAGGAAGAGGCGCTCTCGCGCGTCGCCGATGCTACTTCTAAGCACACTAAAACGCTGACGAACCTTCTGAATAAGGTGCCTGCACAGGCTCAGCCCGCAATTCAACGGGCGATCTCGGTCTCGCAGAAGGGCCACGATACCGCAACCACGAATCTCCAAGGCTTCCACACCCAGCATCCGAACCTCGGCCAATCAAGCGGCATGGGTCAGACCACGAGCGAGGGTGCGGGTCGTTCTGCGGCCGCAGGTGGTCGCCCGACAGGACGTCCCAGCGGCAAGCCTGGCCGGCCGTAACACAGCTCGAAGAATCGTGAATTACGAGGAGCGCAAATTTTCTTGCGCTCCTTCGTTTTTTGCGGGCGCAGTGCAAGATGCGAGCGACAGCGGGCTGCGACAACGCGGACGAAATTCAGCATCTTGTGGAGTTTTGGCTGAGCAGGCTGGCAGGTTACTCATTCAATCCATGAGCTGTGCCTCTGCTTTTGAGACGTCACCTCATTTCCGTAGGATGAGAGAAGTCCCTTGGTCCGGCGGTGGGTTGGCCTATGAAAATACTTTTCGGAGTATTTGTAGCTGGAGGTCTGGCCCTCTGGGTGGCGCGAGATTCGTACCGCCCGCTAGAACAAACGCTGGCCTTTGCTGTTCTTGGTCTGACCTTGCTCGCGGGCGCATCAGCGCTCGCCTGGGGAGCCAAGTACAACGACGCGGATGAATCGGATTCTTACGTCCCAAAGTTCAGGTACCTGGCCGTGGCCCTTCTTCCTTGGCTGTTCTTCCTGGCCTTGTTTCTGAACGCATTTCTGGATCGATCCTCGCCCACGCAGTATCCGGCTGCAGTTGTCAGCAAGAGCGAGGGCATATTGGGGCGGAGCATTACCGTCACATCATGGCGCCCCGGCAGGAGCGCGGAATCCATCCCCGTGGACGCTCGCGTCTATCCTAAGTTGCCGGCGAGTGGCCCCATCATTGTAAGCGTCAAGCCTGGTTTGCTCGGCATCCCCTGGGTCAGCGGATTTGAGCGCCGTTATCAACTGAATTTGCGCACCCATTAGCTCCTCACGCCTGGCCGGTTGTCCGGCACCAGCTCACAGATTCGCTCAATGCTCAAGCTGCCTTGCAATGACATCACTCCCCGGATCTGGTCGTGGATGTCATCCTGCCAGAGCCACTGCTCCGCTGGCGTAGAGCCGCGAAATTTTTGCCAGGCGTCGTTAAAGAAGTCCGCCTCCAACGTCATTCTTCACCAGCAGTCACTTCAAATGGTGTACTTGCTTGCGAAACGCCGATTCATGCAAGTTTGGCTGCGGCGCTTCTTTCCCTGGCTCGATTGGATGGATTTCGGTCAGAGGAACCTCACTTTGAAACTCCGCCGAACGACCCAGTAATCGAAAACTCAAGAAGTCCCTCGACTTGAGATTCGGTTATTCAAGGTACAGCCGCCATGACTGCCTAGAACAACCCGTTGCCCAAACACTTTCGCATCGCCGCTCCACAAGCTCCGTAGCGGAGATGTTCCTCGGTCGTGAAGGAAAGATTTATGCGACCTGCCCAACGCAAGTACCGTTTGTTGCTGCGCTCGGTCTTGTAGAACAAGAACGATTCCCCGGCAAAGAACGCCGCAGTGATGAGTCCTTGCTTCGTCGGCGAAGGATGAGGACCAAAAACAGGATTGTTTTCAGACCCACCACGATCTAGGACGCGCCGAGTTTCGATAGCATCGAAAGTTCGGGCGGCGGCTAGGGCGCTGACGCCAATAAAAAACACGCGCCGATTGAAATGCGATTTCGGTGCTTCCGGCAATGGCTTGGTTTCCTGCGCGAAACAAGGACAAGCGAATAAAAACGCAAGAGCTAAAAGGCGAAGATTCATAAAGAGGCCCATGACCTCCAAAGAATTCCCCACCTTTGGGGACAAGTTTGAGTGGGAATGGCTGAAGTATTCTCCTCCTTTCCAGCCAGGTCAATCACAAAAGTAAATCGAATTCTTAGGCGCCGTACTATGAGTTTCAAACCGTGACCAGCTCGGTGGCCGTCCCTCGATCTAGGACAGTCACTGTGATTTAAACCAGCTTTGAATCGAATCGCTGGGGCACGTAGCAGCAATCGCTAGCAGTTGGGGAGCGACAAATGATTGTCTCGGCAATTTTGTCAATCCTGCGCTCCCGCTCACCTGTACGCGCGTACAGTTAACGCCCGCAAGACATGTTGCCAAAGGGATACTAGAACGACGAGGGCAGCAATGGACAAAATTGGTGCACAGCAGTTTTCACGGATGACCGCGAAGGAGAAAGAAATGAAGTCAAGAAAGGTCATTGCGGGTGGCACCGCCCTCGTTTTGGCGGCGAGCGGATTCTTGGGAGGCTGCGGCAGCGGAAGCAGTACTCCTCCACCCGTGCCTCAGATCCAGAATATTAATAGCTCCACGACGCCAACGAGCCCGGTGGGCTTGCCGATTGAGATTAACGGCAGCGGCTTCCAGGCGGCTCCTGGAAAAGTCAACTTCAAGCAGGGAAGTACCTCAATTGATGTCGTGCCGGCTGGTTCCGCTTGGTCGGACACGGGCGCGGTCGCCGATGTACCTTCAACACTCACAGCACCGGGCACGGTGAGCGTGACGGTCGTTACTTCGGGGGGCACGAGCAATGCAATCACCCTGAATCTGGTCGGCACGATTACCTTCAATCCCAGCCAGATGAGTTGGGGAGCAACCATGGCGCTACCCAAGCCGATGACCGGGCTCCGTGCCGTAGGTGTGCCGGGAACCAGCAGCTCCAGCGCTTTCGCCATCGTCACCGGCGGCTTTGACGGCACGGCCAACACGAACACCGTCTGGGCGAACAACTTGAATCAGGATGGCACAGTGGGGAGCACAACAAACACCACATGGACCACCATCACCACCAATCCGCTTCCTACTACGCTCGCGCATCACGCCATGGCGGAAGCGGACGACACCAATTCATTGGTGGCTGCCGGCAAGCGCTATATCTACGTCGTCGGCGGGCAGGTGAATTTGACCGACGTTCCGGGAACCAACACCGTGTACGTCGCCAGCGTGGATTCCACAGCCGGCACGGACGGTACCTGGACCGCGTCCACGAACACACTCCCGAAACCCCTGTTAGGGCTATCGGCAACCGTCCATAACGGTTTTCTCTATGTCGCGGGCGGCCTGGACACGAACGGAAATCCCGTGAAGGATGTTTATTCCGCTCCGGTTAATGCCGACGGCACAATTGGAACATGGACGACCGCCACCAACACCCTGCCAGCGGCCAGGGCTTTCGGAACGATGTTCGTTTTCGGAGGCATCATCTACTACATAAACGGTGACCCGAATGCTTCTCTGCTGCCAAACAGTCAAGGGGTTGGTGATCCCGCCGTGTATTACGCCAGCGCCGTGCGCGGGGTGGTCGGAGCGTGGACAGTGAACGCGAACTCGACGCCCGCCAATCGGGCCAAGGGCGTCCTTTACACTGCCTACGGGCAGGTCATCGCCGGTGAGGGCATCTACAGCGGCAATCCCGGATCCAAGGAAATGGAGACCTCCACGGTCAATGCGAACAATACAACCAACGCCGCGTTGAACCCGTGGACCGGCCTTACTGGGACTACGGATCCGGGTGCCAATGTCTACAATGCGGCTGGGTTCACGAGTCCCCTTTTCGCGCCGACAACGAACGGACCACGCTTCCTGCTTCTGGGAGGGCAGGCCTTTACAGCTACTACCGGCCCAGGCGGAGCGCTCAGCGCCACCGTGCACGTCAACACCGCGCCGTAGGCTCGAAGGTGCCAGACGTCTCTAGTTACCCGGGCCAGTCACATTCACCACCGCATTTGTGGACACACCCACAGTGTCGTTGTCTGCCGTGTCCACCACTTGTGCCGGTGCTGTGCACGTCGCGGTGACCATGTTCGCGGGGCCCGAGAGGACAGGTGTGTGATTCGTGAGCTTGCACGCGACGGCACCATCCGGCGATCCCACAGTCATCGTGAACTGCTGTCCGCTTCCACTCACAGAGCCATTGACGCCCTTGGTGATCCCCAGCGCGTAGAAATACATGGCCCCGCTGCACTCGGCGTTGTAAGGGTTCTTCGACGCTCCCTCACACCAGATCCAAAATCCAAATGGAGTAATCGGCTGGCTGAGCGAGTCGTCCGTAAAGATCCCCGTACCGCTGAAGATAACCTGCTCTGACGCGGCAGCTCGCGCCGTCCGCAATGGAAGTACATCCAGAATAAGCGCGACCACCGAGATTGCGGCAACCAATAGGATAAGGGCCCTTTGGGTCTTCATGTCGTCCTCCTTTGTTGGGCTTCTTTCCCTCGACGGGAACAGAATAGTTGTTTCGGGTTCTATCCGACAGCTCGCGGTGTCCGGCGGGAATAACTCCAGTAAGACTTGAGGAGGGGCACTGCGTTCTGGCGTTAGGCCAGAGGCTATCCCTCGCCACAACGGCCTGTCAAGTTTCAGTACCCCGACGGGCCCAATTTTCTGAGCCCGCCCTGGGGCGGAGAGGAATACAGAGTGATATGAGTGAAATAAAGGTACCCGATGATCGTTCTCTATTTGTGGGGGGTCTGCTGCGGGGTACTTTCGTTTTGGTGCGCCGCTTCATACCCGAGGATCTTCTGCAGACCATCAAGAATTACCGGATTGAAACTAGCACGGCTGGTCCTACCGATTGTGCATGCTCTCGCGAAGGATCTTGCAGTTGAAAGCTACGATCTCTCCCGCTTCAAACTAATTACCTGGGGCGTAGCAGAGCTTGGAACAGACATGCGGAGCGCATGTGAGAACCGCCTCAGAACTCCCGTCGTTCGAGGGCCACATCATCTTCTTGACCATCTAATTGACATCCCCAGATCAAGCGCATAGCATTGCGTCGTCTCCGCAAGGTTCAACCCCCCGCCGCTTAAAAGGAGCCAAGAACATGGTGACTAAGAGCCATACTTGTCTCGTTCGTCGGACGAGAAGCAATCCTACCCGAACCAAGATCGTGCGATGTCTCGCCAGCCTGTTGATCGCGAACGTTCTGTTCTCACCGATCCCTTCGGTGGCCGGCACATCGTCCTACGAGAAGAGCAACGCAGGGATCAAGAACATTCAGGCGAGCTCGCCAACGTTTGCCGGGGCGACAGACAAAAACAGTGCCTGCGTCAACAACGCCGCCTACAACAACCACCGCAGCGAGTCGTGGATCGCAGTGGATCCGACGAACCCGGATCACCTCGTAGGCACGTCGAAATTCTTCTTTGACCCCGTCTTCTATTTGTTCCATTTGGGCTCTTACGTATCATTCGACGGAGGCAAATCCTGGACAAACGCGGTCATCCCTGGCTTCGACTGCCAGTCCGCGCCGAACTTTTCCTGGGTGGACGTAACCGACCCAATCCATGCATTCGACTCGGCCGGGCGTGTCTTCTCGACCCTTTTACCCTTTAGCTTGACCTACAACCCAGCCGGCAATCAGGTGTGGAATGTGATACCAAACAGCGCCATCTCCGTCGTCAAGTCGAGCGACGGCGCGACCTGGACGATGGGCAATCAAGGCCAGCCACTCGCCATCTACACCTCGAGTGGCCTCGGCCGTACCGCTGACAAGCAATGGATGACTGCCGATGCCAATCCGGCGAGCCCGTTTCGCGACAATGTCTATGTTGGCTGGACGCTGTTCTCCGGATTCAGCTCCGAGATTTGGTTTTCCCGCTCGACCGATCATGGAGAGCATTTTTCGACCTCGGTGATGCTGTCGGTCGCGAATAACGACGGTCCCTTCAATACATACATTTTCTTGGGCACCGGTCCTGACGGTGCCCTGTACATCAGTTACAGCAGCTTCCCTTCGAACCTTTCGCCGCAATCCGACGTCTGGCTGCTGAAGTCCACGGACGGAGGGCAAACGTTTTCCGGGCCGATGAAGGCGACAACCTTCCGCTTCGTCACGGCAGCCGCGCTGCCGAACACGACTTTCCGCGACGGAATCTCTTACAACATGACCGTCAATCCCGCCAACGGTCACGTGCTGTTGGTTCTTGAAGTGCAGACTGACAACGGAATCGATGTGCAACTGAGCGAATCGACGGACGGCGGGAAGACCTTCTCGACGCCGATCTTCGTGAATGACTCCACTACAGTGCGCGACGGAACGGACCAGTTCCAGCCGACTGTAGCCGCCTCTCCCAACGGCACGGTCGCCGTAGCCTTCTACGATCGCAGACTCGCATGTCCTGTCGGCGATCCGAACATCTTGACCGCCGATCAGGGCCAGACGAATTTCTGCGTTAACGCCTCCGTTCAGTTCTTCAGCGACAGCCCTGGCGGCCTGCAAAAACTCGGTTCGAACATCCGTGTCACCCAGGCCACGTGGGACCCACAGAATCCGGGAACAAATTCCGACGGCCTCCCCCATCCGGGCGGACCAAACAGCTCGCTCACGTTTATCGGCGATTACTTCGGGCTCTCGCTTTCAAATCAAAATGCCTTCGTTTCCTTCCTTTCCAATTACAACCTCGGTGCGAATCCCGCGAACGACCAGCAACAGTTCGTCGCAATTGTCCCTATTCCGTCTCATTGATGCGGTGAGCTTGCGGATAGATCGAGATTCAGAGGAGGTGAACATGGAACTCCGGCCTAGCAGTTTTGCAGTGACGGTTTTTCTAGCAACGGCGGCGATTTTCTCATTCACGGCCATCATGGAGGCGCAGACTCGCCCCGATGTCATCCGAGACGCCAAGCACGATGTTTCTCCCCCACTCCGAAGTCTCACAGCAGCACCGCCTCAGCCTGCGCGCGCTGAGCAGCAGGCTCCGGTGCCTCGGCCGACCCGCCCGCCTATTACGAGCTCTCAGCCGGACCCGGTCGCCCATCAACCCATCGCCCCACTGCCGGGAGTGAGCACTGTACTGAATTTTGACGGTCAGAGTGCGAATGACAACCGCAATGTGCTCGGGTTCGCGTTTGTGCCACCGGACACGAACGGTGCAGTTGGAGCAACGCAATTCGTACAGATCGTCAACGTCACCTTCGCAGTCTACGACAAACGCGATGGCTCGCTGGAGCTAGGGCCCGCAGCGATCAACTCCGTCTGGCAAGGTTTTGGCGGGCCCTGCGAAGCCGGCAATGGCGGTGATCCCATCGTGCTCCATGATCAACTCGCTGGCCGATGGCTGATAAGCCAGTTACAGTTCAACAGCACGTTCTCCAGCAACCAGCAGTGCATTGCCGTCTCGACCACATCGGATGCCACCGGAAGTTACAACCGGTACGAATTCGATTTTGGAGCTAATCTGCCCGACTATCCGAAGTTCGGCGTTTGGCCCGATGCTTATTATTACACGGCGAACATCTTCCCTTCGGGTCGCACCTTTATCGGTGCGCAGGCGTGCGCCTTCGACCGTGCTGCCATGCTCGCTGGCAGTTCAGCCACCAAGATCTGCTTCCAAAATCCACCACGCGTCGCCAGCCTCTTGCCCTCGGACCTCGATGGGGGGACGTTGCCTCCGAGCGGGTCGCCCAACTTCTTCGTGGAGATTGCCGACTCCAGCGACCTGGATCTTTTTCAGTTTCATGCAGACTTTGCCAACCCGGCCAATTCTACCTTCACTGGACCCAGCGTGATTCCGGTAGCACCGTTCAGCGAAATCTGCAACCGGGCCATCAATCTGGCTTGCATTCCCGAGCCGCCTCCCGGTGAAAAGGTGGATGGACTCGGCGACCGGCTGATGTTTCGGCTGGCTTATCGCAATTTCGGGGACCACGAATCGCTAGTCGTGAACCACACTGTGGCGGGAGGTCCACTCGCGGGCGTGCGTTGGTACGAAATTCGCAGCCCGGGCCTGTCGCCCTTCGTCATTCAGCAGGGTACAGTCGTCGATCCCAACACTAACTTCTGGATGGGCAGCATCGCGATGGACAAGGCAGGCAACATCGCGTTGGGATTCAGTGCCTCCAGCATGAATCTGGACCCTGGCGTTGAGCTCGTGGGACGTGTCCCAACCGATCCTCTGGGGACGATGGAAGGTCCCACCGTTGCGGTGACAGGGACTGGTGTGCAACAGGCAAGCTTTCACCGGTGGGGCGATTACAGCAGCATGGCCGTCGACCCGAAGGATGACTGCACTTTTTGGTATACGCAGGAATATTACAAGACAACTGGCAGCTTTAACTGGGCGACGCGCATCACGGCGTTCAAGTTCGCTAACTGCCACTAGCACAGAACCCTGCCGAGCAGCGCCCCCGGTGTCTGGGACACGCATTATAAAAGGGCGCCCCTTTCGAAGTAGGCTTTCGCGCTGTGCTGAAGCAGTACCAATGCCTTGCGAAAGGAACACCCAATGAAAAGTGTGAAATACGTTGGTCTCGATGTCCACCAGATGACCATTTCCGTGGCGGTGATCAATCCGGAGGGCAAGCTGGTGATGTAGTCGGGGCCTAACATGCCCATGTAGTGCACCCGCGGGTCGTTCGCGACAACAGCACGATCGGCTGGACTATGAAGGAGAAGGTGCGCACCAAGCTGAGGGCTATCGTGCGTCGTATCAGGGAGAGGACACGCGCACCACCTGATACAACATGATGACGGTGGCGACCATGATGATACATCCGGGGAACTCTCTCAAGTACCGGTCATACATCACGATCCTGCCTATCAGTTCATCGGACTTAGCCTCGTCTAGCTGCTTGTGAATAGGTAGGAAAACGGTAAAGCTGACGACCAGTATGAATAGGTGGAGAGCTGCCGTGATTACGATCAACGCTGTGGACATCGCGGGATGGTGAAACCAGATCAGGAGGATATTGGCCAAGACAGCCAGGAAAACGAAAGGGACATAGATGAACACCCGACTGAGCACAGATTTATGAACGGCTGGAAAATCTTCCGCGCCGACAAGTTTCCAGGACGGGTAATATATGACCCCGCTTACCATGCCGCCACCAAACCCGTAGATTGCCAGGACAAAATATGCGACGGATAGAATGTTTCGTGTCTCCATGATCGAGCTCCTCTGATGCGCAGCTCTGAAGAGCCGACAAGCACCTCCACGGACATCTGTCGAGAGAGCTACGCCACGCTAAAACTGTACATGCATCAGACAGGCCGATGACTTCAAGCAGAAAAATATTCTTGTTGCCTCGCAGCGTGCAAAGGGCAAATATGCTTGAAGTCCCCTGACTTTTCCCCACACCCTCAAAAGATGATGTTGCGAAGTCGTCTTGATTCACTGATTTCTGACGTGCACGCCTGCCTTTCCCGATTCTCACTTTGTCCATCTTGTAGCCAAATCGTGTAAATTGAACAGCCTACAAAAACAGACCTCCTGCTTAGGAGAAATCCACAATGAGGCGAGTGTTAAACCTATAGAAACTAAATCGCAGAAACAAAAAGGATTATTTTGGTCAGGGCGCCCGGATTTGAACCGGGGACTTCCGGCGCCCAAGGCAGGCGCTCACCATCATGCGCCATTCTGCACCGTGAGCAGCCGGTCAGAGTTAGCACGGTCTTAGTCACAGTCACATAGCATTGGCGCGATCCTTGCCAACCTCAGGAGAGCTGGAACCGCAGGATTGATTGCCTGGCTCGATGGTGAAAGCTAAGATGTCGGACTCGCCACCGTGGAGCCATGATGTCCGAGCTCGCCACCATTGGAACGTATTCCGTTTTCATTGCGAGTTACGTCGTATTCGCGCTTGGTAAGTTTCCGGGAATGAAAATTGATCGCCCCGGCGCGGCCATCATCGGGGCGGTCCTAATGTTTGCAATCGGCGCCGTGCGTGCGCACGATGCTCTGCAGATCGTCCACTTCGGCACTGTTGTGTTGCTTTTCTCGATGATGCTTGTTGTCGCCTGCCTGCACTTGGCGGGCTTCTTCGATTGGATCACGGAGATAGTCGTTGCGCGTCTGAAGCCCCATCACCTGCTTCCCACGGTGATTTTCCTCAGCGGGTTACTCTCCGCGTTCTTTGTCAACGATATCATTTGTATTGTCATGGTTCCTTTCGCGTTAAAAGCCACGCGCCGAATGGGAGTCAAACCAATACCCTATCTCTTAGCGGTAGCAACGGCGTCAAACATCGGGAGCACCGCAACCATCACGGGAAACCCGCAGAACATCCTGATTGGGTCTTTTTCCGGCATTGGGTATCGGGATTTCCTGTGGCACTTGGGTCCCGTTGCGCTCGTGGGTTTGTTCCTCAATTGGCTCGTAATCTGGTGGCTCTATTTCCGGAGGCGCATTCACGATGTCCAAACCGAAGCCGTCATGCGTGCAGTACAGATTGACCACGCAGCACTGATTAAGGCGGGCCTTGTGGCCGCACTGGTTCTGGCCGGATTTCTCGCCGGTCTCCCACCACCTCTGGTCGCCGCAGTGGGGGCAGCCATCATGTTGATCACACGTACGCGCGACCCTCACTTGGTATACGAAGAAGTGGACTGGGGCCTTCTCGTTTTTTTCATTGGGCTCTTTTTGATCGTTGGAGGCGCAGAGAACGCAGGTTTGACCGAGCGCTTGCTAGGTTTCGGCGAGCGTTTCAATCTGCAACACCTAGGCGTCTTCACATCAGTGACCGCGATATTGTCAAACTTGGTCAGCAATGTGCCCGCCGTAATGCTTTTGAAATCCCTCGTGACTCGATTTGCTAACCCTCATACGGCTTGGCTCACGCTGGCAATGGCCAGCACCCTTGCAGGGAACCTGACCATCACGGGTTCTGTTGCCAACATCATCGTTGTGGAACGGGCTCGCAAAGAGGTAAGAATCGGCTTCTTCGACTACTTTCGAATCGGTCTGCCCGTCACGCTTCTAACGTTGTTCTTTGGCTGGCTCTGGCTTTCCTGGATTCAGTGAGCAGCAGTCCCCGAGGTCCGGTTCAGAAAATGGGGAGGCGCTCATCCATGGGCGTACGAATAGGTCGTGGCTCTTTCGAGCCACAAGCGAACCATGAAAATAGCCTCAACATATACCTTGAAACTCAGATGGCTATGTCTAATCCAGAAAGAATAAACAGTAAGTCTTTCTCGCCTACAAAGTTGGTGCCTGCTCTGCACGGATTTTGACTCTCGCTTGCCCTCACATTAGCGAACAGCTTCAGTTCCAGCTTGGCAAGATTGTCTCAGGCGCGTTCACCCCCGTGCTCGCCAAGCACACCAAAAACTTGAGCCTAGTGGACATTCTCTCGGTCGGAGAGGACCGCATGCAGCGGAACTTCGAGCCGATGCGCCGGCAGGTTGAAGCTTGGCGCACAACCCAGGTTTCTGGATGAGGCCGCGAAGGTCATCATCTATCGAGCTTCTAGGACAACCACGGCGAAGTAAGTAGCAAATTTTTCTGCTTTGCTTCCGAAAAGAGAAGACCCTGCAATCGCCGCAGTCAGCAAGCCTATCTACGAATCAACCGGATTTGGCAAAGCTAGAAAGCTTTTCTTGACGCGATTCTGCGCACGAACTACTCTCAAGGAGACCATCGCGGGCTCTCATGCGTCCTTCAAACCTACGCGCGCTGCTGCGGATCGTGCGATTTCTGCTCTTGATGCTGCTTTGCTTCCTTTTGTCGCCGCTTCCGGCTCAGTGTCAGGACAGCGGCGATGAAGGAACGACGTTCCGCGGCAATCACGCTGAAATAGCCGTAACCGTACGCGACAGTTCGGGAGAGCCTATTTCCGTGTCGGCGATGGTTAAACTCTACCGAACCGGGGGAATTCCGAGCGGCCAAGGAGCTACGTCAAAAGGGCGTGCGTTTTTTATACTGCAGAGTCTGGGAGACTATACGCTGGTTGTAGATGCGGCCGGATACAAGACCGCGCAAAGAGAAGTGTCGGTGCCCGTGGCCGTGAGAGCCGAAGTTGATGTTTACATGAGCCGACAGTCGGCGTCGGAAGATAGCTCAGAAGTTCCCCGCAAACCACTGCTCGCCCCGAAAGCAAAACAAGCCTTCGATAAAGGATTGCAAGCGCTAAGTGAAGACAAGCTGGACGATGCGGAAAAATATGTGGACGAGGCGATGAAGCTGGCGCCAGGGCATCCCGACGTATTGTACGCGCAGGGAGTGCTGGATCTCCGACGGCGCAATTGGGTGCAGGCACAAGGCGTTTTGGAAAAGGCCACGCGAATGGATCCGAGTCATGCTCGCGCCTTTGCCGCGCTGGGAATGTCGCTTTCGAACCAGGGGAAGTACGACGCAGCCATCGCGCCACTCGAGACGTCTCTGCAGTTGGACGCTGGTAGCTGGGAGACACGATGGACGTTAGCCAGCGCTTATTACCATCACGAACAGTATGAGGCTGCCTTGAAAACGGCCCAGGAAGCACAAACCCAATCGAACGGAAAAGCCCCGGAAATCGATTTGTTGGTTGCGCAATCGCTCACCGCCGTGGGGCGTTATGAGGATTCAGCGCAGGTTCTGCGTGAATTTTTGAAGAATCACGGCGACCGCCCACAAGCCGCAACCGCTCGCCGCTGGTTGCGGCGTTTGAGCGCCGACGGGAAAATTCGGCCTGACTGATCCTCCCATAATTCCGTTTGGAAAAATCAAAAAAATTGCTTGACAATACAAGACCCTTGGATGGAAGCTCCCTCTAAATTAAGCCGGTACAAGATCGTTATTTGCAAGAGGTTGGTGCAAAAGCTTTCGAAAGGGGTGGAGGCCTTATGTACATTCTTTCCTCATTGCTACCTCACAGCGTGATCCTTTCCCTGAAACGGTTCAGCATGCGCCACGCAGTGCTTCTCTGCGTGCTTGGTCTGGGCATCTCGTTTTCTGCATTTGGACAGGAAGCAACCATCGTTGGCACGGTTACGGACCCAAGCGGTTCGGTGATCGCCAACGTGAAGATTACCGCGACCCATATGGAGACCAGTCTGACGCACACGTTTACGACGAACGAAGCCGGCCAGTATGTGGCGGTCGATCTGCCAGTCGGCCACTACAACATCAAGGCCGAAGCGTCAGGATTCAAGGTTGCCGAGCAAAAGGGTCTGGTGCTGCAAGTTGGCGACCGCGCTCGTGTCGATTTCCAGATGGCTTTGGGGGCGGCATCGGAGACGGTGACCGTCGAAGCCAATGCCGTTAGCGTACAGACGGATTCCGGAGAGATCAGCAACGTCATCACCGATCTGCAATTGTCACAGATCGCCGTGAACGGGCGCAGCATCTACCAGCTTGCTGCTCTGACGCCGGGAGCGTCGAGCCAGATCAACAGTTACGTCAACACGCCAGTCGGTGGGGACGCCCAGGTGGAGTTCAATGGCCTGCGTCAGAATCACAACATCTATTTGCTGGATGGCGGTGAAGATGACGACCGCGGCGGCGCCGGCGGCATGAGCATCGCGCCGTCGACGGACGCGATCGCTGAGTTCCGTGCGCTCACTTCCAATTACAGTGCCGATTTCGGGCTCTCTTCGGCGGCGACGATGACGATGGTTCTGAAGTCCGGAACGAGTTCGCTGCACGCTTCAGCGTGGGAATTCAATCGCAACGACGCTTTCGACGCGCGCAATTTCTTCAATCCGGCCACAAATCTAAGCGGTACCACGAACCAGGTGGCAAAACTACGCCTGAACGTATTCGGTTTTAACGTCGGCGGCCCCGTCACGTTAGGTAAGTTGTATAACCCGGATAAGAAGAAGACTTTCTTCTTCTACAATATGGAGTGGCGCAGGCTGATCCAAGGCAATCTCAACAACAGCCAAACAGTGCCCGACCCGACTACGTTTGGTGGTCAGTTTGCTGCCGGCCTAACCAGCACGGCACTCCATACGCCGTGCTCGAATCAAGTCTCCGCAGCAACTGCCAATCAGTATACGGCTAACGGCCAGACTCTCAGCACGGCAGATCCAACGACAGGAGCCTGTTCTGGGGCGGGAGCCACGCTAACGCCTTTCACCAACAATAAGATTCCTGCGGCATTGCTGGACGGCAATGCACAGGCTCTACTGACTGCTGGCATCTTCCCGAAACCTACTTCGGGAAACCAGTTCGCCGGAACCAGCAACACTCCGACGAACCTGAAGGAAGAGATCGTTCGTGTTGATCACAACTTCACCAGCAAGTTCTCCGTGTTCGGCCACTTCGTCGCTGAGCAGGTTAGCCAAGGCTTTGCCATAAGCCAGTGGAGCGGTGCCAACGTGCCCACCGTCGGCGATACCTTCGGAAATCCCTCGTACAGCGGAGTTATTCATACGACGTATGCCATTAGCCCAACTCTCCTCAACGAGGTCGCCTTCAACTACAACGGCAACCGCATCAATATTATTCCGTTTGCGGGCGCGGGCCTAACCAGCTTGGCGCTCCCCACCAGCTACGTCAGCACGAATTCCAGACTGTTCACCGGGCCAAACAACCTCAACCGCATCCCGAATATCGACCTGAACGGTTCGACCGGCACGCACTTCGAAATCTCCAGTTGGCCCTGGAAGAACAAGGCCGACGACTACCAGATTCGTGACGACATTTCGCTCACCAAGGGAGCGCACCAACTCAGGTTCGGAGCGAGTTGGGCGATCTACAAGAAAGTGCAGGATCTGTTCGGCACCACCCAGGGATCATTCAACTTCGACGGCACGTTTACAGGAAATGACTTCGCGGATTTGTTACTTGGCTATGCCAAGAGCTACGGCGAACTTGCCGTACAGGACCACGGCTTCTGGAACAACGTATCCTGGGCCGCCTACGTCCAGGACAATTGGCGCGTCAACCACCGGCTGACCCTCAACCTTGGCTTGCGCTGGGATGGGGTGCCGCACACGTATGAAGCGAATGATCGCATGGGCAATTTCTACCCATCACTCTATGATCCGGCCAAGGCTGCGGTCATGCTCCCGAATGGAACCATAAGTCCTGCCAGCCCGGGCCTCGGCACAAGCCCCAACCCCATTCTCGCGGGCGTTCCGCTATACCTGAATGGCATCGGCATTCCTGAAAAAAATGGCGTTCCGAAGGGGCTCGTGAACAACCACTGGGCGGCTTTCGGTCCGCGCGTAGGCTTTGCGTATGACCTGACCGGCACCGGCAAGACCGTGGTCCGCGGCGGCTTCGGCGGCATGTACGAGCGCATTCAGGGCAACGACATGTACGACGCCGGTCCAAATATTCCCTTCAGCTTGAACGTCGGCCTCCAAAGCGTCACTTTGGATAACCCGAGCATATCGCTCGCTACCGGTACGGCAGCGAGCCGGCCGATTAATCCCGCCGATATTACGGGCCTGGCCGCGAATAACTACAAACTTCCTACGAGCTACCAGTACAGCGTAGGCGTACAGCATTCGCTGAATGCAAGATCTGTTCTGTCGGTTTCCTACGTCGGAAACCAGAACCGTCATCAGAGTGACCGTAGCGAATACAATCTCCCGAATGCCAGCGCTCTGCCGGCCCTGATCGGGGGTTCTAAATACAGTTTGGCGCCCGGCCTGCCGTTTCCCGGTTTCCGTTCCATTCGGCTCACCGCCGCCGAGGCCAATACGCACTACAACGGACTGCAGATTGATCTGAACTCACAGGTAGGACGCGACCTTCAGCTTCGGGCGTTCTACACACTTTCGCGTGCGGAAGATCCGAGCAACGGCGGCACGGGCGGGGGAGACTTGAACAATGTCTCGAATCCTTACCTGGGCTGGAGATATGACATCGGGCCAAGTGGCTTTGACCGCACGCACGTCGCCCTGGTGAACTTCATCTATGACATTCCCCTTCTTCGCAGCAGTCAAAGCCGGCTCGTGCGGTCCACGGTCGGCGGGTGGGAAGTTTCCGGCATCGTTACGATGGAGTCCGGGCTGCCGATTAACATCGGAATCAGCGGCGGGCGAGGCAGCAACGGCCTGCCCAATGCGACAAACCGGCCGGACCTAACCGGCAAAATCTCGTACCCACAGACGACCGTGCCGGGCAAGCAGCAAGGCATTCAATATATAGATCCCTCCGCCTTTTCTCTGCCGACGCTCGGCGCTTTTGGCAACCTGGGTCACAACGCCCTGCGTGCGCCTGGCCGCGACAACTGGAACCTCTCGCTCTTCAAGAGCTTTGTTTTCAGCGAAACACGCGGCAGCAAACTGGAGTTGCGCGTTGAGACTTTCAACACCTGGAACCATACCCAGTTCAACGGCATCAGCAGGAACCTGGGTTCCAGCAACTTCGGCCAGTTCACTTCTGCCTTCGACCCACGAATCCTCCAACTCGGGGCCAAGCTGTACTTCTAAGCCTCTGCTGAAAGGTCGGGATCATGTCCTGCGCATGGTTTCGTTTATTGCCAGACGTGAGGGAGTGTCCTAGTCTAACTGCATCGATGGAAGGATTTTGCGGCCGCGCTTTTCCACCATGAGGATCTGGAAGCTAGAGGTGGCCTTTATCGCGCTGTTTCTGCCGGTGCATGCAAGCCCACAATCATCCACTCCTTCTGATGCAATCGCCCTCGAACAACAAGGAAAACTGCAAGAAGCCGCCCGGGTCTGGCGTGTGGTTACAACGCAGAATCCGAATGACGCGGCGGCTTTTGCCAGTCTGGGCGTGGTCCTCTCCAAGGAACAGAAGTACCAAGAGGCCGCTTCTGCTTACAAGAAGGCGATGGCGCTGAATCCTAAGCTGCCCGGAGTGCGACTGAATCTGGGCTTGGCGGAATTCAAGCAGGGACACTTCAACACGGCAATTCCAGCGCTACGTGCGGCCCTGGGAGCGGAGCCCCAAAATGCTCAAGCGCGCACCCTGCTCGGCCTGAGCTGCTACGGAGCCAAGCGATTTGCGGAAGCAGCCAAATATCTTGAAGTAGCTGCAAAGTTGGATCCATCCAATACGGAGTTGCACCGCGTGTTAGCGCAGAGCTGTCTTTGGTCAAAGAAATACTCCTGCGCGTTAGACGAATTTCGCCAGATCTTGCTGCAGGATCCGGATTCTCCGGCCACCCATATCCTGACCGGAGAAGCCTTGGACGGGTTGGGGAGAACGCCGGAGGCTATTGCAGAGTTTCAGTCCGCCGCGAAGGCCGCGCCGCGAGAGCTGGAAGTGAATTTCGGATTAGGCTATCTGTACTGGAAATCGCATCAATATGAAGAGGCGAAGAGCGCGTTCGAAAAGGAGCTCTCCGTCGATCCCAGCCATCCCCAATCACTGGTGTATCTTGGCGACATCGAGTTGAAAGCGAACCATCCAGAGGAGGCCCTCGCGTTGCTCAACAAAGCCGTGAAACTGAGAAACGACATTCGAATCGCCTACCTCGACATGGGCACCATTCTCATGCAGCAGAAACACTTTCAAGAAGCGCTGGCCGCGCTTCAGCGCGCCGAGAAACTGGATCCCGCTCAACCCGACGCTCACTACCGGCTCGCGCGTTTGTATCGCCACATGGGGAACGCCGCGGCCTCGCAAAGGGAATTTGCCAAGGTTCGCGCACTCCACGAGAAAGCGGAAGGTGACGTCTCCTCCAAAATGTCCACTCCTCCACCTAACTTACAGCCGTAGAGGCCACCTTGTGGAGTAGTTTCTCGGCTACAAGTCTTGCGCCGAGCAGTTACACGACTGTCACCTGCCTTCGAATTGTTGAACAGACTGCGGCTGCAGTTTGGAAATATTGTCTCAGGCGCGTTCACGCCCGTGCT
>WNFC01004447.1_pt1 | contig 20393 bp, 22 predicted proteins | sample 5400541 | NCBI WGS metagenome assembly WNFC01 (sample SAMN13153342, study PRJNA577476) | soil metagenome | isolation source: 120 cm saprolite under Douglas fir tree site 2 hole 2 replicate 1 | place: USA:California | collected 2015-04-18
CCGTGCTCGAGCAGATTCTCACCGGCACCTATGCCGACGGGCTCGGCAACGTGAAGCGGGATCCCGATCGCATCGATTTCGATCCGTTCCCCTGGCAATCCTTCGCGATCTGGATTCTGACCCAGATGAAGCGCTGGGGGCAGATCAAGGGCGACGTCGATTACAAGGCGGTGGCCGAGCAGGTCTATCTCGCGACCGACACCGCCAAGCTGATGAAGGAGGCCGGCCTCACCCCGCCGGCGAGTGGCTCGAAGAGCTTCAAGGTCATGGGCAAGGAGTTCGATCCGGACAAGCCCGACGAGTACGTCAGGAGCTTCGCCATCAAGCGGGTGTGACTTGCTCAGACGCCGTCGTGCGCGGGCTTGACCCGCGCATCCGTCCCCCACCCTAACCCTCCCCCGCTTGCGGGGGAGGGATTGGGAGGGGGCGATGGATTGCCGGGTCAAGCCAGGCAATGACCAAGGAGAAGACCACGTTTCGCCGGGAGACGAAGATGGGACTGACGTTGCGGGCGGCGGCGGTATCGTTGGCGTTGTTCGGCCTGTTCGTCGGCGTGTGGCACCTCGCCACCTTGGGCGGCGGACCCGCCGCCACCATGGACCCGGAATACGCCAAGCTCGTCGGCGCAAGCGCGAGCCAAGGCAAGTCGGCGATGCCCGGCCCGGCCGAGGTCGGCGCGAAAGTCTGGGAGCACCTGAAGAATCCGTTCTACGACCGCGGCTCGAACGACAAGGGTCTCGGCATCCAGCTCGCCTATTCGATCGCGCGCGTGCTGGTCGGATATCTGATCGCGGTCGCGGCCGCGATCCCGATCGGGTTCCTGATCGGCATGTCGCCGCTGATGAACCGGGCGCTCGACCCGTTCATCCAGGTGCTCAAGCCGATCTCGCCGCTCGCCTGGATGCCGCTGGCGCTCTACACCATCAAGGATTCCGGCCTGTCCTCGATCTTCGTGATCTTCATCTGCTCGCTGTGGCCGATGCTGATCAACACCGCCTTCGGCGTCGCCTCGGTGCGCCGGGAATGGCTCAACGTCGCGCGCACGCTGGAGGTCGGCCCCGTCCGCCGCGCCTTCACCATCATCCTGCCGGCGGCGGCGCCGACCATCCTCACCGGCATGCGAATTTCGATCGGCATCGCGTGGCTGGTGATCGTCGCCGCCGAGATGCTGGTCGGCGGCACCGGCATCGGCTACTTCGTGTGGAACGAGTGGAACAACCTGTCGATCACCAACGTGATCACCGCGATCCTGGTGATCGGCGTGGTCGGCATGGTCCTCGACCAGCTGCTGGCGCGGGCGACGCGGCTGGTGACGTTTCCGGAGTGAGGGGATGAAAGCGTCGCGCTTCATTCCGCCGTCATCGTCCGCGCAAGCGGACGATCCAGTAACCACCGCGCTCGCCGTGGTTACTGGATGCCCCGCTTACGCGGGGCATGACAACCGCGAACTTGGACGCTGCCGGGCATGACCGACAAATTCATCTCGATCGAGGGCGTGACCAAGCGCTTTCCGGCGCCGGGCGGCGGCGTCACGACGGTATTCGAGGACCTCTGGCTGTCGCTGCCGCGCGGCGAGTTCGCCTGCGTGATCGGCCATTCCGGCTGCGGCAAGACCACGGTGCTCAACATCCTCGCCGGCCTCGACGCGCCGTCCGCGGGCACCGTGATCGTCGACAACCAGGCGATCGAGGGCCCGAGCCTCGACCGCGCGGTCATCTTCCAGAGCCACGCGCTACTGCCATGGCTCACGGTGATGGGCAACGTCGCCTATGCGGCGTCCTCGAAATGGCGCCGTCGGCGACGGGCCGAGATCGAGCGGCACGCGCAGAAATTCATCGACCTCGTCGGCCTCACCGGCGCCGAGCGCAAGCGGCCGGCGGAGCTCTCCGGCGGCATGAAGCAGCGCGTCGGCATCGCCCGCGCGCTCTCGATCGAGCCGAAGATCATGCTCATGGACGAGCCGTTCTCGGCGCTCGACGCGCTCACCCGCGGCACGCTGCAGGACGAGGTGCGGCGCATCTGCCAGGAGACCGGCCAGACCGTGTTCATGATCACCCACGACGTCGACGAGGCGATCTATCTCGCCGACCGGGTCGTACTGATGACCAATGGTCCCGATGCCGTGCTGGCGGAGATCGTCGACAATCCCCTGCCCAAGCGGCGCCAGCGCCACGACGTGCACCGCCACCCGCTCTATTACGGAGTGCGCAACCACATCATCGATTTCCTGGTGAGCCGCAGCAAGACCTTCGCCGCCGAGATCGAGGGCCGCCGCTGGGACCGCCGCCAGGTGCCGGTGGTGCGGCCCGGCGCGCCGGAGCCGGTGGTTGCCGCGCAAGCGAACCCGACGCCGTCACGGCCGGGCCTCGCGCAGAGCCGGGCCTGAGCGACCGACATTCACCTGCCCAAGACCCAAGGAGACGATCATGACACGTGCCGGCCTCACGGAGAAAATTCTCGACATCAAGCGCGAGAAGGGATGGAGCTGGAAGTACATCCACGAGCAGATCGGCGGCACGTCGCCGGTGCTGCTGGTGGGCGCGCTGCTCGGCCAGATGAAGCTGACCAAGCCGCAAGTCGCGAAGGCCGCCGACCTGTTCAGCCTGTCGAAGGCGGAAGCGGCGATGCTCAACGAGGTGCCGATGCGCGGCGCCGGCGTTCCGATGCCGCCGACCGATCCGCTGATCTACCGGTTCTACGAGCTGGTGATGGTCAACGGCCCGGCCTGGAAGGCGCTGATCGAGGAGGAATTCGGCGACGGCATCATGTCGGCGATCGATTTCGACATGCAGATCGAGCGGCTGCCGAATCCGAAGGGCGACCGGGTCAAGATCACCATGTCGGGCAAGTTCCTGCCGTACAAGTATTACGGCAATACCGGCAACGTGCCGGAATACGGCTACAAGGAAGAGTGAGGCGCGCCCGGCTTCGCCGTCAGGATCGGGCCCACAGCCAGATCGCCGCGATCGCCGAGAGCGCGACCAGCAGCGCCGTGGCCAGCAAGGTCGGCCGGCGCCGGGCGAGCGCCCGAACGACGCCCGAGCGGCGCGGCTCGCCGCTCCCGGGCGCCGCAAGGCGGGCGATCTTCGAGCCGGTCTGGCTCAGCGACTCCTTGAGCGCGAGATAGTCGATCAGCCGATTGCGCCGGAGATCGACGCGCGGCAGCGCTCGGACCGCCGGCGGGAGCATGTCGAGATCGATGGGCTCGCAGATCACGGGCAGGATGAATTTTCCGCGCTTGGCGCAATAGGAAAATTCGCGCCGGCAAGACTCCGACTTGAGCCATTGCGGCGTGACCACGCACAGGACGACGTCGCAGGAATCGAGACGCGCCGAGGGGATCGAGCCGTCGGGCACGGCGAAGGAATGCCGGTCGTCGGCGACGACATGCCAGCCGCCGTCGTTGAGCCAGCGCACCAGCTCCATGGCGCGCGCACGGTCTTCGCCCGCGAAGCTGACGAAGATGCGTGCGCGATCGACATTGCGCTCTGCGGACACGGTCGCCCTCGCCGCGCTCGATGCGGCGGAGATTACACCAATGGCGTTGATCGTGTAGGATGGGTTGAGCGAAGCGAAACGAATTAAACCCATCAAGCCCGCGGATCGAAGACGTGCGATGGGTTTCCGGCCGCCTTCGCGGCCGTCAACCCATCCTACGACCGGCACTGGCGCGCAAGCCGTCCAGCGGCGATTACGCCGCCTCGATGAAGCGGTGGCGCTCGTAGAGGAATTCCAGCACGCGCTGGCGGCACTTGAGGTAGCCGGGGCTCGATGCCACCTCGAGCCGCCGGCGCGGCCGCGCCAGCGGCACGTCGAGCACTTCGCCGATGCGCGCCGCGGGCCCATTGGTCATCATCACGATGCGGTCGGACAGGAGCACCGCTTCATCCACGTCGTGGGTGATCATCAGCACGGTATTGCCGAGCTTCTGATGGATGGTCATCACCGAATCCTGCAGGTGCGCGCGGGTCAGCGCGTCGAGCGCGCCGAACGGCTCGTCGAGCAGCAGCACCTTCGGTTCCATGGCGAGCGCGCGCGCGAGCCCGACCCGTTGCTTCATGCCGCCGGAGATCTCGGCCGGACGCTTGTCCTTGGCATGCGCCATCTGCACGAGATCGAGATTGTGCATGGTCCAGCGGTGCCGCTCCGCGCGCGGCTTACGGCCGCGGAATACCTTGTCGACCGCGAGCCGCACGTTGTCGTAGACGGTGACCCACGGCAGCAGCGAGTGATTCTGGAATACGACGGCGCGGTCGGGGCCGGGCTCGTCCACCTCGCGATCCTCGAGCAGCACGCCGCCGACGGTTGCGCGCGTGAGCCCGGCCACGATATTGAGCAGCGTCGTCTTGCCGCAGCCGGAATGGCCGATGATGGTGACGAACTCGCCCTTGGCGATGCCGAGCGTGATCTCCTTGAGCACTTCGGTCGCAACCGAACCGCGGCTGAAGGTCTTGTCGATATGGTCGAGCTTGAGATAGGAGGCCATGGCTTTCAATTGGCGGCGGTGCCGCGGGTGACGACGGTGGCGGCACCGGCGACCAGCCGGTCGAGCACGAATCCGGTCAAGCCGACATAGACCAGCGCCAGGATGATCTCGCTGATATGCGAGGAATTCCACGCGTCCCAGATGAAGAAGCCGATGCCGACGCCGCCGATCAGCATCTCGGCCGCGACGATGGCGAGCCAGGACAGGCCGATGCCGATGCGCAGCCCGGTGAAGATGTAGGGCGCCGCCGCCGGCACCATGATCTTGCAGAAGAACTCGAAGTGATTGAGGCGGAGGACCTGCGCGACGTTGCGATAGTCCTGCGGAATGTTGCGGATGCCGACCGCGGTGTTGATGATGACCGGCCAGATCGCGGTGATGAAGATGACGAAGATCGCGGACGGCTGGCCATTGCGGAACGCGGCCAGCGACAGCGGCAGCCAAGCGAGCGGCGGAACCGTGCGCAGCACCTGGAAGATCGGGTCGAGGCCGCGCATCGCCCAGGTCGATTGGCCGACGAGGGTGCCGAGCGCGACGCCCACCAGCGACGCCAGCGCGTAGCCGAGCGCCACCCGCTGCAGGCTCGCCGACAGATGCCAGAACAGCCCCTTGTCGAGGCCGCCGTGATCGAAGAACGGATCGACGATCAATTCCCAGGTATCGTTGAGGACGCGCGACGGCGGCGGCAGCGTCGCGCCGGCCTTGCGGCAGGCGATTTCCCAGATCAGCAATACCAGCGCGATCACGACCGCCGGCGGCAGCACGTGCACGGCAAGGGCGCGCAGCCGCGTCGCCGCCCGCCGCGCCAGCGGCTGCCGCTTCGGCTCGAGCGGCAGGACTTTCGCCGGCGGTCCGACCGTCGCCGGTTCGGCTTTCGCGGCCGCCATGTTCATCGCTCTGGTCTCCCGCCCGGCCGCATCCGCCGCGTCAGCCGATTTCGACGCGCTTGATGGCGAGGCTCTTCACGTAGGCGCGCGGATTGTCGGGATCGAAGACCTTGCCGTCAAAGAACGTCTCCTTGCCGCGCGAGGTCGAGGCCGGGATCTCGTCGGCGGGAACGCCGAGCTCCTTCGCCGCCTCGCGCCAAAGGTCCTCCCGGTTCACCTTCCTGATCAGCGCATTGGCGTCGAGATCGGGCTCGAACTTGCCCCAGCGAATGTCCTCGGTGAGGAACCAGAGATCGTGGCTCTGGAACGGATAGGACGCGAAATCCCGCCAGTATTTCATGATGTGCGGGCTGTTCTCCACGACCTTGCCCGGGATGCCATAGTCGAACTTGCCCTTCATCCGGTCGGTAACGTCCTCGACCGGGCAGTTGATCCACTGCCGCTTGGCGCAGATGGCCGCGGTCTCGGCGCGGTTCTCCATCTTCTCGCACCACATCTGCGCTTCCATCGTTGCCATCAGCAGCGCCTTGGCGGCCTTGGGATACTTGTCGACATAGGCGGCGCGCAGCCCGAGCGACTTCTCCGGATGCTTGTTCCACAATTCGCCGGTGGTGATGGCGGTGTAGCCGATGTCCTGGTGGATGAGCTGGAGATTCCAGGGCTCGCACACGCAGAAGCAATCCATGGTGCCGACTTTCATGTTCGCCACCATTTGCGGCGGCGGCACCACGATGGTCTCGATGTCCTTGTCGGGATCGATACCGCCGGCGGCGAGCCAGTAGCGGATCCAGAGATCGTGGGTGCCGCCCGGGAACGTCATCGCCGCCTTGACCGGTTTGCCCGCGGCCTTCTTTTTCTCCAGCGCCTCCTTGAAGGGCCTGGTGTCGAGGCCGATGCGCAGATCGGCATACTCCTTGGCGACCGAGATGCACTGACTGTCGAGATTGAGCCGCGCCAGGATGTACATCGGCGTCGGCACGTTGTTCTGGGTCACCTTGCCGGCGGAGATGAGGTAGGGCATCGGCGTGAGGATGTGGGCGCCGTCGATGCCGTTGCCTTCCGAGCCGAGAACGACGTTGTCGCGCGTGGCGCCCCAGGAGGCCTGCTTCTGGACCTCGACTTCCGGCATGCCGTACTTGGCGAAAATTCCTTTTTCCTTGGCGACGAACAGCGGCGCGGCGTCGGTGAGCGCGATGAACCCGAGCAGCGCCTTCTTGACCTCGGGGCCGGCGGCCTCGGCGACATGCACCCCGGCCGGGAATTTCGCCTGCAGCGCGCCGAGCAATGCGGCGGTGCCGGCGCTCGCCTTCAGAAAGGCGCGGCGGCTCAACCCGCGGCGCTTCGCCGTGATGTCTCTGGTCATTGGAGCTCGTCGTCCTTTCGAAGCCTGCGGTCGCTCGTGCTTGCGCGCGCGAAAAACAAACGCCGCCCCCGACGCTCGCAAGCGTGCCTATCCCAGGGCGGCGGCGTTGCCGATCCGGTCCGCGCACGGACCTTGCGGCGCCGCAGCGATAACGGCGTCGCGTCGGCGTGTCCTTTTCAAGCTTTGTGCCAAGTGCCGGCGAAAGCGAAAAAACGAGATATTCCAATGAATAATCAATCTGCCACGCTCGGGAGCGCGACCGTCGCCGATGCCGATTTGCTCTGTAGGGAGCAGCCTGTGCGAATTTCTTGTGCAACGCACAATCCAGCGCCACGGGGTGCCCGCAATTTCATCCCGCCCGGATAAGGCTCGGGCGGTCTAATGCCCCGGCAATACAAGCACTTTCGGCGCCGCCGGCAGGGCGGCTTTGGCGACGACGAGCGAGGGAATCTCGCTCATCTCCACCGGCCAGAGCTGCCGCGCCCGATCGAGAAAGCGATGCAGCGTAAAGGTGCTGAAATAGTGCATCGGGATCATCAGCGGCGCCTTGAGCGCCTGCAGCACCTCGATCATGCCCTCGAGGTCGAGCGTCATGTTGCCGTCGACCGGCACCAGCACGATGTCGATGCGACCGATCTCGTTGAGCTGCTGCTGGTTGAGCGTGTGGTGCAGGTGCCCGAGATGGGCGATGCACATGCTCGCGGTCTCGAAGATGAAGATCGAGTTGCCGTGCCGCTCGGTGCCGCCGCGCCAGTCGCGGATATTGGTCGGCACGTTGCGCACCCGCATGTCCTTGACGGTGACGTCGTGGCGCGCCGGCTCGTCCGGGCTCGGCCCCCAGCCGCGCAGCACGTGCTTGATCCCGGGCTCCGGGCGATCGGTGAAATGGGTCGAGTGCGCATGGTTCATCGTGACGATGTCGGGGAGGACCGGCGGGCGCACGTAGTCGTTGTAGTCGGTCGCGACGCGCACGAGCTGCGGGCTCTCGATCAGGAAGGTGGAATGGCCCACATAGGTGAGCCGCACCTGATCGGCGTTGAGCGCGAGCCGCAACGCCGCCGGAACAGGGCGCGGGACGTTCGAGGCGACCAGGCCCGGGCAATTCTCCACCATCTCGGGCTTCGGCGCCTGCGCGAGCTCGAGAGCGGCGGCCGGCGTCGGGGCGAGCGCGGCAACCGACGGCGCGGCGAGGGCCGCCAGCAGCGCGAGCATCCGAGGGCACGAGGGGGCGAGCATGGTCGTTTCGCGTGAGCCGCCGGCGAAACTCCGGTTGCGCCGGGCACCTTGGTGCGGCGCGGAATCTGCCATGGAACCGAGGGCCGCGCCACTGCGAGACCGGCGCACTGCGAGACCGGCGCAGACCGGGAGGCGGCGTTGGGCGCGTGTCCGGGCGCAGCGAAAAGAGCGCCCGCGACGGGTCCGACCTCGGGATCAGCTCACCGCGCCGAGAGGATGAGACCGCGGGTGGTGACCACCACCCAGCGGCCGTCCTGCTTGCGGATCGCGTCGATGCGGCCGAGCCCGGGCACCACGTCGCCCGCGTCGACCTCGATCAGGCCGAGGCGACCCTCGATGAAGGCAGTGCCGCGGCGCACGTCGCGCACGACCCAGCCCTCGACGATCTTGCCGGGCGTTCCGATCGGCTGCGGCAGCGCGATCGAGCCGGTGACGTCGCGCGCCGTCGTCTCGGCGCGGGAGAGGCGATCGAGCGATTCGATCGCCTTGTTGATCTTGGCCGCGGGCTCCGTCTGGTTGCGCTCGACGCGGTCGATGCGCTCGCCGATCTTGGCGAGCTGGGTTGTGGCGTTGCGGTTGGCGGCGTCGATGCTCGCCTTCAAGGCGGCGAGCTCGACCCGGGCCTGCACCACGTTCTCCTTGAGCGCCTGGAATTCCTCGATCCCGGTGCGGCCCATTGCGACCGCCGGTGCCGGAGCGGGCCGCACGAAGTCCTGGCCCGCGAGCGCGCCGATCATTCCGCCGAATGCCGCGGCCAGGGCGAGCGAGGCCGCGAGCAGCGTAAATCGGCTCAGCCGCGGCGCCGCGCTCCCGCCGGGCGGATCCACGGCATCGCGGTCTTGCTCGCCGATCTCGGGCGCGATGCGCGGCGCCTCGATATGCGCGAGCGCGATGGTCGGCGTATCGATGCTCTCGGGCTCGAGCTTCGGCGTGTGGTGCGCCGCCGGCATGTCGGGCGCGGGCGCCTCGGCCTTGGGAATGGATGTGTCGGTGGTCACCGTCTCGACCTTCGGCGCTTCGCTCTTCGGGATTTCGACCCTGGGCGCCTCGAGCGTGGGCGATTCGGTCTTGGCGGTCGCGACCGCGGGCGCCTCGATTACTGCCGCCGCGGCGTCCGCCGGCGGCTCGGCGCCTGCCAATGCGAGCTTCGGCGTGGCGACGAGACCGCCCGCCGCAGTGCCGGACGGCGAGTCCTTAATATTGTCTTGCTGATCCATGGAAAATCCCCAATGCGCGCTCAACGAATAGGAAACCATTGCGGTTACCAATTGGTTACCAACGCTCGCGTCAGTCGCCTGGGCGCAAATCATCGGCCCCAACCCAGGCGCGAGCCTGAGCCGTGACGGCAGGAATGACGGGAAGGTTGCCGCGACCGCCGGGCTTGTCCTGGTCAAGCCCAGGCATGACACCGCATCGATCACACGCCGAGATACCGGTGCTGCACGTCAGGGGCGGCGGCGAGCGCGGCGGAGCTACCGGTCCACACCACCCGGCCGCGCTCGATCAGGTAGTGGCGGTCGGCGATGCGGATCAGCGCCCCGACATTCTTGTCGATCAGCAGGATCGATTGGCCGGAGGCCTTGAGTTGCGTGAGGCATTGCCAGATCTCGGTACGGATGAGCGGGGCGAGCCCCTCGGTCGCCTCGTCGAGGATGAGGAGGCGGGGATTGGTCATCAGCGCCCGGCCGATCGCCAGCATCTGCTGCTCGCCGCCGGAGAGCTGGTTCGCCATGTGGGCGAGGCGCTCGGCGAGCCGCGGGAACAGTGCGCAGACCTTGTCGAGCGTCCACGGCGCGGCGGCGCCGCTGCGGTTGGCGGCGGTGGCGATCAGGTTCTCGCGCGCGGTGAGGTTGGGAAAGACCTGGCGGCCCTCCGGCACCAGCCCGATGCCGAGCTTGGCCACCTGATAGGCGGGTAGCGCGTGGATATCCTTGCCGCCGAAGCGGATCGCGCCGCGCACGGCGCGGGTGAGCCCCATGATCGAGCGGACGGTCGTGGTCTTGCCCATGCCGTTGCGGCCCATCAGCGTGATCATCTCGCCCGGCGCGATCGCGAGCGAGACGCCGAACAGCACCTGGCTCAACCCGTAGCCGGCCTCGACGCCGGAGACTTCGAGCAGCGGCTCAGCCATGACGAGTCTCTTCGCCGAGATAGGCCTGCCGCACCTGCGCGTCGGCGCGGATCGCCTCCGGCGGGCCGGAGGCGATGATGCGGCCATAGACCAGCACGGTGATCCGGTCGGCGAGCGCGAACACCGCCTCCATGTCGTGCTCGATCAGCAGGATGGTGAGCTCGCCCTTGAGCGCACGCAGCGTCGCGACCATGCGCCCGCTCTCCTCCGGCCCCATCCCCGCCATCGGCTCGTCGAGCAGAAGGAGGCGCGGGCCGGTGGCGAGCGCCATCGCGATCTCGAGCTGGCGCTGCTCGCCGTGGCTGAGCTTGGCGACCAGGACGTCGGCGCGGGAGGCGAGCCCGACCCGCGCCAGGGCCGCCCGCGCCGGCTCGCGCAGGCGCGCCTCGCCGCGGGCGGGGCGCCAGAAACGGAAGGAATGCCCGGCATGCGCCTGCACCGCGAGCGCGACGTTGTCGAGGGCGGTGAAATCGGCAAACAGCGAGGTGATCTGGAACGAGCGCGCCAGCCCGAGCCGGCTGCGGCGCCAGCTCGGCAACAGGGTGACGTCGCCGCCTTCGAAGCGGATTCGGCCGTCATCGGGCGCGATCTCGCCCGAGAGCTCACCGATCAGCGTGGTCTTGCCGGCGCCGTTCGGCCCGATGACGGCATGCAGCTCGCCCCTCGGAACGGCGAGCGAGATCGCATCGGAGGCGACGACGCCGCCGAAGCGCTTGGTCAAGGAGTCGATCTCGAGCAGGGCATCAACCACGGCGCTCTCCCGCCAGCAGGCCGTCGATGCCGCCGCGCGCGAACAGCACGACCAGCAGGAACAGCGGGCCGAGCATGATCTGCCAATATTCCGCCATGCGGGCGGCGGCATCCCCGAACATGGGCGAGGCGACGACCCGGATCAGCACCGGCAGCGCCTCCTCGAGCGTCAGCAGCAGGACGGCGCCGATCAACGGGCCGAACGAGGAGCCCATGCCGCCGAGCACCACCATCACGATGAGATCGCCGGAGCGCGTCCAATGCATGGTCGCCGGGCTGATGAAGCCGGTATGGTTGGCGAGCAGCGCGCCGGCGAGCCCGCAGATCGCGCCGGCGATGACGAAGCCGGTCAGCCGGTAGCGGAAGGTCGGGAAGCCGATCGCGCGCATGCGCCGGTCGTTCGAGCGCGCGCCCCGGATCACCAGGCCGAAGCGCGAGTTCACTATGCGCCAGGTGAGATAGATCGCGGCGACGAGCAGCGCGAGGCAGAGGTAATAGAACTGGACGCGGTCGGAGAGGTTGACGAGACCGGCGAACTGGCTGCGCTGGCGAATGCTCAACCCGTCGTCGGCGCCGTAGCGGTCGAGCCCGACGCCGAAATAGTAGACGAGCTGGGCGAAGGCGAGCGTGATCATGATGAAGTAGACGCCGCGCGTGCGCAGCGAGAGCGCCCCGACCACGAGCGCGAACAGCGCCGATACGACGAGCGCGACCGGCCACTGCACGAAGCCCGAGGTCGCGCCTTCGAAGGCCAGGATGCCGACCGCATAGCCGCCGATGCCGAGGTAGACGGCGTGCCCGAAGCTCACCATGCCGCCGTAGCCGAGGATCAGGTTGAGGCTCACCGCCGCGATGGCGAGGATGACGACGCGGGTGAACAGCGTGAGGAGGAACACGTGCCCGCTCGCCGTGGCGTAGAGCGGCAGGACGGTGAGCAGCAGCAACAGCACCGCGACCACCACGTTGCGCGGCGTGAGCGGCGCGGTCATTTGCTCGACACCGGGAACAGGCCTTCCGGCCGCAATACCAGCACGACCGCCATCAAGAGATAGATCGTCATCGACGAGATGGCCGGCGCCACCGTCGAGGCCGCGCGCGAGCTCAGCACCAGGCGCAGCAGATCGGGCAGGAAGGCCCGCCCGATGGTGTCGATCAGCCCCACCAGCACGGCGGCGATGAAGGCGCCGCGGATCGAGCCGATGCCGCCGATGATGATCACCACGAAGGCCAGGATCAGGATGTTCTCGCCCATGCCGATCTGCACGGTCAGGATCGGCGCCTGCATCAGGCCGGCGAGTCCGGCGAGCGCGGCGCCCAGCCCGAAAACCATGGTGTAGAGCAGGTTGATGTTGACGCCGAGCGCGCCGGTCATCTCGCGGTTCGAGGCGCCGGCGCGGATCAGCATGCCGAGCCGGGTTCGCATCACCAGCACGTAGAGGAACAGCGCGACCGCGAGCGCGGTGACGATGATGGCGATGCGATAGGTCGGGTAATAGAGTCCGGGCAGGAGCTCGACCGGCAGGATCAGCCACATCGGCAGCGATAGGCTCAAGCCGGCCGGTCCCCAGATCATCCGCACCAGCTCGTTGAAGAACAGGATCAGTCCGAAGGTGCCGAGCACGTGGTCGAGATGGTCGCGGCCGTAGAGCCGGCGCAGCGCCACCACCTCGAGCGCCATCCCCACTACCAGGGTGGCGGCGAGCGCCAGCACGGCGCCGGCGACGAAGCTGTCGGTCAAGGCCGCGAAGGTCGCGGCGAAATAGGCCCCCAGCATGTAGAGCGAGCCGTGGGCGAGGTTCACCAGGTCCATGATGCCGAACACGAGCGTGAGCCCGGCCGCGAGCAGGAACAGCAGCAGCCCGAACTGCAGACCGTTCAGGCACTGTTCGACGAAAAGCAGCATGAGCCGTGGATTAGGGAAACAGGCCTCTCTTTCGTCATGCCCGGGCTTGGCCGGGGCATCCACGCCTTGGCTTACTGAGCGCAGAAAGACGTGGATGGCCGGGACAAGCCCGGCCATGACGTGGAGAGGGCGGCCCTATCATCCGTCCTCTGTGGTCAGTCTTCCGTCGTCCGATTCACCACTTCATCGGGCACTTGTCGTGGAACCGGTCCTGGCTGTCCTTGACGATGGTGGCCACGGTCTTGAGGGTGAGATTGCCTTCCGCGTCCTTCACCACGTCCTGCAGATAGAAATTCTGGATCGGGAAGTGGTTGTTGCCGTACTTGTAGGGACCGCGCACAGAGGCGTAATTGGCCTTGCGCATCTCGGCGCGCATGGCGTCCTTCTTGCTGAGGTCCCCGTTCACGGCCACCACCGCGCTGTTGAGGAGGTTAGCCGCGTCATAGGACTGCGCGCCGTAGAAGGTCGGGTAGTTGCCGAACTTCTTGCGAAAATCGGCGACGTATTTCTTGTTGGCGTCGTTGGGCAGGTCGTTGACCCATTGCTGCGCGCCGGGCACGCCGAGCGCAAGCTCCTTCTGCAGCTTCAGCGTGATCGCGTCGATCGTGAACGCGGTATAGAGCGGGATCTGACCCTTGAGCCCGGACTGGGTGTATTGGGTCAGGAACTGCACGCCAGCGGCGCCTGGATAGAACACGAACACCGCTTCCGGCTTGGCGGCGCGCACCTTCGACAATTCGGTCGAGAAGTCGAGCTGGTCGGGCCAGCGGGTCAGCTCCTCGCCGATGATCTCCCCCTTGAAGGTCGCGCGCACGCCGGTGAGCATGTCCTTGCCGGCGGCGTAGTTCGGGCCGATCAGGAACGCGGTCTTCACACCCTTCTGGTTCATGTATTCGCCCATCGCCTGCGGGGTCTGGTCGTTCTGCCAGGAGGTCGAGAAGAAGAACGGCGAGCATTGCTCGCCGGCGATCTGCGAGGGGCCGGCATTGGCGCTGATCAGGAAGGTCTGCGAATTGACGACCGGGCCGAGCGAGGCGAGCAGCACGTTCGACCAGATATAGCCGACGACGAAATCGACCTTGTCGGACTCGATCAGCTTCTGCGATTTCTGCACGCCCACCTCGGGCTTCTGCTGGTCGTCCTCGTAGATCACCTCGACCGGCTTGCCCGCCATCTTGCGGCCGAGGTGCTCGAGCGCGACCTCGAAGGAGTTGCGCATGTCGTTGCCGATCACCGCGGTCGGGCCGCTGAAGGTGCTGACGAACCCGATCTTCACGGATTGCTGGGCCGCGGCCGGCGCCGCCCCGAGCGCGACGAGCGCGGCCGTCCCCATCAGAATTCGCTTCATGTCCGAGATCCTCCAACCGGATGGTGCGGGTGATCTTAGTGGATCGGTTCCCGGGCCAAAAGCCCTCCCGGCCGTGGCTTTTCGCCTCTCGGCGCCGACGGCGCCATGGCTCGGACGCCGTTCCGCCTGCGTTTCGCGAACCGCGCGAAATCCAAGTTGCGGGAATGCCGCGGCATTTCGCTTGCGGCTTACTCAGTAAACGGATTCCGAATCGTCAGTTGTTCGATCATCAGCCTGTGCTGAAAATTTTCGGAATAGAGGACGGAGCAACCGGCTTGCAACGCGGCGGCAACGACGAGGCTGTCATAGATCGAGAAACCACGGTCACGCGCGATTTTGACTGCAGCCTCGTGCAGCTCGAGGGTCAGCGGACGAGGCAGATCGAGCAGGATTTTCAGGACACCAAGGGCGTCGTCAACTTCGTCCCAGCCGCGTCCTTGCTTGTGGCGCAAAACATTCACGAATTCATTCAGCACCTGAACGCTAACGACGCCGCCGGCTTCCAGCAGCGCCTCCGCCCTTTCACTGCGAGGATCGTTTGAACTGAACGCATAGACGACTATGTTGGTGTCGAGGAACGGCTTAACGTTCATTTGCCTCTTCCCGGTCGAATTTGAAGCCCGGGGGCAAGGGCCGTCGGAGCGCGCGCAACCGCTTCAGCGCTTCCTCACGCCTACGGTCGCGGGACACTTCGAAGTGACGCGTACCGGCGACGGTGATCTCGATGTCGTCGCCCTCCTTGAGCTTGAGCGCTTCGACCACCGCTTGCGGAAGACGGACGGCGAGACTGTTGCCCCACTTTGAAACTTGCATGGCCGCTCCGTTGATATACATAGTTTGTGTATATCATAAAACTGACCGATTGAGAGATCAAGCGGGAGCCGAATTCGACGAGGAAGTGAATCTGCTCCCGTCCTTTGCGGCGCAAACTAACCGCCGTCGGCGAAGGGGTTGTTTGACTCGGCGGTGCGGCGCCCTCAAATAAACGCATAAACGCCCGCTAAGCTTTTGGCGGAGCGGGCGAATTTTGGTTGCGGGGGTAGGATTTGAACCTACGACCTTCAGGTTATGAGCCTGACGAGCTACCGGGCTGCTCCACCCCGCGTCAACTTTGCATCTGGGCCCCCGCCTGCGCGGGGGCGTCGTTCGGCCTTTCGTCTCGGCCGGGCCTCACGACGGTTATGAGCCTGACGAGCTACCGGGCTGCTCCACCCCGCGCCAATCACCGAAAACAGGAAGCGCGGGGGCGATCCCCGCGCGCCGCTTATGTAGCAATCGCGGCCGCGCTTGAAAAGCCCGCCGGGGCGCTTTTGTCGCCCCATCGCACATATCGTCCTATAACTCGGGCGCATGAACGAGAGACCCGGGTTGCGGCCGAGCGTGGCGGTCGGGGAGGCGTTGCGCGCCGTCGCCCACGACGTCCTCGGCGAGGCACGCGCCGCCATCGAGGACCCGGCGAAGCCCGACGCCGAGGCCGTGCACGATTTCCGCCGGGCGATGAAGCGCTGGCGCGCGCTGCTGCGGCTCATCGAGCCATTCGCGGGGGAGGACGCCCGGCGGCGGCGCGGGGAGGCGCGCGATCTCGCCCGCGCGCTCGCCGGCGCGCGCAACGCGCAGTCCGCGCTCGACGCACTCGCCGACCTCGAAAAACACGGTCTCGGCTTGTCGGCGCGCTCGCTCGCGGGACTGCGCCGGCGGATCGAGGCGATCAGGCGCTCGGCGGAAACCACGCTCGATGCCGAGATGCGCCTGCGCCTCGGCAGCGCCCTCGACCAGGCCGCCGCCGCGGTCGAGCGCTGGCCGCTCCATATGGTCACCTTCGACGACGTCGCCGACCGGCTCACCCGGTTCTATCGCGCGGCGCGCCGTCTGATCCCGGCGGATTGGACGGCCGCCGCCGCCGAGGAGCTGCACGAGTTGCGCAAGCGCGTCGTGATCCATCGCTACCAGATGGACGTGATCGAGCCGCTGTGGCCGCGTTTCGTCAAGCTGTGGACCCGCGAGGCGCAGCGGCTGCGCGATCAGCTCGGCCGGCACCAGGATCTGCTCATGCTCGCAAGCCTGACCGGGCCGCACCAGCCGCTGGCGCGATGGCGATCGCGGCTCGCCGCAGCGATCGCCGAACGACGAGCCGCGCACGTGGCGGCCGCCGCGCGCATCGCGGCGCGTTTGTTCGTCGAGAAGCCGCCGGCGCTGCGGCGGCGGCTCGCAGCGATGTGGGCGGCCGGACAATAGGGCCGCCGCGCCCTACTCCTTCCCGATCGCCCGCAGCAGGCGGTCGATGAATTCGCGCTGGCCGGGGAGGATTTTGCGCCTGGCCTCGGCCGGCGAGAACCAGTCGGCGCGGTCGACCTCGGGGAACGATTGCCGCCGCCCGCTCCTGGGCGGCCATTCGAGCTCAAACCGGTTGGACCGCAAGGTCGACGGATCGAGATCGCCCTCGAGCGCCCAGGCGGTCACGATCTTGCGGCCGGGCTGCACGAGCTCGCCGAGCGGCCGCAGCTCGCCCTGCGGCGACACTCCGGTTTCCTCCGCGAACTCGCGCCTCGCCACCGCCGCCGGATCCTCGCCCTCGGCGTATTCCCCCTTCGGGATCGACCAGGCTCCCAAGTCCTTCTTGGCCCAGAACGGTCCGCCCGGATGGACGAGGAAGAGCTCGAGCCCGGCGCCCCGCCGCCGATACATGAGGATGCCGGCGCTGCGCTTGGGCATTCCCCCTCACAAGCGGTTGTGGCGCGCGATCGCCCGCGTCACCTCGAGGGGAACCGCGGCATCGGCCGCCGCCCGCAGCGCCCGCGCCGCGCACGCCGCCGGCCGCTCGAGGCAGCGCGCGAGCCAATCGGCGAGGCGCGGCGTACCCGACAAGTCCATGTCGATGGCGCGGCTGATCACCGCGGCGACGTTGAGGTCGGCGACGGTGAAGTCCTCGCCCAGGAGATAGGAGCGGTCGGCGAGCGCGCCGTCGAGCACCTTGAACGGGGCGCTCAGCACCGCGAGCGCCTCGGCGAGCCGCTGCGGATCGCGCTCCTGCGGCGGCAGCCGCACCGCGTGCAGCGACCAGATGTTGACGCCGCGGTCGACCTCCTGCACCGACCACAGGCTCCACTGCCAGGCCTTGGCCTCGCCCTCGAGCGTGGCCGGGTAGAGCCGCCCGCTCGAATGCTTCTTGGCGAGATAAAGCGTGATCGCGAGCGATTCCCACAGGATGAAGCCGTCGTCGTCGATCACCGGCAGCCGGCCGTTGGGGTTGATCGCGAGATATTCGGGCTTGCGCGCGCCGGCCTGACCGATCTCGACCGGGAGGTGCTCGTAGGCGAGGCCGAGCTCGTTGGCGATCCAGAGCGCGCGAAAGGCGCGGGTGCGGGCGATGCCGTAGATGCGCAGGCGGGGCATGCCGGCGCTACGCCCGCAACCGGACCGTGCCGGCGGCGGCGGCGGGCCGCTGCAGACCCTGCCGCTCCTCGAGATCGACGCCGAAAGTCTCGTGCAATCCCGCTCTCCCGGCCGCGGTCAATCGCAGGACGCGGCTGTCGCGCTCGCGGTCGACCCAGCGCAGCTCCAGGCAGCGGTGCCAGATCGCCGCGCCGACCAAACCGGCGATGTGGTAGCGGCGCTCGCTCCAATCGAGGCAGGGCCGGCAGAAGATGCGCTTGCTGCGCGCCTTGAGGCTGGCGCCGAAGCCGGTCAGGAGCCGCCGGCCCAAATCGGTGACCTCGCCGCCGTCCTCGCCGAGGACGACATGGCCCTGCGCCACGAGCGTATCCGCGATCGCGACGCCGAGCCGGCCGGCCAGATGGTCGTAGCAGGTGCGCGCGAAGCGCAGCGCCTCGTCGCGGATCGAGCGCGGCTGGTAGCGCGGCGGCACCTCGATGGCGGCGACCGCGATGATGCCTTCCAGCATGCGCGCCACCAGGGGCGAGGCGATGCGGTAATAGCGAAAGCGGCCCTGCTTGGTCACCGCGACGAGCCGCGCCTCGACGAGCTTCAGCAGATGCTCGCTCGCGGTCGGGCGCGAGACGCCGGCGAGATAGGCGAGCTCGCTCCCGGTCAGCGCCTGGCCGCCCATCAGGGCGGCCAGCATGCTCGCTCGCGCGGTATCGCCGACGAGCGCGGCAACCTCGACCAAATTCGCGGCGGCGACCATTCCGAACTCTACCGCCGCGGCGGGAGCCCCGGCAAGCGACGACGGTTCGGCGCGTGCCGAAGCGATGATGCGCGACAGCGCGCGGCTTTGCTGCGATCGTGGCGCTACGCACCATTGAAGCCACCGGGAGCAGCCGTCATGCAACGACAAGCCATTCGCGTCGAACCGCTCTCCAGCTACGCCGAGGCGCGCAAGGTACCGATCTCGATGGCGGTGCGGGCGGGCAATCTCGTGTTCGTGTCCAACATTCCGCCCTACGATCCGGCGACCGGCGAGATCAAGCGGCTGCCGGTCGAGCGGCAGGCCGAGATCGTGCTCGACCAGATGAAGCTTTGCCTGACGGCGGCCGGATCGTCGCTGGCGCAGGTGATCAAGTGCAACGTCTATTGCACCGATGCCGCGCATTTCGCGGCGATCAACGCGGTCTATGCGCGCTATTTCCCGACCGACCCGCCGGCGCGCAGCTTCATCTGCGTCGCGCCCTGGCACGGCCCGTTCGACGTGGAGATCGACTGCGTCGCCGCCGCGTGAGCCGCACCGACGCGTGACCCCGGATGCGAAGTCGGGAATAATGGCTACAAGTTGGTTGATCTTAAAGAGAACAGCCCGGTCATCCTTCTATAGCTGCCGTGCCGATGCGTCCTGGGGATCGAACGTGACGTGCTGGAAGTGGCCACTCTGGCGAAATGGCCCTTTATGCGAAACCTTAGGCCGGTATTTGTCCGGTTCGTTCCCGTCTTACGTTTTAACAAGCCACACATCTCCGGCCTCCTTGTTTTCTAGTGGCGATCAAAGACTTCCGTAATGTCAAACCAGAATTTCCTTTCGAAATCGATCTGAGCGGCATGTCGCTTGGCGATATGGCCTTTCAGGTCGAAGCCCGGACGCTGCCCAGCATCGTTATCTTCCCACTCTTTCTTCAGGCCGCCCCAGTGAAAATCGCTCCAACACGAGACGATGAAGTCGAGGCAGTCATATTTTCTTTCCCCGTCCGTGACCAATTGCTGTAATTTCAATTTCATGTCGATTCCGGAGAAACAAATATTGTCCGCACGAAAGATAATCAGTTCTTCATAGATTATCCTTTGAGCAATATGATATTCGAGTCCGACGAAGTCCGGAGCTGAAGGCCGCGAAAATTGATGGCGAACGAAAACGATTGCTTCCGGCTGCGTATAGCCCCACCCACCTGAAATTGGCAAACTCGCACAGTCTCGCGGAAAGTCTTCAGACAAATACTTGTCGAAGCGGAATATCTGTCAGAATCGGACGAATTGACCGACGCAAATCCGCCATCCGCTCCGGGCTTGTATCCCACTCCATGAGTGACCCGTGTTGGCTTGGATTCCCCGTATGGTCGCCGAACCGGCGCGATTATTTGCATTTTCCGGATTTCCTGCAAGGCAGCAAGACGCGAGGTTCGCACTGCTACATCACCTCGGGAATGTGCGTACCAAATTACCAAATCGGGGCCCGCTTCAGACGTTTAAATGAACTCTCCTCACATGCAAAAAAGCCGCCGCGGGGCTGCCGCGGCGGCGGCTCGGTTGCGTGATCGTGAAGAGCTTTTCCGTCCTTGGCAGGCCTGGCAGCGACCTACTCTTCCAAGCCTTGAGACTTAGTACCATCGGCGCAGGGGAGTTTAACGGCCGAGTTCGGGATGGGATCGGGTACAGGCTCCCCGCTAATACCACCAGGCCGGCCAAGGACGGATGTCGGAGGACAGACGACGGAGGACGGATAAGGAATCCGCCCGTCGATCGTCATCCTCCGGCAAGCTGGTCGTTCATTTCAAATATCCGACGCCATCCGACATCCGTCTTCCGACGTCTGTCGTCCGTCGTCCGATGCGCATTGAAGATGAGAGACGATCAAGCTCACACGAGCGATTAGTACCGGTAAGCTGAACGCGTTGCCGCGCTTGCACATCCGGCCTATCAACGTGGTGGTCTACCACGGCTCTTAAGGGAGAACTCGTTTCGAGGTGGGTTTCCCGCTTAGATGCCTTCAGCGGTTATCCCGTCCGTACATAGCTACGCAGCACTGCGGCTGGCGCCACAACTGCTCCACCAGAGGTACGTCCATCCCGGTCCTCTCGTACTAAGGACAGCTCCTCTCAATTCTCCGACACCCACGGCAGATAGG